>Ga0105053_10001716_pt1 | contig 34971 bp, 32 predicted proteins | sample BON01_FD_78093 | JGI IMG/M metagenome (GOLD analysis project Ga0105053, IMG submission 78093) | Freshwater microbial communities from Lake Bonney liftoff mats and glacier meltwater in Antarctica - BON-01 | ecosystem: Environmental > Aquatic > Freshwater > Ice > Glacier meltwater | place: Lake... | reverse complement strand
GCCCCGCACCCCGCCAGGTCCGGCGCGCGCCTTCGCGCGACGGGCCGAGCCCCTGGACCTCATATCATTGAAATAGATGGGTTTCCAAAGGCCCTCGGCCTTTGGCGGGTCCAGGGCAGAGCCATGGTCTTGCCTTTCAGGGATCGGTCATCACCAACGGCGGCTGGTATGACAGCTTCGGCCTCCCGCATCGCGCGGGCGAAGGCTAGCCCGGCTCGCCAGCAGCACCAGTGCCGCCGCCAGCGCCAGCAGCGCATCGGTCACTTCCGCCGAGCGGCCGGGCAGGCGGGTCTGCAGCCAGCCGAGCGCGAGGGCCAGGGCGGCCACCGCTACCGCCGCCGCGCCCAGCCGTGCCCCGGCGCGCACCGCCAGCCATAGCAGGCCGCCGTACAGGAAGAACTTCTGCAACAGGGCCTGCGGCGCCGCGCCGTACTTGCCGCCCACCACGGCGCGGAACGGCACCCAGCCGAAGGGGCGTGCTGCCTCGGCCAGGTGCCAGGGGGCGGTGCCTTCCACCACGACCACGGCCAGCATCACCGCCAGCAGCACGCCGTCGGTGCCGCGTCGGCGGCGCAGCAGCAGCCAGACGGGCAGGGCCAGGGCCAGGGCCAGCACCTCCTCGCAGGTCAGCACCCGGTCGACGATCATCACCGCCCCGGCCAGGGTGGCCAGCATCACGCCCGCCAGCAGGCCCATATGGGCGCCGCCGGGCCGTGCTGCTTCGAGCATGCGCGCCGCGACCAGCCAGCGCAGCGCCAGCCGCACCGCCCGCCACGGGTCCAGGTCGCCCTGGGCGCCGAGGGTTCGCAGGCTCGCCAGCCACTCGGCCCTGTTGAGGGTGGGCACGAAGGGGTACAGCCGGTAGGCCAGCCAGCAGGCCAGCAGCAGGGCGGCGAATCGGTCGGCGAGTTCGGGCCGTTCGGCCAGCACCGCCGGGGCCCGCCCGTGCCCGGCCAGCACGGCGGCCAGCGCGCCCGCGGCACCGCCGGCGATGTTCAGCGCAAGGTCCCAGAGGCTCGGGGTTCGCGCCGGTAGGAACATCTGCGCGGCCTCGACTCCGGCGGACAACAGGGTGCAGCCGAGTGCCGCCAGCGCCGTTGCCGCCAAGGCGCCGCGCCTGGCCGCACAGGCCGCGAGCGCGAAGCCCAGCGGCATGTAGAGCGCAAGGTTGGCCAGCAGGTCGCCGCGCCCGCCGGCCCGTTGGTGCAGTGCCGCGCGCAGCGCCTGTGCAAGTGTGACATCCAGGGGCAGCTTCTGGAACTCGAACGGGAACAGCGAGCCGTACAGGATGAATGCCAGCATGCCCCCGGTGAGCAGCCAGGCGCCGGCCGTCGCTGCCCGCGCGCCGCCGCGCTTGGTCATCCCGCGGGGTTCCTTGTGTTCATGCCTGCCGGCCTTACCATGCTGGTATCGCTGCCCAAGGTTGACCATTCCGCGCCCGGGGGCCAGCTTCCCGGCCGGCCGCGCCGCGCGCCTTGCCGAGGAGGAACACGCCGCCCATGACCCCGGCCTATCTCGATCCTCGCTCCGGCGAGACCTTCCCGCTCGACACCCCGCGCTGGTGCGGCACCGGGCGGGCGCCGCTGTTCATCACCGACCTGCCGGGTATCACGCGGGCGCAGATCGACACCACCACCCGCAGCCTGTGGCGCTATCGCGCGGCATTGCCGATGCAGGCGGCCGACCCGATCACCATGGGCGAGGGCTGCACGCCGCTGGTGCCGCGCAGCCTGGGCGGGGCGACCGCGCTGCTCAAGTGCGAATGGTTCATGCCCACCGGGAGTTTCAAGGATCGGGGGGCCAGCGTGATGCTGTCGTTCCTGCGCCAGCAGGGGATACGCGAGGTGCTGGAGGACAGTTCCGGCAATGGCGGCGCGGCGGTGTCGGCCTATGCGGCGGCGGGGGGGATGCGGGCGACGATCATGGCGCCGGAGTCGACCTCGCTGGCCAAGACGGTGGCGATGCGCGCGGCGGGGGCGGCGGTGGAGTTGATCCCGGGAAACCGCCAGGCGACGTCGGATGCCGCCGAGGCGCGGGCGGCGACGACTTTCTACGCCAGCCACAACTGGCAGCCGTTCTTCCTGCAGGGCACCAAGACGTTGGCCTATGAGCTGTGGGAGGATTTGGGGTTCGCGGCGCCGGACAACATCATCATTCCCTGCGGCGCGGGCTCGAACGTGTTGGGGTGCGATATCGGGTTTTCGGAGTTGCTGCGGGCGGGGGCGATCGCGCGGCTGCCGCGGCTGTTCGCCGCGCAGCCGGAGAATTGCGGGCCGATCGCGGCGAGTTTCATGGCCGGGCGCGACCACAAGGTTGCCTCGCCGGTGCTGCCGACCATTGCCGAGGGGACGGCCATCGCGCAGCCGCTGCGTCTGCCCGAGGTGATCGCCGCCCTGCGCCGCAGCCGGGGCGGGGCGATCCAACTGACCGAGGCGGAGATCGCGGCGGCCACGCTGGAGTTGGCGCGGACGGGGATCTATGTGGAGCCGACCTGTGCGCAGGCGGCCGCCGCGTTTCATCGGCTGCTGGCGGCGGGTGCGATCGCGCCGGGCGAGACGACGGTGCTGGTGCTGACCGGGACCGGGTTGAAGGCGACGCCGCGCATCGCCGAACTGCTGGGGATCGAATTGTGATGTCGAATACCAATCGCCCGCGCATCGCGCTGCTGGGGTTTTCCATCGAGTGCAACCGGTTCGCGCCGGTGACGCATGAGCATGATTTCGCCATCCGCACGCTGCTGCGCGGCGAGGACATCGTGGCCGACGCGAAGGGGGCGGCGCCGCGCATGCTGGGCGAGATGCCGGGGTTCATCGGCGAGATGGATGCGGGCCAGCCCTGGGAGCCGGTGCCGCTGCTGCTGGCGATGACCGAGCCGAACGGGCCGGTGGACCAAGCGTTCTTCGACAGCCTGATGGCGGAATGGGAAGACCGGCTGAAGGCGGCGGGCAAGATCGACGGCGTGTATTGCGTGATGCATGGCGCGGGGCTGGCGACGCGGGACGACGATCCCGAGGGTACCTTGCAGGCGATGGTGCGCCGCGTGGTGGGGCCGGATGTGCCGATCATCTCCAGCTTCGATTTGCATGCCAACGTGTCGGACACCGATATCGACACGATCGACGCGTTCATCGGCTACCGCACCAACCCGCACATGGACATGCGCGAGCGCGGGGCGGAGTCGGCGCAGGTGTTGCGGCGGCTGATCGGCGGCATGAAGACGCACATCGCCCGCGTGCGGCTGCCGATCATCGCCCCGACGGTGACGATGCTGACCGGCAAGGACGCGCATAACCGGCCATATGGCGAGATGATCGACCTGGGGCAGGAATTGATGCAGCAGGCGCCGTGGGCGGGGCGGATCGTCAATGTCTCGGTGATGGGCGGGTTCGCCTATGCCGACACGGCGTTCAACGGCATGACCGTGGTGGTGACGGCGACCGACAAGGATGCCGCCGAGGGGCTGGCGATGGAGATTGCCCGCGCGGGATGGGCGAAGCGGGAAAAATTCTTCCCGACGCTGACGCCGCTGGAGGAGGCGGTGGGGCTGGCGAAGGGGACGCAGGACCGGGGCAAGCCGGCATTGGTGTTTGCCGACGTGGCCGACAATCCCGGTGGCGGCGGGCGCGGCAACACGATGTACATTTTGGAGGCGTTCCATGCGGCGGGCGTGAAGGACGCGCTGGTCGGCGTGATCTATGACGCCGCACTGGCCGAGGAGGCGCACGGGCTGGGCGCGGGGGCAGCGTTCATGGCGCGGTTCAACCAGGTGGTGGAGAACGATTTCTCCAAGCCGTTCAGCGCTGAGGCTAAGGTGGTGGCGTTGCATCCGGGGCCGATCCAGTGCCGGCGCGGCATTTTCGCGGGCGGCACAGTGGATGTGGGCAAGGCTGCGGCGCTGGATATTGGCGGCATCACCGTGGTGGTGATTTCCCAGCGCGTGCAGTGCGCCGACCCGGCGTTCTTCGAGGCGTTCGGGCTGAATATCGGGCGTGCGCGGGTGGTGGTGGTGAAGTCGCGCGGGCATTTCCGCGGCGGGTTCGACGAATTCTTCGCCCACGGGCAGGTGATCGAGGTGGACGCGCCGGGCCTGACCACGCCGATGCTGCATCATTTCCCGTGGCAGAACCTGCCGCGCCCGGCGATTCCGCTGGAGCGGGACGTGGCGTGGCCGGCGGGGGATGTGGCGTGAGGCTCGCCGACCTGCCCACCCCCTGCCTGGTGCTCGACCGCCGGGTGCTGGAGCGCAACGTGGACCGCATGGCGCGTGCCGTGGGGTCGCTCGGCGTGCCGTTGCGCCCACACATGAAGACGGCGAAGTCGATCGACGTGGCGCGGATGGTCCTGGCCAATCCGCAGGCGCCGACAACCGGGATCACCGTCTCCACGCTTGCGGAGGCGGAATATTTTTCCGGGCACGGCATCAACGACATCCTCTATGCCGTGGGCATCACGCCGCAGAAGCTGGACCAGGTGGCCAAGCTGAACGCGGCGGGGGCGGCGGTGAAGGTGATTACCGACGACCTCGACATGGCGCGCGCCATCGCGGCGCATCCCGGGCGGATGCAGGCGTTGATCGAGATCGACTGCGGCGAGATGCGGGGCGGCATCGCGGCCGATGACGAAAGCCTGGAGGCGATCGGCCAGGCGCTGGGCGACAGGCTGGCCGGCATCATGACCCATGCCGGGCATTCGTATTCCGCCCGCTCGGTGGCACAGATGGCCGATATCGCCGAGGCCGAGCGCACTGCGGCGCTGACGGCCACCCGCCGGCTGCGGGCGGCCGGGCTGGAATGCCCGATGGTGTCGGTTGGCTCCTCGCCGACCGCGTTGCATGCCCGGGCACTGGGCGGCGTGACTGAGACGCGGCCGGGCGTGTATATGTTCGGCGACCTGTTCCAGGCGGAAATCGGAACGGTCGAGCCGGACGGCATCGCGGTGACGGTGCTGGCGAGCGTGATCGGGCGGAGGCCGGCCGAGCGGCGCATCGTGATCGATGCGGGCGGCATGGCGCTGTCCAAGGACCGCAGCACCGAGGCGGCGCCGCATGATTTCGGTTTCGGACTGGTGCTCGACATGCTGGGGCGCCGCAGCTACGGCAACTCGCTGGTGGCGCGGGCCAACCAGGAACATGGCGTGGTGAACCTCGACCCCGCCGCGACCGTGCCGGATTTCCGCATCGGCGACCGGGTGCGCGTGGCGCCGAACCACACCTGCATGACTTCGGCGGCGCATGACCGGTATTTCGTGGTGGATGGCGGCGACGAAGTGGTGGCGGTGTGGCCGCGCATCAGCGGCTGGTAGTGGGCAGTCAAGTCGAGGGGCGCCGCCCCTCGACCCCGCCAGAGGCGAGGCCTCTGGACTCCGTTCGAGTTACCGCTCCAGGCACATGGCGACACCCATGCCGCCGCCGATGCACAGGGTGGCCAGGCCCTTCTTCGCGTCGCGCTTCTGCATCTCGTGCAGCAGCGTGGTCAGCACGCGCCCGCCCGAGGCGCCGATCGGATGGCCGATGGCGATGGCGCCGCCGTTCACGTTCACCTTGGACGTGTCCCAGCCCATGTCCTTGTTGACCGCGCAGGCCTGGGCGGCGAAGGCCTCGTTGGCCTCGATGAGGTCGAGGTCGTCGGTCTTCCAGCCGGCGCGCTGCAGCGCCTTGCGGCTGGACGGGATCGGGCCGGTGCCCATCACCTGCGGGTCGACGCCGGCGGTGGCGAAGCTGGCGATGCGGGCGAGTGGGGTGAGGCCGCGGCGCGCCGCCTCGGCGCCGGACATCACCACCAGGGCGCAGGCGCCGTCGTTGATACCGCTGGCGTTGCCGGCGGTGACCGTGCCGTCCTTGGTGAAGGCGGGGCGCAGGCGCGTCATGGTCTCCATGCTGGCATCATGGCGGATATACTCGTCGTCGGAGACCACCACGTCGCCCTTGCGGCCCTTGATGGTGACCGGGGCGATCTCATCCTTGAAGCGGCCGGATTTCTGCGCGGCGCTCGCCTTGGTCTGGCTGGCGAGGGCGAACTCGTCCTGTTCCTCGCGGGTGATCTGGTAGGCGCGGGCGACGTTCTCGGCGGTGTTACCCATATGGTAGCCGAAGAAGGCGTCCCACAGCCCGTCCTTGATCATGGTGTCGACGAGTTGCATGTCGCCCATCTTGGCGCCGGCGCGCAGGTAGGTGCCGTGCTGCGACTGGCTCATGCTCTCCTGCCCGCCGGCCACCACGATGGCGCTCTCGCCGGTGCGGACCTGCTGGGCGGCCAGCGCCACGGCGCGCAGGCCGGAACCGCACACCTGGTTGATGCCGAAGGCGGTCTTGTCGTCGGGGATGCCGGCGGCGCGGGCAGCCTGGCGGGCGGGGTTCTGGCCCTGGCCGGCGGTGAGCACCTGGCCGAGGATCACCTCGTCCACGTCCCCGCCCTGCAGGCCGGCGCGTGACAGGGCGGCCTGGATGGCGGCGGTGCCGAGCACATGGGCCGGCACCGCGCCGAAGGCGCCGTTGAAGCTGCCGACGGGCGTGCGGGCGGCAGCCACGATGACGATATCGTCCATATCTGCGTCCTCCTGGGCGGGGCGGTCCCGCGCGTTTGAAATCAGTATACCGCAGCGCACAAGCCTCTCAAAGGGCGGCGAGCCAGTCATGATTTGTTCAGAGACCGGCGAGCCAGCTGTGATTTGTTCAGAGACCGGCGAGCCAGTCTGCCATTGGCCCCCAAAGCGCGCGCTCGGCCGAACTGCCGGCCACCATGCCGACATGGCCCGCGGCGGGAGCGTGCAGCACGGCGCCGGGGATGAGGGCGGCGAGCGGACGGGCGCTTTCGGGCGGCACGATGCGGTCGCGCGCGGGGATGGCGACGAAGGCCGGCAGGCGCAGCCGCGCGGGGTCCACCGCCACCCCGGCCACGCGCCACGTGCCGGCGGCCGGGGTGTTGGCGCCGTACCAGCCGGCGAGGCATTCGCGGGCGACGGCGCCGGCCAGCGGCACGCCGTCGTTCAGCCAGTCCTCGATGGCGACGAACTGGCGGGCGCGCGGGCTGTCGGGGTCGAGCCGGGCGAAGGCGCTGTATTTGTTGGCGATGCCCCAGGGGTCGAGCATGGCGAACAGCACCTGGATGGCATCGATGGGCAGCCGGCCGGTGGGTGCCATCAGCGGTTCCAGCAGTGGCAGCAGGCCGGGGAGGCGGCGCGCGGCTTCGGCGTCGGCGGCGTGGAAGTCCCAGGGCGTTGCGAGCAGGGCCAGTGCGGCGACAAGGTCGGGCCGGCGCTGGGCGGCGGCGACCGACAGCAGGCCGCCCATGCAGTAGCCAGCCAGGACCACCGGTTCGCCGACCGCCGCCAGCGCGCGTTCCAGCCGCCCGGCGATGTAGTCGGTGAGGGTGAAGCCACGTTCGGCCTCGCCCGGCCAGCCCCAGTCGAGCAGCAGCACGCGCTGGCCGCGCCCGGCGAGGTGGCGCAGCATCGACTGGTCGGGAGCGAGGTCGAGGATATGGGCGCGGTTGACCAGGCTGGGGACGAACAATACCGGGCGGCCAGCCGCGGCTCCGCCATAGTCCAGCAGCCGCGACTCGCCTTCCGTCCAGAGCGTGGGCGGGTCTTCCAGCGTGCGGTGCCAAGGGTGGCGGCGATAGGCGGCGATGCCGGCAATCAGGTCACTCTGGCGGCGCAGCGCTGCGGCCAGGGCGGCGTTTGGGTTTGCCTGTCGGCTTTGCGCCATTTCGGGCGGCGGCGGCAGCAGGTCGAGGATCGGCTGCCCCAGACTCTGCTTCCAGGATGCTGATGCGTTGCTCCAGGGCGGCGATGCGGGCGAGGAGGTCGTCCATCCGGCCAGCGTCGCCTGGGTGCGCAGCGTTGCCAGGGCCAGGTGCAGCAGCAGGGGGCGCGGGCCGCGGCGGGCGATCATCGCGGGGCGCCGCATCTGGGGCTGGCTGCAGCATGGCGGTGGCGGCGGCGCCCCACAGGGTCAGCAACGCCTGCCACGTCTCCTGCGCCTCGCGGTCCTGGGCGATGGCGGACAGCTCGCTCTGCACCAGGGTCAGCCAGTCGCGCGCCAGCGCGGCCGGGTCTGGCCACTCCGGCTCGTCCCGATTGGTGTCGTCTGGCTGGCCGGCCGTCATCGCGCATTGGTCCTCCGGCGCCGACCATAGGCTTCCGGCCGCGCCGATGGAACGTCGGCGGACGGTTCGCACGTGAACGGGTTGCGGCGAATGCGATAAATTGTGCGGGTGATATCGCTGTGGCCGATCGTCATGCTATCTTGCGCTGCACAATTTCCCCCAGGGGGCAGGATGTCGCAGTCAGTGCCGCTCGACGAGAGCGCCAAGCCGGGTGAGTTGCCGCCCGTCGTGGTGAAGAAATACGCCAATCGCCGCCTCTACAACACCGAAAGTTCCAGCTACATCACGCTGGAATCACTCGCCCAGATGGTGCGCGAGGGCCGTGATTTCGTGGTCTATGACGCCAAGAGCGGCGATGATATCACCCGCTCGGTGCTGACGCAGATCATCGTCGAAGAGGAGAGCAAGGGCCGGGCACTGCTGCCCACCGGCTTCCTGCGCCAGTTGATCGGCTTCTATGGCAATTCGATGCAGTCGGTCGTGCCGGACTATCTGGAGAAGGCGATGGGCGCGTTTGCCGTGCAGCAGGACCAGGTGCGCCGGGCGGTGCAGCAGACCATGGGCACCTTCCTGCCGCCGGGGCTGGAGGAGGTGCGGCGGCAGAACCTGGCGATGATGGAGCGGGCGATGAGCCTGTTCTCGCCCTTTCTGCCGCAGGACGGCGATGCCGCTCCGGTGCAGGCTGCCTCGCCCGCCGACGAGGAGATCGCCGCCCTGAAGCGCGAGGTTGAACTGCTGCGCGGCCAGCTTGCCGAGGCGCGCGCCGCCGCCCGCAAGAAGGCCGAGTGAGGAGATGACGCAGGATTGGCCGCAGGCCGGGGGCACCTTCCGCCTCGGCGATTTCCCGGTGGCTGCTGGCGGCATGATCCGCGACTGCCGGGTGGCGTGGAAGACGCATGGCACGCTGAACGCGGCGCGCGACAACGTCATCCTTTATCCCTGCTCCTACGGCGCCACCGACCCGGACATGGCGTTCCTGATCGGGCCGGACGGCATCATGGACCCGACGCGGTGGTTCATCGTGATCCCGAACATGTTCAGCAACGGCGTCAGTTCCGGGGCGGCGGACACGGCGGACTGGCCGGTGCGGGTGGGCTACCGCGACCTGGTGGAGGCGCAGCGGCGGTTGCTGGCCGAGGTTTTCGGCGTGGAGCGGCTGGCCGGGGTGTACGGCTTTTCGATGGGCGCGCAGCAAGCCTATCACTGGGCGGCGTTGCACCCCGATGCGGTGGACCGCGTCGTCGTGGTGTGCGGCAGCGCGCGCACATCGGTGCACAACAAGGTCTTCCACAGCGGATTGCTGCGCACCCTGGAGGCAGCTCCGGAATATTTGGGCGAGGGCCGGTTCGGCGCCGAGCCGGTGCTGGCCAAGAAGGCGTTCGCGCACATTTATGCGGGCTGGGCGCTCAGCCAGGATTTCTATCGCGCCGGGCTGCACCTCACCGCCCTTGGCGCGCCGGACCTCGACACCTATCTGCGCACCGATTGGACCGAACGGATGGGAGCGCGGCCGGCGGCGAACCTCTATGCCCAGCTTGTCACCTGGTATCATGGCGACATTTCCGACGACCCGCGCTACGGCGGCGACCTCGCCACGGCGCTGGGCGCGATCCGGGCCCGGGTGTTGCTGCTGCCGAGCGAGACCGACCTTTATTTCCGCGTCGCCGACAACGCCGCCGAGCTGCCGCACCTGAAGCATGGCGCGCTGAAGCCGATCCCCAGCATCTGGGGCCATCGCGCCGGCAACCCACACCCCGCGGTGATCCCGACCGATTTCGCCTTCCTGAAAGCGGCCGTGCGGGACTGGCTGGAGCAATAGGGCGGCGCACTGACCGGAAGGTGCGGCCTGCCAACGGGCACATCGCGCGCGGCACGGCCATTGCGCCTTTGTCCTTCGGGCTTATCTAACGAGCGTTGCCGGCGCAGCCGGGTTCGTGCGCGCCGTGCCAGAACAGGATGAACGCCAGCCCGATGCCGACACCCCCTGTCCCCCCCGAGGATGATCCTGCGCTGGCGGTGTCAGCCCGTATCCGCAATCGCATCCGCGGTGCCAAGCGCCGCTTTCACGCCAACGACAACATCTCCGAGTTCCTGTTGCCCGGCGACCTCGACGCGCTGCTCGACGAGGTGACGGGCAAGATGCAGGGCGTGCTGGAGAGCCTGGTGATCGATACCCAGAGCGACCACAACACGCAGGACACCGCCCGGCGCGTGGCCAAGATGTATCTGCGCGAGGTGTTCGCCGGCCGCTATGCCGCCCCGCCGAAGGTCACCGAGTTCCCCAATGCCGCCAGCCTGAACGAGTTGATGATCGTCGGCCCGATCACGGTGCGCAGCGCCTGCAGCCATCATTTATGCCCGATCATGGGGCGGCTGTGGATCGGGTTGATGCCCAACGAGCATTCCAACCTGATCGGCCTGTCGAAATACGCCCGCCTGGCCGACTGGGTGATGAGCCGGCCGCAGATCCAGGAGGAAGCCATCTCCCAAATCGCCGACCTGCTGATGTCCAAGGTGACGCCGGACGGGCTGGCGGTGGTGATGGAGGCCGATCATTTCTGCATGCACTGGCGCGGCGTGAAGGATTCGCAGACCAAGATGATCAACAGCGTCATGCGCGGCTCCTTCCTGAAGGACCCCGCGTTGCGCCGTGAGTTCCTATCGCTGATCAACCTGAAGGACTGAGGCGCTTATGCTTGTCCGCTGCCTGTATGCCAGCCGTGCCCGCGCGCCGCTGGTGCCGGCCACCACCGATTCCATCGTCGAGCAGTCGCGCCGCAACAACCCCGCGCGCGGCATCACCGGCCTGCTGTGCTTTGTAGACGACGTCTATGTCCAGGTGCTGGAGGGCGGGCGGGATGTGGTGTGCGAATTGTTCAACACGATTGTGCGCGACGACCGGCACCACTCGGTGCGCCTGCTGTCCTATGAGGAGATCGGCGAGCGGCGGTTCGGCCACTGGAACATGGGGCAGGTGAACATCGCCAAGGTGAACACCGCGCTGCTGTTGAAGTATTCCGAGAAGCCGGTGCTCGACCCGTTCATCAACCCCGGCCAGGCCACCATGGCGCTGCTGAACGAACTGGTGGCGACGGCGCAGATCGTCAGCCGCTGACGGCAGTCGCTTACGGCATCCGCCGGCGTGCCCCGCCGGCAGCGCTATGCCGGCTTGGCCGCCTGTGCCGAGGGGGTGGCGCGCAGCAGCAGCAGCGCCACCAAGGCCACCAGGGTGCAGGACGACGTCAGCCACAGCGCCGCGCTGACCCCGCCCTGTTCCAGCACCACGCCGAACAGGAATGGGGCGGTGGCCTGCAGCAGGCGCGATGGGGCGGAGATCATGCCCAGCCGCGCACCATAGCCGGTGGGGCCGAACACGGCGAGCGGCAGGGTGCCCTTGGCGATGGTCAGCACGCCGTTGCCCATGCCGTGCAGCAGCACGAACACCGCCGCCGCCGGCCCGCCGAACAGGGCGAGGGCGAGGGCGCCCAGCGGATGACCGATCGTCGCCAGTCGGGCGGAGACCAGCGGGTGGAAGCGGCGCAGCAGGCTGAATTCGGCCACCCGGGCCGCCACCTGCGCCGGACCGATCAGCGCGCCCGCGGCGATCGCTGCGGCGGGGGTGGAGCCGGCGGATTGCAGTAGCACCGGCAGATGCGCGGCCATGGCGCCGGCGACGAACCAGGTGGTGGCGAAGACCAGCGCCAGCAGCGGCATGGCGAAGCGCGGCGGCGGCGGGCCTTCAGCGCCGGCGGTGCTGGCCACGCGCTCCGGCGGGGGGGCGGGCGGTACCAGCAGGCGGTTGAGCGGCAGGCCGATGACGAGGTGCAGCCCCGCCCAGACGAGACAGGCGCCGCGCCAGCCCAGGCTTTCCTCCAGCACGGCGGAAAGCGGCCAGCCGACCGTGCTGGCGAAGCCGGCGATGAGGGTTATGCCGGTGATCGGCCCGCGCGCGGCGCGGCCGTACAGCCCGGCCAGGGCGGCGAAGGCGGCGTCGTACAGCCCCATCGACATGCCGACGCCCAGCACCAGCCACCCGGCGGCCATCACCACCGGCCCCTGGGCGACGGCCAGCAGCAGCAAGCCCGCCGCCAGCACCAGGTTGGACAGCGCCAGCATGCCGCGCCCGCCGCGCGCGTCGATCACCCGGCCGACCCAGGGGGCGATCAGCGCCGACAGGATCAGCGCCGCCGAGAACGCCCCGAACACCCAGCTCGACGCCATGCCGAGTTCGCGGGCCATCGGAACGGCCAGCACCGCCGGCAGGTAGTACGATGAGGCCCAGGCGAGCGTCTGCGTGGTGCCGAGGGCGATGACGACGCGTGTCGCACCAGGTGGTGCCGTCACGCCTGCCGTCACGCCTGCCTTCACGGGCGCGCGCTCGCGTTCGCGCGAGGCCTGGCGGTCACCCGCAGCAGCCCTTGCCCGGGGCTACCGCGAGCGCGGGTGCGGGAGCGGCGCAACAGGCCGACGCCGCGGCGGCCACGGATGCAGGCGCGCGGTCGGTGGAGCACACGCCGGTCTCGGGCAGTTCCAGGCGCACCTCGCTGGCCGCCGCCCAGTCGCCGGCCAGCGCGGCGGCGATGCTGCGCACCTGCTCGTGGCCGGTGGCGAGCAGGAAGGTCGGCGCGCGGCCGTAGCTTTTCATGCCGGCCATCCAGAACCCGGCCTCGGGGTGGCGTAGCTCGGCCTCGCCATGTGGGCGCACGGTGCCGCAGGAATGCTGGTTTGGGTCGATCAGCGGGGCCAGGGCAGAGGGCGCCTCCACCGCCGGGTCGAGGTCGAGGCGAACTTCGCGCAGGAACGACAGGTCCGGGCGGAACCCGGCGGCGACGATCACCCGGTCGGCGCGCACCGAGGTGTCGCGGCCGTCCTGGCGGCCGGAGACGACCAGGGCGGTGCCGTCGCGCGCGATGCGGTCGATCAGGAAGGGGGCCAGCGCCGTGACTGCGCCGGATTCCACCAGTGCCTGAGCCCGTGCGCCGAGTTCGCCGCGCTCGGCCAGTCCGTCGCGCGCGCCGCCGCCGAAATTCACCGCGCCGAGCGGCCGGCGGAACGCCCACATTATGCAGGTGCCGCGCGCGGTGCGGGCCAGCTTCACCAGGTCGAGCACGGCGTTCATCGCCGAGTGGCCGGCGCCGACGACCAGGGTGGTCGCCTCGGCATAGTTGGCGCGCGCGGCGCCGAGCACGTCGGGGATGCCATAGGCCACGCGATCGCTGTTGGCGGCTTCGCCAGGGGCCGGCATGCCGTGCGCGCCCGCCGGGTTGGGGGTCTGCCAGGTGCCGGAGCAGTCGATGACCGCGGCCGCGACGATCGCCTCGGTGCCGCGATCGGTTTCGACGTGCAAGATGAACGGTGCCACGTCGCGCCCGGCGCCGTCGTGCAGGCGGCCGTGGTCGCGCCGGGCAATGCCGATCACCCGGGCACCGGTGCGGATGCGCCCGCGCAGCGCCGGGGTGGCGGCCAGGGGGGCGAGGTAGCGGTCGAGCAACTCGCGCCCGGTGGGGAAGGCGGCGGGATCGGGCGCGCGCCAGCCGGTGGGCTCCAGCAGGGCGCGGGCGGCGGCGTCGGTGTTGTACTGCCAGGGCGAGAACATCCGCACATGCGGCCAGTCGCGCACCGCCTGGCCGATCTGCCCGCCGGCTTCCAGCACCAGGGGCTCCAGGCCGCGGGCGAGCAGGTGGGCGGCGGCGGCGAGGCCGACCGGACCGGCGCCGATCACGGCCACGGGGAGGGGTGGCTGGCTCATGGCAGTGCTCCTCAATGCATCGATGGTTGATGTATAAGACGATCCGAAGACGAATGGAAGAGGGCGATTTCTGGAGGCGGGGCTTCATTGAACGCTTGGCGGCGTGGCGCAGCTGGACCCGGCGGTGGCCTGTCCCGCTTCGGTGGTGAAGGCGCGGCCGGTGTCCTGTAACGCGGTGGTGGCCTCCTTCCAGGCATCGAGCGCCACGCGGAAGGCGGCGCGGCCGGCGTCGGTGAGGGAATAGACGCGGCGGGTGCGGCCCTGCACCACCTCCTCCGCCACGGTGACGAAGCCGCCGGCCTCGAACTCACGCAGCACCGGGTAGATCGTGCCCTCGGTCGGTGAGCAACAGCCGCCGGTCACCCGTGCCACCGCGCGTGCCACGTCGTAGCCGTGCAGCTTGCCGTCATGCAGGACGCGCAGGATGAAGAACTTCGACAGGCCCATCTTGATCGTGCCGGCCCAATAGGACCGGGCGGCATAGTCGACACGGGGTTGGGTGGGGCGTCGGGATGTGGCCATGCGGCATCGTGGCCCTTGATGGTCAATGCATCAAGGGCCACGCCGTCATGGCTGGGCCATAACGGCATTTCCGTCGCGCATGACGATGTAGATCGCCGGGATCACCAGCACCGTCAGCAGGGTGGACGACGCCAGGCCGAACAGCAGCGAGATCGCCAGGCCCTGGAAGATCGGGTCGGTCAGGATGGTCGCAGCCCCGATCATCGCCGCCAGCGCCGTCAGCAGGATCGGCTTGAAGCGGATCGCGCCGGCCTCCAGCAGGGTGGCACGCAGGGTGGCGCCCGGGGTTGCGGCGTGGCGAATGAAGTCGACCAGCAGGATCGAGTTGCGCACGATAATGCCGGCCAGCGCGATGAAGCCGATCATCGAGGTGGCGGTGAACGCCGCCCCCAGCAGCCAGTGGCCGAGCACGATGCCGATCAGGGTGAGCGGGATCGGGGTGAGGATCACCAGCGGCAGGCGGAAGCTGCCGAACTGGCCGACCACGAGGATGTAGATGGCCAGGATCGCGACGCCGAAGGCCGCCCCCATGTCGCGGAAGGTGACGTAGGTGATCTCCCATTCGCCGTCCCACAGCAGGGTGGGGGTGGATTCGTCGATGGGCTGGCCGCGCCAACTGATGGCGGGTTTCGGCAGGCTGCCCCAGTCATGCGCCTCGATCGCCGCGTTGACGTCGAGGATTCCGTAGATCGGCGCCTCGAACGTGCCGGCGAGTTCGGCGGTCACCAGGTCGGCGAAGCGGCCGTCGCGGCGGAACAGGGCTGGCGAGCCGGCCTCGTTGCCCGCGCGGACCACCTGGCCCAGCTCCACCACCGCGCGGCTGCCCGGCTGGGTGTTGGCGGGCACCGGGGTGGCGGCGAGGCGCTCATTCCAGGACAGGTCGGATTTGGGCAGACCGATGACGATGTCGATCGGGTTGCGTTCCTCGCCGCGATGCGAGGTGCCGACGCGTTGCTGGCTGAACAGGGCGCGGATGGTGTCGTAGACGTCGGACTGCTCGACGCCGAAATATTCCACCTGCTCCTGGTCGATGGACAGGCGCAGGCGCGGGCGCGGATGGCCGTAGCTGTCGCCGACATCGACCACGTAGGGCACGGTGCGGAACAGCTTCTTGACCTGTTCGGCGACGGCGCGGCGGGTGGCGACGTCGGGGCCGTAGATTTCGGCGAGCAGGGTTGCGAGCACTGGCGGGCCGGGCGGCACCTCGACCACCTGCAGGGTGCTGCCAGGGGGCAGGGTGCTGCCGGGGGACAGGGCGAGGCCGGCGAGGCGCTGGCGCAGGTCGAGTGCCACGGCGTGGCTGCTGCGGCTGCGGTCGCCCTTGGGCGAGAGGTTGATCTGCAGGTCGCCCAGCTCGGGGGCGCGGCGCAGGTAGGAATGGCGCACCAGCCCGTTGAAGTTGAACGGGGCGGCGGTGCCGGCATGGGCCTGGATCGAGACGGTCTCGGGCAGTTGCCCGGCGATGGCGGCGGCGGCGAACAGATGCCGCTCGGTGTCCTCTAGGGTTGCGCCCTCGGGCAGGTTCAGCACCACCTGGAGTTCCGATTTGTTGTCGAAGGGCAGCAGCTTTACCGTGACGTCGCGGGTGTAGAAGGCGATGCAGACGGCCAGGGTGGCGATGCCGACGACGAGCAGAAAGGTCCAGGCGCGCGCACGGGTGGCCAGCAGCGGTGCGGCGACGCGGCGGTAGGCCCGGCCCATCCAGCCTTCACCGTGGTGGCTGCCGCCCTGTTCGTGGCCGGCTGCGGTGGGGCGCGGCGCGAGCTTCAGCATCAGCCAGGGGGCGACCATCATCGCGACCACGAAGGAGAACAGCATCGCCGCCGAGGCGTTGGCCGGGATCGGCGCCATGTAGGGGCCCATCAGGCCGGACACGAACAGCATCGGCAGCAGGGCGGCGACGACGGTGAGCGTGGCGACGATGGTGGGGTTGCCGACCTCGGCCACCGCGTCGATGGCGGCGCGCATGCGCGGGCGGTCGTCGTTCATGCCCCAGTGGCGGGCGATGTTCTCCACCACCACGATGGCGTCGTCGACCAGGATGCCGATGGAGAAGATCAGGGCGAACAGGCTGACACGGTTGATGGTGTAGCCCATCAGCTGCGCGGCCAGCATGGTGAGCAGGATGGTGGTGGGGATGACCACCAGCGTGACGAGCGCCTCGCGCCAGCCGATGGTGAGAGCGATCAGCACCACGATGGAGATGGTGGCGAGGCCGAGGTGGAACAGCAGCTCGTCGGCCTTCTCGTCGGCGGTGGCGCCGTAGTCACGGGTGACTTCGACGCGGATGTCGGGCGGGATCAGGCGGCCGCGCAGCCCTTCAACCCGCTCCAGGATCGCGTGCGAGACCACCACGGCATTGGCGCCGGCGCGCTTGGCCAGGGCGAGGCTGGCGGCGGGGACGCGCTGCAGCCCGTCCTGGCTGGGGGCGAGATTCCACACCCGGACGTCTTCGGCGGCGGCGCCGATGCGCACGGTGGCGACGTCGCGGACGTAGACCGGGCGGCCGTCGCGGGTGGAGATCAGCAGCAGGCCGATATCGGGGATGCCCTGGAGCGTCTGCCCGGCGGCGACCACGCGGCTGGCGGCGCCGTCGCGCACGGTGCCGGCGACGAAGGAGCGGTTGGCCTGGGCGACCTTGCCGATCAACTGTTGGAGGGTGACGCCGTAGCGCGCCAGGCGCTCCGGGTCCGGCTCCACGCGGATCTGCTCGGGGCTGGTGCCGACGATGTAGCTGGTGCCGATATCCTCGACCTTGGTCAGTTCCACCTGCAGCTTGCCGGCCAGTTCGAACAGGCGCCGGTCGTTCCAGCTCGACGCGGCTTCCGGCGTGGGCGACAGGGTCAGCACGACGGTCGCCACGTCGTTGATGCCGCGGCCGACCACCAGCGGCTCGGGGATGCCGGGCGGGATGCGCTGGATGTTGGCGCGGATGCGGTCGTGCACGCGCAGCACCGCGTCGTCCTCGCTGGTGCCGACGCGGAAGCGGGCGGTGACCATCACGCGGTCGTCCTGGGTCTGGCTGTAGACGTGCTCGACGTCCGGGATGGCCTTGACGATGGTTTCCAGCGGCTTGGTGACGAGTTCGACGGCATCGGGCGCGCGCAGGCCGTCGGCGGCGACGATGATGTCGACCATCGGCACGCTGATCTGCGGTTCCTCCTCGCGCGGGATCACCATGAGGGCGATGAAGCCGGCGATCAGGGCGCTGATCAGGAACAGCGGAGTGAGCGGCGAGCGGATCGTGGCGGCGGTGAGGCGGCCGGAGAGGCCGAGGCCGCGGCCGGGGTCGGAGCTGCTCACGGCTGCACCAGCTCGTCGCCGGCGGCCAGGCCGGAGAGGATCTCGATGCCCTCCGGCATTGCTGGCGTGGGGGTGGGGCGGCCGCGCTGGATGGGTGTTTCCATCACCTTGCCGTCGCGCTGGACCAGGGCGTAGTCGAGGCCGAAGCGGGTGCGGATCAGGCTGGCGGGGATCACTATGGCGGGGCGCGTGCCGGCGGCGATCCAGACGGTGACGCGTTCGCCGACGAAATAGGTATCCAGGCCCGGCAGGGTGGCGTCGGCCACCACGCGGCCGTCCTCGATGCGGGGATAGACGCGGGTGATGGTGCCGAAGGCGGGTGTGTCGCGGTCCCTGCCGCGCCCGCTGGTGTCCAGCCGGATGATGTCGCCATGGCGGACGAAGCCGGCATGGCGCTCGGGCACGCGCAGGCGCAGCACGTAGTCCTGTGCGGCGATGCTGGCCACCGTGTCGCCGGGCAGGGCGACGGTGCCGTTGGTGACCGGCACGGCGAGCACCCGCCCGCCGACCGGAGCCAGCACCTCGCCCTCGGCGACCTGCTGGTCGATGACCGCGCGCTCGGCGGCGCGGGCACGCAGGGCGGAACTGGCCATTTCAACGGCGGTGCGCGCCTGGTCCATCGTCACCCGCGGGCCGGAGCCTTGGCGGTACAGCGTCTCGGCGCGCGCCAGGTCGTCGCGCGTCTGCGACAGGCTGGACTGCAGGCCGGCGATCTGCGCGTCGATCGAGGCGATCTGCAGCAGCAGCTTTTCATCGGCCACCACGGCCAGTACCTCGCCGGGCGCCACCCGGTCGCCGGCCTTCACCGCCAGGCGCCCGACCGTGCCGCCGATGCGCGCGCGGGCCGGCACGACGTCCACGCTTTCGACGGTGGCGAACACCGCCTTCTGGTCGGCGAGGTCGCTGCGCTGGACGGTGAACGCCGCGGCCATCGCTGGGGGCAGGACCGATACGGCAAGGACGAGGGCGGCAATCATGGTGGGACGCACAGGTTATTCCTCCGCGGCAGGCGGCCTGGATGCCGCGTCTTGGTGGGGGCAGAGCGGTTCGGGGCCACAATAGATGCGAAACAGCGTCTCCAGCACATGGCGCGCCGGGGCGCTGGCGATCGAGTACCAGATCGTCTGGCCGTTCCGCCGCGTCTGCACCAGCCCGTCCTTGCGCAGCAGGGCGAGGTGCTGCGAGGCGGTGGAGACGCGCAGGCCCAGGTACCCGGCAAGGTCGCCCACCGAGCGCTCGCCGTCGATCAACTGACACAGGATCATGAGGCGGCTGGGATGGCCGAGCGCCTTGAGCAGTTCGCTCGCCGAGTCGGCTGCCTGCGCCATCTGCTGGGGATTAACTTTCATGCTTGCGTAAATACGCAAATTCTAATATATGGTCAACAACCAAGTTGCAGGGCCAGCCGCCAACGGCACGGCTGCCGGGCGGTCCAGAAGCCCGATCGGGAACCAGGAGGTGATGGAATGGCTGAGATCGTTGTGTTGGGCGCGGGGCTCGGCGGCACGCTGATGGCGTATGAACTGGCCGACCAGTTGCGGCCCGAAGACCGGCTGACGGTGATCGGGCAGGGCAGCACCTATCATTTCGTGCCGTCGAACCCTTGGGTCGCCGTGGGCTGGCGCGGCCGCGACGATATCGAGATCGACCTCTCCAAGGTAATGCAGAAGAAGCGCATCCGCTTCCTCACCCAGGGTGCAGCGCGCGTTGACCCGCTGCGAAAGCAGGTCGAGCTGGCCGACGGCGAGGCGGTGGCCTACGACTACCTGGTCATTGCCACCGGCCCCGAGCTGGCCTTTGACGAGATCCCCGGCCTCGGCCCCGACGCCTTCACCCAGTCGATCTGCCATGTCGAGCACGCCGAGCGCGCCAAGGCGGCGTTCGAGGCGTTCTGCGCCAATCCCGGCCCCATCGTGGTCGGCGCCGTGCAGGGTGCGTCGTGCTTCGGCCCGGCCTACGAATTCGCCTTCATCCTCGACACCGAGCTGCGTCGGCGCAAGCTGCGCGACCGGGTGCCGATGACCTTCGTGACCTCCGAGCCCTATATCGGCCATCTCGGCCTCGATGGCGTGGGCGACACCAAGGGGCTGATGGAGAGTGAGTTCCGCAACCGCCACATCCGCTGGATTACCAACGCCAAGGTGAAGAAGGTGGAAGCCGGCATGATGTCGGTGGAGGAGGTGGGTGCCGACGGCAGCCACGCCGCCGACCATGAGCTGGCCTTCGGCTATGCCATGATGCTGCCGGCCTTCCGCGGCGTGGCGGCGGTGCGCGGGGTGGAGAAGCTGGGCAATCCGCGTGGGTTCATCCTGGTGGACGAGCACCAGCGCAATCCGGCCTTCCCCGAGGTGTTCGGCATCGGCGTGTGCGTGGCGATCCCGCCGACCGGGCCGACTCCTGTGCCGGTAGGGGTGCCCAAGACCGGGTTCATGATCGAATCCATGGTGACCGCCACGGCGCACAACATCGGTGCACTGTTGCGCGGCCAGGAGGCCACCACGCGGGCCACCTGGAATGCCGTGTGCCTGGCTGATTTCGGCGATGGCGGCGTGGTTTTCGTGGCCCAGCCGCAGATCCCGCCGCGCAACGTCAACTGGTCCGCCAAGGGCGCCTGGGTGCACCTGGCCAAGGTGGGGTTCGAGAAATATTTCCTGCGCAAGGTGCGCCGCGGCGAGAGTGAGCCGTTCTATGAGCGGTTCCTGATGAAGCAGCTGAACATCGAGAAGCTGAAGGAGCCGAGATGACCACGCCACGCCATATCGTCTGCCCGCATTGCGGGGCCGCCAACCGCGTTGCCGCCGACCGCCCGGCGGCCCAGGCTAAGTGCGGCGCCTGCAAGGCCCAGCTGTTCGACGGCGCGCCGCACGCGGTGGACGAGCAGGGTTTCGACCGCCACGCGCAGAAGAACGACATCCCGGTGCTGGTGGATATCTGGGCGCCCTGGTGTGGCCCGTGCCGCAGCATGGCGCCGCAGTTCGCCCGTGCCGCCGCGATGCTGGAGCCGGAGGTCCGCCTGCTGAAGCTCAACGCCGACGAGGCGCCGCAGGTCTCGGCCCGGCTGGGGGTGCGCGGCATCCCCGCGCTGTTCCTGCTGCATCGCGGGCAGGTGCTCGCCCAGACCGCCGGCGTCATGCCGACCGAGCAGATCGTCCGCTGGGCGCGTGAGCATCTGCCCGCCTGAACCGCTTTGCGTCCATCAATCGAGGAGTTGTGACATGTCCATCGACCGCGCCGTTTTCGTGTTTGCCGGCATCGTGATCCTGGCCAGCCTGGCGCTGGGCTGGTTCGTGAGCCCCTGGTTCTTCCTGCTGACCGCCTTTGCCGGGCTGAACATGATCCAGGCCGCGTTCACCGGGTTCTGCCCGGCGGCGATGCTGTTCCGCGCCCTGGGCTGCCCCGCCGGCGCGGCGTTCCGCTAAGCCGGTGCCGGCGCCAGCCTCAGCCGGGCGCAGGCCCCGCGGGGTCGCCCGGCTCGGCGTCGGCGCGGTTGCGCATGTGCTGGGCGAGGTTCTCGATCTGCGGCACCACCAGCGCCGTGAGCGCGGGGTCGTCCACGGTCTGCTGCCAGGCCTGATGGAAGCAGAGCAGCCAGCCATCGATCTCCGGCCCACCGATCGGCGCGTGCAGGTGGCGGCGCCGCAGCATTGGTGGGCCGAAGCGCGACACGAACAGCGGCGGGCCGCCCAGCCAGCCGGTGAGGTAAAGGAACAGCTTCTCCTCGCTGCCCGCAAGGCTCGGCGGATGGATCGCGCGGCAGGCGGCGGCTTCCGGCAGCGTGTCCATCAGCGCGTAGAAGCGGCGGGTGAACCGGCGCAGCCCGGCCTCGCCGCCGATGCGGTCGTAGGGGGTGGCAGTTGGGGCATCGGGGTTCGTCATGAGCTCGGCGTGCCTCCGTCGTGGCGTCTGCGGGGCAGTGAGAAGCTTGAATACTGCGTGAGGCGCAAGGACGTTGCGCCCGAAGCTGGGTTAACGTGCCAGCATGACTTGGCCAAGCGGGCCGCCGGGAAGCTTCGGCCGTCCGGGAACATATTCCAGCAGGGGATGACATGGACCTGACCGACGCCCTGTTGCTGGCGCGCATTCAGTTCGGCTTCACCATCAGCGCCCACATCATATTCCCGGCTTTCACCATCGGGCTGGCAAGCTACTTGGCGGTGCTGAACGCGCTGTGGCTGTGGACCGGGCGGGGGGTGTTCCTCGACCTGTTCAACTATTGGAAGAAGATCTTTGCCATCAGCTTCGGCATGGGCGTCGTGTCGGGAATCGTGATGAGCTACCAGTTCGGCACCAACTGGAGCGTGTTCTCCGACAAGGTCGGCCCGGTGATTGGCCCGTTGATGGGCTACGAGGTGCTGTCGGCCTTTTTCCTGGAGGCCGGGTTCCTCGGCATCATGCTGTTCGGGCTCAACCGTGTCGGGCCCAGGCTGCATTTCATCGCGACGCTGATGGTCGCGCTGGGCACCTTCATGTCGGCCTTCTGGATCCTGGCGGTGAACAGCTGGATGCAGACGCCGGCCGGCTTCGCGATGAACGATGTGGGGCAGTTCATCGTCACCGACTGGTGGGCGGTGATCTTCAACCCGTCCTTTCCCTACCGCCTGGTGCACATGGTGCTGGCGGCGTACCTCACCACCGCCTTCGTGGTGGGTGCGGTGGGCGCGCTGCACCTGTTGCGCGACAGCACCAACCCGGCGCCGCGCATCATGTTCTCCATGGCGATGTGGATGGCGGCAATCGTGGCCCCCATCCAGATCGTGGCGGGCGACCTGCACGGGCTGAACACGCTGGAGTACCAGCCGGCCAAGGTGGCCGCCATGGAGGGGCATTTCGACACCCGCAACGGCAGCCCGCTGATCCTGTTCGGCCTGCCCAACGAGGCGACCGGGCGGATCGACTACGAGGTTTCCATCCCCAAGCTGGGCGCCCTGATCCTGACCCACACGTGGGACGGCGCCGTGCGCGGGTTGAACGAATGGCCGATCGACCAGCGCCCGCCGGTGGCCGTCGTTTTCTGGAGCTTCCGGGTGATGGTGGCGATCGGGCTGGCGATGCTGGGCATGGGCATCTGGAGCCTGTGGCTGCGCTACCGCCGCCGGCTCTACGACTCGCGCGCCCTACATCGCGCCGCCGTGCTGATGGGGCCGGCCGGGTTCGGGGCGGTGCTGGCGGGCTGGATCACCACCGAGGTCGGGCGCCAGCCCTACACGGTGTATGGCCTGCTGACGACGGCGGAGTCGGTTTCGCCGATCGATGCGGCGGCGGTCGGCGCGTCGCTGATCGCCTTCATCGTGGTGTATTTTCTCCTGTTCGGCGCCGGCACCTTCTACATCCTGCGCCTGATGAACGCCGCGCCGCATGCCGCCGAGGAGGGCCTGCCGCCTGGCGAGCCGGTGCGCGCCGGGGGCATCATGCCGGCCCCGGTGATGACGGCGCAGAATGCCATGCCGACCCACGAGCAGGAGCCCCAGCGATGAGCCTCGACCTGGCCTCCCTTGACCTGGCGTTCATCTGGGCGGGGCTGATTGCCTTTGCGGTGCTCGCCTATGTCGTGCTCGACGGTTTCGACCTCGGCGTGGGCATCCTTTTCCCGCTGGTGCGCGGCGAGGAGCACCGCGACGAGATGATGAACTCGGTGGCGCCGGTGTGGGACGGCAACGAGACCTGGCTGGTGTTGGGCGGCGGTGGCCTGCTCGCGGTGTTTCCGCTGGCCTACGCCATCATCATGCCCGCGCTCTATGCGCTGATCATCGTCATGCTGCTGGCCCTGGTGTTCCGCGGCGTGGCGTTCGAGTTCCGCTGGAAGACGCGGCGCGGGCAGTTCCTGTGGGACTGGTCGTTCGCCTTCGGCAGCGTGCTGGCGGCCCTGGCGCAGGGTATCGCGCTGGGTGCGCTGGTGCAGGGCATCGCCGTGGCGAACCGCGCCTATGCCGGGGGCTGGTGGGACTGGCTGACGCCGTTCAGCCTGACGACCGGCGTGGCGCTGGTGATCGGCTACGCGCTGCTCGGCGCCACCTGGCTGATCTGGCGCACCGAGGGTTATGTGCAGCAGCGTGCGTTTGGCATCGCCTACGTGGTGGCGCCGGCAACCTTGCTGATGATCGGCGTGGTCAGCCTGTGGACGCCGTTCCTGAACGACATCTACATGCAGCGCTGGTTTGCCTGGCCGCAGGTAATGCTGGTGGTGCCGGTGCCGCTGGCCGTGCTGGGGATGGCCTTCCTGCTGTTGAAGGGGCTGACCGGGCGGCGCGAGGTGATGCCGTTCGTGGCGTCGCTCGGGCTGTTCGTGCTGAGCTTCATCGGGCTGGGGATCAGCTTCTATCCCTACATGGTGCCCCATGCGGTGACCATCTGGGAGGCGGCGGCGCCGGACAACAGCTTGGGCTTCCTGCTGGTTGGCGCCGTGGTGCTGGTGCCGATGATCCTCGCCTACACCGCGTATTCGTACTGGGTGTTCCGCGGCAAGGTGAATGCGGCCGGGGGATATCACTGATGGGCCGGGGGGGCGCCGACCCGCCCCGCTCGCTCACCGGCCGGATTGCCTGGTTCGTGGCGCTGTGGGCCGGCGGGGTCGCCGCACTTACCCTCGTCGGCGGGGCGATCAAGCTGATGCTGCTCTGAGCGGTGGGCGGGTTCACCCTTTCCGCCCATCGCAAGACAGGCCAGGATCGCGCGCCAACAGGAGGAGCGCGACATGTCCAAGGTCATCATCAGCTGCGCCGTCACCGGCGCCATCCACACGCCGAGCATGTCCGACCACCTGCCGATCACGCCCGATGAGATCGCGCTGGAGAGCATTGCGGCGGCCGAGGCGGGGGCGGCGATCATCCACCTGCACGCCCGCAACCCACAGACCGGCGAGCCGACGCCGGACCCGGCAGTGTTCATGCAGTTCCTGCCGCGCATCAAGCAGAACTCCGACGCGGTGATCAACATCACCACCGGCGGCGGGCTGGGCATGACGGTGGACGAGCGGCTGGCCGGGCCGATCCAGGCCAGCCCGGAGATGTGCAGCCTGAACATGGGCTCGATGAACTTCAACATCTCGCGCGCCGCCGACCGGGTGAAGACCTGGAAGTTCGACTGGGAGAAGCCGTACCTGGAGCGCACCGACGACTTCATCTTTCGCAACACCTTTCGCGACATCGCCCGGGTGGTGGAGGTGATGGGGAAGGGCCATGGCACCCGCTTCGAGTTCGAGTGCTACGATATCGGCCACCTCTACAACCTGGCCTACATGCTGGACCAGAAAGTGGTGGAGCCGCCGCTGTTCGTGCAGTCGATCTTCGGCATCCTGGGCGGCATTGGCGCCGACCCGCAGAACCTGATGTTCATGCGCGAGACAGCGAACCGCCTGTTCGGCGACCGCTACGTATGGAGCGTGCTGGCGGCCGGGCGCAACCAGCTGGCCTTCACCACCATGGCCGGCATCCTGGGCGGCAATGTGCGGGTGGGGCTGGAGGACAGCCTGTATATCGCCAAGGGCAAGCTGGCCTCGTCCAACGCCGAGCAGGTGAGCAAGATCCGCCGCATCCTGGAGGATCTGAGCCTGGAGATCGCCACCCCGGCCGAGGCGCGCGAGATACTCAAGTTGAAGGGCGGCGACCGCGTCGGTTTCTGAGGCCCGCCCGGCTACGCCGCCTTGTCGTCGAGATACGCCAGCAGTGCCGCGCGGAACGGCGGGATGCTTTTGTAGAGGGCCATCTCCGACGGCAGGGCGCGTACCGCGCTGGCGAGGTCAGCCGCCACCTGCCGGTCGGCGGCCAGGCGGCCGACGGTATAGAGGTGGGTGCGGATGCCGAACAGCACCGCGCCGCTTTTCGGCAGCAGGCGCAGGGTCTGGCGCTCGACGCGCAGCCACAGCTTGTCGCCGGCGTTCTGCGGGGTGACGTCCGGGTTGTGCTCGCGGCGGAACTTGCGGCTCTCGGCATACAGCGCCGGGTCGTCGGTCATACCCCAGTTCAGCCGCACCACCAGCTTGCCGTCGCGCAGGTTGGGCATCAGCCGGTCCACCGGCCTCGCCAGCCGCTCCGCATAGAACGGCACGCGGGTGTGGATGGTGGCGAGCGGCTGGCCGAGTTTCTCGGCAAGGCTCCAGCGGCTGGGGAAGCAGAGCACCGCGGCATCCAGCACCGGCACGCCCGCGTCCAGGCGCAGCAGGCACAGATCCTCCTGTACCAGCCGGCCGGCGACCTCCAGTGGGTCGTGCGGCGGGTCGGCGAGATTCCATGTTTCGTTCGTGAGATGGTTATGCAGCATCGCGGAATTGCGGCTGAACCAGGCGGGGAAGCGCCGTGGCAGCAGGTCGGTCAGTACGTCCAGCACTTCCCCTCGCGCCGCCTCGCTGCCGGGCAGGGTGGCGAACACGTCGGCATGGCGCACCGCGAGCAGGCGGCGGCGTTCGGCCATCTCCCCGGGGTAGTGCTCGTCCAGCTCGATCAGCTCGGCGGGATCGGTGCCAACCAGGCCCATGGCCATGCGGTACGGGCCTGGGTCGAAGCTGAGGTGGATGGTCTGTTCTGGAAGGTTCATTTTCCCACCAGCGCCATCAGCGACAGGATCTCGAAGGCCATCATCGCGCCCGCCTGGGCGGTGGTGGTGTTGGCGTCGTATTGCGGCGCCACCTCCACCACGTCGCCGCCGATCACGTCCAGACCGCGCAGGCCGCGCAGGATGGCCTGGGCCTCGCGCGGGGTCAGCCCGCCGACTTCCGGCGTGCCGGTGCCCGGCGCGAAGGCGGGGTCCAGGGCGTCGACGTCGAAGCTGATGTAGAACGGGCCGCCGCCCACCACTTCGCGCGCTTTCGCCACCACGGCGGACACGCCCATCGTATCGATTTCCTCGGCGTGGATCACTGTCATGCCGGATTCGTAGGAGAACTCGTAGAGCAGTTCGGCTGAGCCGCGGATGCCGATCTGGATGCAGCGCTCCGGGTCCAGCGCCCCGTCCAGCACCGCCTGGCGGAACGGGCCGCCGTGGTGGAAGCGGCTGCCCTCGGCGGGGCCGGAGGTGTCGCAATGCGCGTCGATATGCACCATGCCGAGCGGCCGGTCGCGCCCCTGCCGATCCTTGGAGAGCGCGCGCAGGATGGGATAGCTGATGGAATGGTCGCCGCCGATGGCGATCGGCTTTACGCCCGCCGCCTGGATGCGGGTGAAGAACGCCTCGATATCGGCGATGGAGTCGGGCAGCGAATAGCGGCTGCGGAAAGGCACGTCGCCCACATCGGCGATGTTCAGTTCCGCCTTGGGGGTAACGCGCAGGGCGTGGTGGTACGGCCCGATGCGCTCGATGGCGCGCACCGCCCGCGGCCCCAGCCGGGCGCCGGAGCGGTTGGTGACGGCGAGGTCCACCGGCACGCCGACGAGCGCCACCTGCAGGCCGCCGAAATCGGGCTGGTCCGGCGCGTCGGGGCGGTACGGCGCGTCGAGCAGGGTGGCGACGCCGGAATATGGCAGCGGGCGGCGCCCCTGGGTGTTGAACGCCGCCTCGGCGGCACGGCGCAGCGCGGGGTCGCTGATGTCGTCGGGCTTGTCGTTGGCGTAGCGGGCACGCAGCGCGGCGAGCCGGGCGGGATCAGGCATGCGGGGCTCCAGCGGTCGGGTGCCGCAGTCTGACCTGTCCGGCGGCAAAGTGCCATTCGCGCGGCAGCCACGGCTCAGCCGATGGTGGGGCGGCCGGACAGCAGGTTGCCGAAGAAGCCTGGCCGCCGCTCGCGCAGGCGCCAGCTTTCCGGCACCGGACCGGCTTCGACCAGGGCCTCGACGCGGGCCAGCGAGGCCTTCACCGCCTCCTCCGTGATGCCGTATTCCTTGGCGATGCCGGGCAGGGTGCGGGCGTCGAAGGCCGGGTCGGCGAGGGCGGCGAGCACCGTGCGCCCCGCCTCGTTCAGGTCCGCCGATAGGCCGGCGAGCTGGTCGCGCAGGTGCAGTTCCTTGAGTACGGTCCAGCGGATATAGGCGTCCAGCCGCGAACGCCCGACCTGTTTCCACAGCGTGCGCGCACCGCTGCGCATCCAGGCGGCTGGCATGCGTTCGGTGATCAGCTTTTCCGCCAGACGGTCGGCGCGGGTGCAGGCGGCGGCGATCAAGGCATCGACCTCGGCGCGTTCGGCGCGCGGCCATGCCGGCGGGGCGGGCATGTCGGCGGCCGAGCCGACCAGGGGCAGCATCTGGTAGAGTATCCCGGGCACCTTCTCCTGCGATGCGGCTTCGAAGGTGGCGGTGCGCGCCTGTGGGCCGTAGCCGGCTGCGATGGCCTGGTTGGTGAGCGGGAAGCCGAAATGGCTCTTGAGGAACAGGTGGGCGTTCAGCCGGCCAAGCTGGTAGTCGTGCGCGCGCATCTCCTCGTTGAGGAAGCCGCCGAAGCCGCCGAGCAGGCCGCACGCAATAGCATAGCGTTCCGGCTCGCTGCCCCGCCGCTTCTTGCGCAGTGGCGAGATCAGGAAACGGCTTTTCACCTGCTCGTCCAGCGCGTTCACCACGGCATCCATCTTGAATCGCGCCTGGTCGATCAGGGTGGGGAACAATTGGCGGATCACGCCCACCAGCGAGGCATCCAGCGACGCTGCCGCTTTGGCCTCGGAGGGGAACGGGTCGATCATGATGATCGCGCGATCGGCCAGGTTCGGCTCGCGCGGGTTGCGGGCGGGCGGTGCCTTCATCAGCGTCCAGCGCGCCAGTTCGAACGGCTCGTTGTCGATCATGCCGCCGTCGACGGCCACCCGGTCGATCGGGGGCGCCGATCCCAGCCGGGCCTCGAGTGCCGCGCGCGGCTGGTCCAGCAGGGAAGGGTCGCTGGTGGCGGGGTAGGCGGGCAGCAGGCGGAACAGGTCCTTGGTGCCGGGCACCGGCCGGGTGATCGGCCATTGCCGCGCCACGAGGTCGGCCTGGCTGGTCTGCGGCAGGAAGCGGGCGCGCAGCCCGATGGGGAAGCCGCCGCTGGCCAGGGTGGCTTCCAGGAAGCCGCGCCACGGCAGGGTGGGTTGGCGGCCCATGCCCGGCAGGGTGGCGACATCCAGCGCGATGGCCGGGTCCGGGTCCGCCCAGGGGCTGGTGAACGCCGCAGCGCCGACGCCCTGTATCGCGAAGTGGACGCGGTCGGCATGGCTGGTCATTACGTAGCCTTCGGTGCTGCCGTCGCCCGAGGAGAAGCCGATCTGGTAGGGGATGCCCTGCAGGTTCGTGACCGTGACGAACAGATGCATGGTTTCAGCGAGGTACGGCCGGCTGCGCACCAGCGTGAAGTCGGCAATCGACTCGCGTGCGATATGATCGAGCACGGTGGCATCGAGCAGGGAATGGGTCTTGCCATCGGGCAGAGCCTGAGGGCCGTCGATGTCCTGCACGCCAAGCAGGAACCCGCCGGTGGTGGAGACGAAGCAGGGGGCCTGCACCCAGGCGGCGTAGAGTCGCGGCAGCCGGGTTTCCACGGTGCCCACCTGGGGGTAGCTGTGGCGCTTCGGCAAGGCGCCTGGCGCCCCGTCGGCCAGCGCCATCAGCCCCACCGACCCGGTGATGCTGCCGGCCGAGGCGCCGGAGATGACCGGGATCACCACGTCGTGGCTGGGGACGGGCCAGTCCGCTTGGGGGATGTCCTGGTCGCGCAGGCACTGCTTTTCCTGTTCCCAGGCCTCCAGCGCCTCGCAGATGAAGTCGAACACGCCGCCGCTGTAGGCGCCGGCGGAGATCGCGCCGGCCATGGTCAGGCCGATATGGAATGTGGTCATCCGTCGCCTCCCCGTTCTGCCGCGGCCAGCCTATGTCCTGGCGCCGGGCGCAACAATGAAGTTCACTCAACGATGAGTGGCGGACGGGCGGCCTACGGCACGTCCAGAAGCCCTGCCTGCAACTGGCGGGCAAGCCCGGCGACTATTATTGCGGGCGGCGGGCCGATGTCCACGACGATGGCATCCTCGTCCGGACCCGGCGGCTCCAGCGTGGCGAACTGGCTGTCGAGCAGGGCCGGGGGCATGAAGTGGCCGATGCGGGCGGCCATGCGGGCGCCGATCAAGGCCCGGTCGCCGGCCAGATGGACCAAGCGCACATCGGCTCGGGCGCCCACCAGCACGTCGCGGTAGGTGCGCTTCAGCGCTGAGCAGGTGACGACGCCGCTTGCCTCTTTGGCCCGCCAGCCGTCGATCACCGCGGCGATTGCGGCCAGCCAGGGCCAGCGGTCGTTGTCGGTGAGCGGGGTGCCGGTGGCCATTTTCGCCACGTTGGCGGGCGGGTGCAGTGCGTCGCCTTCCTGGTAGCGCCAGCCCAAATGTTCGGCGAGCGCGCGGGCGATGGTGGTCTTGCCGCTGCCCGCAACGCCCATCACGACCAGGATCACGGCATGATCTCCGCCACGGTGCCATCGGGCTGGCCGATCAGGGCGCGTTCGACGGGCAGCAGGAACAGCCCGGTGCCGAGCACGCCGGCAATGGCGCGCAACCGGCGTTCCAGGGTGAAGGGGTCGCGGATTGGGCCAAAGCCGGGGCAGTCGTAGAGCAGGTTGCCGCCGTCGCTGGCCGCGGGCTTGCCATCGCGCAGGCGCAGCACGGGGGCGCCGCCCAGGGCGGCGATGCGGCGCGCGGTGGCGGCATGGCCGAAGGGGGCCACCTCCACCGGCAGCGCGAAGCCGGCACCCAGGCGGTCGACCAGCTTGCTGGCATCGGCCACCACGACGAATCGGCGCGCCGACTCGGCGATGATCTTCTCGCGCAGCAGCGCCCCGCCGCCACCCTTGAGCAGGCGCAAGGTGGTGCGTTCGACCTGGTCGGCGCCGTCCAGCGCGAGATCGGCCGGTGCGTCGGGTTCGGCCAGTGGAATGCCCAGGGTGCGGGCGTGGGCGGCGGTGGCTTGGGAGGTTGGCACACCGGTAAGGCGCAGCCCCTCGTCGCGCATGCGCGTGCCCAGCGCCTCCAGCACCAGGCGCATGGTTCGCCCGGTGCCAAGGCCGAGCACCATGCCGTCCTCGGCCAGCCTGGCCGCGGCGGTGGCGGCGGCGTGGGCGGCCTGCTGGTTCATCCCTTCTTCGGGGCCTCAACATGCCCGCCGAAGCCGAGCCGCATGGCGGAGAGCATCTTTTCGGCGAAGGTGTGGTCCTGGCGCGAGCGGAAGCGGACGAACAGCGAGGCGGCGAGCACCTCGGCGGGGGTACCTTGTTCCACCGCGCTGTCGATGGTCCAGCGGCCTTCGCCTGAATCTTCGACATGACCGGAGAAGGTTTCCAGCTTGCCGTCGCGCGCCAGCGCCTGGGCGGAGAGGTCGAGCAGCCAGGAGACGACGACGCTGCCGCGCCGCCAGACCTCGGCGATGTCGGCAGTGTTGAGATCGTAGCGCTGGTCGGCCGGCAGCTTGGCCGAGGCGCGGCCCTGCAGGATGTCGAAGCCCTCGGCCATCGCCTGCATCATGCCGTATTCGATGCCGTTGTGGATCATCTTGACGAAATGGCCAGCGCCCGAGGGGCCGCAATGCAGGTAACCCTGCTCGGCGCGCGGGTCGTGGCCTTCCCGGTCGTGGGTGCGCGGGATGTCGCCGATGCCGGGGGCGAGGGCGGCGAAGATCGGGTCGAGGAACTCGAAGGCCGCGCGGTCACCGCCGATCATCAGGCAGAAGCCGCGCTCCAGCCCCCAGACGCCGCCGGATGTGCCGACGTCGAGGTAGCGCACGCCCTTCTGGGCAAGGAACGCGGCGCGGCGCACGTCGTCCTTGAAGTTGGAGTTGCCGCCATCGATCAGGATGTCGCCGGAGTCGAAATGCCCGCCCAGTTCGGCGATCGCCGTCTCGGTGGCGGCACCCGCCGGCAGCATGACCCAGGCGGCGCGGGGTCGCTGGTCGAGTTTGGCGGCGAGGTCGGCCAGCGAGGTGGCCGGGGTGGCGCCGATGGCGGCGAGGTCGGCCACCGCCTTGGGGTTGGCGTCGAACACCACGCAGGAATGGCCTGCGCGGTGCAGCCGCCGCACGATGTTCCCGCCCATCCGGCCCAGGCCGATCACTCCAAGCTGCATGGCATCCCTCGTTTGCGTATCCTGCGGCTCTAGCCCCTTTTGCGTGCTGCTGGGAAGCGCCCCCGTGCCGCCGGGGATGCCCCTGGGACGGTCAGCCCGCGCGGCGTTCCAGGAACTGCCGCATCAGAGATGCGAAATGGTCGACCTGGCGCTCCGGCGTGTCCGGCAGCATTGCGCCGGGGCCGAGCGTCGCGAGGATGTCGGCGACGGTGACGAACGCCATCGGCTGCCAGGGAAAGTCGCGATGGGGCACATGGCCGCGCGCAGTCACGACAATGTCCTCGTGGCGGTCGTCGCGCAGGATGGACCTGAACACGGCCTCCACATCGGCGCGGGCTCCTTCCAAGATCTGGGTGAAATAGGCGCCGTCGCAGTACAGCACCGAGGTGATGCCGGACGCACCGTTACGGCGCCACCCAACATCGATGATATCGTCTATACTCTTCTCGCCGGCAGGGCCGAACGGCAAGGCGATGGTACTGTAGAAAGCCAGCCGGTAGGGAAGGTTATCATTTTGTTGGCTAAGGGACTCGTTCATTGGCCCAATCGATATTAGACTAGGCGTTTTTCGCCGCATTTTTCTAAGAGATTAAGCAATTATTAATTGGGGATTCCTCTGCTGTCAATGTCCCCGTGATCGAGTCTCCGCCGGATGTGGGTCATTTCAAAAAGCGGCGGTCCATTTGTCGACAGTTAGTGCAGTGGGCGCCTGCTGTTTCTGCGGCGCCTGCTCTGTGTCTGCGTGCGGCATCCCACCCCGCCGTGATGCATGTCTTGGGCACGCAACTCGGCGGGCAGGGGAGGCCTGGCTCGCGCTGCCGGAAAATCCCTGTTGATATCCTGATGTGTTTAGCGGTTAACTGACCCTTTGATCCCGCTGTCCGCAGCCGCCCCTTCCAGCCGTGCGAAACCTCAGCTTCGCACCAACAACCTCAGGGACCACGCAATGTCCGGCAGAATCGACTTGGTGATCCGCAACGGCACGGTGATCGACGGCACTGGCAAACCCGGCTTCGAGGCGGATGTCGCGGTGTCCGGCGGGAAGATAGTCGAGGTCGGCCGTGTGGCGGCGGCCGGCGCGGAGGAGATCGACGCGAAGGGCCGGCTGGTCACCCCGGGCTTCGTTGACATCCACACCCACTATGATGGCCAGGCGGTGTGGGACAGCCATATGCAGCCCTCGGCCTGGCATGGCGTCACCACAGCGGTGATGGGCAATTGCGGCGTCGGATTCGCGCCGGTGCGGCCAGGCGACCGCGACCGGCTGATCGAACTGATGGAAGGGGTGGAGGACATCCCCGCACCGGCGCTGCACGAGGGGCTGAAATGGAGTTGGGAGAGCTTTCCCGAGTACCTCTCGGCGCTGGAGGCCCGCAAGCGCGACATCGACATCTGCGCCCAGCTTCCGCATGCCGCCCTGCGCGTCTATGTGATGGGTGAGCGGGCCAGTCACCTGGAGAACGCCACCCAGGCCGACATCGCCCAGATGCGCGACCTGGCCGCCGATGCCATGCGCGCCGGCGCCTTCGGCTTCACCACCTCGCGCACCATCAGCCACAAGACGCTGGCCGGCGACCCGACGCCCACCCTGCGGGCCCAGGAACAGGAACTGACCGGCATCGCCATGGGGCTGAAGGCTGCCGGTGCCGGCATGCTGGAACTGGTGAGCGACTGGCACCCCGACCTGGAGGGCGAATTCGCCATGATGCGCCGGGTGGTGGAGGCCAGCGGCCGGCCGCTGGTGTTCTCGCTGTCGCAGCGCCACGACCGCACCACCGACTGGGTCAAGCTGCTGGAACTGTCCGACCAGGCGGCGGCCGATGGGTTGAGCATCCGGCCGGTATTCCCGCCGCGGCCGATCGGCATCCTGCTTGGCCTGCTGGGCAGCCAGAACCCGTTTTCGGGCACGCCAACCTACAAGACGCTGGCGCACCTGCCGGCCGAGCCGCGGGCCGCGGCGATGCGCGCACCCGCGACGCGCGCGCGCATCCTGGGCGAGGACCCAGTGGCGGGCAGCAACTTCCCGCTGATCACACGGCTGTCCTATGCCCGGATGTTTCCGTTCGGCGACCCGCCCGACTACGAGCCGCCCGAGGCGACCTCGATCGCCGCCCAGGCGGCGGCGCGCGGGGTGAGCGGGGCGGAGTTCGCCTATGACCTGCTGACCGAGGGCGACGGCTCCAACTTCATCTTTGCGCCGCTGACCAACTATGCCGGCTTCAACCTGGCACCGGTCGAGGAGATGCTGCGCCACAAGAACACCCTGGTCGGGCTGTCCGATGGCGGGGCGCATGTGGGGTTCATTTCGGATGCCAGCTTCCCGACCTACCTGCTGACGCAATGGGGCCGCGACCGGGCAAGCGGGCGCTTCCCTGTGGAGGAACTGGTGCGGCGCCAGACCTCCGATACCGCCCAGGCCGTAGGGCTGTATGACCGCGGCGTGGTGAAGGCCGGGATGAAGGCCGACCTCAACATCATCGATTTCGACCGGCTGGGCTTCGAGCGGCCGACGATGAAGTTCGACCTGCCAGCCGGCGGGCGCCGGCTGTTGCAGCAGGCGCGCGGCTATATCGCCACTGTGAAGGCGGGGCAGGTGACGTACCGCGAAGGCGAGGCCACCGGCGCGCTGCCGGGGGTTCTGGTGCGGGGCGCCCAGACAGCGCCGGCCTGAGAGGCTTCTCTGATTGGGGTTGCTTGGGTCAAGGCATTCCTTACCGGGTCGCGTTGGTGTGTTGCGGAGCGTGTCAACGACTTTGATACATCCGGGGTTGGCATTTAGGCTCGTGTCTTGAGCATTGCCGGAGACGGGTTAATCCACGCTGCGGTTGGTTTTTTGGGCGGCGCTGGAGCTTTGTTGACGAACCGCTCCGGGTTGTCTCGGAATGCTTGATCGCGGGTCTTCTGGCGTGCGGCGTGAACGGCGTCGACTTGGTCGTAATGCACCTGTTCCGGCGTCATTAGTCCGATGCCGGCATGGTGGTGGTCCTGGTTCTACCAGTCGAAGAAGCCACGGCAGAAGCCCTTGGCGTCCTCGATGCAGCCGAAGCGGCGGGGGAAGTGCGGCTGGTATTTCAGGGTTTTGAAGTGGTATCTCCGGCAGAACAAGCTCTGCTCAACAGTGTGGGACAGCTACGACGAAATTATTGAGGCCTGTAATACCAACCGCCCTATTGATTGATCGATGTACAAAGGCAAGGCCAGGGCTTTGCCCTGGACCCACCAAAGGCCGGCGGCCTTTGGAAACCATTTTATTATCATATAGTTAAGGTCCAGGGGCTTGGCCCGTCGCGCGGAGGCGCGCT
>Ga0105053_10001707_pt1 | contig 35018 bp, 31 predicted proteins | sample BON01_FD_78093 | JGI IMG/M metagenome (GOLD analysis project Ga0105053, IMG submission 78093) | Freshwater microbial communities from Lake Bonney liftoff mats and glacier meltwater in Antarctica - BON-01 | ecosystem: Environmental > Aquatic > Freshwater > Ice > Glacier meltwater | place: Lake... | reverse complement strand
TTTGGCGGTATTGTTGCCTTTTTTTCTGCAACAATACTGACAAAATCTTGACCTACGTTAGCTACCTAATGTTACTTGGCAATGTCTTCGAATTCGGGTTAAACAGATATTTTATCCTTTTCTTTGGGCTTTACGGCTTCTACCAAATCCTCGAAAATCATGTAAAGGCAAGGAACAATCACCAAAATAATGGCGGTAGCGAAAATGATTCCAAAACCCAAAGAAATGGCCATGGGGATCAGTTGGAAGGCCTGACTGGAAGTTTCCAAGATGATGGGTGTCAAGCCACCAAAGGTAGTCAGGGTAGTCAATATAATAGGACGAAAACGCCTTACTCCTGCCTCATGAATGGCTTCATAAGCTGATAAATTTCCCCTGTGTTTATTGGCATAGTCGATCATGATCAGGGAATCATTCACCACCACCCCCGATAGGGCAATTACCCCCATCAAACTTACCAGTGACAGGTCATATCCCAATAAAATATGCCCGATTACAGCGCCTACAATACCAAAAGGTATGGCCAGCATAATTATAATGGGTTGCGAATAACTTCCCAGGGCGATGGTCAAAAGACAAAAGATCAGCAGTATGGCAATAATAAATCCGGACCATAGGGCATCAGTGGACTCCCGCATTTCAGCCTGGCTCCCTTCATAAGTCCAGGCAATTCCCGGAAAATCAGCACGCAACTGAGGTAAAACCTGCTCATTCAATGCTTTTAGCACTCTGGTTTGCGCTGCAGCAGGCTCTACATCCATTCCCACATTGACAACCCTTTTGCCATCCCGGCGGTTGATATTCGTAAAGGTTTCGCCCTCCTTAATGCGCACGACATCCAATAAGGGGACTGCAGTACCATCAGGGGCCTGAATAATAAAGTCCTCCAAGTAATTAATGTCTTTTCGCTCTTCCAGAGGAAGTTTCACCCGAACCTCGAATTCGTTGATGCCCCGAAGCTGGCGCATGGCCAAGGCACCAAAAAAGGCATCGCGGATCTGCTGGCCTACTAAATTGGGTGTTAGCCCCAGGTTTCGGCCCTCGGGAAGCAATTCAAAACCCAATTGCAGTTTACCCTTGTTGTAATTGTCACTCACATCCCGGGTTTCGGTAAATTTTTGTACCCGTTCCAGAAATGCCTGGCTTGCTCGCTCTAAAACATTGATATCAGGGTGGCTCAAATCTACACTGATATCCTGTCGGGCACCTCCTGGTCCACGTTCAGCCTCAAAATTGATTTGATCTACTCCTTTGATATCACCAATATTTTCGCGCCAAAGTGCAATCAGTTCTTTTGGGCTCATGTCCCGCTGATCTGGTGGTTTCATGACGATTTCCACATCTATAAAATCCTTTCCCCGCACATTGGTTTTGACCCCGTAGGCCACCTCATAAAGGTTATAGGTCTCAAACATTTTGTGGGTATTGTTTGTGATTTCCACGGCCACTTTTGCTGCCTGCTCGTTGGTCGTACCTACGGGAAGTCGTACAGCGGCCTCAATTTCATCTGCAGCCACTTGGGGCATTAGCACCATTCCCATGTGATCACTGTAGCCAAACCCTCCTACCAGTATCAAAAGTGAGATAGCCGCAGAAAAAGTAAGGTAGCGGTTGCGCAGGCAAAGATCTAAAAAGGGCTTGTAATGCTTATTGATAAAGCGGTTAAAGCCTGATGCAATAGCGCGCTGCCAGGTTTCCAGCTTTTGTACCCAGAGATACTTTTTTTCTTTTGGTGGCTTGGTTACGTGGGATGGCAAAATAAATAGGGCTTCGAATAAAGAAACAAAGAGTACAACTATTACCACAACAGGTAATGGCCACCAGTATTTCCCCGTTTCTCCCGGGATAAAGAGCAGTGGCACAAATGCCATAACAGTTGTTAATACACTGACAATAACCGGTTTGGATACATCTTTGGCCCCTAAAATGGCCGCGTCTATATGGGAATAACCCTTTTGCCGGTATTCGTAAATGTTTTCTCCCACAACAATGGCATCATCCACCACGATTCCCATTACTATCAAAAAGCCAAACATAGAGATCATGTTAATGCTGATACCTACTAGAGGCAAAAAAATTATGGCCCCTACAAAGGAGATGGTCATGCCCATCATCACCCAGAAAGCCAGTCGATATTCCAGAAACAATCCCAAAATAACAAGGACAATTATTATGGCCATGAGCCCATTTTCGGTCAGCAAAGAAAGCCTTTCCCGAAAATCTTCTGCTCTATTGCTCTCTATTCGGACTTTTACGCCTGGTGGCAGGCTGGGTTCAAACTCCTCAAGTATATTTTTTACTGTGGCTTCTATTTTTAGTGGAGATTGATTTCCAATCCTGAAAACCTCCAGATCCACGGTGTTTTGCTGTTCAAATTGACCGTTAAAGCCCACCTCTTCAAAACCATCCCGGATACTTGCAATATCTCCCAAGGTAACTGTGGACCCGGATTCGGAGGATATTATGTCTATGGTAGCAAATTCTTCCGCCACCAGCTTCCTTTCTTCCATCCTTAGCAGAATTTCTCCGGAAAGGGTTTCTATAGACCCGGCAGGAATATCCCGACTGGAATTTTCAATCAAGTCGGCTACTTGACCCAAGGTAAGGTTGTATTTTAACAGGGTATTTCGGGGGATTTCCACATGGGTCACAAAATCTGGCACATTACCAATCTCAACTTGGGTAATCTGATCGTCACTTAACAATCTGGACCGCAACCTTTCGGCCAAAATCCTAAGGGTCCATACATCTACATTGCCATAAATCCCTACTTGCATTACATCCATCTGTTGATTTTGAAGGATAATTTGGGGCCTTTCGATGTCATCGGGAAAGGTTTGTATACGGCTAACGGCTTGGTTGATATCCTGAAGAGCTTTCATTCGGTTCGTGCCCGGAATCAGCCAGATTTCTACCGTTCCGGAACCTTCATCGGCCGAAGAGATGATTTCTTTGATGCCTTGAACTTCCCGGACTTTTTCCTCTACGGGCAAGACGATACCTTGTTCTACTTCTTCTGGAGCGGCACCTGGATATTCCACAGACACTTCTACAATGTCCAGTTGAAACTGTGGAAAAACTTCTTTTTGAATGGTATACATGGTGTACACTCCTCCCGCCAGTAAGATTACCATCAGCAGATTGGTAATGATCGGTCTTCTGGCCATAAAGGCAATGGCACCTTTTTCTGTTTCTGGATTTGTTGGTTCCTGCATGGTTTTAACTATTTAATCTTCATCCAAGCGAAGAGGTGAACCGTCTACTACAGTGGCAAGATCGGTTGCCACTACCTGTTCGTTGGCTGCCAATCCCTCATTGATATAAGCAAAATCCTGGTCCTCAAAAAGAATGTTGACCTTCCGAATATTCAATTTACCCTCCTGAATTACCCAGACGGTATTACCTGGTCGAATGTATTGGCGTTCCAGGCGGGTGACATCCTCTAATTCTCGGGCTTCAATTTGTACTTCTACAAAGGTACCGATGATCAAGGGCGGTTTATCCGGATTGGGTGTTCTACGCAGCAAGGGATCGGCAATGCGGATAATTACCCGGGCCAATCGGGTTTGGTTATCCAGTGCCCCGACTAGTCGTGAAACGCGCCCTTCGCGGAACTGTCCTGGCTCCCAGGCTGCAGGGTGGACGATTTTAACAGGTGAGCCGGTTCCATCGGCATCTTCGCCAATGGACAGCCAGTTGACTTTGGAAAGAGGTACATTGGCCATTACCCAATATTCGTCAATGCCTACCAAACGTCCCAAGTCGGATCCAGGAGCTATTTGTGAACCTTGATTAACATTTCGTGACAATATATGTGCATCAAAGGGTGCTCGAATGCCCGCTCGATCCAAATTCAATGAAGCCTGGTTAACGGCGGCCTCTGCTGCTGCTACATTGGCTTTTGCTGCTTCCAGTTGGGGTTTTCTAAGGACGAGGTTCTGGTTTTTTGAAGTTAACTCATCTCCTATTAATTCATAATCCTTTAGCGCTACATCCTGCCGGCCCAGCTCCACTTCGTAGTCAGATTGGGCCAGGGATAAATCACTTTTCCTCAATAGGAGCATATTTTCAAAATCTGCAGGATTGATTTGAAGGAGTAGGTCCCCTTTTTTAACATAAGCGCCAGGGAAAAATTGGGAAGCAATGCGGGTGACTTCACCTCCTACTTGATTGCTCAGAGAAATATCGGTTGCTGGCTGAACAATGCCTGTGGCTATTATTGTAGGCATGAAATCACCCCGCTCAGCCTGTACCACATCCACTAACATGGCGGTAGTTTTAGAGGCGCCTTCCATTTCAGCTTCGGGTGCGGTCCAAAAAAAGACAAGGGCTATCAGGATACTGCTGGTCAATAATCCCAGGCTAATCCATACGGTTTTCTTTTTCGTCATTTTGTCGGGATTGTATTTTCATTTGTGGTAAATTCGCCTTTTGTTTCGTTGGGCGTTTCAAAGCCTCCTGCTAGGGCGCGGTACAGGGATATTCTAAACAACAGCAGGTCCAATTCTGCACTAACCAAATCTCGTTTCAATTGTTGCATCTGATCGAGGGTGACCAGTACGTCCAGGTAAGCGATCGAGCCGTTGAGGTATTCCACGCGCAATTGCTGAAAAGCCCGCTCTGCCAGACTTAATTGGTTTCCGAGGTAACCGATACGCTCTTTCTGAAGACTTTCCCTTATCAGCGCGTCCTCAACTTCCTGAAGTGCTAGCAAAACAGTTTGCCCGTATTCCTGAACCTGTTGGTCTCGGAAAGCTTCCGCTTGTTTCTTTTCAGCCTTTAGCCTTCCACCGTAAAAAAGTGGCATTAACAAACTACCGGTTAATGAAGCTGCCTGGGATTCAATCAGGTTAGTAAGCGTATTGGACCGGAGGGCTCCTGTCAGGTTAAAGACTAACCTTGGATAGGTATTACTAATGGCTACAGCTACCTCTCTATCTGCTGCTTCCATCCGATTAAAGCTGCTTTGGATGTCTGGACGTCTGTTGATCAATTCCATGGGCAGTCCTGCATCCGGCAGCGAACCTAAATCCGGAAGCTTGCTTTCCTGAAAAGAAGAAAGGCTTCCGGGTGCAGCACCCAATAATACCGCCAGTCGGTTTTGAAGTGTTTTTACATTGATTTGAATGGCTATGGCCTGTTCGTTGGTATTTTGAATCAATTGCTCTTGGCGAAGAATGTCCACTCCCCTCACCTGTCCACTGGCAAATCTTGCCCGGATCAATGCCAAAACCTGTTGGTTGTATTCGGTTTGTTCCTGAATAAGTTCCAGTTGCTCCTGAAAGGCTTGCATAGAAAACCAGGTCAGAGCCACTTCTCCTGCAATGCTGATGGCTACAGTTTGATAATCCAAATAGGTCGCTACCAGCCGATTTTCTGCTGCCATTTTACTTTGTTTTACCCTGCCCCAGAGATCTACTTCGTAGTTGCTTCGCAGGGACAATTGGGAATTTTCTCCACCAACGAAATCAGGAACAGGAAGGCTGGCTCCACTTTGTAGTTGCAAAAATACCTGTGGAACTCTTTCGGAGGCGATAATGGCAACGTTACTGGCTTCCTGCGCTACCTGAAACCAGGAACTTTTCAATTCCAGGTTATTCATTAAAGCAGTATCTATCAATGCATTTAGTTGAGGGTCCTGGAAAGATTTCCACCAGTCTGCTTCCAGTCCGGATGCTCCTGTGGGAAGCGAAAATGATTCTGGAAGGTCAACAGGAACATCTCTGGTAGTTATTTTATTCCCACAACCTGAAGCTATTGTGAAGGTAAGCATGCACAAAATAGTGGACAGCTTTGGCTGCTTTAGGTTCATGTTTAGTTTAATAAAAAGAAGTTGGAGTAGTCCGTTTTTATACAAAAGATTACGATTTTAAAATAAAGTTAGCAAAAAACCATAGGGATTCATAGTCCACCAAACGCTTCCCTTATTTCTCCGCGAATTCACATTGTTTCTCAACTAAAGGCACCAGTAGACAAGAGGTAATTGATGAAAATGAAGCTGCCTAATCACAGGATAATCGGTAAAGCAACAGCGATGGGAAAATTTAACTATTCGGGATTAAACGCTTTCTTTTTTTGCCCGGATTCAAATGCCTTTTCAAAGTAACATAGTGTTGGCTAACTTAAGCGAGGATCCAAGGGATTCTATACCTCAATTGAACTCCCTTGTTAAATTTCCGAAATCCAAAAACAATGATTTCCCATTAAACTCAAAAGTGATGGTTTTGTCTTTCTTTTTTGCCTTTGCATAAGGCGAATCGTACCTATTGTAATCAGTATTGATCACTTCACCATCCACTAAAAAGTTACCGTTGAATTTTACCTCATAATTCCTGCGATTAGATTGGTAACTTAATTCAAGCTTTTCAGCATTGAAGGCCAACTTATTATTGCGAATCCGTCGGGTAAAAGCTTCAAAAGAGCCTTCGCTGGTAAGCGTACTAACTTCTGTAATCCAGAATGTTTGTTTGCCAGGCTGGATGATATCGTCGTTTGCATCAGCTGCATAATGAAAATTTCGTGCTCCTATGAATGCGCAAAGGATTTCATCTTTTTTACCAAAAACAAAATTTTCAGAGATAAAGGTAGTGTCAAATTTTTCGCTGGGGAAATAGGCACGTGTGAAATCTAGTAAATCCATCTACATCATTCCATACATCATTCCCGGACCAATTGGTTTTCCATTTCCAAAGAAATAATCTGTAATGCCAGTGAAAGGGGCATCTGAGCCACCTATTCGGTTGTTATAGTATGCCCTACTACTTACGGACACGAACATGTTATGGATATTCTGAACGGCTACATCATAAAACAATAAATCCATTATTATACGGCTTTTTTGGAACAACGCTTCATCTTCCGCAAAATCGATAAGATTAATCAAGGCACCGACATCCTCCTGATAAGGTTAACAAGTCTAAAATCGGAACAGTCGTATTCTCCCTTAATATATTCTAAGGTAGGATCTAACCGGTTCCAATCTTTAATGCTTTTACCATTTGCCAAATCCCATTGTACCTGATTTTCAAAAAGTTTAATATTTTCAGAAGGTCTGGCAGGAATTATCTTGTAGGCTAAAATTCTGATAAAATCTATAATTAACGTTGCAACGATAAAGGCAAGAAAAATGTATAACAGGTGTTTTAACTTTGGCTTTTTCACCTGGATTGCTTCAGGTCAGGAGAGGTATCAGACATTGGTATAGACAAATTAAACCCGAAATATGGAATAGATACCCTGCTATTTTATATAATATTCTCATAAACAAATAACTCGTTGTTATTTTAAAATATCGTAGATGTGCTGAAGGCTATTGCATATTTAACCCGAAATACGCAATAGCTATTCAATTATGTGATGAAATCACTTCCCGATTGAAGTCCAAACAGGCACTACCCCTGACTACTGTCAGGGCGGAGAAATCCTATTGTATAATCCGGGTTTAAGCAGTCAAGCCGCCATCTATAGGATTGGTGGTACCCGTGATAAATTTGCTTTCATCACTTCCGAGGAACAATACCAGATCGGCAACTTCTTCAGGTTTGGCATATCGGCCCATGGGTATGGTTTGCTCAAAACTCTTTTTAGCTTCTGCAGCTTTTCCAGGTGCAAAACCCTCTTCCAACGAGCGCATCATTCGATTGTCTACAGGAGAAGGATTGATGGTATTGACACGAATATTGTCTTTGGCAAGTTCCTTCGATGCAGTACGCATTAATCCGACCAATGCATGTTTGGAAGTAACATAGGCCACCGTATTTGGAGTGCCCTGCAACCCTGCTACAGAGGAAGAAATAATGATGCTTCCACCACCAGCTTCTTTTAGCACGGGAATAGCATGTTTGATCGACAAGTATACCCCTTTAACATTGACCTCCATCACCTTGTCAAAGGTATCGTCGTCGTATTCAACAATAGGCTTTACCGTTCCTTCAATTCCGGCATTGGCAAAGAGGATGTCAATGCCACCAAAGGTTTCTTTCGCTTTTTGGACAAAGTTTTTAGTGTCTTTTGCACTACTTACGTCAGCCTTTACTATAAGCACCCTATTTTCTTCACCCAACTCTTTTTTAGCTTTTTCCAATGCCTCTTGATTGAGGTCAACCAATACGATATTCGCACCCTCTTTCAAGAATTTTACAGCTGTGCTCTTACCAATAGAACCAGATCCACCAGTAATTACGATCGTTTTTTTATTAAGTCCTTTCATCTTTATTTTGGTTAGTTATTGTTTTACTAGAGCATACGAGGTTTCTTAAAAAATCGTTTAATATAAACTAAAAGGATTAAATTTCTTAGCAAACGAAAATCCATGCTTCTTTTTTGCGATTTAAAATATTTCAATAAAAATTCCGCACAGCCGGCTTAATGCATACGCCAACCCTGACCATGGAAGTGTATTGGTTGTAGTCAAAAAGATTTTCTCCATAGCCATTGTACCACTGTAAAAACAGGTATTGGTTGGAGATTTGTACAGGCTTAAAATTCAATTCTAAAGTTGTGTTTACAGTACTAATTTTTGTGGTGGGTTAAGCAATAGCGTTACCCAGAATTTGTCATTATAACTGCGGTAATTTAAGGCCAGTAAACCATAGCCTCGGTACCGGAAAAGGTCTTTGTTTTCATCCCCTAATAGACCTGCCCATATTTTGGCCTGAACTGAAATATTGGCATTGTAGAAATATACTCCCGAAGCCGTAATAAAATTCCAACTGCGGGAATAAATGGAATCTAGCCCGTTTGATTGTCGATTTCCTTATTGGTGGGAATACCAGAGATAAAATAATTGTCCCTAAACATGCTAAAGCTTGGCTGGGCATCATAAAGAGCCAAAAATTCTTCTTCAGTGATTTGAAGTTAGTTTTAGCCCTAAAACTAAAAATACTGGTATCAATCTGTTCCTCCCACATGGATTGAAATTCCCTGATTTGAGCATTCGCTTTTTGGGAACTAAAAATACAGCCTAGAAACAACAGGAAAACAATGCTACCTTTTATCAACAACGTACGGCTAATCGCATTGCTCACTATTTATGATCTATTGTAGTTTTAAACTGTATTTGGTTCAGGAAAATGGAATAATGTATTTTCAAAAATACAATGCATCATTTTTGGAACAAAATTTTTACCTAAATTATAACAGCTCCAAATTTTACACTAAATGACTAAAATTTAGTGATAAAATCTTGTTTAAGGGACTTTCTGATAATTGCCTATTTCTGAATTAAATTAAAGTTATCAGTTTGTTAACCTCAGTAAATTTATCGAATGATTGAATGACTTTAGCGCTAGGCCAATACATTTTTACCAGCCCTTCTGTTGGCAGGTAGGCTGATGTATAAAGCGTTCCAAAACCGGTAGAAAAACCATGATTGTAAAGAGGAGGCTTTAAAAATGCATGGATTAATGCTTCCCCACTAAATCCCTTTGAAAGTAAATCATCCAAGTAAATGGCACGCTCCCTTGTATTGCTATAAAGTGGGATTTCTGTCCACATCTCTGTTCCTTGGTGATTGGTGGCATAAGAAGCATTGGTAACCACTGTGGTCCTGTCAGGGGCCAGAAGGACTGTCTTCACCACCCCGCTTTTATCGGTAATGGTCACATTATAAGCCATGTGAGAGGGTATACGGTGCAGGACTTCTACAGCTTCATCTACACAACTGCAAAATTCAAGAATATACCGCAAAATAAATGGGATGCCAAAGCCATAACCCACAATTGTTCGGCCGCCAAAAGCGAGAGAAATAGCCAAGCCATCTTCGTTCATTCCATCCAAAACCCCTATTAAACAATCGCTCACTGCGATAACCTTTTTCTCATGCCAAGCCGTCTTTAGTTGCGTACCTTCAAACCGGTCCAGATGAAAATCATAATTACGAACCAATTGAACCGTACCGGAGGCAGTTACGGCCTGAGAACAGGCACCGCTATAGGTAGGTGGTTGAAAACCAGTCAAAAATGAAAATGCAAGATCATCTGCACCCACCAAACGGCAAAGGTGCTCATGCGTAGGCACCATTTCTGGCATGTACTTGTTCAGGGCAGCAAGGGCTATCTCTGGATTAGGCCCATGACCACTGGCGGCTAACCAAACTTTATAAGCCGGCCATCTCGCCCTGAAAAATTTTTGCCACTTAAAATCGGCTATTGGTTCATCAATAGAAGTAAAATGAAAATGCATCCTGGTTAATTATTCTTTTCGTGTTTAATATTTTTTGATGATTAATTAAATATCCAGCCACTTCTATTGTCTAAATGAAAGAATTACTTCGTCAAACTTCCCTTGAGTGGCAATTGTTCTCGCTTGTCTTCGATCAGCTCCGTTGCGTATTGAGATTTAATTGCCTGTATCCAGGCAGTGGCTCTAGGTGTAAGCTGGAAATCATCTGTCATCATACGGCCTCTAGAAACTAATATTCCCATATCTGCCCCTTCATAGAGGTAATCTCCCTTTTTAGTAATGCGAAGGAAAAATACTTCGTTTTCAGTTTCGACGGCTCTCCTATGGGTATCCATTCGGTCAAATTGAATGTGGCCATTGTCAAACATATGCCAAATACCTGAATCGGGTGCTGTGTGTACATACGCGATGGTATCCTCTGTATGCTTGATCACCATTTGACTCCAATTGTCTATATTATCCTGCTTTGCCCATCGGTCATTCAGCATATTGACATTTAATTCATAATCATGGTCCATCCATTCCAGAATATGAAATAAGTACAGCGGTGCATCTGCTAGAGCAAATACAGCATGGTTGGTTATCGAACTTGCTCCTGTCACTCTAGGGTTTAGCTCTCCCAGGTAAACTTCCCCATTGTCTTGATCAATAAGGAAGTCTAGTTCAAAATACCCTTTATACCCTTCTGTTCGTAGTTGATCACCAAAAAGCTGGGTGTATTTCCTCGTTTTCTTTCGGATGGCAGGGGTGAATGCATCCGGATATATTTCATTTCCACACCAACCCCCCTTGTAAGGGGTTAAGGCAGAAAATCCTACCAACTCGGTCATTAGCGGAGCTACGATGGTGCCATGTTTTGTTACACACGCTTCAATAGCTGAGCCCCGGCAATTTATCCGCTTCATGATTTTCACTTCATCCTCCTGCTCTATTTCGTCGGCATATTTTAAATATTCTTTTTCATTGTTGATGAAAAAGGTAGTGTGGCCCGAATCCCCAAAGGGCGTTTGGATCACCAAATCGTCTCCAAGTGTGCTATTTGAAACTTCGCCAAGATGTTTATAGTTTTTAACTGGTGATAGCACATAAGGAACGCAAGGTACACCAGCTTTTTCAGCAATTCGGTTTGTATTTACCTTGTTGTCCATGGCATTCCTCATACTGGCATTTGGGAAAATCACTTCCAGTCCCAATTTTTCGGCAAGTTTTTCTGTTTTTTCATCAAACATCAGAAACAAGGCCTTTCCTGCTTTACCATTTATTTTCCTGGATTCAATGTATGACTGAACTTCAGGATGTTGCAGAAGATAGTTATTAATGTCTTCAATGCTTTCAAATGCATCATGTGGCATTTCATTTTTAGGGGAGAAAACATTGGGGTGAAGTCCATCAAAACACTCAATATGACAGATAAATTTAAATCCTTTGATCCATTCATCGGCACCCAAAAGGTTGAAGTTGGTGGCACTTATGAAATAGATAGGCTCTTCATTTTTATAGAAAAACCTTCGGATATCGGAAATACCTTTCAATGCAGGCACTTTAGTTTTTTTTGTTGGTGTCATGATTTATATTTAATTTAATAATTTCTTTTTTGCTTGACCCATGGCTCCCATGGCGGTAGCCGTTTTTTGTCTGTTCAGTACTGAATCACGGAATATCCGTAATCCCAGGTCGGCCCGATATCCGTGAATTTCTGATACATCTAAGGCCAGCATAAAGCGGATAATTTCTTTGCTGACTACCTGACCAGGTACCAGTACCGGAAATCCAGGAGGGTAAGGAATGACAAATGAAGAAGCGACCAACTCCTTTCCTTGGTCTATAGCTTCTTTGCATTCGATCATGGATAAGTATTCGCAGTTCTCCTCTCTATAGGCAAGGAAATAGGCGGCTCTTAAATTACCTCCAGGTACTCCCGGTACCGCAAGAAATGAAGAATGAAAACGACTAAAGTCCGGTAGAGGTGGGACATCCAGGGTAAGTGAGCGAATATGTGCGTCGGAAATTTCTTTTTCTCGCTGGTTAAGTGACTCAAAATGTTCGTCCAGCTGGCCAGCTATTTTCAGCAAAACTTTGGTTAAGTAAGCTACACTTCCACGGGTGGTTCCAATATTTGTCATAAAGAGCACCGTATTCCTTGATGTTTTATTGATCTGGATGTTGTACTTGTCCATAAGGTATTTGTTTTTGAAAGTATCTCCATCAATACCCGTCCTTCCAATAAACAGCGTTACTTTCGTAGGATCCAGCATAAATTCATCTTTTTCCCAGGCCTCTTCCATTCTATTCCATCCTGTAGCAGCATCATAATATTCATTCAATCCACTGTCCCTGAATTGATCCGGAATAAAATCTTTTACGGTAAGTACATCAAAGTATTTACTTAAAAGTGGGTTTTCCACCACCTTGGCACGAAATACCATGGCCAACTCTATACTGCGCTCTACCATTTCATAACCTTCAAACTGTACCTGTCTCCTTCCAACATCTAGTGAGGCTAGCATTTGATAGTTGGGAGAAGTAGAGGTATGCGTCATATAGGCTTCTAGAAAAGTGTTTTCAGCTTTTCTCCTAAAATCTTCGTCCCAAATATGAATCATAGAACCCTGTCTAAAACTACTTAGGGTTTTATGTGTGCTCTGGGTAGCATATACGCGTATACGCACCTGGTCTGGATCAGGAATGGAAGGTTCCTCTCCTTTTTTCAACGCTTTGATGTGGTTGTGGTAGTCTTGACGATAGATTGCCGAATTAAATTTGTTGCGTAGCTTATTTGCGCTGAACATTCCTGTTCTTTGTTTATAAGTATAAGTAAAACCTGCAAAAGCAAACCAGGCTTCATCCCATAAGAAAATCATATCCGGTTTTATGGCCAATACCCTTTCCATCACCCGCTGAACGTTATATACCATACCATCAAAAGTACAGTTGGTAAGCAAGAGCATTTTGACCTTATCTAATCTACCGGCTGCCTTGAGTTCTCCTAATTTTTCAATAATCTGTTCCAACGGAACAGCCCCATATATAGAATATTTTTCAATGGGATAGGAGTCTAGATATACGGGATATGCACCAGATAATACCAAACCATAATGGTGAGATTTGTGACAATCTCTATCAATCAGTACCAGATCACCTGGTTCCACCAATGCTTGAAGTACAATCTTGTTAGCAGTTGATGTTCCATTAGTTACAAAGAAGGTTCGCTGGGCACCGTAAGCCTGAGCAGCCATTTCTTGCGCTTTCTTCAAAGGTCCGGTAGGTTGCAGCAGTGAATCCATTCCTCCGGTGGTTGCCGATGTTTCTGCTAAGAACATGTTCCTTGCATAAAAATCTCCAAAATCCTTGATCCACCTGGATTTAAATACTGAATTGCCTCGGGATATTGGCATGGCATGAAAGATCCCCGTGGGTTTTTGGCTGTATTCCTTTAATGCACTAAAAAATGGGGTATTGAATCTTTCGCTTATACCCCTGATTATGGCCAGGTGAAGTTCCTGGAGATCTTCTTTTCGGTAATATATTCTCCTGAAGGTTTTTAAGGTGCTGTCTTTTAGGTTTCCAAGGGCAGTATCCGTGACATAGTAGATATCGAGCTCTGGCCTGAATTGATTGATAAGTTCGCCTAAATACGGCCCAAGTTCTGCTTCGGGAATATGTTGGAGGTCAATTTTAAGTACATTTTGAATGTATGGCTTGATAAGTGGGCTTATATTGGCAGAGTGATATGGTGGGGCATAGCGAATAACTACACTTTGAATATTAGGGTTAAAGAAAAGCGCAATCAAGGCATCCTGAAAAGAATGTTGTACAATTACATTATAGGTAAACTGGTCATTTGGATCATGAAGTTCCCATAATTTCTCATGTAGGGTTGTTTCATCAATAAAATTGAGGTTTTCTAAAAAAAGTACTTCAAAGTAATTTTTCCTTACATTCTGTTAAGGTCGGTATCCTTCATAAATTGTATGGTAGCCAAAGCAGCAGCACAGGCTATGGGACTACCAATATAAGTGCCCCCTATGGTCCCCGGCGCTGCAGCATCCATTATTTCAGCTTTCCCAATCACCGCTGCAATCGGTAATCCTGAGCCTAATGATTTGGCATAGGTACTTATATCTGGCTGCACCTTATAATGCTGCCAAGAGGCCCAATGCCCAGTCCTGGCAAAACCACTTTGGACCTCATCAGCAATTAATAGAATGCCGTTATCATCACAGAATTGGCGAAGACCTTCAAAATACCTTTGAGGGACAGCGTTGAATCCTCCTTCACCTTGAACAGGCTCTATGATCACCGCTGCCAGACTTTTTGGATCTACCAAATTTTTTGCATAATCGTGAAGATTTTTTAACCCTTCATCTACAAATTCAACCAAGGATTTGCCTTTTCCATAACGATAAAAATTAGGAAATGGAATTCGGTATACTTCCGGGGCAAAAGGGCCACAATTAAGCTTATAATCCACCTTGCTTGTAAGGGTCATGGCCATCATGGTCCTGCCATGATAGGCATCAGAGAAACACAATATACCCTGCCTATTGGTAGCCTGCCTGGCAATTTTGATTGCATTTTCTACAGCTTCTGCGCCTGTACTCACCAACATGGCCTTGGTTTTTGTGCCGTGGGGAAGGATGTCACAAAGCACCTCGCATAATTCGATGTATGGCTCATAAGTCACCACATTAAAGCTTGTATGTAGGTATTTTTCTGCCTGCGCCTTAATAGCCTTTACTACAGGTTCAGGGCAATGCCCCGCATTGACCACTCCTATTCCTCCGGCAAAATCTATTAACTCATTACCATCTTCATCAATAATAATTGCTCCGTGGGCATGTTTTACGGTAGCGGTATTAAAAACACCAACTCCACTGGCAACAATGTTTTTTCTTCTTTCAAGCAGAAGTTGAGACTTAGTGATTGTTACTGACATTTTTATAATTTTCGGTTAAAGACTAAAATAATGGCAAAAGCAATGGCATTAGGACGAATGAACCGGATTCCAAGTTTGGGGCAATTACAGATAGCTGTCCATCAAAAAAAAGAAATATAAAAAATCGAGAATATATTAGGAATACCTTGACCTTGTTAGGAAAAAGTTTTGATAAAAATTTTCATCCTAAGGAACAATTAAAATTATATAAAAAAGGTAAATAATAGCATTATAAATGATAAAACATTTCAATATTACCTGTAATTATTGAAATTAATTACAGCTGATTTTACAAAACATGTTCATGTTATTGCTTTGCCGAAATTTTTAAAATATTTATAAAATAAGCCTAATCTGACCCCGAATGGAGTATTTAGGAAGATAAAAACAGCTTCTTAAAAAGCTGAATAAATACAAATATATTAAGGCTATTGTATAGTGAACAGAAATAACTTTATGAGTAGTCAAACAATTCAATTTTGATTCCCTTATAATTGTATTTATAACTTTAAAATTTAGTGTTAGTGTATTTACAATGTTTAGGGCAAATTTAATGCCACTTAATATTATAGTCCAAATAAAATTTAAAAACGACTGGAAAGTTATTTGGGATACCTAGGTAATAATGACTTTAATAAACCAAAGAATCCAGGGGAAGCTTTAATCCGAAATAGGCAATGACATCCTATTTAGTAATTGAATCGTTTCAAAATAAGCCTCTATGTTGCTGTTTCCATGTCGCTGGGACAGCCTACTATAAATTCTAAGACAAAAACCGGGCTAAATCTTCGGCTTTACCCTTAAAAACTATAATAAGCTTTCTAAAAACCCTTCTATTCTGTCAGATGTTCTCTATTACTACTTATTCGTTCTTTTAAAATAGTATTGATACGCTTATTTATTTCACGCTGCATGGTTGAATATTGCAAAAATTCTTCAGTAGAAAAATGACCGATAACCATGCCTCGGATTTCACTTCTAAATGCCATGTCCCTATTGAAGGAACTTTCAATGAAATCTGTTTTTTCTTTTTCTGACAATAGTCTGAACTGAAGTTTTTTTGTTGCTATATATTGTTTAAAATGGGACATTAATAAGTCATGCAACATTTTGATAACCGGGCGAATCACATCATTTTGAAAAGACTCTTCTTTGCTCATCCCTTCGGGAAATTCCAGTGTTGGGATCGTTGGTCTCGAGTACTCCAGATTTTTATCCATAATTAATTAAACCATCGAACCCAAGAACATGTTTAAAAAAGGGTAAAGTTGTTTTAGCCATCAAATGGATTTTTATAGGTTTGATAAAATCCGAATTTTATTACCATTGTTCCTGAAAAAGGCAATAATGCGGCCAAAACAATATTTTTTTTGCTTATTATGCCACGATTTTGCAGCCATGGTTATTACTGTTTCTCTCCTTCAGTACCATTTTAGGAAGTGACAATCAAATTCAGGTTATTAAAAAAGCCTTGCCGGTTTAAAGGGCAAGGCTTCCATTAAAATTTTTATTATTGGTCTTAATTGTTCCAAGCTTTGGCATTTTTAGCCTTGGGGCCTGTCACCTTTGGTTTATTTGCAACCAACGTTATCTCCTGGTAATTTATGGATTTCGATTCCCAAGATTTTTTATTTTTTGCAGATGGACCTTGAACTTTAGAAGAAGCTTCTAAGGTGTATAACTTCTTGGTTGCTGTTTTTTCATTTTTCTGCCATGGCTTATAGTTTTTTGCAGCAGGACCCTTCAGGTCACTTTTGTCTTGCGCGTAACTAAAGGTAGCTACTGTCATAAAGGCGAAGGCTATCAATAAACTTTTCATATTTTTGGCGTTTAGTTTTTTATTATTCTGTTTAGTAAGTTTAACGCCAAACAGTCCATGTAGATACTCTAAGAAAATCGGTAAATTTTAGTAGGTTTAATTACGGTAATAAATCATCCGTATTTATACGTATATTTTTATAACAAACTCAGTTGGGCAGCCTTATTGATAAGTTCAGGTGTGTTTTTTACCTCCAGCTTCTTCATCATGTTGTTTCGGTGGGTCTCAACTGTTCGGGTACTAATGAAAAGTTTTTGGGCAATTTCCTTGGTGGTTTGACCATCTGCTATCAGTTTTAAGATTTCCATTTCTTTAGGGGACAGTTTTTTAGGACTAACTCCTTCCAAAGACATAATGTTGATCATTTTCTGGGAAATCTCTTGGTTGAAGTATTTGTTTCCATTAAGTACGGTATCAATTGCAAGTAGCAACTCTTCCTCGTCGGCATTTTTTAGAAGATAGCCGAATGCGCCACCTCTGATAGACTGCATAATGTAATTTCCATCATCATGCATGGATATGGCAATTGCCTTGATTCTCGGATACTTTTTTTTCAATCTAATAAGCACCTCAAAACCATTCATTTCAGGCATGGTAAGGTCAAGCAAAAGGATCTCAGGTAAATTCCCTTTTTTGAGTGCTTCAAAAAAATCCTTGCCATTTTCTGAACTGATTACGATTTCAAATTCATCATGTTTGGACAAAAGGGAGTGTATCCCATCTCTAAATAACTGGTGATCATCTACAATGGCAATTTTGATTCTACTCATCTTCTAGCGGAATTTCTACTTCTACTTCTGTACCCTTTTCTCCAGAATTAATGTTTAGGTACCCATTAAATATTTCAATTCTTTCCCTGATATTCCTGAGACCTGAGCCAAGTTTAGCATTTTTCAAATCGAATCCAATGCCATCATCAACATAATAAAGAGATACCTTGTTATTAAATTCGGTTAAAGATATGGTGATTTTTTTTGCACCGGAGTGCTTTAGGGAATTATTGATTAGCTCCTGGCAAATCCTATAGATACAGATGTCCATATCTATCGTTAACTTACCTGAGTTTCCTTTGGTAGTGTCTTCATAAATGATCTCCACTCCACTTGATTTCTTCATAAGGTTTATGAAGCTTGTAAGCGCCTTTCCAACTCCGAAATCAACCAATACAGAGGGCATTAAGTTATAGGTCATTCTCCTGATTTCGTCTATTGTTCCATCTACCATGCTATTGACCTTTTTCTTTTTCTGGGCTGATAGGTCTGAGGTCTGCACCATAAGTTTTAAACTTGTAAGCAAAGGTCCTAACCCATCATGCAAATCTTTGGATAATCTCTTCCGCTCATTTTCCTGGCCCTCAATCAGTGACTTTTTAGCCAGTAGACGATTTCTGTTTTCCGCACTTTCATATTCCATCAGTTTTTGTTGCATGGCTATTAGTGATTTACCTAATAAGTCGCCTTCTCCACTTAGCCTATATTTTGCGTTCATGTGCATTTTCCCTATTTCTGTTGAGAAGAGAATGGCCTCACTTATAGATTTTTGCAATTTTTCTAAGGCAACAAACATTTCATTAATCTCTCTAGTGGGATAGGTATTTATAATTTTAAAATCGTAATTTCCCTCAGTCATGTTGTTTAGAAAAAGTCTCATTTTTAAAAGAGGCTTTGACAATACTGCCGTAATGAAAAAAGAAAATGCAATCGCAAAAAGAATCACCAAAAAAGAAATCATTATGAGCTTATTTCTCATTTTTAGCAGAGGAATTGTGACCTCCTTTACATCCATTTCTGATAATATAATCCAGTGCAGATAGGGAATATCCAACTTATGGTAAGCACTATAAACAGGTATTCCTCGATAGTCGTCAAAAATCCCATGGCCATTGACCCCCGAAATCCCCTGGACTACACCAATGGTTCTTGCAATGATCTCACTAGGTGCTTGTTGAGGGTAAAACCTGGATAAAGACCTCATGCTATAGTCATTGCTTACCAGGTAGGTCTCGCCACTCTCTCCCATTCCAGAACGTTCTAATAAAACTTCCTGGATTTTATCCGTGTTGATTAGTTTGATTTCTGGGTTCTCATCTGCTGGTCTTCTTATCACGCCTAACATGACATTGCCGTCTAAGGCACACGAGGTAAGGTCAATAATTAATGCCTTTACATCTGATGAATTTAGGAGATTTTTCACACAAAGAGTATCTACTTTGTGCGAAATTGCCACCAAAGAATTGGTGTCATTTTTATCCGGTGAGTTTATATAAGACTCAATTTCGCCATTAATATAGGCTTCTATTTGAATCCGCTTTAAGCGTTTAATAGAAGTAAGCTGCAAGAGCACCCTTTCATCCAATGCATTTTTAAATTCCTTGTAGGAGAAAAAGGAAAGGATCACTACCACTAGGATCACCAAGGAATTGATTAAAAAGATAATCCAGGATCTTATGCTCTTCATTGTTTCTACTTCTTTTCCCATTGACCTATGATGGGATTATTTATTAAAATTGAAAACTTTAAAATTCAAAATTTGAAGTTCATCGAGGGAAGCATTAGTTTTAAGTCGAAATGCTGCAAATAACTCACCATCCAATTGATAAATAAATTTATGCGCGATGTAAGTTCCCTGAAAAATCATTTTCCATTTACCTCCGGTTTTTCCTTCTACTGCAAATTCCCTTATTCGTTCTCCAAAGGTAATGTCTTTCACTAAAGCAAGATGGTTGACGGCTTGTTTTGTAGGTAAGGTTAATTTAAAACTTTTACCTGAGCCTGATGTTGGATTCTTGAATCGAATAGCCACCTAAAAGCAATATAAGGACAATGGCTTTCATTTTAGTTTTTCAGAAGATACAATTCCATAAAAGAAAAAATTTACCATTTCCATTATCAGTTCCTCCGTGGTCTCATAAAATCCAATTCCTGAAGCTGTATAAGTTTTGCTTACAGAATACATGGTATGCTTTAAGTCAGGCCCATAAGGATTCCACCATCCTTCTGCGATCACTTTACCTCTCCGAAGTACCATCAAGCTATGTAACTCATGCTCACTTCCTTTAACGGCCTCAATAAAGGATAAGATTCCTTGAGCATCTACCTTTTCTGCTGTTGGTGTACTGTAGGCAAAATCTGTAGCTCTTTCCTGTCCTATCGCCTCAAATGAGAGGAAAAAGAGTAAAAATAATTTGAAAGCTGACTTCATAGGGTTGGTTATTTATTGGGTGGGAAATTGAGGATCTTATCTAATGTATTTTTTAAAATTATGCAATGTTTCCTGATAATCAAATTGTAGGTCTTCGTGAAGTCCTGCTACCAGCTTCTCAATCTTTTTTACCTGTGAGGCATATAAATTATTGATAACCGGGTGATTGAATTTGAGGTAACCGAATTCAATTATCTTCTCACAAAAAAAGAAAATCAATTCAATGGTAGTTACCTTTTCTTTTGTCAGTTTCAGGCTTTTATTCATCATTCGCCTGATGGCCTGTGCAGATTTCTTGGCCGTAAAATAACTTTTTAAATTTGCATTTTGAAAAGCTTCCTCCAAATCCTCTTTGACCATGGTTAAATATAGTTCTTGGTCATCCGCCTCAAAAAGTTTGAAATAAACATAGGCTTTATTGTCACGATTAAGCTTACTCAATTGCAAAACTAGGTCTACCAATTCTGCTTCATTTCTTTGAACCAATTCTTTCTTAATGTTAGCCAAGCTTGGAATTTTCATATAGAAAGTTAATTATTATGTAATGGTTTGAATCTTTATAAATTAATAAAGCCCTAAAAAAATTATTCTATTTTTAGGCTGTACTATTCAACGTGTCTATTTTACTCCTCTCCATTGCTTAGAAGATAAGCAAACGCTTTAGCCCCTTGCGTCTCCTTAAGTACAATGGTTATAATGGCAATTATAGGAATAGATAAAACCATTCCGACGATTCCCCAGATCGCATTTCCGATAATCACCGCTAAAATAATGAAAAAGGGGTGCACATCTACCTTATTGCCGAGGATAATGGGTTGGAATATATAAGAATCGAGAAATTGGACAATAAAGAATGTTGCCGTGATTCCTGCCAAAGTATAAAAGGCTCCTCCTGATAATAAGCCAATAAACATGGCCAACACATAACCTGCCATATTGCCAATGAATGGGATTAGGGAAAGAAAAGCTGCAATAAGGCTTATAAAAACAAAATTCTCTGCTCCCGAAAGCCACATGCCAAGACTGTAAAGGAGCACTAAAATGACCATTAAAATCAAGCGCCCGTTAAGGTATTGTCTTACCACCGCTGAAGAATCATGCATGATGCGCTTAACCCTGTTTTTGATTTCGTTTGGAAATAGCATCAAAATAAAGGCATAAAACTTATGCCGAAAGTGAATTAAAAAAAAGAGGTAGACAAACACCAAGAGAAAGTCTGCTGCCGTGCCGAGGACAGCTCCCATAATCGAAAATGCCTCTGCCTGTTTTTCATCTTGAGTAGATTGCTTTTCAGTGGATTTTTCTTTATTCAAGCCATATGCGGTTTTATAGGCCTCCAACTTGTTTCGTACCAATGGCGTGTGCGCCAATACAAATATCTCAACCTTTTGGACAATAGGGTTAATCCGTTCTACCATCACATCTGCATCCGCCAAAAAAGACCTTACTTGCAATGAGATAACGGCAGAAATACCAATAAAAGCAACAAATACCATCACTACAACCAAAGTAGTACTCAATATTTTATGAATCCCTAATTTTTCGAGCAACTTTGCTAAAGGATAAACCAATAATGCCAATACTAAAGCAAAAGTCAAAGGAGCCAATACCTTTTGTGAGGCCATCAAGCCAATTATTAAAAAATACAGGGAGATAATTATAACACCAGAAACTAGAATGGGTCCGGATTGGGTATAGTATTTTTTCATGATTTCAGATAAAAAGGAATTGTTTATTAAGAAAAGGCAAAAAATGTGCTAAGTTCATTATGTATGTTTTAAAATTGATCTCTCTTGGATAGGAATAGTCGGCATGCTATGAAAACGCAATGAGTTTTGGCCATTTCACACCCATAGGAGCATTTTAACAATTCAATTAGCCAATAATTCAGTGTTATGGTTCTGCCTTCAAATGGCCTGATTTTTTTGCGATTACATCAATTCCTGAAAACAATTTGGAGCAAGCCATTGCAAATTCTATTGGATAATACGGATTAAAGGTATTGTGGGGAAATAGATATTAACTAAATTGAAATTCTGTTTATTATAATAAAAATCTAATTTATGTTGAAAGAAGAGGGATATAGCCTATTTTTAGTGGTTATCAATCATGAAGAGCAATATAGTATTTGGCCTAAAGAAAGAGAAATTCCCGTTGGATGGAAGGCTGAAGGAAAAGAAGGTTCGAAACAAGAATGTCTAGACCATATCGAAAATGTCTGGACGAACATGCGTCCTTTAAGTTTGAGGAAAGAAACGGCTGATGCTGAAAGAAATAAATAAATTAAATACCCTCATTAAATGTTTAAAAGAATGGCTACAAATTATTTCCTCAAGAGACAAATTATTTTTTTCATTTTATTAATTGGAGCATTCATCAGCACTGTTGCTTTAGCACAGGTCAATGAAATAGCCCTGATAAGGGAAAGAGTGGTGCTCCAATTAAAGACAGGTCCAGTAGATACAGATGAAATTGCCTCATTATTGGGTCTGATAAAAGCTGATGGTAGTTTTAAAAACATCAAGTACACAGACTTAAGCAGAACAGCTAGTTTTCCACACAGAAAGCATACTTATGCACTTGTCACCCTAGCCAAAGCTTACCAATTAGAAGGTTCTACCTACTATCACAATCAACTCTTGCTTGAGAAAATTAAATTAGCTACCAAATTTTGGATGGATAGGGATTTTGTAGGAGAGAATTGGCACAACAACCAAATTACAACCCCTGGTAATCTTGTCAATCTGATGCTATTAATTGGCGATGAGCTTCCTAAAGAGCTGGTTGACAAAGCACAGCCTATGATAGGCCGTGCGAATATGGATGCGTCCGGAGCGAGGCCGAGCGGTGACAGGATTGTTATTGCTGGAATTCTTGCCAAAAACCTTCTTTTCAACGAAGATAAGGAAGGTTTTGATGAAGTGATCGATATTATTGCCAATGAAATTAAGTTCAATAATGGAGAGCGTGGTATGCAACAAGACTATAGTTTTCACCACAGAAAAGACCGGGTAAACAATACTACCTCTTATGGTTATGGTAAATACGCCAATGCTTTTGGGGAGTGGTCAGACTATGTGGCGGGCACCTCTTATGCATTTGAAAAGGAAAAAATCAATCAGTTGGTGGATTATTACCTGGATGGGGTTTATAAACAATTGGTTTATGGCATCTATGAAGATATAAGTGTAAAAAACCGGTCGATTGCCAGCCGATCTACCTTCCAACCTAAGGGTACACTTGAAATAGAGCGATTGTTGCATAGTACAGATTACAGAAGGAAGGAGCTTGAAGCCATTATACGGTTAAGAAAGGGGGAGGCCTCCCCTTCCCTATCATTTGCTAAATTCTTCTGGCAAACGGAGCATTTTGTATTACAAAGACCCAATTATTACACCACCGTTCGGATGTTTTCCAGTCGAAATAAAAACATGGAAGTGCCTTATAATGGACCAGGTATAACCACTCACCACCGCGCTGATGGCACCAATTACCTGATGCTTAAAGGAAACGAATACAATGACATTTGGCCGGTTTATGATTGGCAAAAAATTTCCGGAACCACCATTATGCAGAAGCCCAGCTTACCCGGAGGAAAAGCCATCCAAAAAGCAGGGAAAATGGAGTTTGTTGGTGCGGTGGAGAATGGTCAAAATGGCGCTGTGGGGTTCGATTTTATAAGTCCCCATGATGGCACCAAAGCCAAAAAATCATGGTTTTTCTTCGATCAAAGTTATGTTTGCCTAGGTGCAGGCATTCAAGGAAGCCAAGACTTACCGATTGTAACCACAGTTGATCAGGTCTTGTTAAGGTCCTCAGTAAGTATTTTACAATCGGACAAAGAGGCTACAAAGCTTTCTGATGGCGATCATGAAATTAGTCAATTGAATTGGTTGTATCATGGGAATATTGGTTATGTTTTCCCGAAGGATGTTACTGTTCATGTCTCCAATAAAAAGGAAAGTGGACGCTGGTCTGATATAACGGAACAAAAAAACATATCAAAAAAAGTAGTTTCAGAAGAGGTGTTAAAAGTATGGTTCGACCATGGAATTAAGCCTGAAAACGGAAGCTATGCTTACATGGTTTTTCCGTCCATTTCAGAAAATGAACTGAAATCCATTTATAAGAAAGGTACCTCTTTTAATATTCTTTCAAATACTGTTGCACTTCAAGCGGTAAAGGACACTGATAAAGAGGAAGTACAGGCAGTCTTTTACCAAGCTGGAGATTTGCTGCTTGAAAATGAATTGAAATTACAGATGGACAATTCCGGAATTATTATGTTGCAACTAAAAGGAGGCAAAGTGCAATCATTTTCTATTTCAGACCCAACAAGAAAATTAGCGGAGCTAAAGTTTATGCTAAATGGCCTTTACGAGGCTAAAGGAGCCGGGATTAAAGTTATTAAGAACAGAAAATCAAAAACCTCTCAATTTATCATTCAAACGCCAACTGGAGCTTTTGCAGGGAAAAGTGTAAGTTTCAAGCTTTGAATCTGGTAAACAAATAATGTTATGTTTCTAACATGGGTTTGATTTTGTATCCTTTGTTGAAAAAAAACAATAATGCCGGCAAAATCGTGCAGCTTCTTTTTATTTTCACCCGTGGTTAACGTTGATTAGTCTATTAAAAGCTGATAGGTCAAAACTATTAAATTCAAATTATAGGGTTAGACCTTTGATTTGATGTTAATCGTCAATGTTTGAAAATACCCCTATCGGTATTAGTAGCTCTCCTAGACAGCATTATTTATTAGGTTTTACCGGCATTCAAAGGTTATGTTTTTTGGATCAGGATGGAGGGCGTTAAAAAAAAGAGTTAGCTCCATTATGGAGATCCACTCTTTTTTAGCCTGGAATACTGATTCAAAAATCAAATGATGGTAGCGTAAAAGAGCTTTATTCTCTAAACCATAATCCATCATTTGAAATAAGATTTGACAGCCTTGATCTTTTTGGTTCGTTTTTGGATCAAGCCAAAAATGAACAGAGGAAATAACGTAAAACTGGCTCTATGCCCTTAAAAAGATAATAAAATGGTTTATTATTAATATATGAAACGTGTAAAATCATAATGAGTAAGATGGAAATATGCACTTGCATTTGTATTGCATATTTCAGGTTAAACCTCTTATATTGGTCTTTTTGAATAAGGGCCATAAAATCAATGCATTTATTAAGCGATTCAGTTACCAAATTCACTTATTTAAAATGAAACACTATCTCATTATCCTATGCCTTTCTTTCTTATCCCTTCAAGGGCTTATTGCTCAGGAGAAGCCCAATATCATTTTGATTATGGCTGATGATTTGGGTTATGAAGCCTTGGCAGCTTATGGGAATGATTTTAACAAAACCCCCCACTTGGATGCTATGATTGCCAAGGGCATGAAATTCGAAAATTCTCATTCCATGCCTTTATGTACGCCATCAAGGGTCCAGTTAATGACGGGGAAATATAATTTTAGAAATTACCTGGGTTTTGGGATTCTAGATCCTCAAGCCACTACTTTTGGTCATCTTTTAAAAGCGCAGGGGTATGCTACCTGCATCGTAGGAAAATGGCAACTTTTTGGAAATGCGAAACAAAGAGAATTAGCTGGTGGTCAAGGTGGTAGTTTGCCATTTGAAGCAGGCTTCGATCATTACAGGCTATGGCAAGTTACGGAAGTTGGGTCAAGGTATAAAGATCCACTCTTGGATACCCGAGAGACAGGCATAGAAATGTACAAGGGAAAATATGGCCCGGATCTTTTTGTAGATTATTTGGAATCCTTTATGGAAAAAAATACCGCCAATCCTTTCTTTGCTTACTTCCCTATGGTTTTGACACATGATCCATTTGAACCCATTCCCAATTCAACAGCATTTCAAGCCTATGATCCTAAAACACGTTTAAATGATCCTGTATTATTCCCTGATATGGTGGCGTATATGGACCATTTGATAGGCCGTATAATCAAGAAAGTAACGGACCTGGGGATAGCTGATAATACACTGATTCTCTTTATTGGTGACAATGGCACTGATCGAGATGTGACATCCACCGTAAATGGTAAGCTATTGCAAGGAAACAAAGGGTATACCAATGACCTGGGCACGCATGTTCCAATGATCGCTTATTGGCCAGGGAAGATTAAGGCAGGAAGTATCAATCAAAACCTCATAGATTTCACCGATTTTGTCCCTACATTATTGGAAGTCTCAGGAGCTGAAACGAAAAATAACAAAGTCTTTACCGATGGCATAAGCTTTTACCCACAACTAATGGGGGATGAAAACCCTAAAAATAAAAGGGAGTGGATTTTTTGCCACTATGCTCCTAATTGGGGGAAATTTCCACCTAAAACGTTTATTCATAATACTGATTTAAAGTTGTACAAAAATGGAGAAATCTATCGGTTGAAAGAGGACTTGTATGAAAAGCATCCAGTAGAAAAATCTGATTTGGATAAAAAATCACAAAAAGTTATTCGGAGTTTCGAGAAGGTTTTAAATAAGATGGATGGTTGATATTAATTGTGAACAAAGATTTTTTTTGAGAAAGCCAACAAGCAAAAACAAACTGTCAGTCCAAGGAAAGGACTGACAGCCTTGTAAAGAATACTACTGCTGATCAAAACCGGAACTCGTACCCAGCCAACAAGGCAGTATAATGACCTCCGAATCGATGGTAGGCAGTATGTCTATTGCCCTTAAACTCCAGGTACCTGTATTCCTCCCTGTAATAGTCCCGATCCGGCGCAAATGCCCAAATGGCAGACAAAGAAATCTGGTGTGGACCGAATCTTTTATAAACGTTCATTTCGTGTCTGATTTGGTAGATAAATTTGTAATCAGAAGCAAAAATTTTGAGTTCTCTTACATATATTTGCCTGTCTTCAATATCACCACTGTGCTCATCTCGAATCCACCAACCTATAATCGGAAACTCACCCTGTTCATTCAAGTAGTTAAATCCATTTCTCCTTATGGCATTGCTTCCTGTCATCCCAAAAGTCAATCTGGGCATCAATCCAAATCCGCTAACACCGAAAGGCAAATCATAATCAAAACCAATGAAATATTGAGGGGTTACCCCTTTTGTACCTATATTTCTCCCTCTTTTTCCTTGAAATTTCATTCCTGAAACCAGATTGTTGATACCGCCCCCCGCAAAGATCGATGCTTTCTTATAAATATTAAATTTCCCATATATCAGTATGTTAACGCCCCCATGACCTTGGGCCTCAAATTCCGGAATTTGTTCATAAGAAATTCCTGTATAACCTACCAATTGAGTTCTCCCAGCCTGAAGGCCAAGGGACCACTTGCTCTGTGCAGGTAATATTTGACTAAGCAAAGTAAAAACCAATAAAAAGGTGCCTGTTTTTTTATTCATTCTTAATCTCTGATAATCGGTTGTAATCTGAATTCATAAGGAATGGCATCGGCACCTGCTGATGAGCCACCAAGCCTTCCTCTATATATGCCATGGAGATTTACCTGGTTGAGGCGGCGTCCAGCTTCCCAATGTACTTTTTGAACTTTTTGTTTATTTGCCGGTTGGGGAGAACATCCCTGACAGCTTTCCCAACAATTATCCAAAAACACTTTTGACCTGTTTTTTGGTGTAAAATCACCCCAGAAAGTTATCGACATAAATGGATCCTCGTCAGCAGAGAAGATTGAAGTGGCATCAAAGGTTCTCTTATAATGTTCTAATTCGGATTTCAGTCTGAAATATATTGCTGCTGCCTGGTAGGCGTGTTTTGCATTGATGCGGTAAATGTAACCACCAATAGGATCAGTATCCAAAGTATATGAAGTAACTCTATATTCATACGGATTCACGTCACCTGGGGCTGGGGTAGGTTTGTAGGGAAGGCTCAATCCTGGTTTCAGGGTGCCTGGACATTCCATTATTCTCCTATTTTCACCAGCCTGTATTGCCATGTCATTGTTTAGGTAATTTGAAATACCTTCATTCCCAAACAAAATATCCAATAGTTCCTCTTCGAAGGAGAAAACCTCTATGCCTGGTTAGAAAATTCTTTTGTTCTCAACAAGGACACCAAAGTCTCGTCTGTCGACACCCCTGCAAGTTTATTTTCAAAATCAAGTGATATAAAGTAGTCTTCAATGACCACCATTCCGTCTTGGTCTAGCATCGCCAAAAGCGGCGTGTCTTGAAATTCAGCTATATTTGAATCCAGGTCTTCGGATAATCTTAAGTTAGCTGATTGAAAATCTCCTGTAACCGAAGCAAGACTGTTAAAGGTTTCTCCAATAACTTTATATTCCTGGAGTCCGAACATGTGATTTTCAAAAACCTCTGCATTTGGAAAATGCAAAATGCCGTCTTTCACCAAAATTTTGGCTTCTTTAGCTATTGTACTGCTGTCAAAATCACTGATTGAATCTTGACACCCCCCCCCACTAATAATATAGTAGAAAGAAATACGATCGCATATTTTATGCGGAAAGCTTGTTTTTTCATGATGTTTATATTTAAAGGTTGAATTAAATTAATCAAATATAAACCTAAAGCTTTAAAAACAAAATAACTGCTTATTTTAATTTTGGTGTTGAAGAAAATGCTGGATCAAATCTTCGGGTTTTCGCAAAGAATTTACGATCTCCTCCTCTAATTCCATGTGAAGAACATTCTCCACATCAAAGATCAATCCATTTAAAAAGACTTTGTCAAATCCCAGGTCTTCCACAAAATCAGCTTGCCTTACCTTGGCTACAGGAGCAATACCATATTGACCCAGTACCGCTACAATTGCTTTTAATTTAGTGTAATTGTTCATTTTCAATGATTTAGATTTGCACAATGGCTTAGTTTTCAATTGTTTCAATTTAAACGAAACCAACTAACTTTTGTTTTAAGGAACTTGTTTCTTTATAAATTGATGCAGCTAAATTAGGTTGGGATGTTGGCAGTATTTTGCAAAAAATCAACAATACCGCTAAAATCGTATCGTACTTGTCTTATTTTCCACCGGCTTGCACCCTAGGCTATGGTATTTCACCCTCTTCAGGGCTCCAATAAGGGAACAATTAAATTTGAAGCTGGCAATAAAGATTCAACCAATTTCTGAGAAATGCCAGATTTACTCTTTCCATTGGGTATGGTGGACTTTATCCGGATCTCCATCATTACGGCGATAAGTATGTGCCCCAAAATAATCCCTTTGGGCCTGAATCAAACTGGCTGCAGAATTTGCTGTAGTTATGCCTAGAAAGTAATTGATGGCATTGGATAAAACAGGCACAGCATATCCATTCTGCAACGCTTGACCTACTACATAGGATAAATCACCTTGGTAACTCTTTAAGGCTGTTATCGCTTCATAATTAAGCAAAATATGGTTGCTTTCCTTAAAGATTTCAACCAATTCTTCCATTAATTTAGACCTGATGATACATCCATTTGTCCAAATTCTGGCGATTTCAGAGAATTTAAGGGCCCAATTGTTCTTTTCTGAAACTTCCAGCATTAAGGAAAACCCTACTTCATGGTTAATGATTCTCGTCGCTTGATAAGCTGCTTGTAATTTGTCCAGAAATTTCTCCGAATCTTCAATTCCAATAAATCTTTCAAGGTTATACAAGCCTGAAGAGATCATTCGAAGCCCTTTTCTTGCCGAAAGATTTCTGGCCATTACTGCTTCAGAAAGTACTCCATAAGGCACGCCATATTCTAAAGCGGTATTTACCGACCATCCACCTGTTCCTTTTTGCGCTGCTTGGTCTAGGATTTTGTCAATCAAGGGTTCACCATCCTCGAATTTTCTTAGAATGTCAATGGTGATTTCCAACAAATAACTGGAAAGGTCACTGTCCATCCATTTCTCAAAAATAGCCGCAATTTCTAGGGGAGAAAGTTCCAGGTAGTTGCGCATCAGGTAATACACTTCAGAAATAGCCTGCATTTCACCATATTCTATACTGTTGTGCACCATTTTTACAAAGTGCCCTGCTCCTCCCGGTCCGGCATAAGTAACACATGGCTTGCCTTGATAGTCTTTGGCAGCAATCACTTCAAGGTAGGGGGCTATCTTTGAAAAAGCATCCTTGTCTCCTCCAGGCATTATTGATGGGCCCCTTCTCGCTCCTTCTTCGCCACCTGATACCCCGGTTCCTACAAATAGAATTCCTTTCTCTTTTAATAATTCTGCTCTGGTATTGGTGTCTTTATAAAAAGAGTTGCCTCCATCAACCAGGATATCTCCTGGGCTTAATAGGGGGATAAGTTCATTGATCTGAAGATCTACAGCATTGCCTGCTGGAATCATTAATAATATTGATTTTGGGGAGGAAAGGGAAGCTATAAAAGGCTTTATTTTCTCAAAGGGTTGGATATTATTGTATCCAGGGTTTTCTTCCAATACTTTTTCTGCGACACGTTCTTCCTTCCCCTCGACATACCTATTGTAGATAGATAGGTTTACTCCCTTATCAGCTAAGTTTAAGGCGAGACTCTTTCCCATAACACCCATTCCAATTACTCCAAAATCAGCCTGATTTTCCATTTTTTTTATATTTTTCATTATGTTTTCAACAATTATTTCGGGGAAATTATCGATAGCTATTTTCCTCCCATACTCAGGAACCTCCAATGCTTCCATTTGAGACGCCAACAGTGCAGAATTCATAAAATGCCCTACCCTTGCGTCTAGTCGTTTCTCTACCAAAGACTTACTCCCTTCCAACAGTATCCATTGAATATTTGGCACTACTTTTAGAAGGTTACGGTATTTTTCATTCAATGCTGAACAGGCCAAAACTGCTCCACTTTCTTTAGAGCAAATTTTCAGCTTTTCTGCCACATTATTTAGCCATGGAATTCTGTCTTCATCCTCTAAAGGCGTCCCGGCATTCATTTTGGTTTTATTGGCTTTTGGATGGAAATCATCTGCATCTAAAAATGGAACTCCCATTTTATTTGCCAATAATTCACCAATAGTGCTTTTTCCGCAACCCGTAACCCCATAAACAATTATAATCATGGACGAAAATATAAAATTCAGCCGGATCAAACCATTTTAAATGGCTAATTTTGCTTTTTGAACCATATCAATAATGTTGTTTGTTATAGATGGAATTTGCGTTCAAGGAAAAACAGATTATGTCTCAACGTAAGAAAAGAGTAATAGTAGGTCTCTCAGGAGGCGTCGATAGTTCTGTAACCGCGTACTTATTGAAAGAGCAAGGGTATGAGGTGATCGGTATGTTTATGAAAAACTGGCACGATGAATCGGTAACTATCTCCAATGAATGTCCTTGGGTAGAAGACAGTACAGATGCCATGCTCGTGGCCCAAAAGCTGGGTATCCCTTTTCAAGCAATAGACCTTAGCGAAGATTATAAATCCAGAATTGTCGATTATATGTTTGCTGAATACAAGTCCGGAAGGACCCCAAATCCAGACATACTTTGTAATAGGGAAATAAAATTTGACATTTTCTTAAAGGCAGCGATTAAGCTTAAAGCTGATTTTGTTGCCACTGGACATTATAGCCAAAAAGAGGAGATCAATATAGACGGCAAACCCATGTATAGGCTGCTTGCAGGTGCAGATGCCAATAAAGACCAGAGTTATTTTTTATGCCAGCTAAATCAAGAACAATTAAGTAAGGCTTTATTCCCCATCGGCCACCTTCAAAAGGCTGAGGTGCGGGCGATTGCTAAAGCGCAGGAATTGATCACTGCTGAAAAAAAGGACAGCCAAGGCTTGTGTTTTATTGGAAAAGTAAAGCTTCCGGATTTTCTGCAACAACAACTTAAGCCTAAAAAAGGCAATATTCTATCTGTTCCTGCTGATGCCCAAGTTTATGCTAGCCATGGTGTACCTGCTGGTATTGAGGTGCAAGACCTTGACAATGAACAACTGGAAGAAATCTGCTGGCCATTAAGCTATAATGCTGACATGGGTGAAAAGGTAGGTGAGCATAACGGCGCACATTACTTTACCATCGGACAGCGGAAAGGCTTGAATGTTGGGGGTACCGGTAAGCCATTGTTTATAATTGCCACTGACACCAGTGAAAACATTATTTATACAGGTTTGGGGGAAGACCATCCGGGCCTTTTACGGCATGGCCTTCATGTAAAAAATGAAGACATCCATTGGATAAGGCCGGATAAAACCTTAAAAGTAGGAGAATCAGCTACATACCTGGCCAGAATAAGATACCGGCAACCCTTGTCACCAGCTACTTTACTTATGAGAGAAGATGGCTTGTACGTGTTGTTTGACAATGCTCAGAAAGGCATTGCGTCTGGGCAATTTGTGGCATGGTATGAAGGGGAGGAAACCATAGGATCGGGTGTGATTTTCTAAGATGGTTCAACTCCCTATTATTTTCGAAGACGAGGAATACCTAGCCATCAATAAACCTGCTGGGGTTTTGGTGCATAAAACACCTCTTGAGAAAGATCCTGAGGCTTTATTTGCTGTGCAAATCCTGGAAGAACAGGTTGGCTATAAAGTTTATCCCTTACATCGGATTGACCGACCAACCACTGGTGTTTTACTCTTTGGCAAGAGTTCCAAAGCTGCTTCAATACTTCAGCCTCAATTCTTTGAAAACACCATTAAAAAATATTACGTGGCCGTTGTCAGGGGTTACCTTCCAGAAGCACATGGCTTAATAGATCAGCCCCTTGCAAAGGACATGAAATTTTCATTACAGGAAGCTCGTACTGAATATTGGGAACTTGGGAGTTGTGAGGTGCCTTATGTTTCCTCAGACAGGTACACTACCAGCAGGTATTCTTTGGTAAAGGCATACCCTCATACTGGTAGGATGCACCAAATACGCCGACATTTTGCACATTTGAGACATTATATTATCGGTGATACGACACATGGAGACAATAAGCAGAATAATTTTTTTGCTTCAAAATTTCAACTTGCCAATATGCTTCTGCACGCCTGGGAATTGAATTTTATACAACCCTTTTCCAACCAAGCACTGACTATTACTGCGGACATTCCTGATCACTTTAAAAAAACCATGGTGGATCTTAGTTTGTCTGGTGAGGAATTAAGTAACCATTCATTTTAATTGTAAACAATCCTGAAACAAGCAATAAATCCATATGATAAACTTAAAACATTTACCTTCTGTAGTTATCCTATTGGTGTTTACCCTTGTGAGTACACAAGGAATGGCACAAAAAAAGAACATCGATAAAGTCTTGGGAAGAGCTGAGGCACTTTCTCACTTTAAATTTTTAGCTTCCGATGAATTGAAAGGAAGGGATCCAGCGCGCCCGGAAATAGATATCGCGGCCTTTTATATCGCCAATGAATTTGAGAGATATGGTGCGAGGCCCATCAATAATTTAAATGGCTATTACCAATATATTCCCTTTGTGGATTCTTCACCTCCTGTCATCGGAACAGTTAAATGGAAAGGAACCAGCCTAAATCACGGAGAAGACCTCTTGGTTCTAGGTGGAGCTGATATTTCCGGTGAATATGACATGGTTGTAGTAGGTTATGGATTTGAAGAAGACTACAAGAATAAAAATGTAAAGGGTAAATGGGTCGTAGCCAGGGTTGGCGCGCCTGGCAGATTAAGTCCTACAGCATTATTTGAGGCTGGAAGGGAGAAACTTGCTGTGGCCAAATCCAAAGGAGCTGTTGGATTGATAGAAATGTACAATGTACCTACCACGCCATGGCCAATGTTGGTAAATTACTTAAATAAGCCTCAATTAAGCATAGATATTGACCCGGAGAACAACGAAGCTTTTCCTTACCTATGGGTGAAAGATTTGAAAGGCAACATGATCAAATCCATTGACAATGGCAAAAATGCCATGGAAGTAGAGATCAAGGGAAAAATTAATAGAAAGATCACGGGCAGAAATGTTGTGGCGGTTATCGATGGAACAGATCCTCAGTTAAAAGAGGAATATGTGATGCTTTCTGCACATTACGATCATTTGGGAATAGGCAAACCCAATGCAGAAGGAGATTCCATATACAATGGAGCAAGAGACAATGCTGTAGGAACAGCAGCATTGATTCAGGCAGCTAACTATTTTGGTGAAAACCCTCCTAAAAGGTCGATTTTGTTGTGCGCATGGACGGCTGAAGAAAAAGGATTGCTTGGGTCATCCTATTTTGCTGATAACCCTCCATTGCCTTTGAAACAAGTTGTTTTTAACCTTAATATAGACAATGCAGGCTATAACGATACCAGTCTGGTAACGGTGATAGGTTTGGGCAGATCTTCTGCCGACCATCATATTTCAGAAGCGGCGGAAGCTTATCAGCTAAAAGCCATAGGAAATCCTGCTCCTGAACAAGGATTGTATGACCGTTCAGACAATGTTAGTTTTGCCAAAAAAGGTATCCCTGCTCCTACCTTCAGTTTGGGATTTACTGCCTTTGACGAGGAAGTAGGGAAGCATTACCACCAAGCTTCTGATCAGGTAGATAATTTTGACTTGGACTATGCGCTCAAGTATTGGAAATCATTTATTCTATCTGCAGAAAAGATTGCAAATGATCCAAAAAAGCCCCTCTGGACACCAGGCGATAAATATGAAAGTGCAGCAAAAGCTTTGTATGGAACTGACAATTGATTAATCTTTGAATTTGAATTACCTGGACGGCTGACAATTTGGAATCACAGAAGTCAAACCTATCTTTAACAAACTTTGGAAGTTCCTGAGATAACAGAGAATTCGAGGTTAAGAATATGATAAAAAGAAGAATCTTCCTCACTGGTGTAATTGGTCATAATGTAAGGGTATGGCACGTTAATCAACCCTTGGAGTTAACCCACATTGCAGCTAACCGCTCAGAAGTGTCTGATTTTCTTTAGCTTCTGTTTTTTTAGCTTCAAGTTTGTGTACTACAGATTTTCGTTTT
>Ga0105053_10001706_pt1 | contig 35038 bp, 31 predicted proteins | sample BON01_FD_78093 | JGI IMG/M metagenome (GOLD analysis project Ga0105053, IMG submission 78093) | Freshwater microbial communities from Lake Bonney liftoff mats and glacier meltwater in Antarctica - BON-01 | ecosystem: Environmental > Aquatic > Freshwater > Ice > Glacier meltwater | place: Lake... | reverse complement strand
CAAAGGTGAAGCCCCGCTGGGGCTTTTGCCAGTTTTTGGGTTTACGGCCTGCCTTATTTTACTGTTGTTTGGTTTGATTCTGGGGAATTGCTACAAAGGTGAAGCCCCGCTGGGGCTTTTGCCAGTTTTTGGGTTTGTTTCCTTGCCTTATTTTTCTGTTGATTGGTTTGACCCTGGGGGGCTTTCCTGAAATTTTAAAACCCCTAAAGGAATAAAAATTCCTAATCCCCGCTCTTTTGTCCCCGCACTGTCTACCTTTGCATCCCGTAACAACAGCAACAAACTATGACGAAATATATCTTTGTTACGGGTGGCGTGACTTCCTCCCTCGGTAAAGGCATTTTATGTGCATCCCTCGCCAAACTGCTCCAGGCACGCGGCTTTTCTGTCACCATTCAAAAGTTTGATCCATACCTGAATGTCGATCCCGGCACACTCAATCCCTATGAACACGGGGAGTGCTACGTGACCGACGATGGCGCGGAAACAGACCTTGACCTGGGACACTACGAGCGATTTCTCAACACCCCAACATCCCAGGCTAACAACGTAACCACCGGCCGCATCTACCAAACGGTGATCAACCAGGAGCGGGAAGGCACCTACCTTGGGAAAACTGTACAGATTATCCCGCACATAACCGACGAAATCAAACGTCGGATGCTGCTGCTCGGCCAGTCCGACAAGTACGACATCGTGCTAACGGAGCTTGGCGGCACGGTCGGCGATATAGAATCGCTTCCTTACGTGGAATCAGTGCGCCAACTGCGCTGGGAACTGGGCCGGGAGCATTCCCTGGTGATCCACCTGACGTTGGTGCCGTACCTGAATGCCGCCAAAGAACTCAAGACCAAGCCCACCCAACACTCCGTAAAAGAACTGCTGAGCCTTGGTATACAACCCGATATTTTGGCTTGCCGCACCGAACATCCGCTCAACATCGACATCCGCCGCAAATTGGCGCAGTTCTGTAATGTAGACACCAGTTCTATCATCGAAATGATAGACGCTGAAACCATCTACGACGTGCCGCTCCTGTTGTTGAAAGAACGGCTCGATACGGTGGTCATTTCAAAACTCCACCTGAAAGATACCAAAGAGCCAAACCTAATTTCCTGGAAAAATTTCCTGGGAAAGCTCAAAAACCCGCTTCATGAAGTCAATATCGGCCTGATCGGTAAATACAACGAGCTGCCGGATGCCTATAAATCCATTTACGAATCCTTTATCCACGCTGGCGCGGTGAATGAGTGCAAAGTGCGCGTACATCCCGTACATGCTGAGGATCTTGAAGGCAGCTACAAGGACGTGAGCAAAAAACTGGCAAATCTAAACGGCATCCTTGTCGCACCCGGTTTTGGGGAGCGCGGTATTGAAGGGAAATTGACCGCCATCCGTTATGCCCGAGAAAACAACGTGCCGTTTTTTGGCATCTGCCTGGGCATGCAAACCGCTTGTGTGGAATTCGCCCGCAACGTGTTGCACCTGAATGGTGCCGCCAGCACAGAAGTTGACCCAAATACCGCACACCCGGTTATCGACATGATGGAGGGACAAAAAGGCGTGACACAAAAAGGTGGCACCATGCGCCTGGGTTCTTATCCTTGTGAAGTCAAGAAGAAAACGCACGCATTCGATGCCTATCGAACTACGCAAATCAATGAACGCCACCGCCACCGCTGGGAATTCAACAATGCCTACTTAGAGCAATTTGAAAAAGCTGGAATGAGTCCTTCCGGCATAAACCCGGAATCTAACCTGGTGGAAATCATGGAGTTGAAAAAGCACAAATGGTTTGTCGGCGTTCAATTCCACCCGGAGTTGAAAAGTACGGTGGAGAATCCGCACCCGTTGTTCGCGGCGTTTGTAAAGGCATGCATTTCTTAAAAGGGGTTTCAGGTTTCAAGGTTTCAGGTTTCAGGTTTACGCGATCTGCTCGCAATTTTGGAATTCGAATTTCAATTGTAACAGGATATCCTTGTTAATTTTGAAACTACGTGTCAAAGTTCAAACAGATCGCGTGAACCTGAAACCTGAAACCTTGAAACCTGAAACCCCTTTTTCAAAGTACATTCCTCGCAAACAGGATTTTTGGCTCCCAATAAGTTGATTTATTGACATTTTCCACCATGACGCCGCGGCTGGTGGTGCTGTGGACACAGGTGATGCCATTTTTATCGTTTTTCACGATCAGGGCCACGTGCTGGATTTTATTTTCGCTGTCGCCAAAAAACAGCAGGTCGCCGGGCTGGGCTTTATCAAGTGCTACCCGTTTTCCGGTAGTGGCTTGGGCGGCGGAGGCGGGCGAAAGGGTGACGCCAAATCCTTTCAATACATAAGAAGTGAATCCGGAGCAGTCGAAACCCGTGGAGGGGCTTTGGCCGGCATATTTGTAGTTAACGCCGACGAATTTTTTTCCGAAATCTGCTATTTCAAGCCGCATTTTCATGCTGCTGCTCGCAGTGTTATTCGTGTTTGGGCTTTTACTGGTGCTTGTGCCAGTGTTCGAATTGGAGCTTTTGCTGGTGCCTGGGTTGCGGCCTGCATTTGTGGTCGTTTTAAAGGCGGAACAAGCGCTCAGTGATGCGATGAAGGTGATGGCGAAAAGGAGGCGTAGGTGCGCTGTCATTGTGCATTAAGTTTAGTTCACAGGTATAAACCCCACAAGGTTCAGCATTAATACCGAAAATTGAGGGTTTTTGATTTGTTTAACCTGTAGAATTAATGCTTATAAACCCATTGCTTCCATGAATTGGGCGTTGTCTGGCTTCACATTGGATGCAAAAAAGTGCGTAAGCTTGCCATTTTCATCAACAATGTATTTGCAGAAGTTCCAGCTGGGTGCCTGGCTGTTCCAGCCATTCTGGGCAGGATCCGTGAGCCATTTGTACAAAGGTGCCTGAGATTCGCCTTTAACGGATACCTTTTCGAACATTGGAAAGGTTACGCCGTAGTTTTTCTGGCAAAAACTACCAATTTCAGCAGCGGAGCCGGGCTCTTGTGCGCCAAAATCATTCGCGGGGAATCCTAATACCACGACGGACTCTTTGTTGGCATCATAAAACTTTTGCCAATCTGCGTATTGCGGCGTAAAGCCACATTCCGAGGCTACATTGAGCAGGATGATCTTTTTGCCTTTGAATTGCTCCAAGGAAACAGGCTTGCCGTCCAGAGAATTTACGGTAAATTGAAATATTGAAGATGCTGTGGAGTCTATTGTAGTATTTTCCATAGGGCGTACGATTACTTTGTTTGTTTGCGTGGAATACATGGAATAAAGGGCAATTGCCCCAAGGAACATTGTTGCTGTTAAGGTAACCACGTACTTTCTTTTCATGTGATAAGAAACAAGAACCATTCTATAAGGTTCAGCAGCAGTTCATTTCACTCTCTTCGCAAAGCTTCAACTGGATCTAGCTTGGCTGCTTTTATGGCAGGAAAAGTGCCAAAAATCATCCCGATTAATATGGCAACCGTGCAAATAATGAAAAAGGTATTCCAGGTGAGCACCGCGTTGAAGGGCACATCGGCGAAATAGCGGATGATGGGAATGGCGGCCATGGCAAAAGCGGCGCCTAAAGCCAAACCAATCAGGCTGCCAAAAGCGGAAACGGTGATGGATTCAGCGAGGAACAAGCGGCGGATGTCGCCTTTTTTGGCACCCACTGCCTTGCGCAAACCGATTTCGGCCGTGCGCTCTGTGACGGAAATCAGCAGCACGTTCATCACACCCACCCCGCCTACAACAACGGACAAACCAATGATCATACCCATGATGACACGAAAAATGGTGAAACCCATGGCTGCTTTTTCAATCCAAAAATCCTGGCTTTGCACCTGAAAATCATCGTTTTCTGCGCCAAATTCGGTTTTTATCCAGGCTTCTACCTGGGTTTTTACCACGGGCACATCTTCCGTTTTGGCCATTTCTAAGATCATTCTTGGCGGCGAGCGCTGAAGGTCATTGATGCTGAGCAAGGAAACCGGGATACAAGCAACAGGCGGAGTTTCTTCTTTTTTAGATTTGACGACACCGATGATGCGCAGTTCATTGCCGAATGCTGTAAACGTGCGCCCAATGGCCTGATCCAGATCATCGGATCCTGCTATGAGTTTCGCCAGTTGGGTATTAATCACCGTAACTTTTTCCCGCCCACTAAATGCCGTCGCGGAGAAATTTTGTCCATGCGTGATGGAAGTGTCACCCCAGGGCGCTTCGGCGGCACAACGGAGCATGGCCCCAATGGTACTGTCTTTGCCCGAAACACTTATTTCACGGTTGTAGCTGTTGTCGAGGTTGGCATTTTTTACCAATGGCGCATTGGCACGGAATCGTACATAACGGTCGTAATCAATGACCTGGAAGGTGTCTTTTCGAACGGACAGGTGGTTGATGGTCTTTTCTGTTTCTGTTGATACTGCTACGGCGTTCACGCTGGTATTTGCGGCAATTTGGTCGCGGGCGAATTTTTCCAGGCCGTCAATCAGGGAGAAAGTGGCTACCAGAGCCGCTACGCCAATGACGATGCCAAGCACCGACAGGAAGGTGTGAAATAGGTTGGAGCGGATGTTTTGGATGGCGAGGCCGAAGGACTGTAGTGTGTTGCGCAGCATAGCTTATGTTGTTTTTGCTGTGCTAAGAAAGTTTAATACTTGTTTGAAACGAGCTGGTTTTAGATGAAATGGGCGTATGCGCTGATGTAAAGTGCTTAATTCCCGATGCTCAAATTTGTTCTGATTCCCAAAACGCTATGATTCCGCCGCTTAAATTATAGAGGTTCGACAAGTTGAATTGCTGCTCCAAGTCCCGTATCGCCGTGGCGCTGCGGGCACCTGATTGGCAGTGAAGAACCACCTTTCCATCCTTTGAAAAACGATGCACATTTTCAGCAACGGTGGCCAATGGGATCAGTTCACCGCCTAGATTTCCAGTCTGGAATTCCGCAGGTTCGCGCACATCTATCAATTGTATTTTTTCGCCAGATGACAGCCAAAGCCTAAGCTCCGCTGCTGTGATTTCTTTAATTGGTGCCAATTCCTTTGTTCCGCAAAAGTCTTCGTAGTCAATCAGGTGCGTGATGCTCGGATGCAGGCCAGTCAACGGATTGTCGTCGCGGGATTTTATTTTGAAGATACGAGACTCAAAATCCAAGGTGTCGAAATGGAACAGGCGTCCACTCAATGGTTCGCCGATTCCCGTGATGACCTTGATGACTTCGCTGGCTTGCATACTGCCAATAATACCAGGCAGCACGCCCAAAACGCCGCCTTCTGCGCAACTTGGAACGGTTCCCGGCGGCGGTGGAGTGGGGTGGAGGTCACGGTAATTGGGGCCTATCGTACCATTATTATCGGTGAAATTAAACACGGAGACTTGTCCTTCAAATTGAAAAATAGCGCCGAATACATTGGGCTTTCGCAGCAGCACACAGGCATCGTTCACCAGGTAGCGGGTAGGAAAATTGTCGCTGCCATCGGCTACAACGTCATAGTCACGGATGATTTCAAGGGCGTTTGCAGCACTCAGTCGGGTGTTGTGCAGCTGAATGTTGATATAGGGGTTGAGGGCTGCCAATCGCGTTTTTGCGGCATCTGTTTTGGGAAGTCCAATGTCACCTTTGCCATAAAGCACTTGACGTTGCAGGTTGCTTTCGTCCACAACATCAAAATCGACGATGCCAATGGTGCCTACACCTACTGCTGCCAGGTACAGCAACAGAGGACTCCCGAGCCCGCCCGCGCCTACGACCAGTACTTTGGCAGCTTTCAGCTTTTGCTGGGCTTCTAAACCAAACTCGGGCAGGGCCAGATGTCGGGCATATCGAGCCAGTTCCGCCTTTGATAAATTTGTGTCTTGCGTGGGCATGTAGTTAGGGTCGCTAGTTTTTTATTTGGCTGATAATGGTGATGTCTGTTATGGTGTCATCATCGGCCAATAAAAAAGCTTTACTCAAAATCAAAGACAAACCTGTGTCACCTTCAAAGGGCAGAAACAGGTTGCCCGAACCTTTTGTGGTATCGGCCTTTCGATCCGGGACAATACACAAGTACTGATCGTTGGGTTCCATCAAAATATTGCCGCTGCCGAGGTGTATTTTGTAGGTGCGCAGTTTCCCGCGCACGACCAAAAAACGATCCTTCATTTCGGAGACAGCGGCTATTTTGAGCCTTGGCAACAGCCGAGTGAGTATGTCGCGCCTTGATTTTGCCATTTCAGAAAGGTCACCAAAAGAATATGTTTGCCAATAATCGCGGAATCCTGGCAGTCCACCAGAGTCGCTCCAGCCTGGGTCGTTGCCAACGCTGGCCACCCCGACAAAAAGATCGGCATCACGCAGCACTTCAGACAGCACGATGGGCGGCACGTCTACCAAGTTTATGGGTTCTGGATTGCTGTGCTGGTAAAATCTGACCTGATCTGTGGCAATATAGTGCCAGATTCCAGAGTCGTTCATGGCATCATCGGCATTTACTTCACTGACCCAGTATTCTGCCCGCAGTGATTTTTCAGGCAAATCCAATACGGCAAGGCTGCTGCTGCGCCCATCGTCATAAGCACCGAGCAGGGCGTAACGCCAGCCGCGCATTCGGGCGAGCATGGCAAATTGGGACTGTTTCAGCAGGTGGGCTGCAAAACGGTTGCTGTAGGTACGGGTGCGCAGTTCGGCATCTGTAAGCAGGTATATTTCCCGGAAGGCTTGTTTCATGGGTTGTACCAGCTGGATGTCTTCCAAAAACGCTCGCCAGCGCAGGGTTTCATCGGTTGGACTTCCAGCAGGGTGCCAAAGTTGCAGGGTGCAATTTCCCCCGATCCAATCAACTTTTTGGCCATGGCTGTCACGCCAGCTTTCACCGGTAAAAAAGGCGTTGACGGTCGTTTGGCCAGGGCTGAAAATCGTCCAAATCAACCGTTTGCTGAGCCAGCCCATCAGGCCATGTTGAAGCATCGTTTTTTCAAAATGTTCAAATTGAAATTTGCGCTCGATCCGCAGCATGCGGTCTAACCTGTCGCGCTGCGCGGTGCTGCTGGTAGCCAATTCCTTGGCATCAGCCACAAGTTTTTTGGCTGCTTCCGGGGACCCATCTTTAATAGCAGCGGGCATGGATTTTTGTGGCTTTCCATCAGGTTTGTACCATTCAAGGGAGGTTTTTCCAATACTTAGAAGTTGGACTTCTGCCCTGTAATCATCAAAATATTGAATGTACTTACCTGATTTATCTAAGCCAAAATCTGGAATGTACATTTCCTCCAACTCAAGGAGTGATAGACCTATTTTTTGAGAAATTGACTGCAAGTAGCTATCAATCAGGGACTTAGTGTTGGCTTGTATGTTTTTCAGTTTTAGTTTTGACAAAAATGCGATGGCTTCGGGGCGGGCACAATCAGCCAATACCCATAGCACAGCGTTGCCGAGACCGCCAGCGGTGTATCCTTTTCCAGGTATTTTTTTGAAACAGCGATCAGCCAGCTTGACCAATGCCTGCATCAGGTTGTCATTCAAATGTAGTGAGGCTGCCCATACCAAGCCGCGCAGGGTGTTGATGTTAAATTCTGATATAAAATGGAAGGATGAAAATCGGTATTCATGTTGGGTTCCTTGGTAATATATGGTCTCCTGAGCACTTGGTTTTTGGGCTGCTGTATGGGAAAATAGCTGTGCTAATTTTTCGGCGATCAAACTGCTAGGAAGTACTCCCATTTCAGCTTTGATTTTTTTCAAAAACGTTTTAGTGGGCTTGCCGCCGTTGGCATTGGAGGCAATATGTAGCACCTCAAACCAAACGGCTTTATGCTCGGGCGTCATGCCTGCCGCGAGGTTGTTGGCAAACAAGCCTAGCACATCGTCAGTCGACCAGTGAAAAGAGCGGGCCGTTTGTACTTCCTGGTGGCCGTGATCCTGGAACATAGATTTTAGTTTAGCGACAATTCCCATGGGTTTGTTTTTTTTGGAAAATATGAGGCATTGGTGCCACGTCCACCAGTTTTTATTTGCCACAACACTTATCCCCCAACAAGCGGCACCAATTGCACAAAACTAACCGAGGAATTTGGCCGAATATGTATTTCCTGCGACAAGGATTCTACTTGATGATCGTCGACCAATACAAAATAGCTGTTTTTTTGAAAGGCATCCAGTGCGACATACACTTGTTTTTCGGGATCGACAAAACGGCGGTCGCGCATACGGAAACCATTCAATGTGCGTTCTGCATCACTGGGTTGCACCAGACCGTTGAAGTATTCGGTAGCCTGAGAATTGTATTTTTCTACCTCGGCAATGACCCGCGCTTCAATGACTTCCCGAACCGAAACCCGGTCGGATTGCAGCTCAAGGGTGGTTTCTGTAATGATTTTGCCGGTAGCGGTTTCGTCTTTGACAAGCAGTGTAGTGACCATGATGAAAGTTGTTTGCTGAAATTTTATGGACAAAAATAAACAACTTGTTCTGAATAAAAAATCTTTTGTTTTTAAATGTTGAAGAAATATTCAGAATTGGAATGCGTGGAAATTGTTACGTTTGCTCCATCATGGAAAAAAAACAAGGTCAACTGCTTCGCACGATTACATTAAGTGGTGCTACCATTCTCGTCATCAGCTCGGTCATTGGCTCGGGTGTGTATAAAAAAGTGGCGCCGATGTCGGCAGAGCTTTTGTCGCCTGATCTGGTGCTTTGGGCCTGGGTGTTGGCGGGCGTCATCAGTCTTTGTGGTGCTTTGAGCAATGCAGAGATTGCGGGCATGATGGCTGGTTCCGGGGGCGAATTTTTGTATTTTCGCCGCATTTATGGGCGGTTTACGGCGTTTATGTGGGGTTGGAGCACTTTTGCGGTAATTAAGACGGCCTCTGTTGCGGGCATTGCGTATGTGTTTGCACAGTCGTTTAATTCCATGATTCCTTTGCCGCATTTACCTGAAGGTATTGAGAATATCGAGATTGGGGTATTTAAGCCTTTTGATAATTTTGGGGTCAAGGGGCTTTGCATTGTACTTATTTTAGGGCTTACATTCCTTAATACCCGTGGGGTTAAAGGCGCTGCTGGCTTGAGTACCTGGATCACCCGTCTTGTAATTGTTGGTTTGGCGGTGATTGTTATCTCAGGCTTGTTTTTCGGCGGTGGCAGTTTTGCCAATTTCCAAACTCCTGCCATCAATTATACCGTTCATTCCTGGACGGATTTCACGTTCATAAAAGCCATGTTTGCGGCATTGCTGGCGGCATTTTGGGCTTATGAGGGTTGGAACACGGTGGGATTTATCGGCGGTGAAATCAAAAACCCGAACAGAAATCTGCCGCTTGCCTTGTTCTTTGGCATGTTGGTCATTATGGGCACCTACGCGCTGGTGAATTTCACGTATTTGTATGTGCTGCCGATTGACCAATTGGTGGATGTCCACGTTGCAAAAAATGACATTGCGGCAGTGGCGGTGGTGCGGCATTTCGCCGGGGGATTGGGCGCTACCTTGATTTCCATTATCATTCTCATCACCACGCTGGGCTGCACCAACAGCACCATCCTCATGCCGCCGCGCGTATATCAGGCGATGGCGCAGGACGGCTTGTTTTTTAAGCGTGCAGCGGATATTCATCCTGTTTACAATACGCCGAATCCTGCGCTTTGGATGCAGGGACTTTGGGCTTGCTTGCTGGTATTGTCTGGCAGTTTCGATCAGCTGACCGACATGCTGATATTCGCAGCCTTCTTCTTTTATGGCGCTACGGCATTTGGTGTATTTGTGATGCGCCGCCGGGAACCAGATGCGGAACGCCCATACAAGGTTTGGGGTTATCCGATTGTACCGGCCTTGTTCGTGCTGTTCTGCGTGGCCTTGATCATCATTACGTGCATCAATCATCCCCGTGAAGCGGGTCTGGGTATCGCGCTGATGCTGACGGGTGTGCCGATGTATTGGTGGTGGAACCGGGGTAAGTAATGGAATGAAAGCATGATGGGGATTTTCTTCTGACGGCAAAATCCCCATCATGCTTTTATCCTTTTTCCAATTCGTGGCGTAATTTGTTTACATACTCTATGGGGACTTCTACAAAAGAGGCGACCTCTTCAGTACTCCATTGAGGAAACTTTTGAAGGGTTTTAAGGATAAGGATTCGGGTTGTTTCTTCTCGTCCCTCTTCTCGTCCCTCTTCTCGTCCCTCTTCTCGTCCAATTTCACGACCTTCTTTCCGACCTTCTTTCAGGCCTTCCCGCTTGTAGGCTTTTTTCCATTTTTCAACAAAAATTTCAGGAATAGCATCTACCCAGCTATATTCTGTATCGGGCAAGTCTTTGCTTAGGCTCTTGACTTCTGACTGTGGCATGTGGTATAGTTTTACGAAATAAAGTGTTAGCGCTTGAAAAAGGATTTTTACGCGGTCATCCGGAGAAATCCGCACCCCAAAAGTAAAGATTTTATTCCAGTTTTCTCGAATTAATGCTTCATTTCTGGACAGCTTTAAGGCTAAAAATAAATTGCGCAGAAATTCGCTTTCATGCTTTTGCAAGATCAATTGTTGCGAGGTCTGGCTAAGATCGGTCAATAGGTAATGGAAGTTTGGAATAAAGACCTGCCATTCATCCGGCATTCCTGGAAAATACGCATTCAGTGGCTTCTGCTCCCAGCCTTGCTCGCCGTGGTACACGATGACGGGAATAACAAACGATAGCGGGCGCTTATTTTTAAGGTCGTCCTCCCAAATTTGCAATAGGTAATCGAGCAATTGCAAATGTATCGGGAATGAAGGGATGTAACTTTTGTGTTCAAAAAGGAACAAAAGCCGCGCAGGTAGCCCATTGTTCAACTTGGTCTCGTATACAATATCGCAAAACGAAGCTCCAAATCGCCCATTGACAAATGCCGTATCACTTTTGCGAAAAACTGAAAAATCAATTTGTTCGTGAATGCTTTCGGGCGTGTAATGAAGCAGGTAGTTTCGAGCAATAATGGCATCGCTAAAAAAGATTTTGAAAATAGCATCGTGGGATTGATCCTTTTTGCGGGTGCGTGGGCGTTTTCTACTTGGCATGGGTTGCGGTTTTGACAAGCGAAGATACAAAACGTTTTAATTAAAAAACAAAATGTTTCAAATTTGATTCGTTTCTTTACTGCTCACATTTCAACACACTATGCGCACATCGCTTTTTCTGCTATTATTTATGGCAGCCTGTTCCCCCAAAACAAAACCAATTGGCACTCCGAGTACGGCAGCTTCAATGCCCGAATCCATTGAAAAACTGATCAAAAATGCCGCAGCCTACCCCGGCTACTTCCCCTTCTGGTGGGATGACAAATCCGGTAAAATATGGCTTGAAATCACCCGCTTCGACACGGAGTTTTTATACGTCAATTCCCTGCCAGCGGGCCTTGGCTCCAACGACATCGGCCTCGATCGCGGACAAATTGGCGCTTCCCGGGTAGTGAAGTTTACCCGCAGCGGAAACAAAATCTTGCTCGTGCAGCCCAACCTTGCCTATCGCGCCAGCACCGATAATGCCCAGGAACGCCAGTCCGTGGAACAAGCCTTTGCCCAATCCGTCCTTTGGGGATTCACGGTAGCAGCCTCAGAAAAAGACCGCTATCTCGTGGATTTTACCCCGTTTTTGATGCAAGATGCCCACGATGTAAGCGGTGCTTTGACCCGCTCCAACCAAGGGACGTATGATGCCGACCTGAGCCGATCCGCCGTTTACCTGGAGCGTACCAAGAACTTCCCCAAAAACTCCGAATGGGAGGCGACGCTGACATTTCTGGGAAAACCAACGGGTGCTTACATTAAATCTGTAACGCCAACGCCAACAGCCGTTACTGTACGCCAGCATCATTCTTTTATCGAATTGCCGGACAATGCTTACAAACCCCGCCGCTACGATCCCCGCAGCGGTTTTTTCGACATCAATTGGGCCGATTATTCCACCCCCATCGGCGAACCCATCGTGCAGCGCTACATCGTACGCCATCGCCTTGAAAAAAAGGACCTCGGTGCACCTATAAGCGATCCTGTGAAACCAATTATTTACTACATCGACCCAGGGGCACCAGAACCAGTTAAATCCGCCTTGTTCGACGGAGCCCGCTGGTGGAACCAGGCTTTTGAAGCGGCTGGATACCGCAATGCCTTCATCGTCAAAGAGTTGCCCGCCGATGCCGACCCCATGGATGTGCGCTACAACCTCGTCCAATGGGTACACCGCTCCACCCGTGGCTGGAGCTACGGCAATGCTGTCAGTGACCCGCGCACGGGCGAAATCATCAAAGGACACGTTTCGCTCGGCTCTTTGAGGGTGCGGCAGGACTACCTTATCGCACAGAGCCTGCGCTCGCCTTTCGATGGGAGCCAATCCACCGATTCCATTTCCGAGCAAATGGCCCTGGCTCGTTTGCGCCAGCTTTCCGCCCATGAAATTGGCCACACGCTCGGACTGGCGCACAACTTCGCTGCCAGCGGCGACAACCGGGCCTCCGTGATGGATTACCCGCACCCATACATTACGCTCACGCCCGCGGGCGACCTCGATTTTTCAGAAGCTTACGACGACAAAATAGGCGCCTGGGACAAACGCAGCATCTTGTACGGCTACCAGGATTTCCCAAAAGGCTCGGATGAAACCGCTGAACTCAACAAGATTTTAACAGAAAACACCCGACTTGGCCTGCACTATATTTCAGATGATGGCGCCCGCGCACCCAGCACGGCCCATCCAGAAGCCCACCTTTGGGACGGCGGTTCAAATGCCACCGATGAATTGCAACGCCTGATGTCTGTTCGCGCTACGGCGCTCCAGCACTTTGGAGAGAAGAGCATTCCGCAGGGCCGCGTAATGGCCGATCTTGAACGGGTATTGGTGCCGTTGTATTTGGCACATCGATATCAAACTGAAGCCGTTTCAAAAATTGTTGGCGGCGTGCGCTATACTTACGCAGTCCGAGGCGATGCTCAGCCGACCAACGAGCCAGTGCCTGAAGGGGAACAACAGCGCGCCTTTGATGCGTTATTGCAGACCTTGCAACCGAGCTTTTTAGCTTTGCCGGAATCCATAATTCAACTTATTCCACCCCAACCCATTGGTTTTGACCGCGACCGGGAAATGTTCAAAAGCAACACCGGTGGCTTTTTCGATCCACTTGAAGCTGCGGCAAGCAGTGCCGGGCTGACCCTGGACTTGCTGTTGTTGCCGGAGCGGCTTAACCGGGTGTCGGAGCAAGCGGCACGCGGGGTGTTGCAAAAATTTACCGTAGATGGAATGCTGGCACAATTTCACGCAGGACTGTTTAAATCCTCCGCCACAGCATCAACCATGCAAGCTGAAATTCACCGAGTTGTACAACAAATCTACGTAAACAAACTGCTTGGCCTTGCCGCTGAAGATAACGTAACGGCAACCGTAAAAGGCCATTTACTGTTGGAAATAAAGGTGCTGGAAGCTGATTTTTTACAAAGGCTTAGTATTGCGAAAGAGGTCACTGAAATGGCCAATTTGACCTACATGCTCGAACAGATCCGATTGTTCCGGGAGAAGCCAGAGTTGTTTAAACCTGCAACAAAGCCGAATTTGCCACCGGGCCAGCCAATTGGCTGCGGCGAAGACTAGACCATTGCTCTTATACTTTTTAGCAGCCATTCATCTCCTGCGACAAACTTTTTGTAATCGTCTAAAACCCTGTCTTTAAGTGCGTTGAGGCTTGGCTGCATGTCGGGTGGAAATTTATCTTGCTCGTCTTCAAAGTAGCGCAACAATTGAAAGCAGAGGTTTATTTGACCAGCAACAATCAAGGTATTGAGCATATTATTGTCTTTCTTTTCTTTACTCGTAAACCACAAGGAAGTTCCCATACTTGCCGCTTTTTTGGTAGTGCTCAACATTTGGTCAGACGGTGCTGGAATCAAGTGTTTTTTAGGATTTAACACCGTAGCAGTTTTATAATCGGTGAACAGGCTGTAAATGTTGTTACTGATCAATCGATCCCTCCAACTATGGCTGTATATGTTGTTAAACTGAATCTTCCTAATCCTTGCCATGAAGGTATCGCCTAAAATATCGCTCAGGGAAAACAGGCGGGTTAACACCAGATTTTTCAAAATATGTATGGGAGTCTTTTCCAAAATTTTGAGGTGGCTTAGAATGGCCGGTGTTTCAGATTGTTGATCAATGGTGCCCACTACAGCAGTATCTAAAAACTTCTGTATCATGTAAATCCCAAAGAGGAAAAGCCCGCTAAAAGTGCTCAACAACACCGATAATATCAACCAAACTTGTGATTCGTTCCAAAACCACCAAGTACCAAATACGCCAATGCTAGTTATGAACACCAATAAGGCCACCAAGCTTTGGTAGGTTAAGGCACCGAGCAGCCCCATATTTCCCGGTGCCGGGAATTTAAATGGTGCCGGGTTTCTCGAAGAAACATCGGAAATGATAAATGTCCCGATCTCAGCATGAAGCTTACGGCGTCGCTCGTTTGACTTCTCCACGCTTTCAATTCCCTGGTTGTCTAGGATACCGCCATCCATCAACGCGATTTCTGCTGGATATGAGCGCTTCTCCTTCATTTTACCTTCCCAATATTCATACAAAGGAGACCCGATTTCACGGATAAAATCCCGTGGAAAAGCAAGTGGCTCAAATCCGCCGGGAAAACAGGAAGATGCCGCCATGACATCACCCAGGCGGATTTCAGCGGCCGCTTGATGTGAAAGCTCTACTTCTCCATTACCAAAGTCTCCTCTTTTTTGAAACCGGAAAGGCACCGTATGGTACAAGTCACTGGCATTAAAACAAAATTCCTCCAAATGCCCCAGGTCATTTTCAAGCAACAAACCAATGTGTTCATTGTCGCAATATTTCTCTTGATAAATTTCTGAAAAGGCATTTATCAGGTTCTTGTTTTTGGCTTGAGCTTTCCATGTTTTGGTCTTATTGACCATTTGCATGGCTTCGAGCACCAGCTTGTCTTCCTGCAAAAGCCGATAAAGTTTATGGAAGCAAAAACTGAAATTCTTGCCTTGTGCCAAAGCCAGCACATAGCTGACCCCCGTAAAAGTGCCGCCCGAAATGGTAGATATTACTTTGACTTGATGCAGCATCGGTTTGTCCTTATACTGCAAATGATCCAAATAGGACAAGGCTCCAAGGTGAAAAGCTGCGGCGCGATAGCCGCCGCCAGACAAAGAGATTGCGATGTTTTCAAATGGATTGGACATTTCGAATAATTTGATAATGAGCTAATTTGATAATTACCGTGTTGGCAAATATAACAATTAATTGGCACTAGAGCGCTGAACTATTTGTTGGCAAGATGAGTCACAATGCGTTCAGCATGCACCCGTGAATTTTCAATAAACCAAACATGCGTATCCATGCCGCCACAAACGACACCCGCCAGATAAAGTCCCTTGACATTGGTTTCTTGCGTGTCAGGGTTGTACGTCGGGTAAAAATTGCCGTCGTCGCTCAACGATACGCCGAGTTTGCGCAGCAAGTCGAAATTGGGCTGGTATCCCGTAGCGGCAATGACAAAATCGTTGGCAATGGTGGTGATGCCTTCAGCCGTTTGGATGTCAACTTCCAAAGCGCGAATGACCCGCAGTTCAGCATTGAAAAATGCCCGAATAGAGCCTTCCTTGATACGGTTTACAATATCTGGCCTGGCCCAATATTTCACCCGTTCGCCAATTTCCTCGCCGCGCACGATCATGGTAACTTCGGCGCCTTTGCGCCAGGTTTCCAGGGCCGCATCCACCGCGGAGTTGTTGGCGCCGACAACCACCACTTTTTGCCGATAATAGCTGTGCGGCTCATGATAATAATGGGTCACTTTGGGCAGGTCTTCACCTTCAATACCCAACTTTACGGGGGCGTCATAAAAGCCGGTGGCCAGTACCAGGTTTCGACTTTGATAGCTTGCCTTATTGGTAAGTACCTGAAAACCAGCGTTATTTTGGACAACATCCTACACGGATTCAAATAAATGCAAATTGAGCTGTCGCGATTCTGCCACCCGGCGGTAATATTCCAGCGCTTCAGCGCGGGTCGGTTTGGCATTGTTGGATACAAATGGGATGCCGCCGATTTCCAGCCGTTCTGATGTAGAAAAAAACGTCATGTTGACCGGATAGCGGTAGATTGAATGGACCAGGGTTCCTTTTTCAAGGATTATGTAATTCAATCCAGCTTTTTGGGCCTCCAGTCCGCAAGCCAAGCCGATGGGGCCGCCCCCGATGATGAGCAGGTTGTAAGTTGGCATAGGTTTTTGTGTTTTGTGTTGTTCGATGTTGTTGATTAATTTTTACGGCTATGAATGGCCTTGGACTGGCGGCTTAAAAGCCGCGCTACCATTGAATGTGCGGTCGGACAAAAGTAGGAAAAGGACAGTAAGTGCTTTTTTCGAAAAGAGATAAATTTGACGCCTCTTATAATCCAGAATTATATGATAGGGTATGGCTTGAAAACATGGTTGGCTTACGCGATTTTTTGTTTGGAAAGCACCATAAAGAATGATCCTGCAAACGCTCAATCATGGTGCAGCAATATTTTCTAGGGCAGCTGAAAGACTAAAAATATTTATTTTGCACACTTTGGTGTGCAAAATTTCTTTATTTTTGCACAAATGAATGTGCAAATGGAACAATTGTTAATCAAATCAGATAACTTGGTTCGCCGCACGCCTATGGGCTTTCGACGCCAAGCTTTGCCAGTGATAAACTGGTCTATTCGCTTGCTTGGGATAAAAGGCGCCAGGGGCACCGGAAAAACCACACTTTTACTCCAAAGGCTGCGCGAACTCGGGCTCCCGGCCAATCAAGCGGCATACTTTTCGCTCGACGACCTATACTTTACCAACCATGAATTGGCACCGACGCTGGAACAATTCTACCGCCAGGGAGGGGAATACATATTTCTTGATGAAGTGCACAAATATCCCGGCTGGGCCAGAGAGATCAAGAATTTGTACGATTTTTATCCTCAATTGAATATTGCCTTCACGGGCTCTTCCATTATCGATCTTGCCCGGGAGGAGGTTGATCTCAGCCGACGTGCGCTATTGCACGAATTGCCGGGGCTTTCCTACCGGGAGTACCTTATTTTCAATGAATATTTCCAAGCACCTGCACTAACATTGGGCGACATCTTGAATCCCAAAGCCTCCTGGCGTGATTCTCTCCCAGCAGATTTTCGGCCCTTGGAGCAATTTCGGAACTACTTAGCTTATGGGTACTACCCCTTTTCTAAGGAGGACAAGGATGGCTATCACATGCGCCTCCAGCAACTGATACGGCAAGTGGTAGAATATGACATGGCGGAGTTGCAGGGTTTTGATCCCAGAAATGCGCGCAAACTCCTACAGTTGTTGTTTGTTTTATCGGCTAATGTGCCTTACAAGCCCAACCTTACCAAACTCGCCCAAGAAGCCGATATTCACCGAAACACTGTGCTCAATTACTTGATTTATCTGGAACAGGCACGGCTCATCCGATTGGTGCAAGTGCCTGGTGCAGGGCTTGGATTGCTGCGCAAACCAGAGAAGGTGTACCTCAACAATACCAACCTTGCTTACGCGCTTCATTCAGCGGAACCCAATGTAGGCAACCTTCGGGAAACCTTCTTTTTGAGCCAGCTGCAGCCCTTGCATCACATCTCAGCGCCTCCGAATGGCGATTTTCTGATCGATGACCAATGGACAATAGAAATTGGCGGCGCGGGCAAAACTTTTGCCCAGATAGCCGCCCAGTCCAACGCTTTCGTGGTGCGCGACGCGCTGGAATACCCTATCGGAAATATCTTGCCGTTGTGGGTTTTTGGGATGTTATATTAAGGACGTTCCTTTTTCAAGGATCACGTAATTCAGGCCAGCATTTTTGGGTACATTTTTTATGCTTGAGACACATCAGGTGAAACAAATCAATTTATTCACCTCATTTCACATTCAAAAAAATGAAAAAAGTACTCTAATTCGCAGCATTCCTGCTAACTGTTTCGGCAGCTTCTTTTGCCCAAATCATCAAATCCAATGTGCCCAATGGCGCAGATCCGGCTGCCCTGCCCATCGAATTCCTTTTTGCCGATGCACTCGTGCTGCCCAATGGCGATATCCAAATGGGCGGTGCTTTGAAGGCGACTGGCAAAAACATCGGAACTTTGCCTTACCTGCCGGGCAACAAACCCCTCCAGGTAGTATTGTACATCAAACAGGGCCAAAACTGGGTTCGAGTCGAGTCCAAATCGGTCAATGTGCTGGCTGCCGGGGCCGAAGTGTCTTTTAACTACTACACCACCTACATCAAGCACAAACAGAAGCCGCCAACATTCAGGCTGGTCGTGGAATCGAAAAATGTGGGTGTCGTGAACCCGGATGTTAATATGTTGAACAATAAGAAGGAAGCGCAAGCGCAGTGACATGCTGTCTCATAATTCGCATTAGCTGCGCGTGGTGATTGGTGATTAGTTGAACAGTGATTAGTAGCACAGCATTCTTTTACAAATTGGAATTTGTTTTTCAGCACTTAAAGTCTAAAAGCTAAGAAGCTGGGAAATTGCTCCAAGGTGCTGAAACACAATGCTAAGCCAAAGCACTACCGAAGTGCACCAATCAGCATTCATACTAATCACCAATCACCACGCGCAGCTAATGCGAATTATGAGACAGCCTCTTCCTTAATACTTCTCTAAATCCAACAACTCGTACCCATCTTTTATGAGCACATTGTGCTTGTCATTAACCCAAGTGCCCATATCCACATTAAACCACCGAGCTTCCCCTTCAGAAGCTGGTTCCCATACACCGGCAAACTTCCGGACGGCTCCGTCTACATAGGTTTCTACATCTATTAAGCGATATCCGGCATCAACGCGATCCCTGCAAAGCTCAATAAAATCATTTTGTGAATAGCCTCGGTTGAGGAGCGATGTACCTGTTCCCAGCCACACCCCGGCCCATTTTCGATTGAGGCCAATATGATAGGTTTCAATATCAACCAGCTTTTTACCCGCATTTTTCATCTCCGTGTACTTGTCGCCAAAATCATCGGTGCTGTACCCACGGTACATGGCATAGTTCCCGCTGTTGCCTGACTGAAACAGGCCAGCCCATTTCGTTACCGTTCCGTCCTTATAGGTTTCAAGGTCAATGAGCCGCCTGCCAGCATTGTTTTCTTCCACCCATTTGTCATAAAAACCATCTGTGCTGAAGCCCCGCCAAATGGAGGTACTGGTAATGCCCTTGCGGAAAATCCCGTCCCACTTGCGCACTACGCCATCCAGGTATGTTTCCAAATCTACCAAATGCCATCCTTTTTCCTGTAAGGCATTGCGTTCGGCTAAAAAATTGTCGTTGTTTAGCCCTCTACGAACCACCGTTTCTGCGGCCTTGCCTGTGTTGCGCCAAATGGAGACCATGTTTTCGCCGCAGTCTTTTTTGTTGTTGTTATCGTTTGTTGGCAGGTCGGAGGGTGAAAAACTATAGCCCATGAGTTTTAGCAGCTTTTCCCCGACCCGTAAAGCATCGCCACTTCCCCCGGTGTTCATCATGACACAGACACCATTGCTATCGCCTGGAAAGAAACCCATGTACGTGCGCACGTCATCGTGGGCGCCGCCATGGTAAACGTAACTGCTGCCGTTTTTCACCTGCTTTTTAAAACCGTAGATATAGCTGTTGTTGCCGTTGGAAAATGACACATCCTGCCAAAGCGCATAAGACGTGGGGATGAACTCATTGGTAATAACGCCTTGCATGAATCGGGCGAGATCAAACACGTTGCTGCTCCAACCGCCGCCCGGAATTTTGATGTTGGTATTGCCCTCGTTTTTGGAATCGCGTTTCAAATTGCAATCCAGGTCAAAACCACCAGGGCTGCTGGCAAATCCATCCAGGGTGCTGAGGTTTGCCACATTTTTTATGTGTTGGTTCACATAAGCCACGTAATCCATATTGGTGGTCTCTTCGATAACAGCGCCCAGCAAATCATAACCATAAGTGCTGTAACAATGGTCGGTGCCAGGCGTGAACAATAAGCCACAGTGGCTAAACCGTGCAACACTGCCAGGCCCATTCCAATTGCCACCGCTGATTACGCCTATTAGACCTGGAATACATTGTAGTTTTCCGTCGGCATCGTCGCCGTAGTGGACAATGCCACTGCGGTGGCTCAATAAATCAGAGACCTTGATATCATCTCTGCCGCCACCATTGATCCAGTAGGAGACATGGTCAATTGCTTTGTCGTGCAATCCGAAATGCCCGTCGGAAATGGCGCGGAAAGCAGCGACAGCGGTTAGCGGTTTCGACAGGGAGGCCCAGCGGAAGACGGTTCCGGTAGTTACCGTCTGGGTTCGGGCTTCATTTTTATGCCCATAAGCGCGTGTATGCGTGACGACACCTTTTTCCACCACGCCAACTGCAATGCCGACAATGTTTTGAAGCACCATTTCCTATTGAGGCGGCTGTCCATTCCGCAAAAGCAAGCTGCAGAAAGAACAAGCTGAACGGCCTGAAATCGTAAATGGTCCATTTCCAATATTGGTTTTCAACTCGCTCCAGAATCTGGTCGGTCAAAAGGTATCACCGCCTAAAAGGCAATGTCGTTGACTTAGCGTATGTACATATCTTCGCATTTGGTGGGCACCAACTTTGAATTTTATTGAATACTAAACAGTTGTGTCATTCCGAGCGAAGCGAAGAACCTGAGTATTTATAGTAACCCAGGTTCCTCGCTTCGCTCGGAATGACACAACTTATTGATATTCAACATGGAAAAAATTGGAACAACTGATTTGCCAATTGATTTTAGCTAGGTTTTGACTTGTGTATATTCCATTTGAACCCAAAAAAAGCCCTTCGGTTACAACAACCGAAGGGCTTTCTAAATCTTTATTTTTGGCAATTAATTGCCCAAATACGTCTTCAACAATTTGCTCCTGCTTGTAGCCCGCAACTTGTTGATCGCCTTGTCTTTGATCTGGCGCACACGCTCGCGCGTAAGGCCAAACTTGTCGCCAATATCTTCCAATGACATGGGGTGCTCTACACCGATACCAAAGTACAATTTGATCACATCGGCCTGGCGCTCGGTCAAGGTGCCGAGCGAGCGCTCGATTTCCCGGCGCAGCGAATCGGCGTATTCCAGGTGCGAATCGGTGCCGGGCATGGTGTTGTTTTCTAGTACATCCAGCAGCGAGTTGTCTTCTCCTTCCACAAACGGTGCATCCATGGATACGTGACGGGCGGCTACACCAAGGGTAGTTTCCACCTCGTCTGTTGAGATTTCAAGCAGCTCGGCAAGTTCTTCCGGGCTTGGTTCGCGCTCAAAAGTTTGCTCCAATTCAGAGAAAGCCTTGTTGATTTTGTTCAACGAGCCAACCTTATTCAAAGGCAGGCGCACGATACGGCTTTGCTCGGCCAATGCCTGCAAAATGCTCTGGCGAATCCACCAAACGGCGTAGGAAATAAATTTAAAGCCGCGTGTTTCATCGAATCGTTGGGCTGCTTTGATAAGGCCGAGGTTGCCTTCGTTGATCAAGTCTGAAAGACTCAGACCTTGATTTTGGTATTGCTTGGCCACAGAAACGACGAATCGTAGGTTGGCTTTGGTCAATTTCTCCAGCGCTATCTGATCCCCTTGTTTGATGCGCTTGGCGAGGTCCACTTCCTCTTCTGGCGTGAGAAGGTCCACTTTGCCAATTTCCTGAAGATATTTCTCCAAGGACTGGCTTTCGCGGTTGGTAATGGACTTCGTAATTTTTAACTGCCTCATGTGCTGTGCTGCTGTTGATGTTTTTTCGGGCGCAAAGTTATGATTTTAAGCCCCCAAAGAATTATTTTTTTTCGGGAAATGGTGATTTTTTAAAGAATTTTCTAAAAAAGACCCTTCCAGCTACCTCAAACGGTACCAATCTTCTTTTGTTCACGCCTTTGCAAGCTATTGACAAGAATAGGTAGGTTTAAATTAAAATAAGGAAGCAGAAAGCCTTATCGGATCACCACTTTTTGGGTGGTATGTACTCCATTTGCCTGTAAATCAACAAAATATATTCCAGGCACATATTTCCCTGCATTGAAAAAATAGTTGTGTTGGCCTGCTGGAATTTCACCCGAAAAAATGGTTTCTATCATTTGTCCCTGCATATTGACCAGTGATATTTGGCCTTGTACCTTTTTATTGGAATTCACCGGAACAACTGTGATGGCGGATGCCGGGTTGGGATATACGTCGGCTATTTCGAGGTGCGTTGGTTCATTGGCGCTGGAAAGTTGCTTGACGCAAAACGACCAATAGCCCGCTGGGGCAGTCAATGGGCGTGTCAAGGTTTTGCCGTTGTTCGCTGTGGCCTCAATATAATAATATACAGTGCTGCCCATTGCCTGCTTTGGGATATTGGCTTTCCAGTTATTGGGCAGCCCGCCTGTAACTGCCTGCATGTCAGTACTTTGCCAAGGAGTGCTGAGGTCGGTAGTATAATAAGCTTTTGCAGATGCGATTCCAGAGCGATGCTGTATTTGCCCCAAAACCTCATAGTTGGCTACAACGGGCTCCTGGCAAGGCAGCGCACTGTGGGTAATCAGCAGGGGATCATTCACCCCAATTTCTTTGGTGATGCAGTGCACCGCGCCGCCGCTGTTAATAATGGCATTGCAATTAATGGGTACAATGGTGTAGCCAGGTAAATATTTTTGGAAGGTGTCGCGGGCCGCTGCATCCAAAGTGGTGTTGTAGGAAGGGATTATTATGGTGCGGTTTACAAAAACAGCGTTGGTATAGGTTTGATAGCGGGCATTATTACCACTAATTGGCGGGTATTGCCCGTTGTACGGTGGCATGGGTACCCGGATCAGTTTAAAATCATGGCCATACAGCGTTTTATAGCCCGACAAAACATATTGGATGTTGGCTTCTATTTGTGGCCCGTCAGAGGTGTTAGTGGGGTATTTCCCTACCAACATTGTTTCCTCATCCAACAATTTCATGTGCATGTCGATATGGTGTATGCCGTCGTAGGGCAGTTCTTCCATCTTGATGTACCGATCTATACCCATAAATTCTTGAAGGATATTGTCAATTTCAAGTTCATTATGGTTGCTTGTTCCAAAAGTGTCATCAATGTTGCCTCCTTCACCATTGGCAATGGTGTCGTTGTTGCGAAAAATCAATTTGGAAGCAAAAGCCGTTCCCATGCCATCTGACATGAAATTACCGCCAGTATTGACCAAATCATACGGCGCTTGAGTGGTTGCATACACTGGTACATTAAGATACTGGCCTATTTTTTCAGGGATATCATTGTCGTATGGGCGGTTCCGGTTGTAAATCCAATCTATCAAGCACATTGAATCCACAGCATTGTTGTAAACACAACTTGGGCCATAGTCACGCACCCAAATATTATCAATCGGAGCAACCAGGAATTCAACATTGGTAGAAAAGTCCACGTCTTTCGTTGTCAGGAAGTTTTTGGCAGAATTAACAGTGGCCGTATTGTTGCAAATAATAATCACCCTACACTCCAATCGCGAAGCACGGGTTATTTCTGCCAGTATAGAAAGCCAGGAGGCATTCCCATACCAAGTGATGGTAATGGCTTGTAACTCCTCCCATTCTGCCATGGTGCGCACGGGAACTGGGGGTGGCGTAACAAAGGTTTGCGCTAATAATGAAAGGCTAAAGGTCAGGGCGGATAGCAGCGAGAGTAGTCGTTTTGTGTTCATGGAAATGGATGTCGTGTCAAGTAGATTTTCAAAAGCGCCTCAAAAAAACGAAATAAAGAGAAAATTGCCTTGATATTTTTTAATAAAAGCAAAAGATGTCTGTTTGCGGCTACAATTACACAAAAAAAGCGGCACGCTACAGCGCACCGCTAAACAAAACCCATTCTATCGTATGAAATAAAAACTGTTCCGAATTTAGACTGCAATTGGCAGCGAATTCAAATCGCGGAAAAGGATCTTTTTCCGGTTGAAATATAACACGTTTGAGCGTTTTAGCTGGTTCAAAACGGCAGTCACCATTTGACGGCTTGTGCCGGTAAGATCAGCAATATCCTGGTGCGTCATGTTGTGTTTTACCAATGTCTCAAAACCAACGCGGCGGCCTTGTTCGTGGCCCATTTGGTGCAGGAATTCGATAATTCTGCTGCGAGAATCTTTCAACACCACATTTTCCAATTGGCTTTCAGTGTAGCGCAATCGCTCACCCAGGAAGTACAGCAATGATTGAGCAAAGGCAAAGTTGCCCCGCATTACCGCCAAAACAGCATCTGCATGGAGCTCCATCACTTCCAATTGATCGTCCATGGCATAAGCGAAGTCACGGCGGGCACTATCGCCTGTCAGGCAAGATTCGCCGAACAAACCACCGGGCCGAACGACATACTTAATGATGTCTTTCTTCTCGGCGTGAACAGCCACCTTTACAATGCCTTTTAGCATGAAGTAAACTTTGTCGGCGGCTTGGCCGGGCTTGTACAGCACGGCGTGCTTTCCATAAGCCTGAACTACAGCGCCACGTTGCAGGAGCGTCCTTTCTTCAGGGCTCAATACAGCAAATAGGGGGCTGTTTTCCAAAATGTATAATGCGTTCTTAGTATCCATGTTTTAGCTGAAGCAGTTTTATTTAAGTTCTGTCACATTTCTGACTTAATGACAATTACTTTGCCCCTAGCCCCTATTCTTTTTGGAAAAAATATTATTTGAAAACAGCGTAATTCTCCCGTTAATCTGTCGAGTTTTCTCTTATTTTAAAATAATATTTGTCGAATGCTTTATTTTTTTGATTTTGGTTTGGAATGAAATAAAAAAAAGCCACCTTTGCAGAATAAAAAAATATCGTTTTTGGCTGAAAATTCTGGTAATATATGGCTTGAGGCCCTGCGCGATGGCGATGAAAAAGCCTTGCAGCAGTTGTTCGACCAGCACTATCCTTTGCTGATCGGTGATATATATCGCATTTTGCCAGACGAAGACACTTGCAAAGATCTTGCCCAGGAGGTGTTCGTGGAGCTGTGGCGCAAACGTGCCGACTTGGACATTCACACCTCTTTGCGGGCTTATCTTCGTCGTGCTGCCGTAAACCGAGCCCTCAACCACCTCAAAGTGCAGCGCCGCACCGTACTTGAGGATACTGAAACATTTGCCGATGCGCCCGATAACTCAGCCCAGGAGATTTCGATTCGGGAGAACCAGGAGAAAATGGAGCGGGACTTACACGCAGCCATTGATACACTTCCCGAAAAATGCCGGGCAGTATTCGCGCTGAGCCGCTTTGAAAACCTTTCGCATAAGGAAATTGCCGAACGTTTGGGCATTTCGGTTAAAACCATCGAAAATCAAATTACAAAAGCCATGAAAGTGTTGCGGGAAGCGCTTACAGTTCTTGCTGTTTTGTCGCCGACTGTCATTTTATGGCTAAAATGGTACATATTAGGATAGGGGATGCGCCCGGCTTGATTGTCTTATTGTTGTACCTTCAACCAAGGAATCGAATCAAAAGAGTCCATGAAAGAAAACGATTTCATATTGCTTGTTTTTAAACAACTAAGTGGCGACATCACGGCCGCTGAGACATTGCTACTGGGCGATTGGATTAGCCAGTCGCCTGAAAATGAGCGTATTGCAAATGAGTATTCCCTTGTTTGGGAAAAATCAGGCACTTATCAAAAGCAATTCTCTCTTAACCTTGAAGCTGATTTCGCCGAGGTTCAGGCACGTATCCGCGCCGAAGAACAGCCTACTATTAAGGTGTCTTTCTTCTCCACTAGATTGCTCCGCATCGCCGCAGCACTGGCTTTGCTGCTGCTCGCAGTTTGGGGCTATAGTACATTTGGGCCATCCCAACACTACGATAGCGTGGCATCCGCGCAGCAAGAAGTCAAACAATTGCTGGCCCTTTCCGACGGCACCCAGGTATGGCTGCGCCAGGGAAGTTCGCTAGAGTATGTCAAGTCCTTTGACGGTAAAAAAACACGGCAGGTTAAGTTGAAAGGAGAAGCGTATTTTGAAGTAGCGCACGACCCACAGCATCCATTCAAGGTTGAGTTAGAAAAGGATGGCACCGTAGAGGTATTGGGCACACAGTTCAATGTGAAACAAACAGAAAATGCGACAACGGTGCTGGTACGCTCCGGTAATGTTCAGTATACCCTTGAAAGTGGTGTCAAAAGCCCTGTGTTGCAAGCCAACCAAGTAGCAGTATTTGACCGCAATGCCGGTACGCTGCGGGTGTCCAATAAGACATCCCTCAATGAATTGTCGTGGCAAACCGGCGGCTTGGAGTTTGTCAAAACCCCACTGTCTCAAGTCCTGCTCGATCTGGAGAAGTTTTACAACGTAAAGATTTCGCTGCCAAACAAGGCCATGGCTGATTGCCCGCACAGTGCCCTGCTTTCTAAGCAATCACTCAATAATGTGCTAGAAGGACTGGCAGTGGCTTACCAATTAAAAGTGAATGTCGTTGGGCCCGGAGAATACCTGTTGAGCGGTGGGATGTGCCGATAAGGCACCATAAAAACAAAAGCAATTGACAAATTTATAAGCACAAAAAAGCGGGAAGGTTCCAACCTCACCCGCTTTTAATTTTTAACAATGCACCCACTGACCGCATCATTATCAAATTATCCCATTATCAAATTATTAAAGCCCATATTCCTTAATCTTCCGGTACAGCGTGCGCTCTGAAATTTTCAGTTCTTCCGCAGCCTCTTTCCTGCGCCCTTTGTATTTTGTCAAGGCGCGTTTTATGGCTTCCTTTTCGATATCCTCCATCGCTAGCGGCGTGTCTTCTACTTCCTCACTTTCGTATCCACCGGAGTTTTTACTTTGGTCAATGATAATCGGACGGGCACTTTCATTACCTTGGTTCTGGTAAAAGTCCTGGCGCTCCTCAAATTCACGCTCCTCAAATTCATCACTATTTCCGGGATACCCTCCTTGTTGGTAATTGGGGCTGAGTTGCCGCATTCCACTGATTTCAGGCATGTGCAGGTTGTTGCGCTTCACCAATTCGTAGTACATGGTCTTCAGGTCGTTCATGTCCTTTTTCATATCGAATAAAACCTTGTACAGCAGTTCGCGCTCCTGAAAGTCGCCACCGTGTTTGCCGCCATAACCTTTGCGATCGGTAGGGACGGGCAGGTTTCGGTTGAACAACTGAGGCATGGTGTTTTGCAGGCTTTCTGCGGTAATAAGCCGCTCTTCTGAAAGCACGGATAGTTGTTCGGCTACGTTTTTCAGCTCCCGGATATTGCCTGGCCAGCGGTAGTTTTCCAGCACCAGTTCGGCACGCTCGTCCAGTTTGACGGCCTGCATGCGGTATTTCTCCGCGAAATCGTGGGCGAACTTACGGAACAACATGGTAATGTCCTCTCGTCGCTCCTGCAAAGAAGGTACTTTGATGGGCACGGTGTTGAGCCGATAGTACAGGTCTTCGCGGAACTTCCCTTTTTGTACCCGCTCCTGCAAATCAACATTCGTGGCTGCAATGACCCGAACATCGGTCTTTTGCACCTTGCTGGCACCTACCCGGATGAATTCACCAGATTCCAATACCCGCAGTAAAAGCGCTTGTGTATCGTGTGGCAATTCTGCAATCTCATCGAGAAATATAGTGCCACTATTTACGGTTTCAAAATAACCCTTTCGGTCGCCGGTAGCACCGGTGAAGGAGCCTTTTTCGTGGCCAAAAAGCTCTGAGTTAATGGTGCCTTCGGGAATGGCGCCGCAGTTGACGGCGATAAATTCGTTGTGTTTGCGCGTCGAGAGTGAATGGATTATTTTTGAGAACACTTCTTTGCCCACCCCACTTTCGCCCGTAATGTTCACGGTGAGGTCGGTTGGTGCCACCCGAGCAGCAGTCTCCAGGGCTGCATCCAACAATTTGGAGGAGCCTACGATGCCATAACGGGCTTTTATAGATTGAAGATTGTTGCTGGCCAAATTATTAATTTGATAATTAGTTAATTTGATAATTGGGGTTAGTGCTTTTCTACCAGGATCAGTTCTTCTTCCTGGCCCATGCGGTTCATACCTAAAACCAAGGTATCGGCATTGACGCGGATGATCCGAACCACTTTTTCGACTTTATCCTCTGCGGTGGTGTAGAGTTTGTCGCCTGTCAATTTGTAGGAACCTTTTTCTTTTTGGTCGCCATAAGCGGCGATGTAGGTGCCTTCGTTCATTAGTTTGTCAGAGAAAGGCGCGAACACAAAGAACACCGAATCAGCGTCTCTGCCTGATGATACGCCTTTTACTTTCCAGTCCACACCATTCCAGGTGCCGATGAGGAGTTCGGGGTTTATTTTCGGCTCGGATTTGCAGGCGAAGAGGAGGATGGCTAGAAAGGCAATTGTTTGAAATTTCATGATATTGAAGGTTTAAATATTTTGATAACTATTTGGTGGTTACGGCACTTGCTGCTTTCTCGCCAATTCTCCAGGCCAATCCTACCCTCAAATAAAAGCCACTCAAAAAATTGAATTCTACCAAGCTCCCAAGAAATGTGCCTACAGTTCCATATCCCATTGTTTTTTGATGTTCGCCACTGAATAAAAATAAATTCCCGCTTATATCCAGCAGAAGATTTTTCGTCCATTGAAATTGGGCTCTAGGTACTATTCCAATTTTTGCGCCTACATAATCCGCTTTTGTGGAGATAACATAGGGTAAGTCCGACATAAAATCGAATTTTGACTTATGGATATTTAAAGATAAGCCTACGAAGGTTTGCCAACGCTTTTGCTCATTTTTACTGAAGCGTTGGTTGTAATCAAATTGCATTCCAAAAAGTGAAGATTTGGTATCTCCCAAGGTAACTCCAGCTACAGAGTCATTTGGCGGCACATTCAAAATCGAAAAAATTTGATTATTGCTTCTATTTGACCATGTAAAGCCCAATTCCAAAAAGGACTTTTCATTTAATTCAAATACAATGGAAGGCATGGCAAAAAACCTGGAGTTACTGCGGTTTTGCACGTATATAAATCTTGGGTCAAGACTCTTAATTAGTGTTAGTTCCGGCTCATTTGTAATACCCACATATCCCTTCACCCACAAGCTCTGGCTTTTTAAGGTGTTCAAGGCAAATAACAGGCAAATAGGGATCAGGTATTTCATACATTTCGTGTTAGACAATCCTTCCAAGTAATGTAGCACTCGAAACATCGTGAATATTAACCGTCACATAATCTCCCGGCTTCAAGCCTTCCTTTTTGGGGAAAACACACATCTTATTCTGGGAATTCCGGCCACAAAAATCGTCTGCTGATTTCTTGGAATCGCGCTCTATCAGCACCTTGTATGTTTGGCCGATGTCCCGTTTGTTGTGCTGCAACGCAACATGGGCCTGCAAGCGGATGATTTCACTGAGGCGGCGTTTTTTCACTTCCTCTGGTACGTCATCGGCGTATTTACGGGCAGCGAGTGTGCCAGGCCGTTCGGAATAGGAAAACATATAGGACATGGAATACTCGGCCCACTCAATCATGGAAAGGGTGTCCTGGTGTTCTTCTTCGGTTTCGGAACAAAATCCAGTGATGATATCACTGGATACTGCCGCATCTGGCATGATGCGGCGGATGCTCTCTACCCGCCCCATATACCAGGCGCGGTCGTAGGTGCGGTTCATCATCTCCAGTATCCGCGAGTTGCCCGATTGCACCGGCAAGTGAACGTACTTGCAGATATTTTCGTGCGCGGCCATGGTGTGCAGCACTTTGTCCGTCATGTCTTTCGGGTGACTGGTGCTGAAGCGCACCCGCAGGTCGGGGTGAACGGCAGCGGTCATGGTCAGCAGGTCGGCAAAGTCGGTGTGTTCGTTGGTTTCCGGGTTGTCCCATTTGTAGGAATCGACGTTTTGGCCGAGCAAGGTAACTTCTCTGTATCCTTTTTGGAACAGGTCGTTGGCTTCCGCTACAATGCTGAAAGGCTCGCGGGAGCGCTCGCGGCCGCGGGTGAACGGTACCACGCAGAAGGAGCACATGTTGTCACACCCGCGCATGATGGAGATAAAAGCGGCAACGCCATTGGAGTCGAGCCGTACCGGGCTGATATCGGCATAAGTTTCCTCGCGGCTCAACAAAACATTCACCATGCGGCCACCATCTTCGGCAGCGCCGATAAGGTTGGGCAGGTCGCGGTAGGCATCGGGGCCAACCACCAGGTCGACGAGTTTCTCTTCCTCCAGCCACTGCTTTTTCAAGCGCTCGGCCATACAGCCCAGCACGCCAACTTTAATATCGGGACGGGATTTTTTGATTTTGGCAAACACTTTCAGGCGTTTGCGCACGGTTTCTTCGGCTTTTTCGCGAATAGAACAAGTATTGACGAGGATGAGGTCGCTTTCTTCGATGTTGCGGGTGGCGGCATAGCCAATGTCGCCCAGAATGCTGGCGACGATCTCGGAATCCGAAAAATTCATCGCGCAGCCATAGCTTTCGATGTAGAAATGCTTGAGTCCCGGCGTTTTGCTCGTTATGGCGTGTTCTTTAAAAAACACGCTGCCTTGCTTGGCTTCGTCTATGGTTTTGACCCCTTCCAGGGTTGGATTCGAATCGTAGAGCATCTTTTCAAGTTGTAGTCCGGCGGTGCAGCTCGGAAATAGAGCGCAAAAGTACGGCTTCTTTTCTGAAAAAATGCCAGATTGTCATCTCGAACTACACAAAATGTCAGCAATGGCTACCAATCCTTTTTCAGGCGGGAAGGTCTGTTGGCCGGTGATAATTCCCGGTAGGCTTTGGCATTTTTCTGCTCTTCTGGCAGTACTGCTTTGGAGAGCATTTGCCGCGCCTGTTCTGGTGGGATATTGCTGGGTGGGATTTCTTTTACCCGCGTTTGCTGGGCCTGGTCTACATAATAGCGTTGCGGCTTAGGGCTTGGCGGAGGCGGAGGCGGCGGTGGCGGAGGGTTGGGCGGGGGCGGAGGGAGGGCTTGCTGCTTGGCAACTTGCAGGTTCTTTTTGGCATCCCATTGATTGGGGGCAAAGCGCAAGCTGCTTTCGTATGCAGTTATGGCCTCTGCGTATTTTTTTTGTAGCAGGAGCGCATTGCCGAGGTTGTACAGGGCGTCGGCTTTCACCCCTGCGTCGGTGCTTTTGTTGGCGGCATCCCGGTAATAATTGGCAGCACTCGAAAGGTTGTTTTGCTGAAATGCTGCATTGCCAGCGTTATAGCCTCCTATGGCATTGCCAGCCTTTTGATAAGCAGTCTCCGCCGCCGCATAATCCCCACGATCATAACTGACCTCACCTTTCCGCAAAGCGCCATGTGCAGATTGCGCACAAACGCCAAACACAAAAAAAATGACCGCAAAGCCAGAAAGTCCAATTTTCCTAATATCACGCATGCTGTACATTATCAAATTATCGAATTATCAAATTCCCTTTTTTTCCACCACATCAACTGCTCCCCAATCAAAAACACCAAGGCCAACAGCAAAATCCAGGGGAAATAATACACCTTTTCCAAGGTCGCATTTGTTTCAACGGCACCTTTTTGTAAACGGCCCACGCCGTTTTTGATTGTTTCAAGGGTGCGGCTTTCATCTTGGATGTTCAGGAACTGGCCACCAGCTGCTTTTGCGACGGATTGCAACATGGAGGCATCGGCGGCGCTGCGCACAGCTTGTCCATTGAAATCGCGCTGCAAACCGCCCCTGCCAGCAGGGATGTTTGCGCCAGCTGCTGAACCCACGCCAACCGTGTAGATCAATATTCCGGCAGCGGCAGCCTCCCGAACCCGCTGTAAGGCTTTTTCTTCGTGGTTTTCGCCATCGCTGATGAGGATAATGGCGCGCCCGGCGGTCTTTTCTGTTTCGAGCATGCGTTTCCCCAGCTCCACCGCAGTGCCGATATCTGTCCCTTGATCCGTGATAAAATCAGGTGTTGCGTTGCGCACAAACATCATCAGTGCCTCATAATCCGTGGAAAGGGGCATTTGCGGGAATGCCTCACCGGCAAAAAACAACAAGCCTATCCGTTCGCCATCCAAGGCTGGTACCAATTTTTGGATAAAACCCTTTGCCTGCTCCAAGCGGTTTGGTTTTGCATCCTCAGCCAACATGCTGTTTGAAATATCCAATGCAATCAATACATCAGCGCTTTTTTGGGTTTTCCCAGGCACCTTTTCCATCTTTACGGGCGAGGCAATGGCCAGCACGACTAAATTGATGCCCGCCGCGAACAGCAGGTTTTTTATCCAAAAACGACGGGTGGAAAAGCCGAGCAACAGCCGTGCTTCTAAGGCCGAAGAGCCTAAAAGCCGCAAGGTGCGCTGTCGCCAGCGCCAGTACACCCAAAGCAAAAGCCCTTGGAGCGGCAAGGCCCAAAAGAGGTTCAACAAGGCAGGGAATTCGAAGTATAACATTCGTTACGGTGGACGGTAGACGGTGGACGGTAGACGGGGCACATCATTTGTGCTTTGGTTTGGCATTTCATTTTCAGCACCTTGGGTCTTAGTATTTGGCACTATCCGATTGTTGTTTCAACGTCAAACAGTGATGATTTAATGTTAGATGGGGCGGATTAAGGTGATAAGAATCCAGCCCAAAACTTTTAGGGGGCTGGTTCCGCCTCGAGCTTTTATCAGGTTTTTTAGGGATGCGCGGACTTTTTCTGCCAAATTTTCCAGCTCTGCTAACGCACCTGCGTCCAAGTATCCCAAACGATAGGCCAAGTTTAGTTGGGTTATGACTTCGGCGGTGGAGCCTTTTGAAATGTTGAAGAAGTGGACGGCTTCTCGGTTTGTGCCGCGCTCGTCGCCTTTCGCTATGTTGGAAGGAACTGAGATGACAGCCCTGGTAATTTGATTTCGAAGTCCAAAATCTTGTGAAAAGGTAGGACTGGACTTTATAGCCAAATATACTTTTTCTGCCAACGCCATTGAATCCTCCCATACACGGAGCTCTTTAAATTTTCCCATTTGGTAAAAAGGTTTTGATGAATGTCTTTTCAAAAATAACCCTTTCAAATGAGACGGCCAAATGTTTTTTACGGTTGACGGTTGACGGTTTACGGTTGACGGTAGCACAACATCTGTACTTCACTTTGAATTGTGTTTCTGCACCTAAGCCAAGATTATCTGAATTTAAGTGCTGAAACACCCAATCCAAGAAAAAGACCGGATGTTGTGCCACCGTCCACCGCCAACCGTCCACCGTCCACCGTCCACCGTCCACCGTCCACCGTCAACCGTAATTCTCAGTAATATAGGTTAGCAGCCGCTGCTTTTGCCGCTCTATCTTTTGAGCCGTTTCCCGAAAGAACCAATCCCGCAGTTTTTCCCCTTCACCACTGAAACGGGACGATTTGGCGGTGATGCTTTTGAACCAATCTTCTGTGTAATCGCAGAGGCGGGCATCGGTGCTTTTTAGGAAATTGGGGGTGCAGTACGCGGAGTAGACTGTTCTGCCGATGTCTGAGCTGATAAGACCTGTAATGTTGGTGTAGAGCATTTCATTGTAATACAAGTTGAAATCGCCGCGTCCGTGTTCTGCTTTTTCTCCGACATTGAATTTTTTTCCAGCGGCGGCCATCGCTTTCAGGTGTGCGGCCCATTCCGACAGTTTATCCATCAAAATAATGGCCTCTTTTGGGTCGCGGAAACCGCCGGAATAGACGTGGTATTCTATTTGGGCAAGCGTGTTGTCCATGATTTGAGCCGACCATAACTCTGTGCTGTTCAGCCGAATGTAATGTCCCAACCATTCCTGGCTCAGGCGAATGATGGGTGGGGTCACCAAATCGAGGGAGAACTGCCGGTCGCGCAGGGATTCCAGGTTCCAGGTCGTGCGGCCCCAGATGTACATTTTGAAGGAAATGAGTTCCGGGAAAAGGTTGTAGGTAAAAAGGGACAGCTCCGATGATGCATAAAACAAGTGCGGATTGGGCATCTTGTGGATTTGCTCAAATTCTTTGATAAAGCCATCAATAAAATGGGAGAAATCCAGCACCCTCCTCGAAAAGGCGCTAAAATTGCAGACTACGTTTTCGCTGCTGCTCGTGATGAGCGCATCCAGGGAGATGCCAAATTTTTGGGCCAGCAAGCTCAATTCCTCTGGCGGCAGGAAAGTGTCGCCCCGCAATCGGCGATAGATGGGATCCTTGGCCAGGTTTAGCAAGGTGCATAAATCCTCAACGGCATCGGCGCGGCGGGGATAGCGGCTCAGGATGATCTCGAATAGGCGATCTTGAAGTGAAGGGTGTTGCATTGGGTCAGTGGTTTTTGTGGATGCAAGGTTGGTTTTTTTTTCAAATATTTACCATTGATTTTGCATTGTTTCTCAAGTTATGGCGTAACATTTGGGGGGAGTGAGAAGTCGCCATTGTTTTCAACTTGGAGGCATTGTGCAGCAGGACACGCCAAATGACCTATAAAAATGTAGGTGCAAACCCTTATCTTTGAATCAAATACTAGGAAAATATGACCCGAATTGTTTTAGATATTCCAAATGAGCCTGATCTGGATGCACTGCTGCCCTTGTTGCGGCGATTGCGTATCTCGGTTTCTACAATTGATGCATCCCCAAAGACTACGCCAGAGCTTGAAGAGGCGCTTAGAATTATCCGCCAAGGTTGTGATATGAGTAGTTTCGGCGATACATTAACCTGGCAAAAAATGGCGAGAGAAAATAGAGAATTACCCTATCGTGATTAATATTCCATGAAAAATAAAAAAATGACGCTGGGCGATTCACTGATTGCGGCTACGGCGCTTGTTCAGAAGGCCGAATTGATTACCAGAAACACAGTTGATTTCTCTGGCATTCCAGGTTTGAAAGTATTAAATCCGCTTGACGGAATATTGTAGATATGTTGTAATATCTGAATTTGCGCCTGAAATGGCACAATAAAATAGTAGTAAAATTTTACCGTGCTAAAATCCTGCGGTATTGACAAATGGAGCCCCATTTGTCAATATTGCTTTTTTATAATCAACACAATCCTCATCCCATGAAAAAGCTACTTCCAATTTTGTGTTTTGTATTTTTGAGCAATACGGTCCACAGCCAATTAATTTATTACGTTAGACCAAATTTGCCTAGCTCCTCTGATGAAATATTCTACTTT
>Ga0105053_10001704_pt1 | contig 35049 bp, 31 predicted proteins | sample BON01_FD_78093 | JGI IMG/M metagenome (GOLD analysis project Ga0105053, IMG submission 78093) | Freshwater microbial communities from Lake Bonney liftoff mats and glacier meltwater in Antarctica - BON-01 | ecosystem: Environmental > Aquatic > Freshwater > Ice > Glacier meltwater | place: Lake... | reverse complement strand
GGCAATGAATGCACCACGCTAGCCAGCCACTCATCAATCAACGCCGGATCATTGATCGTCTTGAGTAACTGGTAGGCCACCTCGGCCTCGGGAAATCGCCGACGCAAAAAATTCAGCCACTGCTTGAGCCGCCCGGCCCTTGATCGCGCATCAAGCCGGGTGCAGACGATGTGCCAGAAGTCAGCCAGCAACGGCACCAACATGGGCCATGTGATGCCTTGTTGACCTGGCGTGCTGATGCCTTGCATAGGGACGTTAGGAGCGGCGTCCGGAGCGGCTTTCATATCCGCCTTGATGGCCAAGCCCAGCCCCGGGTCGGTCACCGCACCACGGCCAATCATCAGCATGTCGCAACCTGACACCTCGCGGCAGCGGCGTGCGTCTTGAATAGTCCATATCTCGCCGTTGGCTACTACCGGTATGGCTAGCGCCGCACGAATCTCTGCAATGCGCTCCCAGTAGGCCGGCGGGCGATAGGCCTGCGCCTTGGTGCGGGCATGTACCACCACCTCGCTGGCACCACCGTCGGCAATCGCCAACGCGCATTCCAGCGCACGGGAATCGTCCATATAGCCCAGCCGCATCTTGGCTGATACCGGCATGTGCGCGGGCACGGCGCGACGCACGGCTACAACGATGGCGTGTATGGTTTCGGGCTCATTGAGCAGCGATGCCCCACCGCCATGACGATTGACGACATTGGCCGGGCAGCCAAAATTAAGGTCAATGCCCTCAGGCCCAAGGCTAGCCAGGCGCGCCGCGTTTTCTGCCAGGCACACCGGATCAGACCCCAGTAGTTGCGCGCGCACCGGCACACCAGCAAAGGTGCGGCCACCGGTGTGCAGCTCAGGCACGATGCGGGTGAACACGCGCTCAGGCAAAAGCTGGTCGGTGATGCGGATGAACTCGGACACGCAGCGGTCAATACCACCCACCCGCGTGAGGATGTCGCGCAGAACAAAGTCCAGCAGCCCTTCCATCGGCGCTAGCAGTATGGTCATGTCAAAAACTTATTTGACTGTGAGCCGCCAGAGCGATGTCACTTCTGCCGCACGTGCTGCGTGCAGCGCGTCGCCGGCATCGCTGGCTTTGGGGTGCTGCGGCTTTGCGTCCATACGGCCGAGTACCTTCAAGCCGGCGCTTTCAATCGCTGCCAAAAGCTCTGTGCGGGTGCGTAGGCCAAGATGCTCGGCAAGATCAGACAAAATCAACCAGCCCTCACCAGCGGGCGAAAGATGCGCCGCTAGGCGGTTCAGAAAACCCAGCAGCATGCTGCTGCCTTCGTCGTATATAGCACGCTCTAACGGCGAGCCAGGGCGCGCTGGCAGCCATGGCGGGTTGCAGACGATGAGTGCTGCTTGGCCTTCGGGAAACAAGTCATGCTCGGCCAGTTTGATCTGGCTTGTCAGGCCAAGGCGCAGCAGGTTGTCACGCGCGCAAACCAGTGCCCGTGGGTCTTGATCGGTTGCCACCACGCTGGCAACGCCGCCGCGCGCCAGCACCGCTGCCAGCACGCCTGTGCCAGTGCCGATGTCGAATGCCAGCGGAATCGCTTTCTTCTGAAGCTTTTGGTTCAACGCCTCTTTGACCAGCGCTATGTATTCGCCCCGCAGCGGCGAAAACACAGCGTAATGCGGATGAATACGGTTATGCGTGACAACCGGCAACGCGCCCAGCGCTGCAATTTCAACGCCTTTTTTGCGCCACTCATGCGCGCTGATAAAGCCCAGCAGTTCGCGCAGGGAAGTCACTGATGTGCCAGCGGCCATATCAGCCGCGCCCCAGGCCTGGGTGCAGGCTTTCTTGGCATCCGGTGCGCGGCGCAGCGGTATGGCGTAGTCGGCATCAAACGGAATCAGCACCATGCCGAGCACGCGCGCACGCTGCGCTTGCGCCTGACGGTGCAGGTGAAAAGCGGCAGCCGTCATGGGCAATGCAGCTTCAGGCTGTAGCGATTGGTCTTTGGTTTTTTTAGCTTTGACTTTTGCCGGCTTGTCAGTACGGCGTGCCAAGGCTTGCACCAGCAAACGGGCGTTTTGAAAATCGCCACGCCACAGCAAGCCGGTGCCTTCGCAAGCCAGGCGATAAGCGCTGTCAGCACTCAGCGTGTCGTCAGCCAGCACCACGCGCTTAGGCGGCGCACTGCCACGCTCGGAGCGCCACAGCGCAGAGCGGGCTTCGCCGCCTTCGCTCCAGGAAATAGTAGGCAATAGCACTCTGTGAAATGGATGGCTAATGCAGGTGCCGTGGCTTGCGCCCGCCACCGTGACTACCGCCTGACGAGCCGCCCAGCCCGCGCGGTGGCCGGCCAAGCTGCATGGAGTTCACAAGGGCATCAAAGCGCTGCGCAAAGAGCGTGTCGATGGCGGCGACGACTTCGCCCAGTTCGGAGCCATCAAAGTGCCGCTCCATCAGACCTATCGTGTCCTGCACCAGCAAATCGCGCTGCACCTGCATGATGGCCGCTGGCGTAGGACCGACAAAGTACATCGCGAAATCATCCCTGGCATCTTCGCCATCGCCACCTTCTTCGTCGTCATCGTCAAAGTCGGCATCGTAAAACGTCACCTCAATCGGCGCGCCGTTCTGCGCGAGCTCGTTCAGACCCATACACATCTCGTCAAGCGCCTGGCGAAAATCGTCATCGCCCGGCACCGTCCAGCACATCTGCAGCAAATGTTTTTGTGCATCGAAGCGAATGCCAGGCTCTTCCTCATAGGCGCTCTCGGCAGCGGCAGCCAGCGACTTGGCACCGGAATACTTCCACAGCGGCTTCAATGCCTCCTGCAACTGCTCAAAGGTCACATCTTCGCGCAGGGGAACTTCCCCATGCACATGGATTTCAAAAGGGGTGTGATGACTCGCCATAAAACTATCTTAACCAGTTACGGGACGATCTAAATGAACAGGAAGCTGGTGCCTGGAACGGGAATCGAACCCGTACGCCCGCTATGAACGAAGCGGCGGATTTTAAGTCCGCTGTGTCTACCTATTTCACCATCCAGGCGCAGGGCATAGAGACTGGAGGCGCGGCCCGGAGTCGAACCGGGCTAGCCGGATTTGCAATCCGGTACATAACCGCTTTGTTACCGCGCCGTATTCTCAACAAAGCAAGGCTATACCATGCTTACGTTCTTAAAAAATTCCCACTCAACACATTCAAAAGAACCAATGAAAAAGGACAGCATTTTGAAGTGCTGCCCTTTAAATTGGAGCGGGAGAAGAGTCTCGAACTCTCGACCTCAACCTTGGCAAGGTTGCGCTCTACCAACTGAGCTACTCCCGCGATAACAGCCTCAAATTATAGCGTACTTTATTGCACCTCCCGAAAGGCATGTGAAAAAGTCTTTCAGTGTTTCACTGTACCCGAAACTTCTGCTGGCACCACCACCACGCTTGCCGCTGCCGATACGGCCAGCGCGACCTCTTCATCGGTCAGTGGAACCGGTTGGCGCTCCAACGCGACCTGTAGCACTTGGTCAATCCATTTGACAGGAATGATCTCGAGTCCGTTTTTGACGTTGTCCGGAATTTCCTGCAAATCCTTGGCATTTTCTTCGGGGATCAACACTGTCTTGATGCCTCCGCGCAAAGCAGCAAGCAGTTTTTCTTTCAGCCCGCCAATAGCCGTGACCTCGCCTCGCAGCGTGATCTCGCCGGTCATGGCCACGTCACCGCGAACCGGAATGCCGGTCATGGCAGACACAAAAGCGGTCGTCATGGCAGCCCCAGCGCTAGGGCCGTCTTTAGGCGTGGCACCGTCTGGTACGTGAATGTGAATATCACGCTTTTCAAACATTTCGTCCTTGATGCCGAGCATCTTCGAACGGCTGCGCACCACGGTGCGTGCGGCCTCTACTGACTCCTTCATCACGTCACCGAGTGAGCCGGTGCGCGTGATGACGCCCTTGCCGGGCATCATGGCGGCCTCAATCGTCAACAAATCACCACCCACTTCGGTCCAGGCCAGACCAACCACCTGGCCGACCTGATTTTGCTGCTCGGCACGGCCATAGTTGAATTTACGGACACCCAGAAAATCATTGAGATTGTCCGCAGTAACGATGACTTTCGGCACCATCTTTTTAAGCTGTATGCCCTTGACCACCTTGCGGCAAATCTTGGAAAGATCGCGCTCGAGCGAGCGCACACCGGCTTCGCGCGTGTAGTAACGCACGATATCGCGGACCGCCTGCTCCGTGATCTCCAGCTCGCCCACTTTCACACCATTGTTCTTGAGCTGCTTGGGCAGCAGGTAACGCATGGCGATGCCGGTTTTCTCGTCCTCCGTGTAGCCCGACAGCCGGATCACTTCCATGCGGTCTAGCAAGGCCGCGGGAATGTTCATCGAGTTCGAGGTCGCCACGAACATCACGTCGCTCAGGTCGAAATCAACCTCCACGTAATGGTCGCCAAAAGTGTGGTTTTGCTCCGGGTCAAGCACCTCCAGCAACGCACTGGAAGGGTCACCCCGAAAGTCGGTACCGAGCTTGTCGATCTCATCGAGCAGAAACAGCGGATTGCGCGTGCCAGCCTTGGCCAGGCTCTGCAAAACCTTGCCCGGCAGCGCGCCGATGTAGGTGCGGCGATGACCACGGATTTCGGCCTCATCACGCATACCGCCCAGCGCCATGCGAACATATTTGCGGCCCGTGGCTTTGGCAATCGATTGCCCCAGCGATGTCTTGCCGACGCCGGGAGGGCCAACCAGACAAAGAATCGGCCCTTTGAGCTTGTCCACACGCTGCTGTACCGCGAGATATTCGACAATCCGGTCCTTGACCTTTTCCAGGCCGTAGTGGTCTTCGTCGAGCACCTTCTCGGCGTTGGCTAGGTCATGCTTGATCTTGGTTTTTTTGCTCCACGGCAAGCTGGTCAGCACGTCAATATAGGAGCGCACCACCGTGGCTTCAGCCGACATCGGTGACATCAGTTTGAGTTTTTTAAGTTCGCTCTCGGCTTTTTTAAGCGCTTCTTTCGGCATTTTGGCCGACTTGATCTTTTTCTCGATCTCTTCGCTATCCGCGCCTTCCTCGCCTTCGCCAAGCTCTTTCTGGATCGCCTTGACCTGCTCGTTCAGATAAAAATCGCGCTGGTTTTTTTCCATCTGGCGCTTCACGCGACCACGGATTTTTTTGTCCACGTTGAGGATGTCAACTTCACGCTCAAGCTGTTCGAAAAGGTTTTCAAGACGCTCCCTGACCCCCGACAGGTCAAGAATCACCTGCTTGGCATCGAGCTTTAGCGGCAAGTGCGCCGCAATGGTATCGGCCAGGCGGCCCGGATCATCAATACTGGAAATGGACGTGAGAATTTCAGGCGGGATTTTTTTATTCAGTTTGACGTAGTGGTCAAACTGCTGCATCACAGCCCGGCGCAGCGCTTCGATTTCACTGGTCTTGTCAGCTGCAATGGCAGCCGTTTCAATCGGCGTGACGTTGGCGCTGAAGTGCTGCTCGCCGTCTTCAATCTTGTTGACCTTGGCCCGCTGCTGGCCTTCGACCAGCACCTTGACCGTGCCGTCGGGCAGCTTGAGCAATTGCAATATCGTGGCAACGCAGCCAACTTCAAACATGTCTTCAACCGAAGGCTCATCCTTGGCGGCCGCTTTTTGCGCTACCAGCATGATGCGGCGCTCGGACTCCATCGCCGACTCAAGCGCCTTGATGCTCTTGGGGCGACCGACAAACAGCGGGATCACCATATGCGGGAAGACGACCACGTCGCGCAGCGGCAGCAGCGGAAGATCGATGGGCGTGGAAGGCAGTGAAGTTTGTCCGGACATTGAGAGCCTTATAAGACCTTAAAGCATGTGCCCCGAGACCAGGCTCAGGACTTGATGGGATAGCGTAACTTCAAACGTGAAGTAACAAGACTTGGGGGGGCAAGCACAGCTTTTCAAGGATTGCGCCCAGCCATTCATGGAGATCAAGCCATTCATGGAGATCAAGCCTTTCACGCCTTTTTGGCGGCTTCGCGGTAGACCAGCAGGGGCGGCTTATTCTCTTCAATGGTGGACTCATCCACCACCACCTTGTCAACATTGCTGGCATTCGGCAGATCAAACATGGTGTCGAGCAGCGACTGCTCAAGAATCGAGCGCAAACCGCGCGCGCCGGTCTTGCGGGCCAGCGCCTTGCGGGCAATCGCCTTGAGTGCGGACGGGCGAATCTCAAGGTCAACACCCTCCATCGACAGCAGCTTGCTGAATTGTTTGACGACTGCGTTTTTGGGCTCTGTCAAAATTTGCACCAGCGCGTCTTCGCTCAGTTCAGCCAAGGTTGCCACCACCGGCATACGACCTACCAGTTCGGGAATCAGGCCGAACTTGATCAAATCTTCCGGCTCGACTTCCTTGAACGAGTCCGTCAGGCTGCGGGATTTTTTGCTTTTGACGACAGCGCCAAAACCGATGCCGGAAGCCTCGGTCCGGTTTTCAATGACCTTTTCAAGCCCCGAGAAAGCGCCGCCGCAAATAAACAGGATGTTGGTGGTGTCGACCTGCAGAAAATCCTGGTTCGGGTGCTTTCGCCCACCCTGTGGCGGCACCGACGCCATGGTGCCTTCAATCAGCTTGAGCAAAGCCTGCTGAACACCTTCACCCGACACATCGCGAGTGATGGACGGATTCTCGGACTTGCGTGAAATCTTGTCGATCTCGTCGATATAAACAATGCCCTGCTGGGCGCGTTCAACTTCATAGTTGCAGCTTTGCAGCAGTTTCTGGATGATGTTTTCCACATCCTCGCCAACATACCCAGCTTCAGTGAGTGTCGTGGCATCAGCCATCACAAACGGCACGTTGAGCGTGCGTGCCAGTGTCTGGGCCAGCAGTGTCTTGCCAGAGCCGGTCGGGCCGATCAGCAAAATATTGCTTTTCGTCAGCTCGACGTCATCTTTTTTCGCCTTGTCCTTGTGGCGCAGGCGCTTGTAGTGGTTGTACACGGCGACGGCCAGCGTGCGCTTGGCCGGCTCCTGGCCTATGACGTACCCGTCCAGCGTGGTCTTGATTTCCAGCGGCGTTGGCAAGTCACTGCGCGTTTCGCGTACGTCGTCGCCAGCAGGTAGTTCGTCACGGATGATTTCGTTGCAAAGATCTATGCATTCATCACAGACAAAAACCGAGGGGCCAGCGATGAGTTTTTTGACTTCATGCTGACTTTTACCGCAAAAGGAGCAGTACAAAGTTTTTTCGCTGGAAGAACCTTTTTTTTCGGCCATTTGTTGACTTGCCTTGTGAAGTGGCTGGAAAAAACCTGTTACGGACGATTAACCAATGATACAGAGTTATTGGGGTCAGAGTCCAAATTCGCCGAGCCTTCGGCTGGGTTATTGGGGTCAGACACCAATTTCGCAGCGGTGCGAAACACCGCTCCCGGAGGGCGAGCCTAAGGCTCGGCGAATTTGGGCTCTGACCCCAAAAACCCATGCACCGCAGCGAAATTGGCGTCTGACCCCAATAACTCTCAGGGCCGCTTGGAAATCACTTGATCGACCAGGCCGTATTCTTTGGCATCATCGGCAAACATGAAATAGTCACGTTCGGTGTCACGTTCTATTTTTTCAACGCTCTGGCCAGTGTTGGCGGCCAGAATGCGGTTCAGCTGGTCACGGGTTTTAAGAATGTCACGGGCATGGATCTCGATATCGCTTGCCTGACCTTGCGCGCCACCAGAAGGCTGGTGAATCATCACGCGGGAATTCGGCAAGGTGAAACGCTTGCCTTTGGCACCTGCCGACAACAGGAACGCGCCCATACTGGCCGCCATACCGATACACAGCGTCGACACTTCCGGCTTGACGAACTGCATGGTGTCATAAATCGCCATACCAGCCGTCACCGAGCCACCGGGGGAATTGATATAGAAAGAAATGTCCTTGTCAGGATTTTCGCTTTCCAGAAACAGTAACTGCGCCACCACCAAATTGGCCGTCTGGTCATTGACCGGGCCAACCAAAAAGATGACGCGCTCCTTGAGCAGTCGCGAATAAATGTCATACGACCGCTCGCCGCGCCCGGACTGCTCAATCACCATCGGCACCATGCCTAAGCCCTGGGTTTCCATGGCACCGCCGTAAATGCTGCTCATACTGGTTCTAGACATCTGATTTTCTCCAAAGATTCTGTTGCGTTGATTTGAGGGGTTTTTGGGGTCAGAGTCCAAATTCATCGTGCCCTTGGCACGCCCTTCGGGGGCGATGCTTTGCATCGTAATGAAATTGGCGTCTGACCCCAATAACCCTCTTGATTTAGTTTTAAGCCATCAGCTCGTCAAATGACACTGACTTTTCAGTCACTTTCGCCTTGGACAGGACAAAGTGGGTGACGTTGTTTTCAATCACCACGGCTTCCACTTCAGCCATGCGGCGGTTGTCGCTCAGGTACCAGCGCACCACGTCCTGTGGTTTCTCGTAGCTGGCGGCCAGCTCTTCGATGTGCGCCTTGAGTTGCTCAGGCTTGGCCTGCAATTCATTCGAGCGCACCAGTTCAGCCACGACCAGGCCGAGGCGCACGCGCTTTTCAGCTTGCGGACGGAAAATATCATCAGGAATCGGAGCCTTGTCGGCATCCTTGACACCGCGTTGCTTCAGGTCAGCCCGTGCAGCTTCAATCATGCGATCGAGTTCGGACTGTACGCTGGAGTTGGGCAAGTCAAGCTCTGCGTTGGCGATCAGCGCGTCCATCACCGCATTTTTGTTGCGGGCCAGCAGGCGGGACTTGACTTCACGCTCGAGGTTTTTCTTGATGTCGGAGCGCAGACCGTCAACCGATGCATCGGCAATACCCAGCGATTTGGCAAGCGCCTCGTTCACTTCAGGTAGATGCGCGGCTTCGAGTTTTTTGACTGTGACCAGAAAGTCAGCCTGTTTGCCGGCAACCTCTTTGCCGTGGTAATCAGCAGGGAAGTTCAAAGGGAAAGTTTTGCTGTCGCCGCTTTTCATGCCACGCACGGCTTCTTCAAATTCTTTGAGCATCTGGCCGTCGCCGATCAGGAACTGGAAGGCTTCCGCCTTGCCACCAGCGAAGGTTTCGCCGTCAATCTTGCCTTCAAAGTCAATCGTGGCGCGGTCACCGTCCTGCGCGGGTGCATCCGCTGCGCGCTGCGCAAAGGTACGGCGCTGCTTGCGCAGGATGTCGATGGTCTTGTCGATGGCCGCATCGCTGACATCAGCGCTTACTTTTTCAATTTCTGCGCCCGTCAAGTCCTTGATTTTCACGTCTGGATAGACTTCAAAAATCGCATCAAATAGCATGTCGCCCTCGGGCGCGCCTTCTTTTTCACTGATGCGGGGCTGGCCTGCCACGCGCAGCTTGGCTTCATTGGCGGCGATTGAAAACGCCTCACCGACCTTGTCGTTCATGACTTCGTAATGCACCGAATAGCCATAGCGCTGAGCCACGACGCTCATCGGCACTTTGCCGGGACGAAAACCGTCCATTTTGACGGTGCGTGCGAGTTTTTTCAAACGGGTATCGACTTCCGACTGGATGCTGCCAACCGGCAGGCTCAGGGTGATTTTTCGTTCCAGCTTCTCAAGGGTCTCAACAGTCACAGGCATGGTAATTCCTAATCCTAAACAAGGTCTAAATATTCAAACAGGTCATTGCCATGCATTGCTGTTGCAATACATGGCAAAGCTGCATATCTTCAAAGGTGGTGCGCGGGGCGGGACTCGAACCCGCACAGTATTGCTACCGTCAGGACCTAAACCTGGTGCGTCTACCAATTTCGCCACCCGCGCGCCTTAAACAAGAAACGGGGCCAAGGCCCCGCCTGAAATCGGTCAACTTTCTATTTTAGCCTAAGCGACAATCGGCGGCATGACTTCAGGCGTCAACCATTACGAAAACTTCCCGGTGGCATCTTTTTTGTGCCCGCCTGCGCTACGTCCCGCCGTCGCAGCGATTTACTGGTTTGCGCGCACCGGTGATGACCTGGCCGATGAAGGCGATGCCCCGCCGCCAACCCGGCTGGCCGATCTGGCCGCTTACCGGGTTGATTTGATGGCCTGTGCTGTCGGCAAGCCAACGTCAGTTCGCTGGGCAGCGGTTTTTAATCGCCTGCAGCCGATCATGGCCCAATTTGAATTGCCTGTCGGCCTGCTGGACGACCTGCTCAGTGCATTTGAGCAGGATGTCGTCAAAACCCGCTATGCCGACAGCACCGAGCTCCTCGACTATTGCCGCCGCTCCGCCAACCCGGTTGGCAGGCTGCTGCTTCATCTCTATGGCATCAAAGATGCCACCTGCCTCGCGCAAAGCGACTGGATTTGTAGCGCGCTGCAGCTCATCAATTTCTGGCAAGACCTGAGCATTGATATTCCGCGTGGCCGCATTTATTTGCCAGCGACAAACTGGCTGGCCCAAGGCGTGACTGAATCAGAACTGCTGTCGCTCGATGTGAATGTAGCAACCACAAAACTGGTTCAGGCCAATGTAGCCTGGGCGCAATCACTGATGCGCGAAGGCAGCCCGCTGGTCAAGTCCATCCCCGGACGGGCCGGCTGGGAGCTGCGGCTGGTGGTTCAGGGCGGTCTGCGCATTGCTGAAAAAATTGAACAGCTCGGATTCACGACTTTGAAAACCCGTCCCAAATTAAAATCTTGGGACATAGCCGTTATGGCTTGGCGCGCAATTTGGATGTGAATAAATGTGCGGCGTTGGTGAGATATTTATCTCTCCCAACCAAGCCGGGGCCGCGGAACCGGCTTTGCCGGACCGCAGGTGCAGCGGCTCCCTCGGGGGGCAGGGAATTACACGAAGTGAATGACCGTGGGGGTCACACGATCATGCAACAATTAAGAACATGAGTCCACAGGAATACGTTCAGCAAAAAGCCATCGCTTCGGGCAGTAGTTTTTACTACGCTTTTTTATTCTTGCCCAAAGAGCGTCGCGCCGCCATCACCGCGTTTTATGCCTTTTGCCGTGAGATTGATGATGTGGTCGATGAGGTGGTTGATCCCAGTTTGGCGCACACCAAGCTGGCATGGTGGCAGGCCGAAGTCGCGCAGTCTTATGTGGGCCAGCCCAGCCACCCGGCGATGAAAGCTCTGATGCCTTTGGCCGCCAACTACAGCATCGAAGAACGTCACTTGCAGGCCGTGATTGAAGGCTGCCAGATGGACCTGGCGCAAAACCGTTACCTCGACTTTCCCAATTTGCAGCGCTACTGCCACTTGGTCGCAGGCATTGTGGGCGAAGTCGCCGCACAAATTTTCGGCCAGACCGACCCTGCAACCACCGCTTACGCCCACAAACTGGGTCTGGCTTTTCAGCTTACCAACATCATCCGCGACGTGGGTGAAGACGCACTGCGTGGCCGCATTTATTTGCCTAGCAACGAGCTGCAGCAGTTTGATGTCAAGGTACACGAGATATTCAAGCGCGAGTATTCAGACCGCTTCATCGCGCTGATGCAGTTCCAGACCGAGCGCGCGCTAGCCACCTACGACGAAGCACTGAACATGCTGCCACCACAAGACCGGCGCGCCCAAAAGCCGGGACTGATGATGGCCAGCATTTACCGCACTCTACTGCGCGAGATTGCTCGTGACAACTACCAGGTGCTACACCAGCGCGTCCGTCTCACGCCGCTGCGCAAGTTTTATCTGGCGTGGAAGACGCAGGCCTTTGGCCGTGTTGTCTAAACTAAAGATTGCCGTCGTAGGCGCAGGCTGGGCCGGTTGCGCTGCCGCCGTTGAAGCCACCCGACTGGGCCATCACGTCACCTTGTTTGAAGCATCACGCACCCTCGGCGGCAGAGCACGCCGGGTTGAGGTAATGCACAAGGGCAAACTACTCGCGCTCGACAACGGCCAGCACATTTTGATCGGCGCCTATACCGAGACACTCCAGCTCATGGCCGATGTTGGCGTCGACATCCCGCGCAGTTTGTTGCGCTTGCCGTTCACGCTGCAATTCCCCGATGGCAGTGGCCTTGCATTGCCCAACTTGCCCGCGCCGTTCGACGCGTTGGCAGGCATTCTTGCCGCGCGTGGCTGGTCATGGATTGACAAGTTGTCGCTGTTAAAAATGGCTATCAGCTGGCAGTTGGTGGGCTTTAAATGCGACGCGCAGCAGTCAGTGACCGCTCTGTGCAAAGGCCTCACGTCGGGTGTCATGACCAGCCTTATCGAGCCTCTGTGTGTGTCAGCCCTGAACACCCCCGCAAAGCGGGCCAGCGGCCAGGTTTTTTTGCGCGTCATGCAGGACTCACTGTTTGCCGCGAAAGGCATCAAAGGCGGCTCCAACTTGCTGCTGCCGCTGGTTGACCTCAGCACACTGATGCCCAATGCCTCAAGTGCGTGGCTACAGCGCCATGGCAGTGAAGTCAAACTGGGGGTACGCGTGCAGTCGATCCGGCACGATCAGAATCGGTGGCATGTTGCCACGCAAACGTCCGAGGTACCTGAAGCAGAAAAAGCATCCAACACCTTTGACGCCGTCATCCTTGCCTGCCCACCGATGCAAGCGGCGCGACTGGTGGAAGGTGTAAACCTGGCTTGCGATGCGTGGCTGGCCCAAACCCAAGCCTTGCAGCACGAAGCCATCACCACCGTCTACGCCATAGCACCCGGCGCACGCCTGAGTCAACCCATGCTGGCCCTGCGTGCAAACGCTAGCCACCCCGCCCAATTTGTGTTTGATCGCGGCCAGCTCGGTGGCCAGCCAGAATTGCTGGCCTTTGTCATCAGCGCCAGCGTTGGCGACAGCGCCTCCCTGAGCCAGCGGGTAGCAGCGCAAGCCGCTGATCAGCTCGGTCTGAAAGACCTGCAGCTTCTGCAAACCATCGTCGAAAAGCGCGCCACCTTCGCCTGCACCCCCGGCTTGCAGCGGCCCGGTATGCAGCTAACGCCAACCCTACTGGCCTGCAGCGACTATGTTGAAGGGCCCTACCCCGCCACCCTTGAAGGGGCGGTGCGGTCTGGTCTGGCGGCGGCGCGAGGCATCTCCCACGCAGACTATGACAAAGGAGCTTGGAAGCCATGAACGCAGCTATAGATTTCAAAAAACTGCCTTCAGACGCCGATTGCATACCGACAACGGCGTTGTGCTCTCAGAGTTGCGCCAGTGGAATATTGCCGGCCTGTTCATCTGCCTTGAGCAGCGTAATCAGCTCGTCCAAGTCCTGATCTAGCCGCCGCAAAGTGTCTACTGGCAGCCGGGCGAGCGCCTCGGGCAAAACGCCCTCAAATGGACCTGGCACCTGGGTCAACACGGCTAGCCCGGCGGGCAGGACATGAATCTGCACATTGCGCCGGTCCTCGGGGGTTTTGCTTATACTGATCAGCGCCTTGCGCTGCAGCGTCTTGACCAGGTTGCTGGCGGTGGACTGATGAATGTCCATTTTTTTAGCCAATGCGCCCATGCCGATACCGGGATAGTCCCTGACCACATTCAAGGCCCAAACCTGTGCCCCACCCAGACCGACCTGCTTTTCGACTTGCTGAAAATGGTTGCGCACGGCGCTGAACACCACGCGAAAGCGCCGCAGCACCTGGGCCGCGTTGGCCGGGTTGTCATTGATTTGAATATTTCGTGGCATGTGTGGCGGGTGAGATAGCTGTGTGTGCGCCATGATAGAGCCCAATTTCAGGCCTCAGCGATCTGGCTGCGCACTTTACGCCTCAGCAGGTCAACAAAGGTATAAAAACCAATGGCACAAGTAGCGCACGTAGCTGAGTTCTTCTTCACTGTAGGCTGAAATGGACTGGTTCAGCCGATTGCGCCAGCGCGCTCAGTGCGTTTTGCGGCCGGGTGCGGGTTGCCAGCGGCGTTTCACGCCTGATCAACGCGCCCCTGTAAACCGCGCTGGCCGACTTGCAATTGCAGCGCCTGCCACCCAAGCAGCCATAAAAAAGGAGCCCCGAAGGGCTCCAAACTCGTTTTGCCAATCTCGTCGCTGAACAAGATCAACAAACCGATTATATTTGATCAAATGCAATAAACTGTTAAGGGATTTCCCTTGTAGCGGGAAATCCCTTACGGCTTGAGCCAGCCTCATGCGCTAATCCTGTCTGTCAGCGCAAGATCAAGACCGGCACCTGACTCAGCCGCAGCAGCGTAGTCGTGGTACTGCCGATGATCAACTGGCGAATGCGGGAGTGGCCGTAGGCGCCCATCACCAGCAGGGCCGCGCCTTGCGCCTTGACCAAGGCCGGCAGTACCCGCTCGGGCTCGCCGGGTGCCAGTTCGACCTCGGCGTTGAAGCCTGCGACGGTCAATGCCTGTCGTGCCTCTTCCAGTTGCTGGCGTGCCAGCGTAGTATTAGAACCAGCCATCGCCACCAGTACTGGCAGCCCCACCAGCAGCGGACTGCAGGCCACCATCTCGATGGTCTTGCGGGCTGTGGGGCTGCCATCAAAGGCGATGACAAAACGCTTGGGTTCCTCAAAAGGTTCACCGGTGGCGACCAGTACCGCCCGCTTGACCGAGCGAATGACCCGCTCCACGTGGTGATCAAGGTGGATTTTTGAGGGCTCACGGGCATGGTAGTGCTCGCCCAGCACGAAGAGTCGCGCATCGGGCTCGAGCTCGAGCAGGTTGTCCACCAGCTCGCCATGGCGCAAGCGGGCATCCAACCGGAATAAACCAGCCGCTGCGGCGCGGTCACGGGCTGCCGCCAGCAACTGCCGACCGGCTGCCTGCGCCAGCTTGCTACGCGCCTCATCGAGCGCGCTCAACTCTTGCAGCAGCGACTCCTGTGCGCCCAAACCAATGGCACCGCTGTAGTCAGCAATTGCAGCGCGCTCGGGGTGGCGCTCCAACACATGCAGGAACTCCAGCGGCACGTCCAGACGCCGCGCCGACCAGGCAGCCCAGTCGATCACGGCGGCGGTGGTGGCGAGTCCGTCAATACAGGCATAAACCTTGTTCATGGCGTGTTCCTTCTGTCCGGTTATTGAAGTCAATGCAGTCAGTGCATGAGTTTTTCAACAGCCCCGGGTTTGTCGTGGATCGCAAAGCGGTCCATCATGGTGGCGCTGGCTTCGTTCAGGCCGATCACTTCAACCTCCGTGCCCTCGCGTTTGAACTTCAGCACCACCGTGTCCAGTGCGCTCACCGCCGTGATGTCCCAGAAGTGGGCGCGACTCACGTCAATGCGGACTTTTTCCACTACTTCCTTGAAGTCAAACGCAGCAACAAAAGTCTCGGTAGAGGCAAAAAATACCTGCCCCACTACGCCATAGGTGCGGACCCGGCCTGCTTCGTCGCTGCGGCGGTCGACGCGCAGCACCTTGCCCACCTTGTGGGCAAAAAATAGACCTGACAGCAGCACGCCGACAAATACGCCCTGGGCCAGATCGTGCGTGAACACAGTCACTACCACGGTGGCAATCATCACCAGCGACGAGCTCGGCGGGTGCTCGCGCAGCTTGCGCACCGAGTCCCAGCTGAAGGTGCCGATGCTGACCATGATCATCACCGCCACCAGCGCCGCCATCGGGATTTGCTTGACCCAGGGGCCGAGGAACACGATCAGAATCAGCAGGAACAGCCCGGCCACCAGCGTTGACAAGCGCCCCCGTCCGCCGGACTTCACGTTGATCACCGATTGCCCGATCATGGCGCAACCGGCCATGCCGCCGATGCAACCGGCAGCGATGTTGGCCACGCCTTGGCCCATGCACTCACGGTTTTTGTTGCTGTTGGTGTCCGTCAGATCATCGACGATGGACGCGGTCATCATCGACTCCAGCAAGCCGACCGTGGCCAGCGTAATGGCGTAGGGAAAGATGATTTTGAGCGTTGTCAGATTCAGCGGCACATCCGGCAGCAAGAAGATCGGCAGGCTGTCGGGCAACTGGCCCATGTCGCCCACGGTGCGAATGTCCAGCTTGAGCAGCATGGCCACGCCGGTGAGCACGACGATGGTGATCAGCGGTGAAGGTATGGCCCGGGTGATGTAGGGAAAGCCGTAGATGATGACCAGACCGGCTGCCGTCATGGCATAAACGACCCAGCTGACGTTGGTCAGTTCCGGCAGTTGTGCCAAAAAGATCAGAATCGCCAGCGCATTGACAAAGCCGGTGATGACCGAGCGCGAGACAAAGCGCATCAGCGCACCCAGCTTGAGCAGCCCGGCGACGATCTGCAGCACGCCGGTGAGCACGGTGGCGGCCAGCAGGTATTGCAGACCGTGCTCTTTGACCAGCAGCACCATCACCAGCGCCATGGCACCGGTTGCTGCCGAGATCATGCCGGGCCGCCCCCCTGTGAACGCGATGACGACCGCGATGCAGAACGAGGCATACAAGCCGACCTTGGGGTCTACCCCGGCGATGATGGAAAAGGCGATGGCTTCGGGAATCAGGGCCAGCGCCACAACGAGGCCGGCGAGCAAGTCGCCACGGATGTTGGACAGCCAGTCCTGGCGGATGGTGGATTGAGTCATAGGGGGTCAGGATTTGCGCCGGACCTTGCCGGATCTGCGGGGAATTGATTGAAATGGCGTGTGAACCACGAATAGGCCTTCCAACCGCATGAGATGCCAAGTATCGCACCGTAATCCGGCATCAGAAGACACCTCTGGCCTCAAAATAATTTGACTCTGAGCCTCACTGTTTCAATTCTCAAATCATGCAGTCTCAAACGCTGCAATCGCAACGCACAACTGGTTCAGGTCGCTGACTGTGGCGTGAGGCGTTTGCTCGTGCTTCCACGGGTTGGCTGCGCGGTTAAGCCAGACGGTCTGCATGTTGGCGTTGAGCGCACCCAGCACATCGAGCACCGGGTCGTCGCCAATGTGCAGCACATTCCTAGGACTGGTATCGACAGCGCCTGCGGCTGCGTGAAAAATTCGGCGGTCGGGCTTGCCGATGCCAAACTCCTGGGCGTTGATGCCAGCCTGGAAATATGCTTTGATGCCGATGCGCCCGATGTCGGCATTGCCGTTAGACAGTGCCACCAGCGGATAACGCTTTGACAAAAACTCCAGCGTGCTCAAAGCGTCTTCAAACAACACAACGCGGTTGCGCTCTTCAAAAAAAACGCTATACCCTTCATCAGCCAGCAAGGGGTCTTCGTCCGAGCGAAGCAGCGCTACGCGAATCGCCTCGCGGCGAATAGCACTCAGGTTGTGCGTGAGGTCGGGCCGCAAGCGGACGACATGCTCACGAATCTCTTGCCGCGTTTCAGCGTTGGAAAACAACGCCGCGGTTTTGGGGGCGCGCTGATCGAGCCAGTTTTTAAGTACTTTTTCAGCTCTTTCAATCACGGGCCAGACGGGCCATAAGGTGTCGTCGAGGTCAAGGGTAATGGCCTTGATGCGGGAAAAGTCTAATATCAGAGCTGGGGTATTGGACAAAATTTGAACCGGTGTTGCGTGAGTATGAAAGCTAGGCGAGACTAGGCGAGAATAAGCCATGTCTTTCGCCACTGAACCCACATTTTCCCATGGACAGCCGCCCAAAGCGGTGTCAAGCACCGCTGTCCTTTTTTGCAACCTTGGCACACCCGACGCACCCACCGCGCCAGCGGTACGTCGCTATCTGGCCGAGTTCCTCAGCGACCATCGCGTGGTTGAAATCCCCAGGGCGATCTGGTGGCTGATATTGCACGGCATCATCTTGCGCGTGCGGCCCAAAAAATCAGCCGCCAAATACGCCAGCATCTGGACGAAAGAGGGCTCGCCCTTAAAGGTCTGGACGCAAAAGCAGGCCAGCATGCTGCGCGGCTACTTAGGAACACGCGGCCACAGCGTCGAGGTGCGTTACGCCATGCGCTACGGCAACCCGTCGATTGCCTCGCAGCTTGATGCACTGAAAGCCGATGGTGTGACCCGCGTGCTGATACTGCCCGCCTACCCGCAGTACAGCGCCACCACCACAGCCAGCGTGTTTGATGCGGTCTACACCTGGGCCGCCAAGGTGCGGCATTTGCCAGAATTCAGATTCATCAACCATTACCACGATGCGCCCGGCTACATCGACGCGCTGGCCGACAAAATACGCGCTCACTGGCGCATCAATGGCCGGGCGGAAAAGCTGATCATGAGCTTTCACGGCGTGCCCGAGCGCACGCTCAGGCTGGGCGACCCCTACCACTGCGAATGCCACAAAACAGCGCGTCTGCTGGCAGAAAAGCTGGGGCTTGAAAAAGATAACTACCAGCTCACGTTTCAATCCCGCTTCGGCAAGGCCAAATGGCTGGAGCCCTACACCGAGCCCACACTCATCAAGCTGGCAAAGGCAGGTACAAAAAGTGTTGACGTAGTCTGCCCCGGTTTTACCGGCGACTGCCTGGAGACGCTGGAAGAAATCAACATGGAAGCGCGCCACGCATTTTTGCAGGCAGGCGGCAGGCAATTTAATTACATCGAATGCCTGAACGACAGCCCGGTGTGGATAGCTGCACTGGCAGAATTCACCGCGCAGCAGCTTGCAGGCTGGCCAACCCAGGCAACACCTGACGACCTAGAGAAGCGCGCCGCCTCACGCGCGACAGCTCTGGGGCTGGGTGCGGCGCAATAGCCCTAATGGACAAACTACGCATCGACAAGTGGCTCTGGGCCGCACGCTTTTACAAAACCCGTTCGCTCGCGGTGAACGAAATTGACAAAGGCCGTGTGCACATCAATGACCTTGAAGCCAAGCCAGCGCGTGAGGTCAAAGTCGGCGACACGCTAGCGCTGCGCCAAGGCCCGCCAAACCCGATGACGCGCACACTCACCGTGCTGGGCATCAGCAACCAGCGCGGCGCGGCCCCGGTTGCACAGCAGCTTTACCTTGAGACCAAAGAAAGCATCAAGCTACGCGAACAAGCCGCAGAGCAGCGCCGCCTGCACGCGGAACCCGCCAGCAGCCAAGAGCACGGTCGCCCCACCAAACGCGACCGCCGCACGCTAGACAAAGGCTGGGGCTAGCCGTTACGCTGCGCGAACTTTCTGGCGCGCCACCGAGCGTTTGGCCAACTCGATTTTTGCAATCGCGTTGCGGTGTACCTCGTCTGGGCCGTCCACAATCCGCACGGTGCGCTCGTGCGCGTAGGCCTCAGCCAGAGAAAAGTCACCGCTGACACCAGCCGCGCCATACGCCTGGATAGCCCAGTCAATGACCTTGCAGCTGACGTTGGGGGCAACCACTTTAATCATCGCAATCTCGGCCCTGGCGGCCTTGTTGCCCGCCACATCCATCGTGTTGGCGGCATTCAAAGTTAACAGCCGCGCCTGATCGATCATGCAGCGCGACTCGGCAATGCGCTCGTGCCAGATGGACTGCTCGGCCAGCGGCTTGCCAAATGCAACACGCTCTTGCAGGCGGTCAACCATCATTTCCAGCGCGCGCTCGGCAGCGCCGATGGAGCGCATGCAGTGGTGAATGCGCCCGGGGCCAAGGCGGCCCTGGGCAATTTCAAAACCTTTGCCTTCGCCGACCAAAATGTTGTCAACTGGGACGCGCACGTCTTCAAGCAGCACTTCCATGTGGCCGTGCGGTGCGTGGTCGTAACCGAAGACGGTCAGTGGGCGCAGCAGCGTCACGCCCGGTGCGTCGCGCGGCACCAGCACCATGGACTGCTGCTCGTGGCGGGCTGCATCAAAGTCGGTCTTGCCCATCACGATGAAAATCTTGCAGTGCGGATGACCCGCGCCGGTGCTAAACCACTTGCGGCCATTGATGACGTAATGACCGCCGTCGCGGCGGATGCTGCACTGTATATTGGTCGCGTCCGACGACGCAACAGCTGGCTCGGTCATCAGGAAAGCGGAACGTATTTCACCAGCCAGCAAAGGCAGCAGCCATTTTTTCTTTTGCGCATCGGTGGCGTAGCGCTGCAGGGTTTCCATATTGCCGGTATCAGGTGCCGAGCAGTTGAAAACCTCAGCCGACCACATCACCCGGCCCATGACTTCGCACATCGGCGCGTAGTCGAGGTTGGAAATACCGCCATGGCCTTCGTACTCGTGCGCCATGAACATGTTCCAAAGGCCAGCGGCACGCGCCTTGACCTTCAACTCGTCAATCAGCTTGAGCGACTGCCATGGGTCATCGGCGCGGCGAAGGCCTTCCATTTCCGCGTGATACCGGCCTTCGTTCGGGTAGATATGCTGGTCGTAGAACACAGCCATGCGTTCGAGGTAGTCACGGGTTTTGGCAGAGATTTCGGCGAACATGGGGTCTCCTAGAGGAATGTGAAGTTCAACGTTTTAGGCGTGTATTTAAACAGGCGTAACGGCGCAGAGGGGTCACGAACGTGACGTTGACCTGCACCCATAGACCGTACCATTTATTTTTCCAAGAAGTCCATCAACCCGGAGAATGATGGACATGAGAACAAGCACATTCAGCTAAGAGCAGAGCATTGGTTTTTTGAGGCAAGCCGAAGCCGGCATGCCGATCAAGGAGATTGGTCGAAAACACGGCTTCAGTGACGCCAGAAGTGACCCCGGTTGTTTGAACAACAAATTCCCGAATTTAAATGAATTCTGGGCTGATTGCCAACGTTGCTCGGGGCGCACCGGAAAGTTCATTTTACGCAGGAGCGGGTAGCAGCACCACCGAGAAACCCGTAACTTTCAATCAATAAAGTGCGCGCTCCATTTTGTGACGCACCAACAGCCGCAGCCACACCAGCGCTACCACCGCCGACAACAATCAGGTCATAAAACGTTTGGGAAGAAGGCATCGCATCTAAGGAAATGATGGCGCCTAGTTGGATTGTTCTGCAGCGGTCTCTGGTTTCCACGGCATTGCGCGCCGTTGCAACCACTCCAGCACCATGTTTAACAGCACGCCCAAAATCATCACAACCACAAGACCTGCGTACATTTTTTCCGGCACCAGAACTTCCCAGTAATAAAACGTCATGAAACCAACGCCTTGTTTGGCGCGCAGGAACTCTACCGAGATGATGACAATCATGGCGGTACCCAGTGCAATGCGCAGGCCTGCAAAGATTACGGGCATCGCACCAGGCAAGATGACATGTCGCATCATTTGCAAGCGGGTCGCACCGTAATTTTTGCCAGCCATCAAGTACACGGAATCAATGTTTCGTACGCCAACCATGGTGTTGATGGTCATCAGAATAAAGACGGAAAGTGCGACCACCACAATTTTCGGCCCCTCACCGAAGGGGTCCGAAAACATCAACATAACAATCGGAAAGATCGCAATCTTTGGCAGCACGTAAATCGCTGACAGTGTGGTGTCGAGCATTAATCGAACGGTGCGGTTCACACCCATCACCACACCCAGCAGAATGCCCGGAATAGCACCGATGCAAAAGCCTGCCAGTACACGAGTCAATGTCGCAAGCACATGGCTTTCAGACAACAAAGCGTAGACGCCAGTGCCCCCATCTTTACGATAATAGTCGGCAACCAGCCAAGGACGACCAAGCAGACTGGTGCCCGAAAAACGATCGAAATTGACACTCAAATCCCACAGGCTTTTGGCAATCCGGCTTGGCTGGGGAAACCACAGGGGGTTCACCAAGCCAGTGTTGCCAGCAATCTCCCACATCAGCAAAAGCACCAAGGGGAATCCAAATGCAAGTGACTTTTCGTAAGCGTTTTGCAAATGGAACGGCACCACTCGTCCCACCCGCTCACAACCCACCACCAAAAACAAAAAACCAGCAGCAATCGAGGGCCAAGCCCATTGCGACCACAAACCCGATAGAACGAGCGCAAACTGCAACAAAATAAACGTACCCAAGGCGCTATAGAGGATTCCGTCTTCTTGATTACCGAACCGCCGCAAGTTTTGGACAACAGACAACTGCGGACTTTTAGTACCCATAACCTTTTTTACCGTCATGCCTGCAGTTCCATTGAACGCACCACTTCTTCGCGAAGGTTCTCCCAAATTTCAGCGCGGTACTCAGCGAAGCGAGGTGAGTTCATGGTATCAATACTTCGCGGCCGCTCAAGGTTGATGTCATAGGTGGCCAGGATGCGGCCCGGTTGCGCGCTCATGAGCACAACACGATCGCCCAACAACACGCATTCATCCAGGCTGTGCGTGATGTAGACCACAGTCTTTTTGGTCTCACCCCAGATGCGCAGCAACTCCTCCTGTAACAACACACGGGTTTGCGCATCAAGAGCACCCAGCGGTTCGTCCATCAACAGAACTTCCGGGTCATTGACTATGGCCCGAATGATGCTGACGCGCTGCTTCATGCCACCCGAAAGCTGATGCGGGTAATGGTGTGCAAATTTCGTCAGACCCACCCGGTCAAGCCAATATTTGGCCGCATCTTCTCTCACCTTGAGCGCAAAGCCACGCATCTCTAGTCCGAAAGCCACGTTTTCGATGACTGTTTTCCAGGGAAATATGGCGTACTCTTGAAAGACCACATTATTCAATGGTTTCCCCGGCACATTACCTGCTCGAATATCGATGGAGCCACTTGATATTTTTTCCAGCCCAGCCATCATGCGCAGAACGGTGGACTTCCCGCAACCTGACGGGCCGACGATGCAAACGAATTCACTATCGGCAACATCAAGGCTGAAATCATCCACCGCCAAGTGGGCGCCCACAGCCGTCGGGTAGATTTTGGAAACGTTCCGAACTGAGATTTTTGGTTGTAAGCGGTGGTCATTCATTGTCTAACCACCATTAAAAAACACCGTAGTGAAGGACAACGCATTCAGGCAAGGCTTTGAGCATTCAGTTGGATAGGCGCTTCATGGCTGCTTTGGTGAACTGCTCGTCAACCACCTTCGTCAAATCCAATGGCTTCGTGTATTCGGTTCGACCGTTTTCGCGATGCACTCGCTCAATGTCCATGAGACCCTTAACTGGTATCACCATATTGGCATCATAGATAACTGGACTGCCTTTGCGAATCGCGGCCTCTGTGGAGTTGGTGTAGGTCAAGTAAGCGTCGATATTTTCTTTAGCAAGATACTGCTCTCCTTGCATCATGCGGGCAGCTTCGGCCAGCGCCAGCACAAAACGTTCTGCCACCTCGGGGCGTGTCTTGATAAGTTTGTTGGAGCCAACGAACGCCACAGTCATCAGGCCCGGCGTCAAATCACTTGCCAGCACCACAGCCTTACCGGCGTTGATGATTTGATCGGCATAAGGTGAGCCAGCGATAGCGGCATCTACCGAACCATTATCAAATGCCATTGGCATGTCAGGATTGGCCACATTCATTATCTGCACATCACGAATCGTCGTCGCACCGCGTTCTAGTGCCTTAGATATAAGGTACTCACCACCACTACCTGGTCCACCCGCCACGGCGACTCGTCGCCCTTTAAGGTCAGCCACGGTTTTGACAGTGCCAGCTTCGGCGAGTTGTTTCCTGACAAGAAGCTTGGTTGGGCTGTTGCTCATGGGCTCTAAGGCACCCGGAGCAATGATGCGTATGTCAAGGCCGCGATTCCAGGCGCTCCAAAGCGAGGTAACCATGGCAATGGCGCCTACATCAATAGAACCATTTGTCAGAAAGCTGATCGCCTCAGTACCAGACTTGACCCGCTGCAGTTCAACCTTTAATCCATACTTTTGAAACAAACCACGTTGTGCAGCTACATACATGGTGGCAAATTTCATGATGGGTACATAGGCTACTTTTACCTCTTGCGCAGGTGAAAGTGCCTCTAGATTAGCGGCGGCTCCACTTGTCGAGAGAAGAGCCAAGGTAAGCGCGGGGACAAAAGTTTTTATAAATTTCGAAGCCATCTGCATCTCCTTTAAACTGATTTTAGCAATCAATATTCAAGCATAACCAATTTTAACCTTGGCGACATTTTTTACTGAGTGTGAGCCCAAAACGGTAATGTCCCCTTTGCACCAAGTAGAAATGCCGCCTTTAGCCCGCCCTCGGACCTCGCCGCTGCATCAGTAAAGGCTGCAATCGTGCTGATGCCATCGCATTCAAACAGGCAGCAAAAGAGAGCTGACGAATTGATGGGTGTGAAATAAAAACGGGCCCGAAGGCCCGTGTTTATTAGCTAACTGGCGGAAACGGAGAGATTCGAACTCTCGATGAGGCTCTACACCCCATACTCCCTTAGCAGGGGAGCACCTTCGGCCACTCGGTCACGTTTCCAGTAAAACGATTATCTCACGACTTGAACGCCGATTTTTGCTTTGTTTCAGGCTGCTGGCTGATCCAGCTCAAACGCCTTGTGCAGGGCGCGTACGGCGAGCTCCATGTACTTCTCATCAATCACCACGGAAGTCTTGATCTCGCTGGTGGAGATCATCTGGATGTTGATGCCCTCTTCACTCAGCACGCGGAACATCTTGCTGGCGATGCCGACATGGCTGCGCATGCCGATGCCGACAATGCTGACCTTGCATATCTTTGCGTCGCCGATGATTTCATGCGCGCCCAGTTTGGGCATGACTTGCGCCTTCAGCAGGTCAATCGCCTTGGCGTAGTCGCTGCGGTGTACCGTGAAGCTGAAATCGGTTTTACCTTCTTTGCTGATGTTCTGGATGATGACATCGACTTCAATATTGGCATCGGCAATCGCGCCCAGAATCTGGTAGGCAATGCCTGGCGTGTCGGGCACGCCGAGTACGGAAATTTTGGCTTCATCGCGGTTGAATGCGATGCCCGATACGATGGCTTGTTCCATATTTTCGTCTTCCTCAAAACTGATCAAAGTGCCTGATTTGGCCTCAATGTTGATGTCAATGTCCCAGTCGGTAAAGCTCGACAGCACGCGCAGCGGCACCTTGTATTTACCGGCAAATTCGACCGAACGGATTTGCAGCACTTTCGAGCCTAGCGATGCCATTTCCAGCATTTCTTCAAAGCTCACGGTTTGCAGGCGGCGCGCTTCGGGCACCACGCGCGGGTCGGTGGTGTAGACGCCATCTACATCGGTGTAGATCAGGCATTCGTGGGCCTTCAGGGCTGCCGCAATCGCCACCGCCGAGGTGTCAGAACCACCACGGCCCAGCGTGGTGACGTTGCCGCCCTCGTCCACGCCCTGAAAGCCGGTGATGATAACCACGCGGCCAGCGGCCAGATCAGCACGCACTTTTTTGTCGTCAATCGACTCGATGCGTGCCTTGGTGTGCGCGCTGTTGGTTTTGATCGCCACCTGCCAGCCCGCGTAGCTGACGGACGGCATGCCTTCAGCCTGCAAAGCGATGGCCAGCAAGGCACTGGAGGCCTGCTCGCCCGTAGCGGCCAGCGCGTCAAGCTCGCGGCTATAAGCATTGTCTTGTTTTGAAGGCGACAGCTCTTTGGCCAGACCCAGCAGGCGATTGGTCTCGCCACTCATGGCGCTGGGCACCACCACCATCTGGTGGCCAGCCCGCGCCCATTTGGCGACGCGCTTGGCCACATTGCGAATGCGCTCGGTCGAGCCCATTGATGTGCCGCCGTATTTATGAACGATCAAAGCCATTACAGGGTATCAATCAGGAGTTGGTTGCAAACAATGCTTGCCGGTATCGGGCGGGCCGCCTCCGGTCAAAACGACAGGGAGCGAAGGAGCCAGCGCCACGGCAAAGCCTTAAATTATAACCAGCACCACTGTTCGGTCTATGCGGCCGGGGTGTAGTCCAGCAGGTCGCTGACCCGCGTCACATGGCCGTTTCCGACTTTCAGGTGCAAGCGGTGACCGCGGGTTGTGCAGGCCGCAACCTGGGCCACCAGCTCGTCCAGCTGGGCGGAACTCGGGGTGGCCCCGTGCGCCTGCAGCAGCCAGTAACGCAGCAGATTGGCTTGACGCAGCGTTGAAAGCTTTTGTAGTGCCTTGATATCGGGCGGGCTGCCGACGGTGCTGACGTCCATCGCGGCCAGCTCCAGTAACAGCGCCTGCCCCTGCGCCGCATGGCGCGCACTGCGCGCAAAGGTTTCGCGGAATTGCGGAAAAGCCGCCTCCAGCGGCGGCAACAGGCGCGCACGTATGCGGTTGCGTGTGAACTGCTCGTCGGCGTTGGTCGGGTCTTCCACCCAAGAAACGCCCCGCCCCGCCAGCCAGCGCCGCACGCTGGCGCCAGGCACAGCGAGCAGGGGACGGTAGTAGGTGATGCCATCCCGCACCCAGCGCGCTGGCATGGCCGACAAGCCGGGCAGGCCGGCACCACGCGACAGCGCCAGCAGCATGGTTTCGACCTGGTCATCGGCGTGCTGGGCTATTGCTATATTTTCAATAGCAATCAGTGACCATTTTATAGCCGCTGCGGTACTAAAAGCCTTGTAACGCGCGTTTCTGGCAGCATCTTCAGGACTCTCGCCGGGTGCGTTGCGGGCATCGACCCTGTGGATGGCAAGCGGCACATTAAGCTGAGCGCAAAGCGCGGTGCAGTGGCTTGCAAAATCCTCAGCTGCGGGCTGCAGCCCGTGATGGATGTGGATGGCCCTCACCTGCCCCGGCCATTTTTCAGCGCAGGCGAGCAACAGCGCGGTCGAATCGGCACCGCCGCTCAGCCCTACGGCCAGGGGCAGTCCCGGTGAAAAAGAGGCCAGTGCTCCAGGCAGGTCTTGCGCAGCTCCGCTACGCGCCACGGTGGCCCACCGCGAAATCATTCAGGCCGGTGCGGTCTTCTCCGCGCAGCAGCCACAGCGGACGTGTGGCAAAACTCACGGGTACGCCAGTCTGCCCTTCGAAAGGCCGCAAACTGCGGTCAAAAACCGAGCTGCCCGGCATGTAGCGCAGCGCGACCCCGGTACGGCGAATGCCGGACGTATTGACCTTTGCACCGTGGATCATGAAGATGTCATGCATGGACATTTGCCCCGGCTCAAGCTCGATGTCGACCGCATCGTTGATGTCAAAGCTGCCGTGAGCCATGCGCTGGTTCAGCGTCAGGTCGTTGCGGTCTTCATGCAAATGGGGGTGCAGATGTTTAGCGGTGTGCGAACCCGGTATCACGCGCAGGCAACCGTTTTCACGGGTGCTGGGTTCGAGCGCCACCCAGACGGTGCAATTGGCCAGCGGACGGATGGGCCAGTAGTGGCCGTCCTGGTGCCAGGGCGTCTCGTAGCCTTCGCTGGCGGGTTTGCAGAACACGTGGCAACCCCACAAGATGACGTCGGGGCCCAGGACTTGCGCCACCAAGTCCACGATGTCGGGGTTCATCGCCAGCTCGAAAAAGTCACGGCTGCCGCGCACGCCTTCGTCGTTCTGGCCTTCGATATGCGCGCTGACCAGCTTTTCGGGGCGCACGCCGGGGTTGTTGCGGATCAGCGTATTGAGCGCATCCTGCATGCGGACAACCCAGGTGTTGTCCAGCCTGAATTGGGGCACCACATAGCCATCTCGCTGGTAGCGCAAGACTTCTTGTTCAGAGAGGCAAGCCATGTTTGAACTCCTTTGTAGATGAAAGCGGCGCGTTACTTGGCTGCGTCGGCTTTGGTATCGGTGTATCGGCCATAGCTCTGCAGACGCTCGTAGCGGCGGTCCAGCAGCTCCTTGACCTTGAGGTCGCTGACCTGGCGGAAGGCGTCGTTGAGCGCGCGCTTCAAAAATGCCGCCATCTGCTTGTGGTCGCGATGCGCGCCGCCGACCGGCTCGTTGACGATCTTGTCGATGACACCCAAAGCCTTCAGGCGATGCGCCGTGATGCCAAGGGCCTCGGCGGCTACTTCGGCCTTTTCGGACGTTTTCCAGAGAATGGACGCGCAACCTTCGGGGCTGATAACCGAGTAAATCGAGTATTGCAGCATCACCACCTGGTCAGCCACCGAAATGGCCAGCGCGCCGCCAGAGCCGCCCTCGCCAATGATGGTGGTGATGATGGGTACTTCGAGCTGCGTCATTTCAAAAATGTTGCGGCCAATGGCTTCCGACTGGCCGCGCTCTTCGGCATCAATGCCGGGGTAGGCACCGGGTGTATCCACAAAGGTAAAAACTGGCAGCTTGAACTTTTCAGCGGTCTTCATCAGCCGCAAGGCCTTGCGGTAGCCCTCGGGTTTGCACATGCCGAAGTTGCGCAGGCCACGCTCTTTGGTGTCACGCCCTTTTTGATGCCCCAGCACCATGCAGGCCGTGCCGTTAAAGCGGGCCAGCCCGCCAACAATCGAGAGATCGTCTGCAAAATTCCTATCACCGTGCATCTCGACAAAATCGGTGAATATATCGCGAATGTAATCGAGCGTATAGGGCCGCTCGGGATGGCGGGCTATCTTGGTGATTTTCCAGGCGGTTAAATCACTGTAAATGTCTTTCGTCAGCTGCTGGCTTTTTTTGGCAAGCTGGTCAATTTCTTCTGAAATATCAACAGCAGATTCCGTTTGCACATAACGCAGCTCTTCAATTTTTTCTTCAAGCTCCGCAATCGGCCGCTCAAAATCGAGGAAGGTCTTTTTCGCCATGTCTTGCTCCTCAGGGCATCAAATCAGTTTGGCTCACATAGTACTGCGACCCGAAAATATCGAAACATGAAAACGCGTCTTCGCACCCATGGCGGCGTTGCAACCCTTGCAAAGGCGGCCAGCCTTCGCTGCGGCTTGCGTCTTGCCCTGGGCGCGAATCCATCACTTTCATTTTGTTCCGCTACTTTCGGGTCGCAGTACTAGTACGGGTAGCGGGTCAAGCGAGCGCCAAATATACCAAGTTGCCACACTACAGTACGGTGCCCAGGCGGCAGCCACCTCACGCGCATCGCTGCGGCTAACGGATTCGCACGAAAAATAATTTTTGCTGATACCGTTGATAAGGCCCACATCATCCAGCGGCAACACGTTGGGGCGGCGCAAATAAAAGATCAAAAACATCTCGGCCGTCCAGCGGCCAATGCCGCGAATGGCAACCAGCTCGGCAATGATGGCTTCGTCGTCCATCACGTCCCAGTCCTTGATGCTAATGGTGTCAGCGTCAAAGTGGATCGACAAGTCGACCAGATACTCAATCTTGCGCGCGCTCAGGCCGGCCGTGCGCATGTCGTCCACCTTGAGCTTGAGCACATTGGCAGGCGTCATCTTCTTCGGTAGCGCTTCAAACTTGTGCCACACCGACTGCGCTGCCTTGACCGATATCTGCTGGCCCACAATGCTGCGCGCCAGCGTGTTGAAGGCATCGCCACGCGACTGTAGGCAGGCGTCGCCAAACTGCGGAATCAGTCGCTTCATCACGCGGTCTTTTTTGGCCAGATGCTTGCAAGCATCCAGCCAGTATTCGGGCGTGTTATCGGCTAGGGGGGTCTCAACCGAGGCGGCAGTTAACGCTGGTTTTACTATCTTTTTCATAGCTGTTCACGCCCGAAAACAGGTTGTTTCAGTCTGAAATATGCCGTAAAAATCATGTTTTTACCTCCCAGGTGGTGCCCGTTGGCGAATCTTTCAGCACAACACCTTGTGCCAGCAGGTCATGACGGATGCGGTCGGCAGCAGCGAAGTCTTTGCCCGCTTTGGCGGCTGCGCGCTGCGCAATCAGGGCTTGAATGCTGGCATCGCTCAGTGTTGCGCCCGCTTGCAGGTAATCGCCCGGCTCGCCCTGCAGCAAGCCGAGGCAAGCGCCCAAGCTTTTAAGCAGACCAGCCGACTCGACTGAGCCGGTTTTGTTGACTTCGCCAGCCAGATCAAACAGCACGGCCATCGCTTCGGGCGTGCCAAAGTCTTCGTCCATGGCGGTCTTGAAGCGTAAGGCAAATGGCTGAACCCAGTCGATCTCTACCGGCGCAGCCCCTTCGACAGACCCAGGACGAACGGAATGCAGCGTGGTGTACAGCCTTTTAAGCGCTGCCCTGGCATCGTCCAGATGCGCATCGCTGTAATTCAGTGGGCTGCGGTAGTGCGCGCGAATGATGAAAAAGCGCACTGTCTCGGCATCGTACTTGGCCAGGATTTCACGAATCGTGAAAAAGTTGCCCAGCGACTTGGACATCTTTTCGTTGTCCAGCCGCACAAAACCGTTGTGCATCCAGATGCTGGCCAGTGGTTTGCCAAACGCGCCTTCAGACTGCGCGATTTCGTTTTCATGGTGCGGAAACTGCAAGTCAGCGCCGCCGCCGTGGATGTCAAACGACTCGCCCAGCAAAGCGCAGGCCATGGCCGAGCATTCGATGTGCCAGCCAGGCCTGCCGGGGCCATAGGCGCTGGGCCATTTGGCATCGTCTGGCTCGGCCGGTTTGGCGCTCTTCCAGAGTACAAAATCCAGCGGGTCGTCTTTGCCATCAAGCACATCAACCCGCTCACCGGCACGCAACTCGTCCAGCGATTTACCTGACAGCTTGCCGTAGCCGTCAAATTTGCGCACTGAATAATTCACGTCGCCTGCGCCCACGTCGGTTGCAGATTGCGACTGCGCCTGATAGGCCAGGCCCTTCTTTTCAAGGGTCGAAATCAGGCTCAACATTTGCGGCACATAGTCGGTGGCGCGCGGCTCATGGGTCGGCCGCTCTATGCCCAGGGCATCGGCATCCTGATGTAGGGCTTGCACCATGCGATCAGTCAGGGCGCGCATGGTTTCACCGTTTTCAACGGCGCGTTTGATGATTTTGTCGTCAATATCAGTGACATTACGCACATAGGTGACCTTCAGGCCACTGGCCTTCAGCCAGCGCTGCACCACATCAAAAGCCACCATTGACCGCGCGTGACCCAGATGGCACAGGTCATATACCGTCATGCCGCACACATACATGCGAGCTTGACCGGGAATCAAGGGCAAAAAATCCTGCATGTCACGCAGTAGCGTGTTGTAAATCCGAAGGCTCATGAATGGGTGTGGAGTCGTGGCGTAGGTTGCAGCGTGCTGCCAAAAAGAGGGCTCAAAAGAGTGCTCATGTAGCTCGTTATTGGGGCGCAAATGAGTAACACCCCTCAGCTACAATCCACCAGTATATCCAGAGTGCTTGCCACCCTAAAAGCAGTAAAAATTGCAGAGATTCTATGTTCAAGCCAGCATTTCATTCAAAACAAACACCACACGCTGGCTCTCTCGCCGATTTTCACAGCGCCCTGCGAATACTTTTTCTGGCGGCTACGCTTTCCGTCTCTTTTGTCAATCTGGCATATGCCGATGACTACAGCGATGTCAACGCCTTGATCAAATCCGGCAAGCTCGCCGAAGCCCTCGCCAAAGCCGATCAATACCTGGCCGGCAAACCACGCGACCCGCAAATGCGCTTTATCAAGGGCGTGATTCAAACCGAAGCCGGCAAACCGGCCGACGCGATTGCAACCTATACCCAGATCACGCAAGACTACCCGGAACTGCCCGAACCCTATAACAACCTGGCCGTTCTGTACGCAGGTCAAAACCAGTTCGACAAGGCGCGCGCCGAGTTAGAGATGGCCATTCGTACCAACCCCAGCTACGCCACGGCGCATGAAAACCTGGGCGACGTGTACGCCAAGCTGGCCAGCCAGGCTTATAGCAAAGCCCTACAACTTGACAGCGGCAACACTGGCTTGAGCCCCAAGCTGGCTCTGATTCGTAGCCTGTTTACGCCAGCGACCAAAGGCCCGCGGCCAAGCACCGCCGCGCAAGCATCAGGCGAGGTTTCCGCAGCACCGGCAGCAAGCCTTTTGAAAACACCTTGAAAGCCTGGTACACCGCCAAATCGAGCGGCAACCTCAACCGCATAGGAATTATTGGATGATATTCACAGTTTTATCTCGCCGCGCTCTAATGGCTAGCGTTGGTCTTGCATTCAGTTTGCTGTCGGTAGCCACGTTCGCGCAAAAGTCACCGCAGGTCAAGTTCGTTACCAGTGAGGGCAATTTCGTAGTCGAGGTCTATCCCGACAAGGCTCCAAAAACTGTTGAAAATTTTCTACAGTACGTTAAAGACAAGCACTACGATGGCACGATATTTCACCGCGTGATTGACGGGTTCATGGTTCAAGGCGGTGGTTTTGCAGCCGACATGAGAGAAAAAACAATGCGCGCACCAATACCATTGGAAGCTGGCAATGGACTCAAAAACGACCGTGGCAGCATCGCCATGGCCCGCACGTCCAATCCGAATTCAGCCACAGCCCAATTCTTCATCAACGTAAAAGACAACGCAATGCTGAACGCGCCAAGTCCCGATGGCTATGGTTATGCAGCCTTCGGAAAAATCGTCTCGGGCATGGAGACGGTTGATAAAATTCGCCTTACAGCGACTGGCAACAAAGGGCAGTTCCAAAACGTACCCGTCAACCCCATCGTCATCACCTCCGCCACTTTGGCGAAATAACCCTCTCCAGGAAAAGTCATGAGCAATCCAAAAGTAGAACTCCACATCAAAGACCACGGCGTGATCACGCTGGAACTGGATGCTGCCAAAGCTCCGAAAACCGTCGCCAATTTTTTAAGCTACGTGGGCAAGGGCCACTACAGCAACACCGTGTTTCACCGAGTGATTCCCGGCTTCATGGTGCAGGGTGGCGGCTTTGAAGTCGGCATGAAACAAAAGCCGACTGATGGCGAAATTGAAAACGAAGCCACCAACGGCCTGAAAAACGACAAGTACACCGTGGCCATGGCCCGCACCAACGCACCGCACTCAGCCAGCTCGCAGTTTTTCATCAACGCATCGAACAACAACTTCCTCAACCACACCGCACCCAGCGGCTCCGGCTGGGGCTATGCGGTGTTTGGCAAGGTGGTGTCAGGGATCGACGTGGTTGACCAAATTGAAGCCGTCAAAACCGGCAACAAGGGCGGCCACAGCGACGTGCCGCAGGCTGATGTGATCATCGAAAAAGCTGTGGCGCTGTAAGCGTGGCAGAGCTGACCGCTCCGCCCGACTGGCGCACGGTCGATTTCATTTCAGACCTGCATCTGCACGCCAGCGAGCCGGCTACGTTTGCGGCCTGGCAGCACTACCTGCAAAGCACACCGGCAGATGCGGTTTTCATACTCGGCGACTTGTTTGAGGTTTGGGTCGGTGACGATGCGCTGAGTTATAACTTGGCTAGTACTGCCGCAAGCTTTGAAGACCAGTGCGCACAAGTACTGGGCCAAGCAGGCATCCGATTGCCCCTGTTTTTCATGCATGGCAACCGCGACTTTCTGGTCGGCCAGCATCTGGCAGACTTGTGCAACATGACTTTGCTGACTGATCCGACGCTGCTGGTTTTTCCGTCATCCTCAAGCCAGCGTTACCTGCTCTCGCACGGCGACGCGCTGTGCTTGGACGATGTCGACTACATGCAGTTTCGCCAGCAGGTGCGCTCAGCCGAATGGCAACAGGCTTTTCTGGCCAAGCCACTCGCCGAGCGCCAGGCCATTGCGCGCGGCCTGCGCCAGCAAAGCGAAGCCAAAAAACTTGTCAGGACTGACTACGCAGATGTAGATGCGAGCGCCGCACTGCAATGGCTGCAGGCGGCCAACGCCAAGACGCTGATACACGGCCACACCCACAAGCCCGCAACCCATCAGTTAGATGCCGCTCATCAACGCATCGTGCTCAGTGACTGGGACGCCAGCGCCACACCCCCTCGCGCCGAGGTGCTGCGCCTGAGCTTGGGCGTGTTCGGCTTGCAGCGCATAGCCTTGCAGTAGCCGCCGCCATGCTGAACGGTTTGGCTAAATTGCTTCGGCGATTCACAGCACCACAGCGCCCCATCCCCGAGGCACTGTGGCAACAAACGCTGGCCAGCTACCCATTTCTGACCCGCCTTTCAGAGCCAGATCAACTGCAACTCAAACACTTGAGCAGCCAGTTTTTAGCCAGCAAAGAATTCAGCGGCGCACACCAGCTGGTGGTGACAGACCGCATGGCACTGGCGATTGCAGCGCAAGCCTGCCTGCCCGTGCTGCACCTGGGCATCCGCTATTACGACGAGTTCAAGGGCATCGTGCTGCACCCTGGCCCCATGCTGGCACGCCGCGAAGCGCGCGATGCAGCAGGCGTGGTGCACGGCTACAGCGAAGTGCTGGCAGGCGAGGCCATGGAAGGTGGCCCCGTCACCTTGAGCTGGCAGGACGTGGCTGCGTCAGGCACATCAGACGCGTTAGCCGATTCAATGGCCAGAGGCTACAACGTCGTCATCCATGAGTTTGTCCACAAGCTAGACATGCACAGCTCGGCTGGCGGCAGCGCCAACGGCTGCCCGCCCCTGCCCTCACGCGCCGCCCAAGCGCACTGGCAAGTCACCATGCAAGCGGCCTATGCAGCGTTTAAAGAAAAACTCGCCATGGCCGAGCGTTTTGGTGGTGAGCCGCCCTGGCTAGATGCCTACGGCGCAACATCACCGGCAGAGTTTTTTGCAGTTGCGTCAGAAGCGTACTTTGTCAACCGCGAGCAGTTTAAACATGCGTTTTCAGATTTGACGCTGCTTTTTGATGGTTTTTATCTACGAAAAGCCGACTTTTAGGGCCTCGGCTGGCACTTGCCCGATGGTGCACAGAGTTATTGGGGTCAGACGCCAATAACTCTGCAGTAGCTGCTGTCCGTTAGCGTTTCAGCAAAACCTTCAGCGCGTTTTGCACGCGGCGAGCGTTGCTGCCTTCAAAGTCACCGGCCAATACTTTAGCAGTGTCTTCACCCCAAGTTTCAATCGGCGCTGGCGCATTGCGCTTGGTCAGCAGTTGCAACTGCAACATGCGACGCGCGCTGATGTGCTCTGCGGGGGTTGGCAATTCGGCAGCCATTTCCAGGCGCAGCAGTGATTCAGATGCGTCTTTGCCCGATGCGCTGCTGACAGCTTTTGCCCAGCTACCGTGCACGGCTGGCGTGATGGCTTTGCCCAAGTCATGTACGCTGGGCAGTTGCGCTGCATCGCGCTTTTCCCATGCGCTGAGCAGGTTGGTAAGCACCTCGCCGTGGGCTTGCATGGCGAGCTTTTTAAGGGCCATGTTGGCGGCATCAAAGGCTTCGCGCTGGGCGCGGAAGGCGGCATCGCCAAGGCGTGGGCCGCGCTCTTCAAACGCTGGACGCTCGCTGAAACGCTCACTACGCTCTGGGCGCTCGGCACGGTACGGCTCAAACTTGTTGTCAGTGCTCTGACGCGGGCCACCTAGCTTGCTGCCGGGGCCACCACTGCGTGAATCTTTGCGGTCACCAAACTTGCCGCCACGGCTGTCACGGGGAGCTTCCGCTTTACGCGCACCGGGCCGGTCATCGCCACGCATGGCGAGTATGGGTTTTGCTGGGGCCTTCTTCGGTTCAGGTACAGGTGCGGGTGCGACTACTGCGACTGTTTCGGCAGGCGTTGACTCTGCCGGAGCCGTTGCACTCTCGTC
>Ga0105053_10001690_pt1 | contig 35143 bp, 33 predicted proteins | sample BON01_FD_78093 | JGI IMG/M metagenome (GOLD analysis project Ga0105053, IMG submission 78093) | Freshwater microbial communities from Lake Bonney liftoff mats and glacier meltwater in Antarctica - BON-01 | ecosystem: Environmental > Aquatic > Freshwater > Ice > Glacier meltwater | place: Lake... | reverse complement strand
GCAGGTGGATACGCCTAAAATACAAAACGCATAAGGCGTAAGCAGCACAGCTCAACGTTCGTCGGGCTTGTTCAACACGAGTCAGGTTGTCGGCTCCGCGACATCCTAACTCTCAGGGTTCGACATAAACCATGGCCACTGAACCTCAGTTCGATATAGACCGGATCGCGAAAGCGATCGGAAATCTTTCCTCTAATACTGGGAAGACCAATCGTGAGGTGCGCAACAAGCTGGAGGCTGCCACAAAAGAGGTCTCTGCCCTCACTTCCGAGATCGCAGAATCCCGACAAGAGTTCGGCCATAAGATGACCGCATTAGCGAAGTCTATCGACCGCCACTCAGCCAGCAGTTCCACACTGACGAAAGTTATCATTGCGCTCACCGTGATTCTCGCGATTTCAGCGGTAGTGGGCACAGTCACTCCATACTTAATGAAAGGGTCGACCCAACCAGTTGAGACAACTCCTGTCAGAACTGCGCCCTGACTTCCGTGTCTCACTTCAAACGTTCGCCAATGAATATAGATCAAGTCGTGGCTCAGTTCGAAACCGAAACATCCTCCGACCTTTCGCGTTTGAGCACTGAATTGGTTGGCGGACGTTGTGAGCAGTTTTCCCACCGACATGCAGAAGAGCTTCACGTATTTGGTCTAACTCTCGAGGTCGATCACCCGACCAGTAACTTTAGGCTACTTCTACTTCGAGTTTCGATAGCGTGCGTTCAATCCGAAGCGATCAAGGGGGAGGTGATCTGGTTTAAGTCCCGGGAAGATTTTGGATTCACAGATTTGAGCATAACCGCAGAAGGATTTACCCCTGAGAGCATCGGCAGTTTCACGAAAGACTGGCCTCGTCTCCTTGAGTCCTTTGAGATGGCTGCATCACGAAAATCCCCATTGCGAGCCACATGAAACAGAGGCGAACCAGTCGCCGCAGAGATCTCCGTTTCTGATCTCAAACGTCATGAAAGAAAAACAAGAATACGACATCACCCAATCTGCCATGCTGGCGGATATGACGACATGCTTGAACCTCTATCGTCTCTCCACCCCTGGAATTTATGTCTGCGTTCATCCTCAAGTTCAGCTTTCCGAAAACATCCGGATCACCCCGAGCTTGATTGCACAGGTGAATGCTGGACCCCATAAGCAATGCCAGACGGGAGAAGAGACAGGGGATTATGATCGGTTTTTGGGTCCACCCAATTTCATTTTCGATGTATTCCGAAAAGACCAAAAAGATCTCTACGAGTCTCGGAAATCTTTATTCGAACAAAGCGGGGTGATTGAATATGTGGCTTGGTTCACTTTGGAGCAAAAACCTATTTGGAATCGGCTCACCGAAGGTCGCTACGAAGTGATTGAGGAAGATGAGAAGAATATAATTAAGAGCAGTGCTTTACCCGGATTGTGGCTTCCCGTAGACGCGATGGTTCAACGCGACATGTTCCTGATGCTAGCCGGACTACAGCGCGGTCTCTCAAGACGAGAACATCATGAATTCATGGACACAGTCTGGAAAAAGAAACCCTAACAAATTGGTGCAGACCATGCCGCCAAGGTGCCCTGTCTGACCTCAAGTATTCGGCCCAAGCTACTTATCCGCCACGAAGGCGGCGGTGATGACGCCGATGTAGTTGTAGCGGGTGACGCGGGTGTCGTCGATGCCTTGTTCGTTGTTCACGCCGATCGTGATCCAGCCTTTGTTTGTTTTCACCACCAGTGCATGGGCCACCCGGCGACCCGAGCTGCCGTTGAAGAGCACCACTTGGCCGGGCTCGAGGTTTTCGTAGGGTAGCCTCTCGGAAACGATCCAAGCATCGGGTGGGATCAGTGGTTCCATGGATAGGCCCTGGCCACGCCAGACTTGAGCGTTGGGGCGAGTGCGGGCGTAGGCTTCGGCGCGTTCGCTCAAAGCCCGGTCGATCTTTAGTTGAGGGGTGTCGGGGTTGCTGAGATGTAACCGTTCGATGCGCGGGACCGTCACCGTAAGGGTATTACTCTGGCACCCGGAACTCAACCCAGCGACCAACAGAAGGGCAGCGAGTGAAATCAGCCGGAAAGGAGTTGAGATTCGACGCATGAACTTGAATTGGACTGAGGAGATTGCAGCGAGGTGGTGGATAAGTCTGAATCATCGTGCAAAGCCCAAAGCTCGAGGCAAGGTCGGCCGAATTTCCAAAAATCCAAACACTGATCGCTCGTAGAGGCGGGTCTCTGACCCGCCTTGTCCCGACAAGAGACATTCGGAAGTCGGGTCAAAGACCCCGACTCTACTTTCTTGCGAGGCTACTTTAAAGACGGTTTAAAATCGGATCAATCAGTTCACTTCGTTTCTGATCTGGTTGATGTCGCGAGAGAATCCTGCGCGTGTGCCTGTATTCCATGCCAGGTGAAGATAATGTAGTAGAGGCGGGTCTCTGACCCGCCTTACCGCGTCCAAAGATGATCCTGCCATCGTGCCACTAAATGGGCTTTGACCGGATTGTTCTGGATATAACGAACCGTCTTGTCCCACTCGGCATCGTTGCGAATCCAGTGATCAAACCATTCACGTTGCCACACGGGTCCACTCTGTTCTCGGGTGCGGTTGATGCGGAGCCCGCTACGACCTTTGACCCTTTTCATGATCGTCGCGAGTGGGCGTGCGGTTTCTCGAGGCGGGATAATTAAGGCATGCCAATGATTGGGCATGATACTGTACCTGCCAGTCGTGTAAGGCCTGTAACTCTTCGGCAACGATGCTCGCAAGTGAGGTCTCCTTTAGAGCACAACTGCCACTGCCTGCATCAAGATACTTCTCCATCGTGCGAAAACACACTCTTTGGAGGTTAGAAAACTCTTTTGACTGAGGGCTGATTGATTGGAGTTTTCGATGAATCTCTCTCAGGCGCAGCACGACTTCCTGAGGAAGACTATCGCGCAGGCGCACGGTCACGAAATAACGGCCATCCTTTACTTCCCAGTGAGGGAGTTTTCCTCTTCGAAACTGGGTTGTTTCGGGAGGAGGCATGATCAGGGAAGGCGGGTCAAAGACCCGCCTCTACTACTCATTCCACGCCATCATTCTCATCGACCCACTGGGCATAGTCGGCACGTGGGACAAATCGGAGTGAAGCGGAGTTGATGCAGTAGCGTTCACCGGTGGGACGTGGGCCATCGTTGAAGACGTGACCGAGGTGACTACCGCAGACTTTGCAGTGAGTCTCGTCGCGCACCATGCCGTAGCTGGTGTCGCGTTTTACGCCCACGAAGGATTTCTCAATCGGCTGATAAAAGCTGGGCCAGCCAGTGCCGCTCTTAAATTTGGTCTCACTATCAAAGAGTGGAGTTTCGCAACCTACACAGAAGTAAATGCCATCGGCCTTGTTGTCCCAAAATTCGTTTTGAAATGGTGGCTCAGTGCCTTGCTCGCGAGCCACATTATATTGGCGGGCATTGAGTAGCTCACGCCATTCGGCTTCGGTGCGTTGCACCTTATTTTTGCCCATGTCGATCACGACATTGGAGGGCAAACCACAGGCGGAAGTTTCGCCGAGTTCGCATTCAAGCGCATCCTTGGCGGTAGTTTTTTCGGTATTCTTCATAGTGGCGGCAAACAGACTTCCCACGGTCAACGTCAACACGAGGGTCAGTAGGACTAAAAGTGGTTTCCTCATACAAATAAGAGTAATCAGGTTTTGGTTTTATTCCACCCGCACCGGCAAAGTTCCATCGCCAAACTCAGTCTTGAGCTTTTGCCCCGATGCTAGCCCCTCTTTCCGTGCGATGGGATTGCCTTGCTCATCTCTCACGATCGCAAACCCACGCTGGAGGACTGAGGCCGGACTCACCGACTGCAGGCGCTTCCAAAGCGAAAGCAGCCGCTGCGACTCTTGCTGAACGCGGAACTCTGGCGAGCGGCGCGCTAGATCAGCGCCTGCCGTTGCCAGACTGTGGCGTCGTTCCTGAAGTTGTGAGGCTAGTATCGAAGTGAGCCGATTGGCACAATCATCGAGACGCAGAAACCCCTGCTCGATTTGCGTGCGAGGACTGAGAAGGCGCAACCGACTCTGCGCATGATCGAGTTGGGCGCGTGCCGTTTCCACCGCACCGAATAGTTCTGTGCTCATATCGCGCGCAGCCTGTTCTACCCGCTCCAAGGCCTCGACAAAGTGGCTCGAAACCAATTCCGCCGCCGCGCTCGGAGTCTCCGCTCGCACATCAGCGACAAAATCACTCAACGTGAAATCGATCTCATGACCCACCGCCGAAATCACCGGCACCGAACAATCGGCAATCGCGCGCACTAATGGTTCTTCATTGAACGCCCACAAATCTTCCAAGCTCCCGCCGCCACGCCCAATCACGATCAAATCGAAAACCTCCTGCTGCTGCGCTATCTTCAGCATTTCCACCATTTCTGCGCCGGCCCCATCACCCTGAACTTTGGCCGGAAGCACCACGATGCGTCCGCGCCAGCCGCGTCGAATCATAATGCGCAGAAAATCCTGCACCGCTGCACCAGTCGGCGAAGTGATGAACCCCACCGTCGAAGGCATTGTCGGTAATTCTTTTTTGCGATCCGCGTCGAACAAGCCCTCTGCGGATAAACGTTGTTTCAGCGCTTCAAACTCCTGCTGCAAACGCCCCACCCCATCTTCGACCACCACCCGCACGATCAGCTGATATTGCCCCCGCACCTCGTAAACATTGAGCTCCCCATAAACGAGCACCTGCTGGCCCGCGCACAGCTTCGTCTTCTGCCGCATCGCATCGCCCCGAAACATCACCGCCGAAACCTGGGCCTCACTGTCCTTCAGTGAAAAGTAGACATGCCCGCTGGCCTGATTCCGTAAATTGGAAACCTCCCCACGCACCCAGCCCGGCGCGATTCCATGCTCGAGCAGTTCTTTTACGCGGCGCGTGAATTCACCGACCGTCGCCACGCGAGTCTCATCATCATCCAACGTGATCTCACTGCGTTTACTCATACTTTGGCTTGCTTGCAGTCATAGCGCCGACGAATGAACTGCACTCCGACCGTAAGCACCACGAATAATCCAATCGCTATCAACGCCATCTTACCGCGCCCATGCATTAAAGCGTCGCCAAACAAAACGAAGGCACATGCGTAGGCTGAAGAGATGATCCAGGAGATGATAAAGTAGGTGACGAATGGGATCCCGGCTAATCCCAGCAAATAACTCTGCAAAACGTAAGGAGGGCCGGGCGTCACTCTCACTAAGACCACCAGGGTGCGGTGATTATGCGCAGAAACTTCCGGCAACTTATACCCCAACCAATTCAGGAGTTTGATTAACCAGGGTCGAAATAGGTGACGGGACAGCCAATATGAAATCGCAAGATTTACCGCGATACTCAAGCAGACCAAAAGCAGGACCAGCGGCATCCCCAGTTCCGGCGCGAAAACCGACCCCGCCGGCAGGGTAAATACGGTAAGAGGACAACCGATTGCGGGCAAAATCGCCATGGCCGTGAAGAACATCACCGGCCCAGCCTCGCGGGTAATTTCAATCCCCTGCTCCAAGAGCGCTTTAATATCCACGCCACTTAGCACGAAAGCCGCCGCCGTCACTATGATGACGCCAAGCACGGCTAGCTTGATCAGCATCTGTTTTTTCCCCCGTGGCATGGGCTCACTCATAGCGTCACGATGCCCATTCCGCTTCCGTCGCGTCAATCACAGTCTCGGTGGTGACGCATCCATATCAATCACTGTCATTGCGAGGAACGGAGTGACGCGGCAATCCACGACTGCCAATCGGATGCACTTTCCTATTCGTGGATTGCCGCGGTCGGCTACGCCTCTTTCGCAATGACAGGGTGAAAATGAAGGGTTTACGGAAAAGACTTCCGTTCAACCCAACGTAAACTACCGTGCTACAACCGCGTATGAAGTTAACCATCGTGATCCCCTGCTACAACGAGTCGCACACCATCAAGCAATTGGTGGAGCGTGTGCGCAATGCACCCGTCGAGAACAAGGAAATCATCATTGTGGATGATTGCTCTACTGATGGCACCCGCGACGTGCTCCGCAATGAAATCACGCCGTTGGTCGATAAAATCATCTACCACGAAACCAATCAGGGAAAAGGCGCGGCCTTGCGCACTGGTTTTGCCGCCGCAACCGGGGATGCTGTTATCATTCAGGATGCCGATCTTGAATACGATCCCAACGAGTATCCTCGACTGCTGAAACCGCTCATTGAAGGAAAAGCCGACGTCGTCTTCGGCTCGCGTTTTACCGGTGGCGACGCCCACCGCGTGGTCTATTTCTGGCACATGATCGGCAATAAGTTCCTTACTCTCGCCTCGAACATGCTCACCAATCTGAACCTCACGGACATGGAGACATGCTACAAATTGTTCCGACGTGAGGTGCTGCAGAAAATCACGATCGAAGAAAATCGTTTTGGTTTTGAACCGGAGATCACTGCGAAAGTATCCCGTTTGAATGTGCCAATCTACGAAGTTGGCATCAGCTACTACGGCCGCACTTACGACGAAGGTAAGAAAATTGGCTGGAAAGATGGCTTCCGTGCACTCTACGCCATCATCAAATACAACCTGTTTCGGTAACGTTTCCATTTACCCTCTTTTGACGTCTTATCCCGTCGCCATATCGTGGAATCCTCTCGACCCTGATCCCCCTTCTGTGAGTCCTCCCCAAGTAGCCCTCGTCATCCCTGCCTATAACGAAACTCTGGTTTTACCGGAATTGTTTCGTCGGCTCACGGCTATCTTTGATCAACACAAAGAAATCGCTTGGAACGCCATTTTGGTCGATGACGGCAGCCAAGATGGCACGGCAGCGATGATCCGAACTCAATGTGTAAAGGATGGCCGATTCCGGCTCCTAGAACTTTCCCGAAATTTTGGTTTTCAAGCCGCGCTTATGGCCGGATTGGATCATTGCACCGAATTCGATGCAGTCATCACGATGGATGCAGATCTGCAGGATCCTCCGGAAGTGATCCCGGATCTGGTAAACGCTTGGCAAGAGGGCGCAGAAGTCGTGCTCGCGGTTCGACGCTCACGTCAGGATAAAGGATTACGTCGATTAGGATTCGATCTTTTCCATGCCCTCTTTGGCAAGCTAGTCGACATCCCGATCGAGCGTAACACGGGAACTTTCGGTCTTTTGAATCAAGCTGCGGTCGCCGCGTTTGCACGCCTTCCTGAATCGCATCGTTTCTTTCCGGGACTGCGTTCTTGGTTGGGTTTCACGCGCCGCGATGTGATTTATGATCGGCAGGAACGTGCGGCTGGTGAAGCCACCCAAAGTCTTGGTCGATTATTCCACTACGCCTTCGACGGTATTTTTAGTTTTTCCCGCCTGCCTTTGCGACTGCTGACTCTTTGCGGCGTATTCGTCGCCGGGTTAGGATTCGCTGTCGGGCTGTTCTTTATTGTGCGGAGATTAATGGGCATCGAAATTGCCCAAGTCGGGTTCACCACCTTGGTTACCTTGGGCTTGTTTATCGGGGGCTTGCAACTAATCGGCATCGGCGTCCTCGGGGAATATCTCGGGCGAGTTTACGACGAGGTAAAACGTCGGCCGAACTACATCATCAAGAATCGTGTAGGCTTTGAATAAAGCATTCCTAAGATATAGCCTCATCGGCCTCGTGCTGATCGCCATCGGTGTCTGTGGCTATTGGCTCCTCTTCACGCAATTCATGGTCTATGACGACGAGGGCTACGTCCTCTGGTCGCTACACAACTACATCGATGAGGGCGGTCTCTACACCAAGGTTTATAGCCAATACGGCCCATTCCTTTATGTCCTTTATCACGGCCTTCATCTCATAACCGGGATTACCTTCGATAACGAAACCGCGCGTTACTTGAACCTGGTTTATTGGGTGGGCACTTCAGGGTTGGCAGGGCTGTTTGTCTGGCGGCAAAGCCGAAGTGTGATCGCCAGTGCCGTGACGATTACAATCACTTTCGCCTCCCTCATCGTGATGACGAGCGAGCCGATCCATCCCGGCGGCATGCTGGCCTTTTGCGCCGCGCTGGGCGCCGTGCTGGGAGCCCACGCCATGGAGCGAGATCGTCCCAAAGCAGTGCTAATTTCCAGCGGCATCATCGGTGCCGTCATGATCCTCACCAAGATCAATGTCGGAGCATTTTTCTTCATCTCAGTTTTGAGTTGGCTGGCCATGAACCTTCCCCACCCGAAGTTAGCGCGAGCCTTCCGCTGGCTCACCGCTGTGGGAACAGTTCTTGTGCCGTTAGCCTTGATGCATGCCCTCTGGCCTACGCCTTGGGTCGCTATCTACGCGCTCGCATTTTCACTCTCGGCCCTGTCCCTAATCCTCCTTCTAGACGACAACAGCGCGATCCCGGTTAAGCTGAAACAATGGCCCGCCCTACTCGCTCCAGGTGCAATCGTCGCTGTCATTATTCTCGGAGCAGCCTGGATCCGCGGAACCAGCCTGTCCGAGCTTTGGCATGGCATTGTCATCGCGCCCCTGAATCAACCCCTGGTGTATTCCAATGCGGTCAATTGGCCGCCGCTGCTCCCAGGGCTTGGCGTGGCACTCATCCTCTTGGCCGTTTACCATCATCGGCACCAACCCTCCTGGATGGTGCCTTTCATTATCGTGGCCCGGTTCGGCATGGTCATCGGCTACATGGCACAGACCTATTGGGCCGACGAATTATCTCTTACGAACTACCCATTCATCTATGGTATCGCCTTTATCTGGATCATGGTGGTTCCGCTTACGAAGGATAACCACCTTCCCCGCCAAAATGCCCGCCTCTGGGTCGCGTGGCTCTTTCTCTGGCAAACTCTGCAGGCCTATCCCGTGGCAGGCAGTCAAATGAGCTGGGGCGCTTTTCTTTGGGTGCCCCTTGCCGCCGTCGGGTGCTTTGAAGCTATTCAGTTTTGCGCGGCCAAAGCCCACGGCTTTCAACGGTTCATCAAGGTCGCGGGAGCCGCTATCGTGATTCTCTATGCCTCTGTTTTACTTGGAAGGTTCACCTACTTAGGCTACGTGCGCTACACCACATGCGAGCCATTAGGCCTAGCCGGAGCGGCAAATCTGCGCATCCCCGATAACCTCACCGCGATCTACCGTATCCTGAACGACAACATCAGGCTGCACGGCGGGATGCTTTTCAGCTATCCTGGTATGTTCAGCTACAATCTCTGGACCGAGCGTCCTACTCCCACTGCGGCCAATGTAACCCACTGGTGGTCGTTGCTTGATGAACAGAAACAGCAGGGAATTATCGACCAATTGGTGGCTGATGATCGTGCTATGATTGCCGTCCAAGGCTTTCTCATCGGCTTTCTCCATAAGCACGGCCATGCCCCGCATGGTATTCTCCAGAACTACTTGGTGAAGAATTTCCACTCAGTCATCCGTTTCGAGTCCTTTGAAATTTGGGTTAAAAATGGTCGATCGGTCACTCCAGTTTCCACTGCGACAATCCGGCAAGGAGACACCGTGATTCCTCCTGCCATTCAACTGATAACCGATGCCATGGGCACTGCTGCCACGATTGAAATCCGGGGGCTTTTCCATCCGCACAACCGAGTGGCGTCTTACCCCGTCAGCTCAACGGTTCCGTGGAAAATCACTTCACTCAACCTCGATAACTCGCCCGCTTCATCCCCTACGGTTTTCGAAGCTCCGATCGCGTTAAAGGGACTCGCACGCATTGAATTTACCCTGCCGGATCAGCGCACTCTACCGCCGCTCGATTTGCTTGAAATCGTGATTCGTGACCCCGACGGCAAACCACTCGACACGCTTCTTTTTACTCAGTGACTGGGCGCTTACGCGCTACCAGAATCAGACTTAGCCCGAAAGGAAACGGGATACGCCAAAATGCCATGCCCACGAAAATTCGGCGCAGTAACGCATTCAACCAAGCCGCCGGGATCCGATCTTCCATCCGATTCTGCGTGTCTCCAGCCGGTTTTTGCTTACGCAATTTCCTCAACACCCACGCCACCGGATACGCCAGAATATTGGTATAGTTGTGATATAAGATCTCCCACTTGTCATCCGGGAAAATTCCTTTCAGCTCGCGTCGTGAATAACGCCGAAAGTGATGCAATGTAACATCCCAATCGCTCCACAACGCCATCCCCGCTGGAACTGTGACTAGAGCGATGCCATCTGTCTTGAGCACACGATGGAAACCTTCCACCGCCGAGCCATCGTGCTCCACATGCTCGAGCACATCCAGGGCAGTGATGTAATCGACGGACTCATCCGGCAAAGGGATTCCATTCTCCGCCAGAGCGAGGACTTGCTCCGGTGAAAACTGTTCGCGCAGCAACTCAAGCGATTCCTCGTGATCATCCAGCACGAGCACTTTGCAATGCTCTTCCATTTCAGCAGCAAACCGTCCTGTGCCAGCACCACAATCGAGTAGGGTTTTCTCTGAATCGTGTAGTCCTACTTTTTGCAACCAGCGCCGCACCAGCTCGCGCTTACCAGCATAATACCAATGCTTTCCTTCGACTCGTTTCAGATTGGTGTATTCGGCGGCATCCATGATTACTGCGTGTTGACGAAATTTGAGCCGGCCCGAAGCTGTGTCCACGCCAATGTTAACCCTGCCCCGCATCGTTACACTCGTTTTACTTCTCCTCTTCGGATGGATGGCGTTGGGCGATTCAGCACGGGTCGGCGCCACGGCCGACGAAACCGCGCACCTCACGGCCGGTTATTCATATTGGGAAACCGGAGACTATCGCCTCCAACCGGAAAACGGCAACTTGCCTCAACGATGGGCCGCCTTGCCAGCAGTGCTTAGCGAAACCCCATTTCCAAAACTAGACTCAAACGCGTGGTCGAATGCTGATGTCTGGCTTCTCGGCCGAACATTTTTTTTCGGCAGCGGAAACTCTACGGAAGATCTCCTCTTCTCTGGACGCGTCATGATCGCGCTGATGGGCATGGCTTTGGTCTTGCTTTGCGCTACTTGGTCAAGACAGCTCCACGGTTACAGAGGGGCACTCGTCACAACAGTGCTGGTTTTATTCTGCCCTCACTTACTCGCGCATTCCGCGCTAATCACCTCAGACATCGCGGCGACTCTCGGCTTTCTCCTCGCATTGGGCGCCTGGTGGAAACTCTGCCATCGGATCACCCTGTTTCGAATCATCGCCCTTGGACTAGCGGCCGGATTTCTCGCCCTGGCAAAATTCTCAGCCGCGTTATTCGTGCCGATCGCGCTGCTCTTGCTCATGGCACGCAGTTTTCGCTCCACCCCGCTATTCTGGAAATTCGGATCACACGGAGGTCGCCTGATGGGGGCACGTAAGCCGGTCGCGCTACTCGGTGCAGGAACCGGCGCCGCAATTCTTTCGATCATGATGATCTGGGGCGCCTATGGCTTTCGCTATGCGGCGAGCGATCAGGCAGAACACAGTTTTGTGAAGCCATGGTCGGAAGTGTTGATCGAAGAACCGAAGATCACCGGATCGATAATGGCCGATGGAAAGCCACTGGCCGACCCGGTCCATTTGAAACCCGGCCTCGTGCAGGCATTCGTCGGATGGGCTCGTGAGTATCAACTCATACCTGAAGCCTACCTTTACGGACTCGCATTCACTGATCTGCATTCACGCGGACGTCTCGCTTTCTTTGCGGGCGAATACCGTGAAACCGGTTGGTGGAGTTTTTTTCCCGTCGCCTTTCTTCTCAAAACGACCCTGCCCGCCCTGATCTTACTCGGGATAACATGGGTCGCTTATGGGCGAGCGACTCCGGCGATTCGAAGACGAGAGCTCTACCGGTTGACCCCTCTGCTGATATTTATGGTCGTGTATTGGATCTTCGCTATCACCAGCAACCTCAACATCGGGCATCGCCACCTCCTCCCCATTTACCCCCCGCTCTATATCTGCGCAGGATTCCTAGGCCAACAACTCTATCGAAACCGAAGCAAGCTCTTCGGCAGTTTAACGATAGCGCTTCTCATTTGCCATGCAGGCGTATCGCTCCATGCGCGACCCCACTATCTCACCTATTTCAACCTATTGGCTGGTGGACCAACTGGCGGACACCGCTACTTCGTGGACAGCTCTCTTGACTGGGGTCAGGGCCTACCCGACTTGAGTGCATGGCTCCAGCAACATCGTGGTGATGATCCGGTTTTCCTCTCCTACTTTGGTTCCGATGATCCTCAACGCTTCGCGATCAAGGCGACTCGGATCGGCGATATTTATTTCAACTTCGCACCACGCCTCGTTCTCCCAACACTGACCGAAGGCATCTACTGTATCAGTGCCACGATGCTACATCGCGTTTACACGCAAGTGCGCGGCCCTTGGTCAGTTGAATACGAGAAACAATACCGCGCCATGGGAGATGCCATGGCGAACCCTTCCGGAAATATTGAAATTACGACCGAGATGAGGGTCACTTACGAACAACTCCGTTTCGGTCGACTCTGCCACTATCTCAAGCAACGAGAACCTGATGCCATCGTCGCCAACTCCATCTTCATTTATCGCCTCACTCCAACCGACCTGGCGCTCGCCTTGGCCGGTCCATCGATTGACTGACTGGCGGAACATCATTGATGACCAAGCGAGTAAAAGAGACCTCGCGCTGGTTGTCCCCAGATCGACGAATGACTAACCGGTTCATCCCAACGCTAGTTGGCAAAACCATTTCCATGCGATATTCACCCGCGGGTAAATCCAATCGCATCTCGCCGACCACAACCCCGTTCACTTCAAACCAGAGGCGATCCTCATCATCTCCTGAATTTAGCACAACCGCCGTCAGATACATCGAATCGTTTGGAGCATAAAAATCGATGCCACCACTTCCTTCGGGAAAATATCTCACCCATCGAGCTGGTCCTGACAAAGTGGGCATATCCACCCCCAGTTGCAGATTTTCAGATCGGATCCATCCCGCGAAATCAGGCAACTGATGCTGCCATCCCAATTCCATCACTTTTCCTTCCGTCAGATAGATTCCATCCCCCGGGCCAGCCCCGACCAAGCGATACTCTCCTTCTCCCGCAACCGCATAGGTCAACGGCAGCGGTTCCAAAAGCCCCAAACGAACATAGGCCTCAGCCGGTTCGGCCCCATCGCTCACCGGGGCACCATAAAAATGGATATCTGGCACTGCCATCTGCAGTTTCTGCATTAGGGGATAGGGGATATCGTGAATCGTAACCACAGCCACCTCCTGGACTCCTGACTCCTTGATCAATCGTGCCAAGGACTCATCCCGCTCCCGCAAAAACGGGAGGTAGCGATACATATTTACCTCTCGGGGAATATCAAAAATCGTCGGTTCCGTCCATAAGGGCCGGGAGCTCTCTTCACGGCCCGGCCACCACGACGTTAAACCAAGTGCCGCCAACAACAGCAGGCCTATGCTGCGCCAGCGGCAAGTGGCGGAATCTACTGTCCCCGCGACCACCACAGATCCTAGCACGAAAATCGGTAGCTCAAGACGAGCCCCCCAAGGTTGCCATTTTAACACCACGCAAAAAAGAAATCCCATCGAAAGCACCGAATAAGCCAGCCAACGCCACTCTCGAGCCCGACCGAAACTCAGGGCCCATCCCAAACTAACTAGAATCGCGAGGAAGTGAATCGGGGCCGTCGTTCCAGTTTCTTCGCGTGGTTTATATTCGATCGCAAAATCAAGAATCCAAAGAGTATTACGCCGATCCTGAATCGAGAGCCCCAGCCCTCGGTGCAGAGCCGCTACTCCTCGCTCTAAACCTTCATTCCAACTCTTACTCGGCATCGCGAGATGGACCGCCGCATTGCGAATCAGATTTGAAGCGATCAACGCTGGAGTCACCGCTGAGTTCGCTTGTTGCCCTCCATCCTCAGCGCGATGAGTCCCCAAGGGAGTGCCATACCACGCCACATTTTGGGCAAAAAACGGAGTCACTAAAACGAGGCAAACTCCCGCTGCGAGCAGCGCACGTTGAATCGACTCCTGTCGCCCGCCCTGACGATACCACGCTACCCACCCCACGACGATCAGAGAAGGAGCATAGAGAAATGCGGTGCTCTTAGTGAGGAGCGCCATGGCCAGAACGATGCCCACCAGAATCGCATCCCAAGGAGCTACCTTTCGCTTTTGCATCGCCTCCACCACCCGCCAGGCCAACAGCGCGACCCAAAACGCCCCTTGTAAATCATTCTTCGCATTCGACGCCTCGTGATAAGCCATCGGCAGACACAGCACCAACCAGCCAGCCAGTAATGCGCCCAAACGAGACATCCCCAGCCCACGCGCAATCTTGCCCACCACTAATGGCATTAGCGCATACGCCATCCATTGGGGGAAATTCACCCAATGATCTCCGCCCGTTAGAGCCAAAAACTGTAGCCCAATCACCTCCGCCAAAGGAGGCATCATCAGAGCCCGATCATTGATCGTGATGAAGTGCTCCAGACTTCCCTGCTGAAGCCACATCAATTGCCGCGGCAAATGATAATTAAGCACATCCACTGTAACAGGTGGCGAGTATATCGCCGTGACCAGAGCCAATCCCACCAAGATCGCCCCGGCCGTAGCAAACCCCCACTCCCATCCCTGCAATCTCGGCCAACTCAAATGATACGGCCGACGAGTCTGTTTAAACCGCCAGCCCCCCGCGATCAAACTCCCCACTCCCAATGCGGTCCAACTAGCCCGAAGCACGATGGGATTCAGTGCGGAAAACACGCCTAATCCATTCGATAAAATCCACCCTACCAGCACCCACCAAACCACCGCACGAAGCAATGCGTCCACGAAACAGTTTCGACGCGAAAGCTCAAAACCCAGCAATCCGATGAACGTAGCCAGCGGACCTAGGGTCCAAAATTCACACAGCATCGTCCCTCCCGATAAAACGCCGCCACGCCCAGCCCACGATGGCAAATACCAGTGTCCCGGAAATCACCAGCGCCAACGCGTATTCCAAACCCAAGAACATCCAGAGCTCATAACTTCCACCGTAAAATCGGTCATCCGGGCCGACAACGAACAGATGTTCTTTGACCAAAGGCGTCCAACCCAGTGCCACCGCGGTGATCAGCTGAAATCGACAAACAACATGCCCTCCTTTGGGCGAATTTTTCTTCGAAAGCCACAATCGCGCCGGCAATAGCAACAGGATCATTCGGTAGGCAAAATTGATCGTGCCAAAATAACAGAAGGCCCACGAAATCCCCCCCGCCACGTAGCACCCCGCAGTGAATCCACTGATCGGGATCAACGACCACCAATCGCGACGCCAGCGCCAACAAATCCAAACGGATAAGGCGATCAAGGGTCCGCCGCCAATCAGGAGATACCATCCTTGCGAACTGAATTCGCTCAGCATGAACACGCTCAGACTAAACCCGTATGCAAATATCGTCAGAGGCTTGGGGGCGATCTCTGCCACCCGATGATAAATATCCAGCGAATCTAACAAGACCCATGCACAGACCACCGCCGTCCCTCCCACCACCCACCACGCGCACCGTCGCGAGACTTTCCGAGCTGCCAAAGCCGGCAGTGCCACCAGCGGATACAATTTGAGGGCTGCCGCGACCACCATCAATGCGCCTCCTGCCACGATCCCCACCTTCGCCGTCCGCGTGACCAGCCAGACCGCCGTCGCGAGTAATAGAAATATCACCAGATCGTTGTTGCCTCGTTCCATCGCCAGCAAGGCGGGTGGCGACGCCAACAACAATAGCGCCAAAACAACTGTCCGACAGTTGCGTGGTGCCAGCACAGCAGCACCCACTCCGAGGAAAGCCACAATCAGCAATGATCCCATCCACCATGAATCCGCCCGCACGAACCCCAAATGCCCGAGAAACAGCCACCACGGCCCATAAACATGAGGTCGGTTCAAGGGATCCAACGAATTTACCACATAAACATCCCAGCCTAACTGATTCGCCTCACCCGCCGCCAAAATTGCGACCAAATCGATAAACGTCGGCACCATCGCATGCACCCCCAACACCCGAAGACATGCCGGAAACACTATACCGGCCACGATCACGATCAACGCCACTCCCGCTGCCAACAAAGGCCAGCGTATCCGGTCCCACATTATCGACTTTTCTTGCAAGGATTTCATGCCGACGATCCTCCAGACTTACACCGCCACGCCAGCGTCGCTGCCATCATGTGGAGTCCTCCATTTCCTCTTTTACTGGTTTCAGTATTTTCGTCGTTGGCTCGTCAACTCGCACCAGTCGGCTGATCCGGATGGCATGCGTGCCCACCCGACGCTCGATGACAGGCTCCAAGATAAAATTATCCGGCAACCGATCTGCCGGCTCCAACTGGAATCCGCCCCGCGGACCAATCGGTCGGTAAGTCTGCATCACCAACACTTCCTGAAACGTATGTTGATCGAGATGATACTTGATCTGCTCTCCTCGGTCCCGAGCCCGCACCACTTGCACCGCCGCAATGCGGTTGATGAGCCAAATCAACGCGGACTTGTTCGTCAGAATAAGCCGTGTGGCCGGAGGCATGGCTTTGACCTGGTCCACCTCCCACGCGATCTCCCGCGCCTGTTGGTTCGATCTCCAGTGCGTCGCGTTGCCGACTAAACCCGAGCCAAAATACGACAAAAGCGCTCCGCAGATGGCTACCTTAGCCAAGGGGCGTTGCCACTGCTCCTTCAATTGGGTTATCGCCCAAGCAATACACAAAGCCAGAAAAGCGGAGAATGGCAGACTCAGTCTCGAGACAATCGCATCATCCAACTGTCCCCAGTAATAGAACATGAGCAGGCCGAGATTCGCGGAGATCGCTCCGCCGAATACAACCATGAGAACGTCACGCGAACTCGCTTTCTGCCAGCGGGCAATTCCTCGTGTCGCGACCCACGCTCCTGCCAGAAAAGCTGGAATCCCTGCAACTCCCAGCCACCACGAATTGGTTAATTTTCCTGAAAAGCTGAAAAAGAAGAGGAGTGCGTGATGCACATTTTCGAGCAAATACTGAACTCCAAACCGGCTCGATTCGCCATCCCGCAGTTCCCACAGCAGCGGCATCCCCGAAAGATAAGTATTATGCAAAGCATACGGAATCAAAAGGGCGGGAGCCAACACTGCCGCGGCCGGAAAAATCATTTTCCCCGCGCGACGCCATCCCTCCAAAATCACCAGTGCAGCCGGAGCAACATACAAACCCGATTCATAGCGCGATTGCGCCAGCAACACGGTGCACAGAATCAAGGCACTCAATCGCCGGTCGTCAGGTTGATCCAGATACAACAGCCCCAGATGCATCACGACCAACAGCATCACCAGATTGATCATCTCCATGCCCGATCCAGTCGCATTCTGGGCGAGGAGCGAAAGTCCGCCCATCGCCACCGTGGCCGCGATCGCCCCCAGATGAGTGCTCAGTCGCCGCGCCAAGAGGTAAAGCAAACCCAGACTCACCGGTAGCAAAACTGTATTCAGCGCAAAGGCATTGGCCTCGCGGTATCCCGTCAGGTCGTGGAATAGCGATACGATAAACGCAAAGAAGAACGGGCGCTTGTCGAGGTAGGTCTGCAGAGGCGCAAAAATCCCGCCAATATCATAACCCCTCACAATCACTCCTACCTCCCGAGTTTCATGCATGCACCATGCCGTCGCCTGTAAGACAAATTCATCGAAAAGCACCTTGTAGGTGTAGGGCACCGTCACGACCGCGATCAGGGTGAGTCCGCCAATCGCACCCACTGTCACCCCCCATTCATGATTCGATATAGCGGGCCAACTTTTGATCCAATCCGGAGTAATCGTCACCACCGCGACCACCGCCCAAGCAAAGGTTAATGCGATGGTATAGTAACCGAAACGCCGCACGAGCAATCCAGCCTCGTTAGCATCACACATCAAAAAACCAATCCAAACTGAGGCCAACACAATCACCCCAAACGCCAACAACAGTAGGGGGGAAGTCCGGCCGCCTTTCGTCGGAACAGAGCTCACGGCTATCTCGTTGGACTCGCTCATTTCTTAGGGCAGCTGCTCAATCCAGTTTTCGAAATACTGCGCCTTCGCCTTTTCCAGTTGCTCAGAGGTGCGCCGCTCTCCCTTGGCGGGCGAGGCGTATCCGGATGCTTCGACCGATTGAGTCTCGTCACGGATCGCCTTTACTCGGCTGATCCGTCCAAAGACTAATGTCGCCACGCGTTTCTCCCACACTGGCTCGAGTTCAAAATCCGCCCCCAATTCATCTGCCGGTTCCAATACCAGCTCTCCGGTTTGATCATCCACCTTGAAGCGCTGAAATACATACATGGCCGAAAAGCTGTGATTCTTCAGATGATACATCAGCCCTTCCTTGCGGATTTGCGCCTGCTTGATCGGGGTCGCCGTGACTCGATTCGTGATCCAAAAAACCGAATCCTGATCGATAAACAAATAGTCGCGCTCGGGGTAGCTCTCCAAAAATTCCTGCCGCCACGCCATTTCTCGGGCCGGTAAGTAATCCATTTCGTAGGCCCTTTTTGCCATGGCCGGCACTCCACGGGCCAACAACGCAATCAATGAAAGCGCACAAAGCGCCTTCCATTTCTGCGGCCATTTCACCCACCGGGCCAGCACCACTATAATCGCCAGCATCATGACAAAATGTAATGGCAGACTGAGGCGGTGAATCACCGGATGATCAAATTGCCCCCAAAAATAGATCAGCACCAACCCCGTAAGACCAAACAACCCTAGCCCCATGATCGCGATCACGATATCCGTCGGCGCAACCTGTTTGGGATTGCGCAGCACGCGCGTGATCCAAATTCCGAATAGGGGCAGAGCCAGTAAACCGAGTGCCGCGAAGTAGATCGAGTTGGGTTGAAATCCTGAGGTATCAAAGAAAAATGCCAACGCATGACCTAAATTGTCCGGTAAATATTCCAGAGCAAAAGGCGTCGTAGCACCACTACCCTGCCCCGCCAATTCCCACAAACTCGCATCGCTCTCGAACTGTCGGTTCTGCAGCACATAAGGCATCAGAAACACCGGAAGTAGCCAGATCGATCGCGGTAGAATCACGTTTCCCGATCTCACCCAGCTCCAAACGATCAAGGCCGCCACCGGCACGATGAACAGTGCTGATTCATAGCGCGTTTGCGCCAATAATGCTGTGCTCAAACAGAGTGCTGCCGTCGTATCCTCATCTGGCTTTTCGGCAAAACGACACGCCAACCAGATGACCGTAGCGATCATCACCAGATTGAGTAATTCAAAACCTCCCCCAGCCGCTTGTTGCGACATCAACGGTAATCCCGCAAACAGCATCACCCCCAGCCCCCCCGCCCACGGGTTGCCACCAATCCGACGCGACAGTCCGTAAACCAAACCGAGAAAGATCACGCCTAGAGCCATGTTCAGATAAAATGAATTGCTCGCCCGATAACCGGTCAGGTCGTGAACTAGTGAAACCACGAAAGGGAAAAACAAGGGGCGTTTGTCCAGAACTCCCTGTAAAATCTGAAAAGGTCCCTGCACATCCGTCGCCCGAATCGGATAGGTCGCCTCACGCTCCAAATGCATATCCATCGACGTGCCGAGCAGAAGCACCTCATCCGCCAAAATTTTGAATCCCCGTGATTCGTGCGACTGCCACATTACCGTGACCGCCAAAATCAATGCCGCGGCGGCCCACTCTGTTTTCCCCCAGGAGCATGCTTTCCAATGATCCCGGACAATCCGCCAGACCACTGCAGCGAAAAATACAAAATTGGCCAAGACCAGCCAATACCCTCCTTTGACCACCAAATCGATTGCCAGTGCGGGTGACACCAGCAGCCGCGCCACCACGAATACCAGTATTCCCCATCCTGCCAATAGCCACAAACGTTGATCTCTAAGTATTTGTTTCATGGGTATAAAAAAGCCGCCCATTCTCATGGACGGCTTTTGCCAGAGTTGTAAGCGAAATCAGCCTACCAGCTTAGTTGGAATAGGTGATCGTGCGGGCACCAGCTACAGCTGTAGCGGTAACTGCTGCACCCTGATTAAGAGTCGTAGGGTATGCTTCACCCGCAACCGTTTGCACCTGTTTGATGTATTGGCTACTGTTAGTGCCAACGAGCAAAGCGGAAGTAACCGCGCTAAGACCGTTCTCGAGGAAGTATTGGTCAGCAGCGGAACCGAGCTGGCGAAGGTTATTCGACACGGCTTTGTCCTGCGAGCTGGCACGGACTTTTTGGAACGCAGGAATCGCCATAGCGGCCAAGAGACCGATGATGACAACAACGATCATGATTTCGACGAGGGTAAAACCCTTATTGGAAGTATTATTCTTCATGGGATGTATTATGTATGGATGATGATTAACAATGCTCAGAAGTGAGCATCGCAATCCAACGTCATTAGCATGAGCGCAGCAAGGTCAAAAGATTATTAATAAGGGCGTCCAATCAACACTTAGCATGGTTCAATTCCCTCAAATAAATCTCTGCTTTATTTTAATCAACAAAGACTTATGAAATAGAGACCCTATTTCTTGCTGGGGGTCTTTTTCTTAACCGCGACCTTCTTCTTCACCGGTGCAGCCTTCTTCTTAACAGCGATAGTTTTCTTTTTAGCGACCGCTTTCTTCTTCACAGGAGCCGCAGCAGGCTTTTTAGCGACCTTCTTTGGAGGAGCCAGCATTGTGGCCACCGAGAGTTGCGTCCCGTCTTTCCAAAGGTTTTCCAGGCCGTAGTCTTGGCGATGCTCCGGCAGAAACATGTGAAACATCACGTCGAAACCATCGATGACCATCCAACCACTGTTCGGCTCGGCATCCATGCCGACAATGACCGCATTGGCCGCATCAAGCACCTTCTCGATCTCCACGCGCAGAGCACGCAGGTGTGGCTCGGATGTCGCGGTGCCCACCACCATGTAATCCGTGATCGACGATTGCTCGTGCACATCAAGCACACGTAAGTCCTCCGCTTTCTTGTCATCAAGGGCGCGACAGCAGTTTTTGATTAGCTCTAGAGTGGCAGTTTTTTTGGCTTTCATGCGTTACTGTTGCGATAGAGGCAGTGTTCGCGGAGATACACAATCGCCTTATGCGGCACAAAATAGTCCAACGACAAATCCTTCCGCAACCGATCTCGCAACTCGGTCGAACTGATCGCCAGTAAGTGTCCGTCACAGCGATGCAGACGTAATCCCGGGGTCTCGGGATGCGCCCGTTCCTCATGCCCGGGACGCTCCAAAAAGATAAACTCGATTAACGAGGCCAGCTCCTCGATCTCCCCCCATAAATGCAGCTTGGGCAACTGATCACCACCGATGATCCAATAAAGCGTATCTTCTGGATAGAGCTCTCGGAAATGCCGCACCGTATCGATCGTGTAATTCACCCCTCCTCTCTCCACTTCGTAATCGGATACTTGAAAACGTTCATCCCACTCGGTCGCCTCGCGCAACATCGCCAACCGATCCTCGCCCGTGGACTGCACCTCATGAGGTTTGAGCGGAGCCTGCGCCGCGGGGATAAATATCACGCGATCCAAGCCGTGCTGCTCATACGCATCCTGCGCCGCCATCAGATGGCCGAAATGAACGGGATCAAAACTCCCGCCTAAAAGTCCGATTTTCACAGCGCGAAACTTGCCCGCCGTCTCACCTCCCCGCAAGCCGTATTACTGCACATGACGCACCAACTATCTGATATCCGGTTGAGAACCGACCCGCTCTTTCGTCAGGCTTCGGGTTCTCAGTGATGAAACTCTGAGTCTCATCCATAAAAAATCCGCTTCTTCTGTGTAATGACAACGGGATTCAGATGATCCCCAGCTGCCCGATTGACGGTGCTGAGTAGGCCGTTCGGAATTGGGTGGATTTCTTTCTGCAAGAGTGCCACGTCAATATTTTCGCTTTCTGCACCGCGCGACCTGACAAGACCCATCACGAAACCAAAGTCGGCGAACGCGACTTCACGCGATTGGACGTCGTGCCAGCTCAATCCCAGCTCCACTACAAAAAGATCCTCGATGGGGTTTCGCGACTCGGAGACCGATATCCTCCACGTCGTTTGTGATCAAGTGAGACGGGGAGCTAAACGTGTCCTCACCTCGACCCGCATCTCCGACGTGCATTAAGCTGCGGGGCTCTATGAATTTCTCACGTCCCATTTCATGCGAGATCATCCCCAAACCGTCGGTTATCTTCTGCCCGAAGACTGACCTATTCGCCTAGTCGGTGCATACCGCTGAAGATCGGCGCAGGATGAATAATCTGAAGGAATAGCAAAATGACTCAGGAACGAGTTGAGTTTTCTGCCCAAGCCCCTGTGATTTGAGCGATGCCCTACCAGCCTTCCCCTGATCGTTACCAACGCCTGCCCTATGCCCGCTGTGGGCGCAGTGGCCTCAAGCTCCCTCTCATTTCGCTCGGACTCTGGCACAATTTCGGCGGGGTGGATCCTCTTGAAAATCAACGTGCCTTGCTGCACCACTCCTTCGATCTCGGCATCACTCATTTCGACCTCGCCAACAATTACGGTCCACCTCCCGGATCTGCCGAAGCCAACTTCGGTAAGATTCTAAAACAGGATTTTGCCGGCTACCGCGACGAACTCGTCATCTCGACCAAGGCCGGCTACGGCATGTGGGAAGGGCCTTATGGAGACTGGGGTTCACGCAAATACGTGCTCACTTCTCTAGAGCAGAGCCTCCAGCGCATGCAGTTGGACTACGTGGATATTTTTTATCATCACCGGCCCGATCTGGAAACTCCGCTCGAGGAAACTATGGGGGCACTCGCGTCCGCGGTGCAAAGCGGCAAAGCCATCTACGCGGGTATTTCCAACTATGATGCCGAACGCACGCTCGAGGCCGCCAAGCTGTTACGTGAGATGGGCGTGCCGCTGCTCATCCATCAACCGGTCTACAACATGTTCAACCGCTGGGTAGAGCCGGAATTGCTCCCCGCTCTTACTGAAGTCGGCGCCGGCTGCATTCCGTTTTCACCGCTCGCGCAGGGGCTGCTGACCAACCGCTATCTCGACGGTATCCCCACTGATTCACGTGCGGCCAAGCCCTCGGGATTCCTCCAGTCCGACAGCGTGACGCCGGCAGTGATGAAGCAAGTCAAAGCTCTGAACGAACTCGCCATCACACGCGGCGCCACCCTCGCCCAATTCGCAGTGCTCTGGCTCCTGCGTCGCCCGGAAATCACCACCGTGCTGATTGGCGCGAGCAAGGTCAGCCAACTCGATGACATTCACGCTGGCGTGCAACTCCCACCGCTCACCACAGCCGAGATCGAACAGGTCGAAAACATTCTATCTGCCTAGTCAGAAAAGATCCGTCAATAATCGCGATCAACGACCATACCAGAGCGGATCACTTGATGAATTTTCCGCGTGTTACGAATATCGCTCAACGGATCGGCATCGAGAATGACTAAATCGGCAAGCTTACCGGCTGCGATGGAGCCGAGTTGATCTGACTGGTTGAGTGCTTTCGCGGCGTTACGCGTTGCCCCCGTCAACACGGCAGCCGGAGGCACCCCTGCCTCAACCAGAAGTTCAAACTCCTGATGCATGGACAAACCCGGTGGGCACCGCGGAACCGGCGTGTCTGTGCCCACCATCAAAGTAACTCCCGCGCGATAGAGACGCGCGGTGAGTTCACCTAGTTTATCGTATTGTCGGCGACGCAGCTCACGAGTCGCGGCTGGCAACGGAGCCGAGGCCACCATTTTCAACCAACCTTCCCGCATCCGCTCAGGCAAAAGTTGCAGGTCGGGATGTTGCTGAACTTCCGGCAAGTCGCGTAAAAGAACCCAATTGCGATAAACCACCAAGGTGGGCGTAACCGCGACATCGTGACGAACCAATGATTCAATCAACGCAGTCACGCGCGGATGATCTAAATCCAAGTCGGCCTTTATTTCCAAGAGTTGCCGCTCCATCGCGGCCAATTCGTCGGCAGGAATTCCGGGTCTCTGATGTAACTCGGGCCAACGTGGTGATCCCGGTGGGAGAATAAATTCAAGCAGGCTTTCCGTGTGCTCGAGGCTATCGACCCCATCGGCAATCGCATCCTGCGCTCGGTAGCTCCATTGCAAGTGAGCCGTCACCCACTTCCCGCGCCGATGAGCTTCACGTATAACCGCTCGGCCCACAGGTCGCCCCACACTGGTGTAGAGTTTAATCGTTTGAACCCCTGCTCGGTCCATCGCTCGAATAAATTCCGGCACCTGATCTACGTCAGTCAACGACTCACTGACATGAGGATGATAGGGATGAGCCCCCTCGATCAATGGGCTACTCATAAACAGACGAGGACTGCTTTCCGGATGAGTTTCCGAGTGATTTAGCAAAAGTTTTTGCGCGGTGAGCTCATCTCCAACATCGCGCAACGTGGTGATCCCATTCGTCAAAAAAAGCGGAAACACTTCGTCACCAGTGATACCTAAATCACGCAAGACATGAACGAGATGCACATGGGCATCGATCAAACCGGGGATGATCCACTTACCCTTCGCCTCGATAACCGTCGCCCCAGTGGGTGGGCTCAAAACGCCACCAGCCTCACTCACCTCAACGATCCGGTCCCCCACGATCGAAATCGCACCGACAGGTCGCATAAGCCCAAGGTCAGGATCAAATAAACGACCTCCTCTAATAAAGAGCGGAGAGTCGGAAGCTGTGTTTTGAGGGGACATGGGGTCGAACCTTGGCTACGATGGAGTCTCCTACCTCAATCTCAATCGATGAGTTTCACCGATTTGATAGTCCACTTCGTCACCGTGAGGCCCTTGGCACTGCGGGTGCTGACAGGGACTTTGCTGAGATCGAAATCGAGCTCTCGGATGCGAGCCCCGCCGCGACCATCGAGACCGATGTGCACATTCTGCGGCATGGATTTCTCATTCGGGCTCACTTTGAAATACACGATCTTTGATCCTTCGCTCTTCACCAGCGGGTAGAGTTTATCGCGGGAAAGTCCACCGATCTGGAAACGCTTAGCGAAGGCTTTGCCCGACGCTTTATCCTGATAAATCATCGTGTAGAAATTGGGGTCCCCATCCTGCGGCCAGATATTGATATGGATAATATCCTTACCCATGAACACCTTGTCGGCGACCTTCGTCACCTTCAGTGACCCATCGCGCATGATGCAGAACACACTGTCCATGATCGTGCACTCCTTGACGAAGTCGTGCTGGCGCCAGTTTAGGCCAATGAAACCTTCGCTGCGATCGACATAAAGCCGCTGATTCGTCGCCACAACATCCGCCGCATTGATCTGCTCGATCTCATCGTAGGAGGTGCGGCGTTTGATGCCCTTCCCATACTTGGCTTGGATCGTCTCGAACCACTTAATCGCGTAGGGGATTAGGTTAGCGAGATTGTGTTTCACGACCTTGATCTCCTCCTCGATCTTTTTGATCTGCTCCTCCGCCTTAAAACGATTGTAGGCCGAAATCCGCTTGATGCGAATCTCCGTCAGGCGCACGACATCGTCGTCGGTCACTTCTCGTTTCAAATCCCTGATGAACGGTTTTAACCCTTCGTGGATTTCTTTGAGCACGTCTTCCCAAGTCTGGGATTTTTCTATCCGACGATAGATCCGCTCTTCGATAAAGATGCGCTCCAGCGAATCCCAATGCCACTGCTGTTCGAGTTCCCCGAGTCGGATTTCGAGCTCGAGCTTCAGCAACGCCAACGTGCGATCAACACTACGACGCAGAATTTCACGTATCCCGATAAAGTGCGGTTTGTCGCCCTCGATCACACACGCCGCTGGCGAAATGCTCATCTGGCAATTCGTGAAAACATAGAGCTGCTGAATCATCTTTTCGGGCTTACTCCCCGGCGGAAGATGCACGAGTATCTCCACTCGATCGGCCGTATTATCATCAACTTTCTTAACCTTGATCTTGCCCTTGGTGTTCGCCGCAAGAATCGACTCGATCAGAGATACCGTATTGGTGCCGAAGGGTAATTCGGTGATCGCTAACAACGTCTTGGAGCGGATCTCGATCTTCGCGCGAACCTTTACCTTGCCTCCACGTTCGCCGTCATTGTATTCCGAAAAATCAGCAATACCGCCGGTGCGAAAATCCGGAAAAATCCGAAACGTCTTTCCCTGCAGGTGATTGATCGAGGCGCGACAAATGTCGTTGAAATTATGAGGGAGGATCTTCGTCGCGAGGCCGACCGCGATTCCTTCGGCGCCCTCCAATACGGTGATGGGGAATTTCGCCGGTAATGTAACCGGCTCCTTGGCGCGACCGTCATAACTAAGCTGCCATGGGGTCGTCTTCGGATTAAACAGCACCTCGCGAGCAAATGGCGTGAGACGCGCTTCAATGTAACGCGAGGCCGCCGCATCATCGCCCGTCAAATGATTACCAAAATTCCCCTGTGGTTCGATCAGCCAACCGCGTTGAGCGATCGCGACTAACGCTGCGCAAATCGAGGCATCACCATGGGGATGAAAACGCATCGTCGCGCCCACCACATTGGCCACCTTATGGAAGCGACCATCGTCCATTTCCCACAAGGTGTGGAGCACGCGACGTTGCACTGGTTTGAGACCATCGTCGATATGCGGCACCGCACGGTCGAGAATCACATAGCTCGCATACTCGAGAAACCACTTACGATAATGGCCCTCTAAAGGGGCGGTGCCAGTGTTCTCTTTCTCCGTCGGCGGTGTATCAATACCATCGCGATCAACCGCAAGTGACTCCGTTTCGGGAGCGACCTGGGTCTCATCGGAATTAGGCTCCGTAGCTGGCACCTTCTCTGCATCGAGAGGTAGCTCTGGTTGATCAGAATTTGGGGAAGATTTACGATTAGCCATTGAGGCGATGAAAAGTGGTTATGCTTCGATGACGTCTTTCTCGACGTAAAGATTATCGATGATGAAATTCTGGCGAGCGGGGGTGTTTTTACCCATGTAAAAGGAGAGCAGATCATCGCTGTTGTGCAGATTACTGAGCGAGACCGGTTCGAGTTTAATTTTGTCACCGATGAAATCCTTAAATTCCCCGGCTGAGATTTCGCCAAGCCCCTTGAATCGTGTGACCTCCGCACTCTTGCCGATCTTAGTCATCGCGGTCCGTCGTTCCTCATCGGTGTAACAATAATACGTAACCTTCTTGTTGCGCACCCGGAACAGCGGTGTCTCCAGAATCGACAGATGCCCACGCGTGATGAGATCAGGAAAGAACTTCACAAAAAACGAGATCAGCAACAGGCGGATGTGCATCCCATCCACATCGGCATCAGTCGCGATCACGACTTTGTTGTAACGCAACCCGTCGAGCCCGTCCTCGATATTCAGCGCGGACTGGAGGAGGTGGAATTCCTCGTTTTCGTAGATAACTTTTTTCTTCAGACCGAAGGTATTGAGCGGCTTTCCCTTGAGGGCAAAGACGGCCTGTGTCTGCACGTCGCGGCAAGAGGTCAACGATCCGGCGGCGGAATCACCCTCTACGATAAAGAGCGAACTCTCTTCACTGCGGCTGCCTTTCTGTCCGAGATGCTGGCGGCAATCGCGTAGCTTGCGGTTGTGCAGATTGGCCTTCTTAGCGCGATCCTTCGCCAACTTGCGAATACCCGCGAGGTCCTTGCGTTCGCGCTCGCTCTCCTGAATCCGCGACAGAATAGCATCGGCAGTGGGTTTATTTTTGTGCAGGTAAACATCGAACTCCTGCTGCACAAACTTACCGATAAATTCCTTGATGGTCGGTCCACCGGGGCCGACTTCGCTCGAGCCTAGCTTGGTCTTGGTTTGCGACTCAAATATGGGCTCTTGGATGCGCACCGAAATCGCCGCAATGATCGACTGACGAATGTCGGCTGCTTCGAAGTCTTTCTTGTAGAAATTGCGAATGGTCTTCACGACTGCCTCGCGAAACGCGAGCTGGTGAGTGCCGCCCATCGTGGTGTGCTGGCCATTCACGAAGGAGAAGTATTCCTCGCCGTAATGCGCTCCGTGAGTCATCGCGACCTCGATATCTTCACCCTCTAAATGGATGATGGGATACAGCGTGTCGCCGGTGAGTTTTTTCTCCAGCAGGTCCTTTAAGCCATGGGCCGATTTGAAGGACTTACTGTTGAGCGTGAGGGTGAGGCCACGGTTGAGAAACGCGTAGTTCCACATCATGTCCTCGATGTATTCCAGCCGAAAGCGGAAGTCTTCACCGAAGAGCGAATCGTCGGGTGTAAACTCGATAATCGTGCCATCGCGCTCGGTGGAATTGGACACCTTGTGATCTGTGACCAGCTTGCCTTGGCTGAATTCGACGACCTTGGTCTTTCCCTCCCGCACAGATTGAGCGCGGTATTCGAGCGAGAGCGCGTTGACGGCTTTTTGGCCGACGCCATTCAAGCCGACGGCTTTTTGAAACGTATTACTATCGTATTTCGCACCGGTATTGATCACGGAAACACACTCGGCGAGTTTTCCCAATGGGATGCCGCGACCGTAATCGCGCACTGCGACTGTGCGTTCGTGGATGTGGATCTCGATACGCTTGCCATTCCCCATCGCGAATTCGTCGATGGAGTTGTCGATCGTCTCCTTGATCAGCACATAGATGCCATCCTCCACTTGAGCTCCGTTTCCAAGTCGACCGATATACATCCCCGGTCGCAGCCGAATGTGATCCGTGGAAGAAAGGGTTTTGATGCTGGATTCGGTATATTCGGTGCCCATGGAGGTGACTAGAGTGCGTAAAGTTTCAGCGGGATATGCCAACCTTACTATGAAATTGGACTACGATTTCTGACCAGCATTATCCTTCATAACTGTCGGATAAGGTCGATTTGAGATCAATTTGGCTCCATCGGTGAGTCCTTCAGGGCGGTCTTTCAGCTCAGTGATCAGTCGGTGCCGCCAGAGTGCCACTCGCTCCTTACTCTCGGGAACAGCGATCAAATCCTTCAGTTCATCCGGATCTTTGCACAGGTCGAAAAACTGCTCCCGACCCGATTTAGTAAACCAAATGAACTTTTCCTGCCCGTTGGTCAGAGCGTGGTGGCCGATACCCTCGGTGTCCTCGAGTTCCGAATGTTCAATGTGGAGAAAATCGCGCCATGGGATATCCTCCCCGCGCATCAGCGGCCAAACGCTGCGACCATCGACACCCGCTACCGGCTCCTCGCCAATCATATCGAGCAAAGTCGGCATCAAGTCCTCGAGGCAAACCGGTTTATCGACGACCAGTCGCTTCTTCAGGCCAAATCTCTCGGGCGCACTAATCATAAACGGGATGCGCGCCGAACCTTCGTAGGGCGCGTTTTTTCGCCAACGATAATGATCGCCAAGCATCTCGCCGTGATCGCTCACAAAGATAATAATCGTATTATCGCGATCCACTCCATTGATCGGGTTGAGCAAACGCCTCATCTGATCGTCGATGTGGTTGATCATCCCAAAATAGGCCGCGCGAGCTGTCTTGAGCGCCAGCCCCTGCAAATTCACGCGAAAACTCTGGGGATCATCGCTCTTCGCTCCATGCTCGGGAGGCTCAGCCCAATCTCCGATGGCGGGGGCTGGTAACTCCTCGTGCAAATAGCGATCCAGATAACACGCCGGTGGCACGAGTGGTGGATGCGGCGCCAAAAACGAAACAGTCAGAAAATACGGACACGAAGGATCGCGCGTCTGCAGAAATTTCTGCGATTCGTTCACCGTCCAATTCGTGTGATGGAGCGATTCATCAAGATGCCACGGTCGCGCCGTCCAATCGTTGTTCATTACGCCAGTCGCGTAGTAGGCGCCATCATGCCAACTCCGGATTGATAAGTATCCACCTCCACCTGCCGTTCCAACCAACGACGGTAATCATTCATCACGACCATGTGATCGTAGCCATAGCGCTTCCGCACCGGATATTGATGCATATCGCGCCCCGCCAAATAGGTGTGATAACCCGCCTCGCGCAGCACGTTGGGCAAGCTCTGCGACGGATCCCACTCCTGCCCGTCTTGATAACCCACCACGCCATGAGTCGAGGGGAAATTGACCCGACATCAGAGAACGTCGCGCTGGGATACAGACCGGACAGGTGCTGTAAGCGCTCCGAAAACGCACCCCGCTACCACCAATCGTATCCATCGTGGGCGTCATCAATACGGGATGATCCTCGATACTCAGACAGTCGCCCCGCTGCTGGTCAGTCATGATGAGGAGAATATCTGGTTTGCGCATGGGGAGTTGGTATTCGGGTGTTAGATATGCTACAGGGAAACATTGAGGCCGTTTTCCAACTATGAACTTACGATGACAACTAATGAAATGTCGAATCGAGCCAAAACGGGCTGATCACAGGCTTACGCATCTAGGTAATCTTGATACAATCTAACTGCATCCCCGCGAATGACAACCTGCTCATCTCACTCGGCCGCATCTTCGGAATCCTTCTCGTCGCATTCATTGGTCTTAGCTTCTCTCCTCGGTTCGGTCGTCAAGGCCGGCGACAACAACTTTACTCCTACGAAAGGGGACCACAAGAGCGCCCATATCTCACCCTTCACCGGTTCTGGCACTCTCTCCTGGCTCTCATTCGGAAACCCCGAAAGCGGGAGCTAAAAACGCATTATCCTTCGGCAAGATCCACGTGGATGTGCAACCGTTCTCGATCTTCGGCGATTACATCGTAACCAACGAAATCATCATCGATCTGCCAGAGTTTTTTTATGAAACCAAGAGCGGCGAATACAGCAAGTGGTGCGGCCAAGAAGACCGACGCTGGCATCAAATAAATTTGGCAAATAAGCCGATCAATCCGCCGTGATTGATCGGATCATCATCACCTCAAAGGGGATGGAGACTGCCCTTCGAGTTGATTACGCAAATCACGATAGCGCACACTCAACGCGATGAGAAACACCATCACGTGCAGAATAAAGCCGGTGCGAAATGCGAGTAGGACCGGCCCCATCGGCCCCGCCTCCGACAAGAACTGTGTCACCAAAACCACCCCGCATACCGTTAGCGGCAAACTCGCATAGAGAAATTCTTTGGCCCCGGCGCGATTATCGTTGGTCGCGATGCCAGCCAGAATCAGAGAGCTGATCAGAGTCACCAAGTTACAAGATAGAATTGCCCACTCGCTTCCTAATGTCTCGTTGAGGAAAAACGCCACGCCCCACCATAAAAACGCCACGCCATAAGCCCACTGCATCCCCGTCAGAAACCGGTTCCACCCTACTCCCTGTGTTTCTACTCTAAAATAGCATTTCACAAACAACAGATAGGAAAACGCGTAAGGCAGATGCATGAAGTTATTTAGGAAAACGAAGTTCTCTCCCCACCGCTCCAAGAACCACGCTTCCATGACGTGATTGGTCAGACTCATCATCCCGACCATCCCGAGATAACCTGAATAAAAAAGGTAAGTGCGATCCTCCAACCGGCGCCACAAATAGAGAGAAACGAGCACCGAAAAACAAACCACCGCATACCATGCCAGGGTAAGACCCGGCGTGACCTCCGGACCCGTCACCGTTGCAAGAGTGGTTAGACCGACATCCATCTCGCCTCATATTTATTGCGATCTCTAAAGATGCAAGATTTGTGAAACCGTCACTCCCATCCACGTGTTGACCCAAACTTATCTCACTCAGTTCTCCACTAAATGAACACCGCCAGAGTCAACATGACCTACTACCTAGACATCATGTCGTCGTGGTGCACCTGCGTCAAAATGGTGTGGGATGAGTTGCAAAAGCGCTATGCCGCTCGCGTGAATTTCGAGTGAAAAATCGCGTTGATGAACCGCGAGGATCCCCCTGTCTCCATGAAGTAAAGCGCGTGGTTCTACACCCGCAGTAAGAACCTCCAGCCAGAGCCACCGCTGCTCACGTCCGATTGGTTCGAGGTCTAAACGCCACGTCGATTACGAAGCCCCGCAACTCGCCGCTCAGGAATGTTTACTCAACGCTGATAAACTTCACGACGCGGCCATCTCGGATCCCGTGCGCCAAGGAGTCGTCGCCCGCACGGCAGAGTTTCATGCTCATCAACTTACCCAGCGACCCGCCTTCATCATCACTAGCTCAATTGGAGATAAGACGGTGTTTTCCGGCGTCATAAATCGAGTAACCCTCGTCAACACACTCGACAGCATGCTCACGGACAACCAAGGCTATCACACTTTTAGTGATCAATTCGGGCCCATGCCCACCGCTTGATCACCAGCACTTCCCCCCCAAAAAAAACACCCACACATATTATGCCCCGTAAGGTAAAAATTGGTCTCATCGGTTGCGGCAGCATCAGCAAAGCCTACTTCGCTGGGTGCAAACGCTACGATATCCTCGAAGTCGTCGCCTGCGCCGACCTCGACTTTAAACGCGCTCAAGAAAAAGCTAAAGAATACGGGGTGCGTGCCTGCACCGTCGATGAGCTAATCGCAGATTCGGAAGTCGAAATCGTCATCAACCTCACGATTCCCCAAGCCCACGCACCGGTCAACGAACGCATTCTTCGCGCCGGTAAGCACGCCTATGTTGAGAAGCCCTTTGGCCTCGACCTCAAGGAAGCGCGGCGCGTCATCGCACTCGCTAAACGCAAGAATCTGCTCGTCGGTGGCGCGCCCGACACCTTCCTCGGAGGCGGCGTGCAAACCTCGCGTCAATTACTGGACGATGGCATCATCGGCAAGCCAGTTGCAGGCACGGCCTACATGATGTGCCCCGGCCACGAATCGTGGCATCCTTCGCCTGAGTTTTACTACAAGCAAGGCGGCGGCCCGATGTTTGATATGGGCCCCTACTACATCACCGCGCTCGTCAATCTACTCGGCCCCGTCACGCGCGTCAGCGGATCAGTTCGCGCCTCCTTCAAACACCGCACGATCACCAGCAAACCACTGAACGGCAAACGCGTGAAAGTAGAAGTGCCCACGCACTACAGCGGCACTCTCGAGTTTGCCAACGGCACGATCGTAACTGTAATCATGAGCTTCGATGTAATCCGCGGCACTGATCAACCGCCCATCACCCTCTACGGCAGCAAAGGCACCATGCTCGTGCCTGATCCGAATACTTTCGTCGGCCCCGTGAAGGTGAAACTCCAGGGCGAGACCGAGTTTACCGAACATCCCCTCACCCATTCCGATCAACGACTCCGCGGCACCGGGGTGGCCGATATGGCCTACTCAATTCTTCGGCGACGTCGGAAATACCGCTGCCATGGCGAACTCGTCACTCACGTGATCGAAGTCATGTCGGCCTTTGAGAAATCCTCCAACAGCGGTCGCCACGTGACCATCAAGACTCCGATGACGCGGCCCAATTTGCTCGTGCCCAATCTGCCCGACAACGTGCTCGATAAATAACACCAGGCTATGAACACCCCTTCAGTTCAGCATTACCCCGACGAACAGCGCTACGAATTTCGTGACGGTGAGGCGCGCGCCACTCTCACCTACCAACGCGACGGTGATCGTATCATCTACGATCACACCTTCGTGCCGGTGGAATTTCGCGGGCAAGGTGTCGCGGCGAAATTGGTTGCGGCCGCCCTCGCTGAGGCGCGGAAAGAAAACCTCATCGTCGTCTCGCAGTGTTCCTACGTGGAAACCTACATCGCGCGACATCGTGAACATCAGGATTTGCTCTCAGCACGTTTGTAAATCGCGACATCGCGACCTAAGGAAATGGGATAGTTTAGTTTGTCATCGGCGAGTCCGACGCAGTCGAGCGTGGCGAGCCACGCAGATAGATTGCCGCGTCATCCGCTTCGCGTATTTCTCGCAATGACAAACGATAGCACTACCCAACCTTGACACGCGCAGCCCAGTTCTCCTTTTTCCAACCTGTTACATGATCCTCTCCGGTAAAACGCTTATGCCAGTTGCCTCCGTCCACGTCTCCGTGGTCGCCGTCTCCGCCATTGCCGTTATTTGCGCGCCGCGAGGGTATTGAATCGTAACTTAGCTCGAATCTTTCCCCTCCGGTGCCACACCGGAGGTTTTTTTATGCCCCGGTCGAAGCAGTGGAGTGGTCAACCCAACCGCACACCATGCATCCCATCCTCGCCCAACCGCCCTTTCTTCACCGTCGGCCGAAAAGACTCCCCTCAATCGCGCCGCCACCGCAGAAGATTCCCGCGTGCACCAGGAAATCGCCGGAGCCGTGTCACGACTTCCTCATGCCAAATGCCAGGCCTGACCTAACAGCTGACTCGGGAGTCACCGAGCCAGCAAAATACGAGCTTTAGAATTAGTCGCTTGAACCAACAACATCTTCAGCCGCTTCGAGAATATCAGCCGGATCCAAACGCACTTTGTAGTCAGGATTGGTGTGCACGAATCGCACGACACCCTCTGCATCGATCAGAAAGATCGCGGGCACGGGGAGCCACTTGGCCTCTGGATTTCCCGGCACGGAGGCCAGATCGACCCCAAAGCCTTCGTATTTCGTGCGGATATCCTCCGGCACGACATAGGCCACTCCGTAAGCGCTGGAAGCTTTCATATCGCGATCAGAGAGCAGGCGGTAATGAAGCTCATGCTTTTCAATCGTCGGCTGCAGAGCAGCGGGTTGATCAGGACTCACCGCGATAATCTGAAACCCCAACTCAAGTAAATCTCCCTCAATTTCCTGCAAAGCCGCAAGGTGGCGATTGCAATACGGACACCAACCACCGCGATAGAAAATGAGCACCGTAGGCTGTTCGCGCACCGCTGCCCCCAGATCAAACGATTCCCCATCGGGAGTGAGCAAACTGACATGAGGGGTGGCTTGCCCAGTTTTCAGAGCTACGGCCGTTTCGGCGCTATCGGCCGGTGATGCTGATGCCATCAAAGGAAGCGCGAGCATGCAGGTAAAGATCGAGATGAGTAGTTTCATGGTTATTATATGAGTCTAAAGTCCTGAGAGTATTCCCCAAATCAGTCGTGCGATCCTTGATAATCCTTCTCACCCGCCCGCACTGCAATCGGCAGCACGTTTTCCGCCGGTGGCAGAGGACACGTCGCAAACGGCGTAAAAGCACAGGGCGGATTGATCGCCTGGTTGAAATCAAGTATCACCACGCCATCTTTTGGAGCATCGGCGTAAACGAAACGAGCCGCGCCATAAGTCGCCTCGCCACTCGTCTCATCCGCGATGATCAGAAACAGAGGAGAACCCAGTGAGTCCTGCAGCGGCAACAGTTCAAAAGTCTGACCCTCGCGTTCAAACACCACTTTGCCTAACACCATCGCCCTCGATT
>Ga0105053_10001685_pt1 | contig 35185 bp, 38 predicted proteins | sample BON01_FD_78093 | JGI IMG/M metagenome (GOLD analysis project Ga0105053, IMG submission 78093) | Freshwater microbial communities from Lake Bonney liftoff mats and glacier meltwater in Antarctica - BON-01 | ecosystem: Environmental > Aquatic > Freshwater > Ice > Glacier meltwater | place: Lake... | reverse complement strand
CGCGCAAGGATTATACGATGCTGACCCGATATGCCCGCTGTTAGCGCAACCCGGTGCCCGCAGCGCGCCAAGTTGCTTGCACGGCGCTGGGGCATGGGGCAGACCGGGGCCAAGAAGTCTGACACAAGGGAGCGCCGCAGATGGCCGTGACATTCAACGACAAGGTTCTGGCCGAAGCGATCGGCCCGCGTGACGGCGCGGCCCGGCTGGTCAAGCAGGCGGCGCTGGTGGTGGCGGGGATCGTCCTGCTGACGGTGATGGCCAAGATCAAGGTGCCGATGTGGCCGGTGTCGATCAGCATGGGTACATTTGCCGTGCTGACCATCGGCGCGGCCTATGGCCCGCGTCTGGGGCTGGTCACGATCATGGGCTGGATGATCATCGGGGCGCTGGGCATGGATGTGTTCCAAAGCTCGAGCGCGGAGGCGAATGGCCTGACCTATATGATGGGCAGCACCGGTGGCTATTTGCTGGGCTATGTGTTCGCCGTGCTGATGCTGGGCGCGCTGGCGCGGCGTGGCTGGGACAGGTCGGTGCTCTGGATGGCGGTTGCCATGCTGATCGGCAATGCCATCATCTATGTGCCGGGCGTGCTGTGGCTGGGTCAGGTTTACGGCTGGGATCAGCCGATCCTGCAATGGGGCCTGTGGCCGTTTCTGGTGGGTGACGCGCTGAAGCTTGTGTTGGCGGCGTTGCTGGTGCCGGGCTTGTGGAAGCTGGTGGGCGACGCGAGGGCCTGAACCGGGGGCCTGAACCGGGGGCCTGAACCGGGGGCCTGAACTGGGGAGGGTGGGTTAAAACCCACCTTACGGAAAAGAGGGGCGGGGCCGATGGTCGCGCCCTTTTTGTTTGTGCGGCGTCTGGAGGGGGGATGGGGTGGGTTGCACCCACCTTACGGGCGGAAGGGTGGCATGTGGGCGATGCGTGGGTTTTATCCACCCTGCGACGACGCGTGGGTTTCATTCCGCTACGGGCTGGTGGATGGCGTTTGGACGATGCTCAGTTTTTCTCTACCTGACGGGTGTGTTGGCAGGGGGGGTAAAACCCACGCGCGCCGAGGTCGGATCAATGCCCGGACAGCGCAGGATCGAAGGGGTAGCGGGTCAGGTTCTCGTGCCCGGTTTCGGTGATCAGCACCTGATCTTCGATCTTGATCGAGAAATCGCCGCCTTCGGGGCTGACCAGCGCCTCCACACAGAGCACCATGCCGGGTTCGAGGGCGACGTCGAAGGCACCTTCGACCCAGGCGTCGGGGTAGGGCACGAAGGGCCATTCGTCGCAGAGGCCGACGCCGTGCATCTTGCAGGAGTATTTCTGCCGCTGATACTGCGGCGCGAGGCTGTGGCCGCCGTGGGTCAGTTCGCGGATGGTGACGCCGGGGCGCAGCATGGCCATGTTGGTGTTCACATGGTCGCGCGCGTGGGCCATGGCGTCGATCATTGCGGGGGCGGGGTGCGCGTCGCCGATCCACCAGGTCCGGCTGATGTCGATGCAGATGCCGTAGCTGCCGATGAGGTCGGTGTCGAAGGCCAGGATCTCGTTATTGCCGATGATCCGGGGGCCGCATTCCTGAAACCACGGGTTGGTGCGCGGGCCGGAGGCGAGCAGCCGCGTCTCGATCCATTCGCCGCCGCGCCGGATGTTTTCGGCGTGCAGCACTGACCAGACGTCATCTTCGCTGGTCTGGCCCAAGGGGATCCGGCGGCGGGCCGTTGCCTCCATGACCTGAACCGCGGATTCGCAGGCGTGATGGGCGCAGCGCATGGCGGCGATTTCGTCCGGCCCCTTGATCGCGCGGGCGCGTTCGGTGACGACCTCGCCTTCGAGCACATCAAAGCCGCTGCGTTCGAGCGCGCGCAACCCGTGCACCATGATCTTGTCCACCGCGATGCGCCGGTTGCTGCCGGCGTGGGCGGTCATCACCTCCTGCACCTGTCCGGCGAAACTGGCGGCATCGGCGGCGGTGTTGTCGCCGCAGACGTTGTAGAAGAAGGATGCGCCGGAGCGGATTTCGGCGATGAGCGGGTTGAAGGTGACGAGAAAGGGCGCCTGTCTGTATTCCCAGATCACCATATGCCCGTCAGCACAGAGCAGCACGGCGCGGAACGGGTTGTGGCTGTTCCAGAGCTGCATGTTGGTGGTGTCGGTGACGTAGCGGATGTTGAGCGGGTCGAACAGCAGCAGACCGCCGATGTCGCGGGCGATGAGCGCGTCGGTGAGCCGTCGGTGCCGGTAGGCGCGCATGGCACCGAGGTCGGGCAGGGCAAGACCGGCTTTGGCCCATTCGGCAAATGCAAGCTGCGTCGGCCCGATCTCGACCCGGTCATTGTCATTCGGGCTGCCATCGCCGAGCGTGGCGCCTCGGGTCGGGTCGATCTTGCGCGTGGCGCTATAGTGCTTGTTCATCGCGGCCCCCGGATATGTCTGTCGCGGAGGGTGTGCTGCGGCCGGGCGGCTGTCAGGTCTGAACCCGACATGCCGCCGCCGGAAACTGGCGGTTATGCGGGCAGGCCGAAACCGCTGTTCTGCGGAGCGGCGAGCGTGCGCAGGCCCATGACAACGCCGATCGCACGGCCGCGCAGGGACGTGGTGATGCGTCCGGACAGATCCGGGGTGGGTTGTGCCGGGGTTTGCGTGATGGGGGTGCGGATGGGGGTGCGGATCGCGGTGGCGAGTTTTTGCACCACCTCGTCCAGCGGGGTCGGCGCGCTGTCCAGTGCATCGGTGAGCCTGTCGATCACGTCGCTGGTGACGATGGCCGGACCTTTGTGCCAGCGCAGTTCATCGGCGGGGTAGCGGCTGCTGACGCGGTCGGCGATCATCTGGCAGATCGCGCCTTGCCGCTGCGCCAGACTGGTCGATTTGCGTGGCGAGGGGCTGTAGCCGACCGAGACGGTCAGGCAGGCCGCGTGCTGACCCGGCAGACCGGCGGCCAGCGACATCACGATGCGCGAGCCCTGCACGTCGAGAATGGCCAGATCCTCGTGATCCCAGGACATGCGCCGGCTGTAGGGGGCGCATTTGCTGAGCGCGCCGTCGAGGTCATTGGCGATGCGGGCGAGGTCGACATCGGGCGTTGCGGTGAAGAGAAGCTGCGCGATGGTGCTGCTTTTTCCGGGGGTCATGACAATCTCCGTTCACTTGGATGATTGTAAACTGAGCGTGGACTATGGCGGCGATTTGGGGGGATTGTGGAGAATGCGAGGTATTCGCGCCGCAGGAAGACTTGTTTCCGCCTTAAACACAATCGCACTTTCTGCTGCGGATTGTTTCCGGATTCAGGCGGTCGGGCTGACGGTCAGGCCAGCCCGATCCGTCAGATCATCGCCATGACCTGCGTGCCGAACGGGGATTGTTGCACCCCGACGAGCATGCCCATCAAGGCCAGCACCCGCGCGCTGACATTCAGGTTTTCGCCGCGCAAGAGCGTGTAGGTCATCATCGAGACGCCAACCGGCAGGGCAAAGACCATGACCGTCAGGTTCATCGAATGTGTGGCCAGTCGCAGCGCTGTGGATGGCTTTTGCTCCACCTCGTCCGGGGCGTAGAGCGCATGGCGGATTGCCTGCGCCTCGGCCAGCATCGGGTCGGGTATTTGCGGGATGGTATTGGCCACGCTGATCGGTTCCGGGGCGGCGCGGTGTTCGGGGATCAACCGGTGCAGCCGGTCGCGCGCGGACTTGGCGATACTGACCACCTTTGGATTGGGTGGCGCCGCTGCCGGAGTGGCCCGGTCGCGCAGGGACTGTTCCAACCGGTCGAGGATACGCTCCATCTCGGCGGGGTCGGTGGTCTGCGCGGGATGTTCGAGCGGCGTGGGCGGGTCAATGACGGCGGCGGGCGCATCGGGCCTGTCGGGCAGCGCCTCGATCAGGTCATCGACGAGTGTGGCGGTCACGACTTTGTCGCTCTTGTGCCAATAGATCGCGTCGGGTGGGTAGCGCGATGAAATCCGGTCTGCAATCATGCGTGCCAGTGGCTTTTGCCGTTGCGCAAAACCCGCCAGCCCATGCCCGTGATCGTTGAAGCCGACCGAGATTGTAAGGCAGGCCGGAAAAAGCCCCGGAAGATCATCGGCATAGGCCACGGTGATCCGCGAGCCCTGATGGTCGAACATGGCGATATCATCGTGATCCCAGGTGAGGTTATGCGCCTCTCCCGGTGCGTTGGGCAAGGAATGATCCATATCGGCCACAAGTCCTGCGAAGTTCAGGATCGGGTGCTGTGAAAAGAGCAACTGGGCGATGGTACTGATTGTAGCGTGCTGCATGACAGTCCTCTGGCAATGGTCTGAGCCTGCAGAATGGGTGAACAATCGGGCAAAGCTATGAACCGATTGTGCCGTTAAGAAGTTATTAACCTCTGGTTGTGTCCGGTTTCTGCCGCAATGACAATGCGGGCGGTAAAATGGGAATTGTTAAAGGGGGCGCAACAAAAGGGCGCCCGGATCGGGCGCCCTTGGTGATTTCCGGTAGGGTGGGTGAAACCCACCGGTCCATCAGCAGGAATAATACATCTTGTATTCGACCGGGTGTGGCGTGTGTTCAAAGGCGTAGACCTCTTCCCACTTCAGCGCCATGTAGCCCTCGAGCTGGTCCTTGGTGAACACGTCGCCTGCGAGCAGGAAGTCGTGGTCTTTTTCCAGTTCCTCAAGCGCTTCGCGCAGCGAACCACAGACGGTCGGGATCAGGGCCAGTTCTTCGGGCGGCAGATCGTAGAGATCCTTGTCCGAGGAGGGGCCGGGGTCGATCTTGTTCTTGATCCCGTCAAGGCCGGCCATGAGCAGGGCGGCAAAGCACAGATAGGGATTGGCGGAGGGATCGGGGAAACGCGCCTCGACCCGCTTGGCCTTGGGCGATTCGGACCACGGAATGCGGATGCAGCCCGAGCGGTTGCGGGCGGAATAGGCGCGCAGCACCGGGGCTTCGAAGCCGGGGATCAGGCGTTTGTAGCTGTTGGTGCCGGGGTTGGTGATCGCGTTCAGCGCCTTGGCGTGTTTCAGGATGCCGCCGATGTAATAGAGCGCCTCCTGGCTGAGATCGGCGTATTTGTCGCCTGCGAACAGCGGTTTGCCGTCTTTCCAGATCGACATGTTGACATGCATGCCGGAGCCGTTGTCGCCGTAGATCGGCTTTGGCATGAAGGTCGCGGTCTTGCCATAGGCCTGCGCCACGTTGTGGATGACGTATTTGTATTTCTGGATCTCGTCGGCCTGATGCGTGAGCGTGCCGAAGATCAGCCCGAGTTCATGCTGGGTCGAGGCGACCTCGTGGTGGTGCTTGTCCACCTTCATGCCCATCCGCTTCATCGTGGAGAGCATTTCCGAGCGCATGTCCTGTGCGTCGTCGATCGGGTTCACCGGGAAATAGCCGCCCTTGATGCCGGGGCGGTGGCCGGAGTTGCCGGATTCGTATTCGGTGTCAGAGTTCCATGCCGCGTCGGTGCCATCGACCTGGAAGGAGACCTTGTTCATCGTGACGCAGTAGCGGACATCGTCAAAGATGAAGAATTCGGCCTCGGGCCCCATATAGGCGGTGTCGCCGATGCCGGTGGTCTTGAGATAGGCCTCGGCCTTGACGGCGGTGCCGCGCGGGTCGCGGTCATAGGGCTCCATCGTGTCGGGTTCGACCACGTTACAATGGATGCAGAGCGTCCGCTCGGCATAGAACGGGTCGAGATAGGCGCTGTCCACATCGGGCATCAGTTTCATGTCGGACTGGTCGATGGATTTCCAGCCGGCGATGGACGACCCGTCGAACATGAAGCCTTCGTCGAGGAAATCCTCGTCGACCAGATCGGCGATTACCGTCACATGCTGCAACTTGCCGCGCGGATCGGTGAAGCGGATGTCGACGTATTCAACGTCTTCATCCTTTATCAGCTTGAGAACGTCAGCTTTGCTCATCTGCGTTTTATCCCCTTGAAGTAAGCATTATTCCGATGTTGCCGCATGGTCCTTCCGGCAACGGCATGTTGTCAGAGCGCTTCGTCGCCCGATTCGCCGGTGCGGATGCGGATCGCCTGTTCGACGCTGGAGACGAAAATCTTGCCATCACCGATCTTGTCGGTCTTGGCGGCGGCGATGATCGCGGCAATGGCGGCATCGACCTGATCGTCCGAGAGCACGACCTCGATTTTGACCTTGGGCAGGAAATCGACGACATATTCGGCGCCACGGTAAAGTTCGGTATGGCCCTTCTGGCGGCCAAAACCCTTGACCTCGACCACGGAGAGGCCCTGAACGCCGACTTCTTGCAGCGCTTCCTTGACCTCGTCGAGTTTGAACGGTTTGATGATCGCCTCGATCTTCTTCATGGCCCGCGACTCCTTGCACTTGTGTTAATCGGCGTGAGACCATCTTAGACGGCCTATCACAATTGACGAGGTGCGGGATCGCATGCCGGGGCAAGGAAATCCAGATCATGCGTCTAGCTTTTGTGCAAAACGATGAATTTCTGGGCGGTTTGTGAATAATGTTGGCTTGGACCGGATGACTGCGCTTTTGACTGCCGCGCAGATGCGCGCCATCGAGGCTGCGGCCATTGCCACTGGCGCGGTGACGGGACTTGACCTGATGGAGCGTGCCGGGCGGGGCGTGCTCGATGCGGTGTTTGCGCAATGGCCCGACCTCGCGGCAGTGCCGGGCAGGGCGGTGGTACTGTGCGGGCCGGGGAATAATGGCGGAGACGGGTTTGTCGTGGCCAGGCTGTTGCAGGAATGGGGGTGGAAGGTGTCGGTGTTCCTCTTTGGCGACGCCGCCAGGATGCCGCCGGACGCGCGGGTGAATTATGAGCGGTGGCTGGCGTCGGAGACGGTGGGCGATCTGGCGCAGGCCCGCATCGACCGCTCGGATCTGGTGATCGATGCCGTCTTTGGCACCGGCCTTGCGCGCAGTTTTGCGCTGCCTGCGCCGCTGGGGGCCGATTTTCGGCGGGTCATGCGGGAGGGGTTCTGGTCAACGGGCAAAGCTGCGCGGCCCTATGTGGTGGCGATCGACGTTGTGTCCCAGATCGACGCGGATTCAGGCCGCGCGCTTGGGTCTGAGGCGGAACGGGGGGCCGAGATGGGCGCGCATCTGACGGTGACGTTTCATCGCCCCAGGATTGGTCATTATCTGGACGAGGGTTCGGGGCGGTCCGGCGCGTTGCGCGTCGTGGATATTGGATTAGGTGAGATCGCGACGCATCCGGCTGTTGTGGGACGTGTTGATGGTCCTTTGGTTGCGACGGGGCCGAGTCTGACCAAGCGCAGTCATGATCCCATGGCCCGAGGTCATAAATATGCCCATGGTCATGCCCTGATCCTTTCAGGCGGTCCCGGTAAAGGCGGTGCGGCCCGGCTGGCGGCGCGGGGCGCGTTGCGGATCGGGGCGGGGCTGGTGACCATGGCGGTGCCGCCGGCCGCGTTGCAGGAGAATGCGGCGCGGCTGGATGCGGTGATGCTGCGGTCATTGAAGGATGCCGATGCACTGTCGGCATGGCTGCACGAGGATGCGCGGATCAATGCGCTGTGTATCGGGCCGGGGTTTGGCACCAGTTTGCGGCATGGCGCATGGGTCGAAGCGGTTCTGGATGCAAGGCGTCCGGTCGTGCTTGATGCGGATGCGCTGACGCTGGTGGCGCGCGACAGCGTGCTGTTTGGCAAACTGCACCCAAGTTGTGTGCTGACCCCGCATGGTGGCGAGTTTGCCCGGCTGTTTCCCGATATTGCGGCGAAGTTGGCGGAACCGGCGACGCGAGGTCCCGCCTATTCCAAGGTGGATGCGACGCGGGAGGCGGCGCGGCGGGCGGGCTGTGTTGTGTTATTTAAGGGGCCGGATACGGTGATTGCTGACCCTGAGGGGCGCTGTTCGATCAATGCGTCGCATTATGAACGCGCGGCACCCTGGCTCGCGACAGCGGGGTCGGGTGATGTGCTGGCGGGGTTCATTGCCGGGTTGTTGGCACGGGGGTTTGCGCCGATGCAGGCGGCAGAGATGGCGGCCTGGCTGCATGTGGAATGCGCGCGGAGCTTTGGGCCGGGCCTGATTGCCGAGGACCTGCCGGAGGAATTGCCAGCGGTGTTTCGGGCGCTCGGCCTTTAGCGGCGGTCAGGCGATGCCGATTTCGAGCCCGTCTGCGTAGATGATATGCGCGCGGTCAAAGACCAGCGTGAAGATCCGCATGGTCTGTTTCGGCTGTTCAGCGACGAATTCGCCGTCGAGCAGACGTGACGCCGGAACCATGGCGCTGGAGGTGCCAAAAAGCGCCTGTGCCCGCCAGTCGCGGATGTGAACGGTTGTGTCGGGAGACACCAGCATGTCGCGGTCGGGCCTTGTGTGACCCAGCGATCCGGCGAGGATGCGGATCGGGTGCATGTCGGTTTCGGTCATGTGCAGCGCGCGCAGGACGGCCATGCCGCTGTCGCGGGTGATGATGCGGTCACCGGGGTTGAGATGTTCGACAGGGATTTCTCCATCCAGCGTCATCACGCTGGTGCCGGCGCAAAGCCCGTTCAATACGGTAGTGCGGACGGCCTGAGCCGCCACGTCGGTCGTGGTTTCCCGGTGCATTGCGTGTTTCCCGCTTCTGCTATGACTGCCTCAGTGTTTTGCAGCACAATACGGCAAGATAAAGTTACTGTCCTGCCTTTTCTGCGACTGCTTTTTCCGCTCGCATCCGGCTGGCCGCTTTGCTAGAAGCCATGCAACTTTGGGGGCGGGGATTGTCGCTCCCTTTGAACATGCGGGTGTGGCGAAACTGGTAGACGCACCAGATTTAGGTTCTGGCGCCGCAAGGCGTGGGGGTTCGAGTCCCTTCACCCGCACCAGATTTGATGGAAGAAGGACAACAGATGCAGGTCACAGAGACCCTCAACACCGGCCTCAAGCGCGGCTATTCGATCACGGTCAGCGCGGGCGAACTGGATGCGAAAGTGCACGAAAAACTGCGCGAGGCGCAGCCCGAGATTGCCATGAAGGGCTTTCGCAAGGGCAAGGTGCCGATGGCGCTGCTGCGCAAGCAATATGGTCCGCGCCTGTTGGGCGAAGCCATGCAGGAAACCATTGACGGTGCCGTGTCCAGCCATATGGAATCGACCGGCGACCGTCCCGCTGCCCAGCCCGAGGTCAAGATGGCCAATCCGGCATGGAAAGAGGGTGACGATGTCGAGGTTTCGGTGAGCTATGAGCGTCTGCCCGATGTCCCGACAGTGGATTTTGCCCAGGTGTCGCTGACCCGTCTGACCGTGAAGGCAGAGGAGGCCGCTGTCGAAGAGGCGCTGGCCAATCTTGCCGGGACTGCCAAGAACTTTGAAGATCGCAAGAAGGGCTCAGAGGCCAAGGACGGCGATCAGGTTATCATCGACTTTCTGGGCAAGGTCGATGGTGAGCCGTTCGAGGGTGGCACTGCGGCGGATTATCCGCTGGTTCTGGGGTCCAATTCGTTCATTCCCGGGTTCGAGCCCGGTCTGGTCGGCGTGAAGGCCGGCGATGAAAAGGATGTCGAGGTTACTTTCCCCGAGAATTATCAGGCCAAGAACCTTGCCGGTAAAGCGGCGGTGTTCTCATGCACGATCAAATCGGTGAAAGAGCCGAAAGCTGCCGAGATCAACGACGATCTGGCCAAGCAGTTTGGCGCCGAGGATCTGGCGGCGCTGCGCGCCCAGATTTCCGAGCGTCTTGAGGCGGAATATAACGGTGCCTCGCGTGCGGTGGCCAAGCGTTACCTGCTCGATGCGCTGGACAAGCTGGTGGAGTTCGATCTGCCTTCCAACCTCGTCGAGGCCGAAGCGGCGCAGATTGCGCATCAGCTGTGGCATGAGGAGCATCCGGAGGAGCAGGGTCACAACCATGACAAGGTCGAGCCCACCGACGAGCACAAATCGCTTGCCGTGCGCCGGGTAAAGCTGGGTCTGCTGCTGGCCGATATCGGTCAGAAGGCCGAGATCAAGGTGACCGATCAGGAACTGACGCAGGCGATGCTCAACCAGGCTCGCCAGTATCCGGGGCAGGAGCGTGAATTCTTTGAATTCGTGCAGAAGAACGCACAGGTTCGTCAGCAGATGCAGGCGCCGATCTTTGAGGACAAGGTCATCGACCATGTGTTCGCATTGTCCAACGTGACCGAGACGACGGCGACCAAGGAAGAGCTGCAGAAGGCTGTCGAGGCGCTGGAAGAAGAATAAGTCCTGCCGCTATTGCGGTAAAGGCTGAAAGGGTCGCCGGTTGGTGGCCCTTTTTTTCTGTTTTTGGGGTGGCCGGGTTAGCTGGTCCGCTCGTACTGTCTTATATTGCGCGACGGACGCTCGCCAATCGCGACCGAATTGAATCGCATCCTTGCCGGGAATCCAGCAGCGGCACGCGCCGCCGGGCAGCGCCCGACCGCCTCGCAGCGCGGGCGCTTTGGTTGCCACCGGGCGTTGCCCAAATTCAGAGGATCCTTGCGCCATCAAGCGCGCCGGTCAGTCGTTTTGGCGCCCACTCGGCGGTCGGGCACTGTCGTCTGATCAGTTTGCGCAGCCCACACCAAATGCAAAAAGACCGCACCTTGCAGTGCGGCCCCTTGATTTGGCTCTGATGTCGGATCAGAGGTCTTCGCCGTCCTGGGCTGCGCCCATTTCGTCGAAGAGTTCCGCGATCTCGAATTCGGCGGCGGCTTCGGCTTCGGCGGCAAGTTCCTGAATGGATTTGCCGGAGGCTTGCAGTTCCGCTTCTTCGGGCGAGCGTGCGACGTTGAGCCGGATCGTAGCCGTCACTTCGGGGTGCAGCACGACCGAGACGTCGTGGATGCCCAGTTCCTTGATCGGGGCGTTCAGGACGACCTGACGCTTGTCGACCGAGTATCCGCCTTCGGTGGCCGCTTCGGCGGCGTCACGGGTGGTGACGGAGCCGTAGAGCGCGCCGCCATCGGAGGCGGAACGGATGACGACGAAAGTGGCACCGTCCAGCGTTTCCGCCAGTTTCGCCGCTTCGCTGCGGGTTTCGAGGTTGCGGGTTTCGAGTTGGGCCTTCTGACCCTCGAATTTGGCAATGTTGGCGGCATTGGCGCGCATCGCCTTGCCCTGGGGCAGCAGGAAGTTGCGGGCAAAGCCGTCTTTGACTTTGACCACTTCGCCCATCTGGCCAAGTTTTGCCACGCGTTCAAGCAGGATGACTTGCATGGGGGTTACTCCTTACCTGACGGCATAGGGCAGCAGGGCGAGGAACCGGGCACGCTTGATCGCCTGGGCGAGCGCGCGCTGGTTCTTGGCACCGACGGCGGTGATGCGGGAGGGCACGATCTTGCCCCGCTCGGAAATGTAGCGCTGCAGCAGACGCGTATCCTTGTAGTCGATGACAGGTGCGCCATCGCCATCGAAGGGATCGGATTTGCGGCGGCGGAAGAAGGGTTTGGTTGCCATGATATGCTATCCTTTCCTGATCAGAAGCGACGTTCGGGGCGGGGCCCGTCACGGTCTGGGCGGGGGCCGCGATCGCCGCGGTCTTCACGCGGGCCGCGATCTTCGCGCGGGCCACGGTCCGGCCTGTCGCCACGGTCGGGCCGGTCGCCGCGATCGGAGCGTTCGTCACGTTTCTGCATCTGGACCGAGGGGCCCTCTTCATGCTTGTCGACCTTGATCGTCAAAATGCGCATGACATCGTCATGCAGCCGCATCAGACGCTCCATCTCCTGCACGGCAGAAGCGGGCGCGTCGGAGCGCAGGAAGGCATAGTGCCCCTTGCGATTCTTGTTGATCTTGTAGGCCATCGTCTTGACGCCCCAGTATTCATTCTCGGTCACCTTGCCGCCATTGTCGGCCAGCACGGTGGAGAAATGCTCGATGAGGCTTTCGGCTTGCGTGTTGGACAGATCCTGACGCGCAATGAACACATGCTCGTAAAGCGGCATGCAAACTCCAGTTCTTTTCAGGCGCATTTCATAGGGCGGGGCGAAACCTTCTGCACCCCGTCCACGAGAGACTGCGCGGTTCATGACTTTGCAGAAGGATGGGGCCTTATACAGAAGGTAGGCTGCGGTGCAAGCCCTGCCGGATCAGGCGCACCCGTCCAGCCGGCGTTACCACCAGAGCGGTATTAACAATTTCTTAACATTACCGTAAAGCTGTCCGCCTCTCGCCCTGCTGTCGCCCTGATTGCCCGCCATTTTGCCTGTCATGACCGAACGCATGGAGTGACGATCATGACAGCCTTGCCTGATATCGACGATTTTCTGGTGGCACATGCCGAAAGATTTGCAACCGAAACCGCGCCGTTGTTCGAGGTGGAGGATGCGTATTGGGGCTATATCGTCCGCTCGACCGAGCCGGTGCCGATTGTGGAGCGGCTGATGCCACTGTTTGCCTGGCTGGGTGGTATCGCCTTTGCCGTGGCCGGTCTGGGGATGTGGATGTTGCCCCAGTCGATGTTGGGTGCCGATGTTCTTGTGATGAAGCTGGGTATGACCAGTCTTCTGGCCGGGTTTGCCGGGTTTCTGTTCTGGTATGCCAGCCGTGGCACCCAGACCGAGTTGCAGATCGACACTGCATTGGGCGAGGTTCGCGAAGTGGTCCGCAACCACGCGGGTCGCTCCAGCCTGATTGGTCGCTATGGATTTGATTCGATAGGCGGCGTGTTTCTGGACCGCGAACCGGGTCATGGCGGGGAGGCCGCATTGGTGCTGCGCTATCGCAATACGGTCAAGACCATGCCGGTTGCGCGTGGACAGGAGCGCCACCTGACCGCGCTGCGTGACCGACTGGGCCGTGACATGATGTTGCGCACAAGGACCGCCCCCCGGATCCCGTTGGCGCGGTTCCTGCCCAGCGAGGTCTGATCCCGGTCGCTGAGTCTGATGTTTGCCGAAATGTTTGCCGAAATGTTTGCCCGGATGTTTGCTCAAATGTTTGCCCGGTCAAGGCGGTCCTCGTGGGGCCGCCTTTTGTCTGTTCGTCCCTTGTGCTGATTGCACGGAATGTTGTGATGCGGGGGCGAAGTCTGTAGAGCGGGCAGGCGATAGGGCAGGGAGAGAGTGGATGCGGGCATTCGTGTTTCCGGGGCAGGGCGCACAGACCATTGGCATGGGGCAGGCGCTGGCCGCAGCCTATCCGGCGGCCAAGGCGGTGTTTGACGAGGTGGATGACGCATTGAGCGAGCCGCTGTCGCACCTGATCTGGGAGGGTGATATTGCCACGTTGACCCTGACCCGCAATGCCCAGCCCGCGCTGATGGCCACGTCGCTTGCGGTTATGGCGGCGCTGCGCGCGCAGGGTGTCGATCTGACGGCTGCCGGTTATGTCGCGGGGCATTCGCTGGGCGAGTATTCGGCGCTATGTGCGGCGGGTGCCCTGAGTATATCCGACACCGCCCGGTTGCTGCGTATTCGCGGTGAGGCGATGCAGGATGCGGTGCCGGTGGGCATCGGTGCGATGGCGGCGCTGTTGGGGCTGGATTTTGCCCAGGCCTGTGATGTGGCAGCAGAGGCGGCGCAGGGCGAAGTGTGTCAGGCGGCGAATGACAATGATCCGGGGCAGGTCGTCGTCTCGGGCCATAAGGCGGCGGTGGAGCGTGCGCTGCTGATTGCCAGGGAGCGCGGCGCCAGGCGCGCCATGCTGTTGCCGGTGTCGGCCCCGTTTCATTCGGCCCTGATGGTCCCTGCGGCACAGGTGATGGCGCAGGCGCTGGCTGCCGTGCCGATGCAGGCCCCCGCGGTGCCGCTGGTGGCGAATGTGACGGCCATGCCGGTGAGCGACCCGGAGGCGATCCGCGCGTTGCTGGTGCAGCAGATTACCGGATCGGTCCGCTGGCGCGAATCGGTGCTGTGGATGGCGCAGGCCGGTGTGACGGAGGTCTGGGAGATCGGCGCGGGCAAAGCATTGTCAGGGATGGTGCGCCGGATCGACAAGGAGATTGCCCTGCGTAATGTGGCTGTGCCTGAGGATGTGGTTGCCGCCCATGTGTCGCTGAAGCTCTGAGGCAGGGGCGGGGGCTGTCTGCCCCCCGCACCCCCCGAGGATATTTAAGGCCAAAAGATGAAAAAGCCTGTCTATGTCTGCGGACAGGCCCTGCGAGAGGACGAGAGAGATGTTTGATCTGACGGGCAGGAATGCCTTGATTACCGGGGCGTCAGGCGGGATTGGCGGTGCGATTGCCACCGCCCTGCATGGCGCTGGTGCGACTGTTGCGCTGTCGGGCACGCGGGTGGCCCCGCTGGAGGCGCTGGCGGCCGAACTGGGCAGTCGCGCGCATGTGCTGCCCTGCGATCTGGGCGATGCGGCGGCTGTGACGGCATTGCCCAAGGCGGCCGCTGATCTGATGGGGACGGTGGATATTCTGGTGAATAATGCCGGGATTACCAAGGACAACCTGTTCATGCGGATGTCGGATGAGGAGTGGTCGAGCGTGATCGAGGTCAACCTCACTTCGACCATGCGCCTGTGCAAGGGCGTGGTGCGCGGGATGATGAAGGCCCGCTGGGGCCGCATCATCAATATCTCGTCCATCGTGGGCACCACCGGCAATCCGGGGCAGGCGAATTATGCCGCCTCCAAGGCCGGTATGGTGGGGATGTCCAAGAGCATCGCCTATGAGGTGGCGTCGCGCGGGATTACGGTGAATTGTGTGGCGCCGGGCTTTATCGCGACCGCGATGACCGACAAGCTGAACGAGGAGCAGAAGGCGGGGATATTGGCGCAGATCCCGGCGGGCCGGATGGGCGAGGCGGCCGAGATCGCGGCGGCGGTGCTGTATCTGGCGAGTGCCGAGGCGGGTTATGTCACCGGGGCCACGCTGCATGTGAATGGCGGCATGGCGATGATCTAGGCCCTGAGCGGGGCTGTGCTGTGGCTCTCGATCCGGCCGGGTTGGGGGATGAGGATGGCCCACAGCGAGGCTCTGACCAGATCGGGGGTGAAGTCGGGCCGGATTTCGAGCATGGTGCCGCCTGCCTTGCGCAGCGCCTCGCGTTTGATGGCGTCGCGCAGGAAGGCGTTATTCTGATGGTGCCCGGTGCCTTGGTATTCGACGGCACAGACCAGATAACCAAAACGGTCGAACAGAACGAAGTCGAGCCGATTCATGGTTGGGGTGATGGCAGATCCGTCGTGATCCGCTTTGCAAGCGCCCGGCTGACGCGGCGGGAGGAGTGATGCGGGCGGGCGCTGTGGTTGAAAGCGTTTGCCTTGGTCCAAATCTCTGCTAAGAGCGCTTTCAGATTTGCCGGAGGTGCCGCAGGGCGCTGGTCGGTTTGGTCCCGGTGGGGCCGTTGAGCCGCCCTGAGGGGCAAGCAAAGCGGGTGCAAGCCCAGAAAGACGTGAGGAACACACATGAGCGATGTCGCAGTTCGCGTGCGCAAGATCGTTGTCGAACATCTTGGCGTTGAGGAGGACAAAGTGATCGAGAACGCGTCGTTCATCGACGACCTTGGCGCTGACAGCCTCGATACGGTCGAGCTGGTCATGGCCTTTGAGGAAGAATTCGGGATCGAGATCCCCGATGATGCCGCAGAGTCGATCCAGACCTTTGGCGATGCGGTCAAGTTCATTACCGAAGCCCAGTAAGCCGGAATTCGGTGCGAGACTGCAAAGCGGCACCCTCCGGGGTGCCGTTTTGTTTTGGGCAAAGGCGCAGAGGGGCAGGCGGTTGGATGCCCTTGGCCGGGCGTCGCGGGTGCCTGCACTTGCTCCTTTGTTCTGCCCTGCGCTATCAGGGTCTGGAAACTGACGAGATGAGGGCTGAACATGCGGCGTGTTGTGGTTACCGGACTGGGTCTTGTCACGCCTCTGGCCGATGGGGTGGAGGCGACATGGCAGCGGTTGCTGGAGGGCCGGTCCGGCGCGGGGCCGATCACGCAGTTTGATGCGAGCGCGCTGGCCACGACCTATGCCTGTGAGGTGAAGCGCGGCGATGGCAGCGATGCCACGTTCAACGCTGACACCTACATGGAGCCGAAGGATCAGCGCAAAGTCGATGATTTCATCCTGTTTGGTATTGCTGCCGCGCAGCAGGCGGTCGAGGATTCGGGCTGGCTGCCGGAGGATGAGGCCGACCGTATCCGCACGGGGGTGATGATCGGGTCGGGGATCGGCGGGCTGAAGTCGATTGCCGAAACGGCGGTCCTGATCAAGGAGCGTGGCCCGCGCCGGGTGTCGCCGTTCTTTATTCCCGGTGCGCTGATCAACCTGATATCGGGGCAGGTGGGCATTCGTTACAAGTTCAAGGGGCCGAACCATTCGGTTGTGACTGCCTGTTCCACCGGGGCCCATGCGATTGGCGACGCGACGCGCCTCATCAAATACGGGGCTGCGGATGTGATGGTTGCGGGCGGGGCCGAGGCGACGATCTGTGAGATTGGCATTGCCGGGTTCAACGCCTGCAAGGCCTTGTCCACCAGGCGCGCCGATGATCCGACCAAGGCGAGCCGCCCCTTTGACATAGACCGTGACGGTTTTGTCATGGGTGAGGGTGCCGGGATGGTCGTGCTGGAAGAGCTGGAACATGCCCGCGCGCGCGGCGCGAAGATTTATGCCGAGGTGCTGGGTTATGGCATGTCGGGTGACGCATATCACATCACCGCCCCTGCGGATGATGGCGATGGGGCCGAACGGTCGATGCGGGCAGCCCTTGCCGATGCCGGGCTGGAGTCTGCCGACCTTGATTACATCAACGCGCATGGCACATCGACGATGGCCGATACGATTGAACTGCGCGCTGTCGAGCGGATAATGGGCGATGCGGCGGGCAAGGTGACGATGTCATCGACGAAATCCGCGACCGGCCATCTGCTGGGTGCTGCGGGTGCGGTCGAGGCGGTGTTTTCGATCCTTGCGATCCGCGATCAGGTGGCGCCGCCGACGATCAATCTGGACAATCCGGCGATCGAGAGCCGCGTCGATCTGGCACCCAATGCCAAGCGGGAGCGCAGGATTGACGTGGCCCTGTCCAATTCGTTTGGCTTTGGCGGCACCAATGCCAGCGTCATCTTTGGGAAATTGCGCTGATGTGGCGTCATATCGCCTCGAATGCGCTGACGTTTTTCATTGTGGCGCTGTTCCTGCTGGGTGGCGTGGTGACCTGGGGCACAAGCCAGTATTCGGCGGAAGGTCCGCTTGATCAGGCGATTTGTCTGCGGGTACAAAGCGGCGGCACCATGCGCGGCGTGAGCGAGGATCTGGCGGCGCAGGGCGCGATCGGCTCGCCTGCGATTTTCCGGATCGGGGCAGATTATTCCGAGAAAGCGTCTTTGCTGAAAGCGGGGAGTTTTCTGGTGCCGGAAGGTGCCTCGATGGCGCAGATTGTCGATATCGTCACGCGCGACGGCGCCAGTACCTGCGGCACCGAGGTGGTCTATCGCATCGGGGTGACCCGCACCTTGGCCGAGGTGCGCCAACTGGATCCGGCGACGAGCCGGTTTGTGGAACTGGCGCAGTTTGATCCGGCGTTGGAGGAGCGACCCGCTGCCTATGCCGATGTGCGCGCCCGTTCTGACACGCGCTTCCGTGTCGCGGTGGCCGAGGGTGTGACGAGCTGGCAGGTGATGACCGCGCTCAATTCGCTTGAGGTGCTGGAGGATGATGTGACCGGGATCCCGCCGGAGGGATCGCTGGCGCCGGACAGCTATGAGATTGTTCCGGGGTCGCAGGTGGCAGATGTGCTGGCGCGGATGGCGTCGGCGCAAGAGCAGATCCTGGCGGAGGCCTGGGCCAGCCGTGCGGATGAGCTGCCCCTGGCCACGCCGGAGGAGGCGCTGATCCTGGCTTCGATCATCGAGAAGGAAACGGCGGTGCCGGATGAGCGTGGGCAGGTGGCCAGCGTGTTCATCAACCGGCTGGAGCAGGGGATGCGCCTGCAGACCGACCCGACGGTGATTTATGGTGTCACCAATGGCCAAGGCGTGCTGGGCCGGGGGCTGCGCCAGAGCGAGTTGCGCGCCGAGACGCCCTACAACACCTATGTCATCGACGGGTTGCCGCCGACGCCGATTGCCAATCCGGGCCGTGCCAGCATTCGGGCGGCGCTGAACCCCGATACGACGGATTTCGTGTTCTTTGTGGCCGATGGCACGGGCGGTCATGCCTTTGCCGATAATCTGGATGACCACAACGCCAATGTCGCGCGCTGGCGCGAAATCGAGGCGCAGATGGCGGCGCAGGCCGAAGCCGAGGCGGCAGAGGATGCCGATGGCGTCGGAGAGCCGGTGGCAGACTGAGGCGTATTAACATTTTGTTAATGGTGGATGGTACTTAGCGGGCGCTGTTCACGCAACGGGATTGACATTTGGTACGCTCCGGTGTACCAGTTCCGGCACGCTAGAAGAAGTGGGCAAGCGGTCCGGGGGTCACCTCGCGGCCGATTTTCCTGTTTCTCTCACCTGTGGCGGAAGCTCCAGCACAGGCAATAAAAACGCATGGATGAGACAGATCAAGCCCCCGGCACCGCGCCGGTCACGGGGCCGCGACAGCAATTTGATGACAGTCTGGTTCTTTTGAGCAGTGTCAGCAGCGCCTTGGCAGCGGTGCTGGACGCGTTTCGGGCAGGCCGCAGGGGCGCGCTGCGGCAGGTTTTGGTCAAACAGAGTGAACTTGAGGCGGCGCTGCGGCACGCCCATGAAATGGAGCGGAGATTCAATGACTGGCAAGCAGGACAAGAAGCCGCGGCGCAGGGTGGCGTCGCCGATATCGACTTTGATGCCGCCCGATACGACATCGGGTGCCGCCTTTCTCGCCTCCGTGAGTGTTGCGCGTCAGAATGAGTTTCTGGAGGGCCTGACCGCGGCGGAGCTGCGGGCACTGCCCTTTATGTTCGAGTTCTGGGCGCTGCCGCATCAGTTGCCGCCGGCGGGCGACTGGCGATCCTGGGTGATTCTGGGTGGACGCGGTGCGGGCAAGACCCGTGCGGGTGCGGAATGGGTCCGTCGTATTGCAGAGGGGGCGCGGCCGGGCGATCCCGGCCGCGCGCGGCGCGTCGCGCTGATTGCCGAGACGATTGATCAGGCGCGCGAGGTGATGGTGTTTGGCGACTCGGGCATTCTGGCCTGTTCGCCGCCAGACCGCCGCCCGGAATGGATCGCCTCGCGCAAGATGCTGATCTGGCCCAATGGTGCCACGGCGCAGCTATTCTCGGCGCATGAGCCGGAGGCGCTGCGCGGGCCGCAGTTCGAAGCGGCCTGGGTGGATGAACTGGCCAAGTGGAAGCGGGCCGAGGAGGCCTGGGACATGCTGCAATTTGGCCTGAGGCTGGGCACGCAGCCGCAGGTCTGTGTGACCACGACGCCCCGAAACCTTGGCCTGCTGCGCGATCTGCTGGGCCGTGAGAGCACAGTTGTCACCCATGCCCCTACCGAAGCGAACCGGGCCAATCTGGCGCAGGGATTTCTTGAGGAGGTGCAGCGCCGCTATGCGGGGACGCGGTTGGGCCGGCAGGAATTGGACGGGGTCATGCTGGCGGATGCCGAGGGGGCGCTGTGGTCTGCGGGCGTGCTGAGCGCCTGTCAGGTGGCGGAGGTGCCCAAGCTCGACCGGATCGTGGTGGCGGTCGATCCGCCGGTGACGGGGCACAAGGGCTCGGATGACTGCGGGATCATCGTCGCGGGGGTGGTGATGTCCGGTCCGCCGCAGGACTGGCGCGCCTATGTGCTGGAGGATGCGACCGTTTCGGCGGCGTCACCGCTGGACTGGGCGCGGGCCGCGATTGCGGCGATGCAGCGCCATGGTGCCGAGCGGCTGGTGGCGGAAGTCAATCAGGGCGGTGCGCTGGTCGAGAGCGTGATCCGGCAGGTCGATCCGCTGGTTCCGTTCAGGGCGGTGCATGCAACGCGGGGCAAGGTGGTGCGCGCCGAACCTGTCGCCGCCCTGTATGAGCAGGGCCGGATTGCGCATGTGCGCGGGCTGGGCAAGCTCGAGGATCAGATGGGCCAGATGACGGCGGGTGGCTATCTGGGACGCGGATCGCCTGACCGGGTCGATGCGCTGGTATGGGCGCTGCATGAGGTGATGATTGCGCCTGCCGCGTCTTGGCAGCGGCCGCGTCTGCGCGTGCTGTAATGGCCTGCCCGCGCGGGGAGGCGCTCCGCGCGGGAGTATTTGCGCCAGATTGAAACCGGGTGTTGCGCCAAACCCGGATGGGGCCGCGCGGTGGGGTCGCGGCATCTTAGGAACTTGCGGGCAATGTTCACGCCATGAACCCCGGTGCGGTCAGGCGGGACTGAGGAGAAGTGGATGTTTGAATTTCTGAAGCGCACAGGGGCCGGGTCGGGCCCTGTGGCGACCGGGCGCGCGGCAGTGCCTGAGACCAAAGCCTCGGCTGCGGGTCCGGTGATTGCCTGGCAGGGCGCGGGCCGGGTGGTCTGGAGCCCGCGTGATGTGGTGTCGCTGACAAGGGCCGGGTTTCTGGGCAATCCGGTGGGGTTTCGTGCGGTGCGCCTGATTGCGGAGGCCGCCGCCGCGCTGCCCCTGATCCTGCAGGATAGCACGCGCCGTTACGAGCAGCATCCGGTGATCGAGCTTTTGGCGCGTCCGAATGCCGCGCAGGGCCGGGCGGAACTGTTCGAGGCGCTGTTCGGTCAGATCCTGCTGACCGGCAATGCCTATCTGGAGGCCGTGGGCGATGGCGGCCTGCCGGTGGAACTGCATGTGCTGCGCTCTGACCGGATGTCGGTGGTGCCGGGGGCAGATGGCTGGCCTGTGGCTTATGAATATCATGTGAATGGTCGCAAGCATCGCTTTGCGCTGGGTCAGGGCGTGTCGCCGGTCTGTCATATCCGCAGTTTTCATCCGCAGGATGACCATTACGGGTTTTCCGCGTTGCAGGCGGCGGCGAGTGCGATTGACGTGCATAACTCGGCCAGCCGCTGGTCCAAGGCGCTGCTGGACAATGCCGCCCGCCCGTCGGGTGCCATCGTTTACAAGGGCGCCGACGGTCAGGCGGGCCTGAGCCAGGATCAGTATGACCGGCTGGTGAGCGAGATGGAGAGCCAGCATCAGGGCGCGCGCAATGCGGGCCGGCCGATGCTGCTGGAGGGTGGACTTGACTGGAAGCCGATGGGGTTCAGCCCGTCGGATATGGAGTTCCAGAAGACCAAGGAGAGTGCGGCGCGCGAGATTGCGGTGGCTTTTGGGGTGCCGCCGATGATCCTGGGGATTCCCGGCGATGCGACCTATGCGAATTATCAGGAGGCGAACCGTGCGTTCTATCGCCTGACCGTGCTGCCGCTGGCGACGCGGGTGGCAAGTGCGGTGGCCAACTGGCTGGAGGATTTTACCGGCGAGCATCTGGACCTGCGCCCCGATCTGGACCGGGTCCCCGCGCTGGCCGATGAGCGCGATGCGCAGTGGCGCCGCGTGGCCGAGGCCGGGTTTCTGAGCGATGCGGAAAAGCGCGCGCTGCTGGGGCTACCGGTGCTGGAGGTGGGTGATGGCAAGTGAGCCAAGGACCTATGGCGCCCCTTTTGCCTGCGCGCCGGGGATGCGGATCGAGGCGCATGAGCGGCTGGCGGCGCTGCAGTTTGCCCAGATCAACACCCAGTTGGGCAAGATCGAAGCGATGATGGAGCGGCTGGAAAAGCGCCTGTGGCTGACGGTTTACGGCGTCGTCGCGATCATTCTGGCGCAGGCGGTGCAGTCTATTCTGAACGTGGCGCCCTGAAAGGAACCATGATGCAATTGGAACATAAATTCAGTGCTTTGGGCGGTGACATTACCGTAACCGATGGTGCGGTGATCAGTGGTTATGCCTCACTCTTTGGGGCTGTGGATCAGGGCGGCGATGTGGTGGCTATAGGGGCCTATGCGGCATCTCTGGCCCGGCTGCGCGCCAAGGGTGGCAGCGTCAAGATGCTGTGGCAGCATGACCCCGCGCAGCCCATCGGGGTCTGGGAGGAGGTCCGCGAGGATGCCAAGGGATTGTGGGTCAAGGGCCGGATCCTGACCGATGTGGCGCGGGGCCGCGAGGCTGTTGCCCTGATCGGGGCGGGGGCGATCGACGGGTTGTCGATCGGTTACCGCACCCTCAAGGCCACGAAAGACGACAAAGGCGGCAGGCTTTTGGCGGAGCTGGAGCTGTGGGAAGTGTCGCTCGTGACATTTCCCATGCTTCCCGAGGCGCGGGTGGCGGCCAAGGGGGATGACCCCGAGGCAGGCATGCTGCGCGAACTGGCGGCGGTGTTTCAAAGCGCGCGCGGCCTGCTGGTCTCGGACTAGAGCCGGCGTTTCAACCAGAACTGAGGAACCAAGATGAACACTCCCGAGACCAAGGCCCGGGCCGGGGAAGCTCTGTCCCCGGCTGAGGAGCTGAAAACTGCGGTGGCGGTTTTCATGCAGGATTTCAAGCATTTCACCACCGACATGCAATCGAAGCAACAACAACAGGACGAACGTATGACCAAGCTGGACAGAAAGACGATGTTTGCGGGCATGCGCCCGTCGCTGGCCGCGGCTGCCGATGTGGAAGCCCCGCATCAGAAGGCGTTCGGTGCCTATCTGCGCTGTGGCGATGATGACGCGCTGCGTGGTCTGGAGATCGAAGGCAAGGCGATGAGCACTGCCGTGGCCGCCGATGGCGGTTTTCTGGTGGCGCCGCAGATGGCCGACACGATCAGGAACGTGCTTCTTTCTGCCGCCTCGATCCGCGCTGTTGCCAATGTCGTCACTGTCGAGAGCACCTCTTACGACGTGCTGATCGACCGTGCGGATATGGGTGCCGGCTGGGCCACGGAGACGGGCACCGCGACCGAAACCTCGACCGCGATCATCGAGCGGATCACCATTCCGCTGCATGAACTGTCCGCGCTGCCCAAGGCATCGCAGCGTCTGCTGGATGACAGCGCATTCGACATCGAAAGCTGGCTCGCGGGCCGGATCGCCGAGAAGTTCAACCGCGCCGAGGCGGCCGCCTATGTGAGCGGCAATGGCGTGGACAAGCCGCGCGGGTTTCTGGACTACGCCAAGGTTGCCAATGGCACCTGGACCTGGGGCAATGTCGGTTTCATCGCGTCGGGTGCGGCGGCCACGATCACCAATACCGATCCGCTGGTCGATCTGGTCTATGCGCTGGGTGCGCAGTATCGCGCCGGTGCAAGTTTTGTGATGAACTCGAAAACCACCGGGATCGTCCGCAAGCTGAAGGATGCCGATGGCCGCTATCTGTGGTCGGATGGTTTTGCCGCCGGTGAGCCTGCCCGTCTGCTGGGCTATCCGGTGCTGGTAGCCGAGGACATGCCGGATATCGCGGCCAATGCCTTTCCCGTCGCCTTCGGCAATTTCGGCGCGGGCTATACCATTGCCGAACGTCCGGACCTGCGCGTGCTGCGTGATCCGTTCTCGGCCAAGCCGCATGTCCTGTTCTATGCGACCAAGCGCGTGGGCGGGGCCGTCAGCGACTTTGCCGCGATCAAGCTTTTGAGGATCGCTGTCAGCTAAGGCTGAAAGTGATGCGGCGCTGCCCCCGCAGGGGCGGCGTCGGATCGGGCGCGCACAACTTCCTTCGTGTTGTCTAGCTGCTCCCCTCCGTCCGAGCAATGCGGGGGGTGCGCGTCCGGTGCGGGCGAAATGAAACGGATATCGGAGAGATTCCATGATGTTGACCGAAGTGACACCGGTGCCGCAGGCCGCGATCCCTGTCGCGCAGTTCAAGGAGCATCTGCGGCTGGGCACCGGGTTTTCCGATGACGGGTTGCAGGATGTGCTGCTTGAGGGGTTTTTGCGCGCGGCATTGGCCACGATTGAAGGCCGCATCGGCAAGGCGCTGCTGGAGCGGGATTTTGCCCTGCGACTGGAGGATTGGCGCGATGCGGACCGTCAGGCGCTGCCGCTGGCGCCGGTCAGCGCCATTACCGGCGTGGAGCTGATCGCGCCGGGCGGGGTCGAGACGGTGATTGATCCCGCAGGCTATCGCCTGCTGCCGGATATGCAGCGCCCCTGTCTGGTCGCGATGGCGGGGGTGTTGCCCACGATCCCGGCGAATGGCGCGGTGCGCGTCGGGTTCATGGCCGGGTTTGGTCCGGATTGGTCCGATCTGCCGCCCGATCTGTCACAAGCGGTGCTGATGCTGGCCGCGCATTACCACGAATATCGCAGCGAGACGGCGCTGGGTGCCGGTTGCATGCCGTTTGGTGTGACCACGCTGATCGAGCGTTACCGCACGGTGCGTCTGTCTGTGGGTGGTCGCGCATGACCATGCCGCTGCTCAATCGCAAGCTGCTGCTGGAGGCGCCGGCGCGCCTGCCGGATGGCGCGGGCGGCTATGCCCAGGGCTGGGACGTGCTGGGCACGCATTGGGCCGCGGTGCAGGCCGGGAGTGGCCGCGAGGTGGCGGGCGTCGCCACGTCGATGTCGCGGGTGAACTACCGCATCACTGTGCGCGCCGCTCCGGTCGGATCGCCCGCCCGCCCGCTGCCCGATCAGCGGTTTCGCGATGGCAACCGGATTTTCAAGGTTCTGGCTGTCGCCGAGGCGGATCAGGGCGGCAGATATCTGGCCTGTCTGGCAGAAGAGGAGACGGCGGTATGACCTATGGTGTTGCCGGAGCGTTGCAGGCGGCTGTTTACCAAAAGCTGAGTGCGGATGTGGCATTGGGCCTGCTGGTTGGCGTTGCGATCTATGATGCGCTGCCCTCTGGCACCTTGCCATCGCTGTATGTGGCACTGGGTCCGGAGACGGTACGGGACAAGTCCGATCAGACCGGCTTTGGCGCGGAGCATGAGTTTACCGTGTCGGTGGTGACCGATGCGGCGGGCTTTGCCAGTGCCAAAGAGGCGGCGGGGGCGGTGTCGGATGCGTTGGTCGATGCCGATCTGAGCCTGAGCAGGGGCACGTTAGTGTCGCTCAATTTCTATCGGGCGGTCGCGGCGCGGGTCGAGACCGGGGATATCCGCCAGATCAACCTGATCTTTCGGGCGCGGGTCGAGGATGACTGAGCCGACATCCTGTCCTGCGAATTCAAAATTTTCACAGCAATAATGGAGTGTTAGCCATGGCGGCGCAGAACGGTAAGGATTTGTTGATCAAGATCGACATGAATGGCGAGGGTCTGTTCGAAACGGTTGCGGGGCTGCGGGCGACCCGGATCAGCTTTAACGCGGAGAGCGTCGATGTGACCTCGCTCGAGAGCCAGGGCGGCTGGCGCGAATTGCTGGCAGGGGCTGGTGTCAAGACGGCGAGCATTTCGGGATCGGGTGTGTTCAAGGATGCCACGACCGATGAGCGTGCACGTCAGATATTTTTTGACGGCGAGACCCCGGCCTATCAGGTGATCATCCCTGATTTTGGCACGGTCGAGGGTCCGTTTCAGCTTACCTCGATCGAATATGCCGGGTCGCATAATGGCGAGGCTACCTATGAGTTGTCGCTGGCCTCTGCCGGTGCGCTGACCTTTGCGGCGGTGATCTGATGGCCAATCCCTGGGCGGGCGAAGTGGTGCTGGTCGTCGATGGCGTGTCGCATGTCTGTAAACTGACGCTCGGGGCATTGGCCGAACTGGAAGCGAGCATTGGCACGGGGACGCTGGTCGAGCTTGTGGAACGGTTCGAGGGGGCCGCGTTTTCCAGCCGTGATGTCATGGCGCTGATCGTTGCGGGGTTGCGCGGCGGCGGTTGGCGCGGCGGGGCGGATGATCTGCTGAGTGCAGATATTGCGGGCGGGCCGGTGGCGGCGGCGCGGGTTGCGGCGGAACTTCTTGCCCGCGCGTTTTCAGTGCCAGGGGCGGCATGAGTGCCTTTGACTGGCCGGGTCTGATGCGCGCCGGCATGCAAGGGTTGCGCCTGCGTCCGGCGGAATTCTGGGCGCTGACCCCGGTGGAGCTGATGCTGATGCTGGGTGTCGAAGGCGCGCCACCACCCATGGCACGCGCCCGGCTTGAGGCGCTGAGCCGGGCTTATCCTGATCGGCCAAGGGCCGGGAAAGCGGATCTGAGCGATGAATGATATCGAGGCGATCAACGGGCTGGGCGATCAGGTGACAGCGCTGGAGCGTGACCTGAGCGGCGCGATGGCGATGACATCGGCCTTTGCCGAGGAATTGCGTGTGGTGCGCGGCACCTTGGCCGAGACGACGACGGACCTCGCCAGTCTGGAGCGCGGGTTTTCGGGTGGGCTGCGCAAGGCTTTTGACGGGTTGATCTTTGATGGGATGAAACTGTCGGACGCGTTGAACACGGTCGCCACGGCGATGATCAACACGACCTATAATGCAGCGATGAAGCCGATCACCGATCATCTGGGCGGCTTGCTGGCCGGGGGGGTGAATTCGCTGATGGCGGGCGTGCTTCCCTTTGCCAATGGCGCGCCGTTCAGTCAGGGCCGCGTCATGCCCTTTGCCAAGGGCGGCGTCGTGAGCGGCCCCGCCACGTTTGCGATGCGCGGTGGCACCGGGCTGATGGGCGAAGCGGGGCCGGAGGCGATCATGCCACTGTCACGCGGTGCCGATGGTCGGCTGGGCGTGCGCGCGCAGGGTGGCGGCACGGTCAATATCACGATGAACGTGTCCACCCCCGATGTGCAGGGGTTCCAACGCTCGCAAGGTCAGATCTCGGCGCAGATGGCACGGGTTCTGGGTCGCGGACAGCGTAACAGATAAGGGGATTGCGATGTCGTTTCATGAGGTGCGGTTTCCCGCGTCGCTGAGCTTTGGCTCGATCGGTGGGCCGGAGCGGCGGACCGAAGTGGTCATGCTGGCCAACGGGTTTGAAGAGCGCAATGCGCCCTGGGCCCATTCGCGCCGTCGCTATGATGCGGGGCTGGGGCTGCGGTCGCTCGACGATGTCGAGGCGCTGATTGCGTTTTTCGAAGCGCGGCAGGGTCAGCTTTACGGCTTTCGCTGGAAGGATTGGGGCGATTTCAAATCGAGCCTGCCGTCACTGCCGCATGGTGAGACTGACCAGCTAATCGCCATCGGCGATGCGCTGACCGAAGTTTATGCGCTGCGCAAGCGCTATGCCTCTGGTGGGATTGAATATTACCGCCCGATCACCAAGCCGGTCGCGGGCACATTGCGTGTGGCTGAAAGCGGCGTTTCGTTGCAGGAGGGCATTGACTATGCGGTGGATACGGCGACTGGCCTGATCACCTTTGCGCATCCGCCCGAGACGGGCGCGCAGATTACGGCGGGTTTTGAGTTTGACGTGCCCGTGCGGTTTGACACCGACCGGATTCAGACGTCGGTGGCATCGTTCCGGGCGGGCGATGTCCCGAATGTGCCGATTGTCGAGGTGAAGCTGTGACTGCGGCGGCGCTGCAGGCGCATCTGGCTACGGGATTGACCAATATCTGTCGATGCTGGGCGATCAACCGGCGCGATGGACGGGTGTTCGGGTTTACCGATCACGACCTGCCGTTGCAGTTCGAGGGGATCAGCTTTCGCGCAGATACCGGCATGTCGGCAAAGGCGGTCGTCCAGGGCAACGGGCTCGCGGTGGATAATACCGAGGCGCTGGGTGTGTTGAGCGATCTGGCGATAACCGAGGCGGATATCGACGCGGGGCGCTTTGACGGGGCCGAGGTCCGGTCCTGGCTGGTCAACTGGCGCAATGTCGAAGAACGGATGCTGCGATTTCGCGGCACCGTGGGCGAGATCCGGCGTGGATCGGGGGCGTTTCAGGCAGAATTGCGCGGGCTGACCGAGGCGCTGAACCAGCCGCAGGGCCGGGTGTTTCAGCGTCCCTGCACCGCTGTTCTGGGTGATGCGGGCTGTCGTTTTGACCTGAACACGGTGGGTTATTTCCATCAGGGGCCGGTGGGGCCGGTTACGCGGGGGCAGGTGTTCAGCTTTGGCCCGTTGGAATTGTTTGACCCGCGCTGGTTCGAGCGGGGGATGCTGCGGATGATGTCGGGTCAGGCGGTGGGCCTGTCTGGCGTGATCAAGCATGATCAGGCCAAGCCGGATGGCAGCCGCGTGATCGATCTGTGGGAGCCGTTGCGCGCCCCGATCCTGCCGGGTGATCTGGTCCGGATCGAGGCGGGTTGTGACAAGCGGGCCGAGACTTGTCGGCTCAAGTTTGCCAATCTGCCGAATTTCCGGGGGTTTCCGTTCATTCCCGGCGAGGATTGGCTGGTGAGCCTGCCGCGCAGCGGGGATGATGAGACGGGCGGGAGTCTGTATTCATGACGCATCCTGTTGTTGTAGCGGCGCGCGGCTGGATCGGGACGCCGTATCTGCATCAGGCGTCAATGCGAGGCGCGGGTTGTGATTGTCTGGGTCTGTTGCGCGGGGTCTGGCGCGATGTCTATGGCCGCGAGCCGGAGCCGGTGCCTGCCTACACGCAGGACTGGTCGGAGCCGCAGGGCGCCGAAGTGTTGCTGGGCGCGGCGCGCCGTCACTTGCGCGAAAAGCTGCTCTCGGACGCGGTGGCCGGCGACGTGATCCTGTTCCGGATGCGCGGCGGCATGGTGGCCAAGCATCTGGGGATTGTGGCGGGGGTCGGACCGACGGCGACATTTATCCATTCTTATTCCGGTCATGGCGTTGTCGAAAGCGCGCTGACCACAGCCTGGCACCGCCGCATCGCGGCGTGTTTTGCGTTTATCGAAGGGGCCTGAGCATGGCGACGATCGTTTTTTCTGCGGCGGGCATGGCGTTGGGCCAATCTATTGGCGGCTCGATTCTGGGCCTGTCGATGGCGACGGTCGGACGCGCCGCGGGCGCGGTTCTGGGCCGGTCAGTTGACCAGATGATCCTCGGTTCTGGTACGGCACCGGTTGAGACCGGCAAGGTGGACCGGTTCCGTCTGACGGGGGCGAGTGAAGGCGGGCCGATCAGTCAGGTGCATGGCCGGATGCGGATATCCGGTCAGGTGATCTGGGCCACGCAATTTTTGGAGACTTCAACTACATCAGGCGGTGGCAAGGGCACGAGTGGTTCGGCAGAGACGGTCGATTTTGCCTATTCGGTCAGCCTGGCTGTGGCGCTGTGTGAAGGCGAGATCACACGGGTCGGCCGCATCTGGGCGGACGGCAAGGAAGTGGCGACAGATGATCTGAACATGCGGGTCTATTCTGGTACTGAGGATCAGATGCCGGACCCCAAGATGGAGGCTGTCGATGGCGCGGGTATGATTCCGGCATATCGTGGCATGGCCTATGTCGTGTTCGAGGATCTGTCGCTGGGCCGGTTTGGCAACCATGTGCCACAGTTTTCGTTTGAGGTTTTCCGCCCGGCCCCGGCGCGCGCGGTGGCAGAGGCCGAAGATCTGGCGCACCTGATCCGGGGTGTCGCGATGATCCCCGGTACGGGCGAATATTCGCTGGCTACAACACCGGTGTTTTTGTCGCAAAGCTATGGCGAGCAGACATCGACCAATATGAACACGCCCTCGGGCAAGACGGATTTCCTGACCTCGTTGGATGCGTTGACCGAAGAACTTCCGGAATGCGGGTCTGTTTCGCTGGTGGTGTCGTGGTTTGGCAGCGATCTGCGCTGCGACTTCTGCACCCTGCGTCCGAAGATCGAGCAGAATGAGACGGATGCGGACGAAATGCCCTGGCGCGTGTCGGGTCTGTCGCGGGGGCAGGCGACGCTTGTCCCGCGGATCGAGGATCGTCCGGTTTATGGTGGCACGCCTGCGGATGCCGCCGTCATTGAATCGATCCGCGAGCTGGTCGCGAGCGGGCAGGACGTGGTGTTCTACCCCTTCATCCTGATGGATCAGCTGGCAGGCAACGGGCGCATCGATCCCTGGACCGGAGCGCCGGATCAGCCACCGCTGCCGTGGCGCGGACGTATCACCACCTCCAAGGCGCCGGGTCAACCGGAGTCACCCGATCAGACTGCTGCGGCAACGTTGCAAGTGGCAGGTTTCTTTGGCATGGCGCAGCCCGGCGATTTTGACCAGACGGTAAATGGGGTGAATTATTCCGGTCCGGACGAATGGTCGATGCGCCGGTTCATTCTGCATTATGCCAATCTTTGCGCCGTGGCCGGGGGCGTGAGCGCGTTCTGCATCGGGTCCGAGATGCGGGCGCTGACCCAGATCCGGGGTGCCGCTGGCAATTTTCCTGCAGTCAGCGCGTTTCGCCAGTTGGCTGCCGAGGTGAAGGCCATCCTCGGCCCGTCCTGCAAGATCGGCTATGCTGCGGATTGGTCTGAATATCACGGTTATCAGCCGCTCGGAACGGGTGACAAATACTTTCACCTCGATCCGCTTTGGTCTGATCCGGCAATCGATTTTATCGGTATCGACAATTATATGCCGCTGTCGGACTGGCGTGATGGCGAGGATCATGCGGATGCGGGCGCGGGAGCGATCTATAACCTTGACTACCTGTCGGCGAATGTCGCGGGCGGGGAGGGGTATGATTGGTTCTATCATTCCCCTGAGGCGCAGGACGCACAGATCCGGACACCGATCAGCGATTTCTGGGGCGAGGATTTTGTCTGGCGCTACAAGGACATCAAGGGTTGGTGGCTCAACCCGCACCATGACCGGGTGGGGGGTGTGCGGATTGCGTCGCCCTCTGCGTGGGTGCCACAAAGCAAGCCGGTGTGGTTCACTGAATTTGGCTGTGCCGCCATCGACAAAGGGGCCAATGAGCCCAACAAATTCCTTGATCCTAAATCGTCGGAGTCTTTCTTGCCGCGCTATTCCAATGGCTTGCGCGACGATTTCATGCAGATGCAATATCTGCGCGCCTTTCTGCGTCACTACGAAACGGCCGGCGCCAATCCAATTTCAGAGATCTATGACGGGCCGATGGTAGATATGTCACGTGCGCATGTCTGGGCATGGGATGCGCGGCCGTTCCCGTATTTTCCGGCCAATGGCGCACTTTGGTCTGACGGCGCCAATTATGCGCGCGGCCACTGGTTGAATGGGCGCACCACGTCTCGGTCGTTGGCTTCGGTGGTGCGCGAGATCTGCGCACGTGCTGGCGTGACTGCGGTGGACACGGAGCGGCTTTATGGGTTGGTTCGGGGATACCGGGTGGATGTGACGGATACGGCGCGCGCCGCTTTGCAGCCGCTGATGTTGGCATATGGCTTTGACGCGGTCGAGCGGGATGGAAAGCTGGTCTTTTCCAATCGCACTGGCCTGCCGGATGTCACTGTGCCGACCAATCTGCTGGTACTGGACGATGAAGCAGAGAATACGTTAGAGTTGATCCGCGCACCCGCAGCGGAGATTGTGGGGCGGGTCCGGATCGGGTTTGTCGATGCCGAAACCGATTACGATGTACGCGCGTCGGAAGCAGTTTTTGCCGATGAGGCGACGTATGGGTTGTCGCATACGGAACTGACGCTTGCCCTGACGTTGGGAGAGGGGCAGCGGATTGCAGAGCGATGGCTGGCCGAGGCGCGCCTGGCCCGCGATAGCGCCCGGTTTGCGCTGCCCCCTTCGGCGATTGGCATTGGTGCCGGGCATGTGATCCGTCTGACCGCTCAGGATGAAGAAGCCTATTACCGGGTAGACCGGATCGAACAACGCGGGTTTCAGGCGATCGAAGCCGTGCGGGTGGAGCCTGAAGTATATCGTCCGCATGAGGCCGATGCTGAAATTGCCGGACTGCGCGCCTTTGTGTCGCCGGTGCCGATTGCAGCTGTATTTCTCGATCTGCCGTTGCTGACTGGCGATGAGGTGCCACATGCGCCGCATCTGGCGATGACCTCGTCACCATGGCCCGGCAATGTGGCGCTTTATGCCTCGGCACAAGACAGCAACTACAAGCTGAGCATAGTGATAACCCAGCCATCGGTCATCGGGCAGACCTTGACGCCGCTGACGCAGGCTGCGCCGGGTCTGATTGATCGTGGACCAGCGCTGCGGGTGCGGCTGGTACGCGGGGCGCTGATGTCCGTGACGCCGGATGCATTACTTGCAGGCGCGAATGTGGCGGCCATTGGTGACGGTGTGCCGGACAACTGGGAAGTGTTCCAGTTCGCCGAGGCGGAGCTGGTTGGACCCAATACCTACGATCTGCGGTCCAGGTTGCGCGGGCAAGTAGGAACGGATTGGATCATGCCGGCCGACTGGCCGGTGGGGTCGCGATTTGTCCTGCTCGATGGTGTGCCCGGACAGATCCCGCTGAAGGCATCAGCCCGCGATCTTGAAATGCACTATCGTTATGGCCCTGCAGCGCGTGCGATCGACGATGTGACCTATCGCTATGAGGTGCGTGCATTTCGTGGGGTCGGACTGCGGCCGTATTCTGTCTGCCACCTGCGTGCCGGGCCTGACGGGACTGGCGGGCACGATATTGTCTGGACCCGCCGCACCCGGGTTGACGGTGACAACTGGAATCAGGCCGAGGTGCCGCTTGCGGAGGCCAGCGAGACCTATCAGGTGCAAGTACGATTCGGAGGAATAGTACGGCGCAGCGCAACCGTTGCGAGTCCGAACTGGGCCTACAGTGCTGCCGATCGTGTCAGCGACGGGGTGAACGGAGCGTTCGAGATCGAGGTTGCACAGATGTCCGACCGGTTCGGTCCGGGGCCGGTCCGCATCCTCCAGATCGCGATCTAGGTGCGCCATGCGCCCGATCTTGCCCGCCGATCTGGATCTTGCAGCCCGGGTATTGATGACTGCACCAATTGCAGATCGCCGCGTCGTGATGGCGCGGCTCATTGCGCAGGCCGATATAGCCGACCGATATCGAAAAAGGCTGCGCAAGGCGCATCCGCTTTTTGGCAGCGGATCGTTGATGGCGGCGGCGCTGCGGCATGATCACGGCGCCCCTGCACGTCAATGTGACGATCACTACTGCGCCAGTCTCGCAGATGTACTGTGCGCACTTGCGGCTTACCGGCGGCGCCATGAATCAGCAAAATCGGGTTGATTGGTTCGCCGGTGGACACGTCACGGGTTTACGATTGGCGCAGGCTCCCTATCTGCGCTAACATGATCCAAACGAAAGGATGTGCATGATGGCCCAGACAAAGACTCAGATTGCCGAACTTGATCCCGTGTGGGACCGGATTTGTCAGGAGGCTGAGGCCGCGATTGCAGATGAGCCGCTGATGGGCGGGCTGATCCATTCCGGGGTGTTGCATCATCCGACTTTTGAGCGGGCCCTCGCTTACCGCATATCTTTGAAGCTCGCCTCGGTGGAAATGTCGGAACAGATCCTGCGCGAAATCTCGGATGAGGCTTTTGCCAGCGATCCAACACTTGCCGCGGCCGCCCGCGCCGATCTGATGGCGGTCTATGATCGTGACCCTGCGTGCCACCGCTATCTGCAGCCGTTGCTTTACTTCAAAGGCTATCAGGCCGTGCAGGCCTATCGGCTGGGTCATTCGCTCTGGCAGCAGGGGCGGCACGATCTGGCCTATTTCGTGCAGATGCGGGTCAGCGAGATATTCGGAGTCGATATCCATCCTGCCGCCCGGATCGGCAAGGGCATCATGATTGACCATGCCCATTCCATTGTAATCGGCGAAACGGCGGTTGTCGGCGACAATGTCTCGATGCTGCATTCTGTCACTTTGGGCGGCACCGGCAAAGAAGATGACGACCGTCATCCCAAGATTGGCAATGGCGTGCTGATCGGGGCGGGGGCCAAGGTGTTGGGGAATATCAAGATTGGCCATTGTTCGCGCATTGCTGCGGGGTCGGTCGTCCTGATGGATGTGCCGCCCTGCAAGACGGTCGCGGGCGTACCCGCCCGCATTGTGGGCGAGGCTGGCTGTGATCAGCCCGCCGTCATCATGAATCAGATCCTGCCTCCCGTGCTTGAAAACTAGATCACAGAGAGCTGATCAAAAGCCTCGAGCGCCATCGCTCCGTACATGTAGGCAGGGCCACCACCCATCGCCATGCTCACCGCGATCACGTCGGCCAATTCAGCGCGCGTCATGCCAGCGCGCAAGGCGGAGCGCATGTGAAAACCGATGCAGTCACTGCAATGGCTGCTGATGCCGATTGCGATGGCGATCATTTCCTTTTCCTTTTGCCCCAAGGCACCCGGCTTCATCGTACCTTGATGTAACGCGGTATAACCTTTGGCCGCGTCGGGGTGCAGTTGCCGAAAGGCATCAAGGTTGTGATTTGCGGTGGCAAGATGGGCTTTCCAGTCCAAGATATGACTCCTCTGGCAATGTCATGCACCGGGATAACTGCCCGAGGCATGCGTGCATTGAGGTAGATCAAGCTCTTGGCTCGGTTTGGCAATTCGATTTCGTCGAAATGAATCAGGCGGGCAAAAAACCCGCCTGTCCACGCAATTCATCTGGTCGGCGCAGGTCAGGCCAGCATGGCGACTGGGTTTTCCAGATTGTCTTTGATCGCCTGTAACAACTGTGCACCCAGCGCGCCGTCAATCACCCGGTGATCGACAGAGAGCGTGACCGACATCACTGTGGCCACCGCCAGCTGCCCGTCCGCCCCGACGACGGCCTTGGGCACCCCCGCGCCGACGGCAAGGATGGAGCCATGCGGCGGGTTGATGACGGCATCAAAGTTGTCAATGCCGAACATCCCGAGGTTGGAAATCGCAAAACTGCCCCCCTGATACTCCTGCGGCGCGAGTTTGCGGGTCTTGGCGCGAGCGGCCAGATCCTTCATCTCGCTTGATAGGGTCGAGAGTGATTTTTTGTCGGCATCGCGCAACACCGGGGTGAAAAGCCCGCCTTCGATGGCGACGGCTACCGCCACATCAGAGGGTTTGAGCTTGAGGATACGGTCGCTGGCCCAGACGGCGTTGGCGTCGGGGACGGATTGCAGCGCGAGGGCGCAGGCTTTGATGATGAAATCATTGACCGAAAGTTTAATGCCGCGCGCTTCGAGCTGCTTGTTGAGCTGGCCCCGGAACTTGAGCAGCGAATCGAGCTGGATATCGCGGCGCAGGTAGAAATGCGGGATGGTCTGCTTGGCTTCGGTCAGGCGGGCGGCGATGATCTTGCGCATCCCGTCAAGTTTGACTTCGACATAGTCCCGGTCCGCATACATCCTGAGCACGGTCTCGGTCGTCGGCCCGGTTGGCATCGTAGAGGGCGTCGTGGTGGGGGTCGTGGCGGCGGCTGCGGGTTTTGAGGCCGGGGTTGTGGCGGCTGCGTCTTTGGCGGCTACGGGTGCCGCCCCTTCGACATCGGATTTCACGATTCTGCCATGCGGCCCGGAGCCGGTGACATCAGAGAGAGCCAGACCCTTTTCGTTGGCGAGCCGGCGGGCGAGGGGGGAGGCAAAGACGCGCGTTGCGCCGGAGTTTGGGGTGGCTTCGGGCGCAGGCGCGGCTGCCGATTCGATCTCGGCCACTTTGGGCGCCGATGTTGCGGGTGCCGTTGCCGGTGTTGCGGGTGCCGTTGCCGGTGTTTCGGG
>Ga0105053_10001682_pt1 | contig 35210 bp, 19 predicted proteins | sample BON01_FD_78093 | JGI IMG/M metagenome (GOLD analysis project Ga0105053, IMG submission 78093) | Freshwater microbial communities from Lake Bonney liftoff mats and glacier meltwater in Antarctica - BON-01 | ecosystem: Environmental > Aquatic > Freshwater > Ice > Glacier meltwater | place: Lake... | reverse complement strand
CTGCTTACCTCCTCGACTGTGATCAGCGAGCCAGGCGGCAGTTTCCAGGCAGAGAGGTCGACCGGGGCGATTTCGGCATGCGGGTAGAGATTGGTGAGCAAAAGGTAGTGGGTGTTATCCGTCAGATCAAGGCAGGCGGCGGCCTGAAGCAGGCCTCCCTTGAGGGAGGGCGTTACGAGGCGCGCGCGCGCGCCTTGAAAGCCGCGAATGAAGAGGCGCGCAACCTCAGCCGTTCGGGTGCTCGCGACGATATTTTGTTGGCGATCTTCCAAGCCAACCAAGTGGGTGCCGTTCTTCTTAACAGTGCCGTTCGTGAACGGAGCTTGGGTGAGACGGAAGATGTAGATTTCGTCGATGCCAGCGTTGACATAGGCAGCGGCGATGGCACCGAAGGGAGCATAATAGGATGGTGAATCTAGGGTTTCCGTGGTCTTGGCCAAGTTGGCTGCCGTGCTGACGTTCATCTCTGTGGCGATGAGCGGCAGTTCGCGACCACCGTTGGCGTCTGCGATGAGTGATCGCAAGCGAGGGATGCCCTCGGAAAGACTGCTCGTCGCGCGTCCGTAGCTTTGAAACGAATACACGTTGTAGAGGGACTTGAAGGCATCGCTGCGGCCGGGGAAGGTGTCGTTGCGGTGGCGCGTGATGAGCTCTCCCCAACCGGTCACCAAGTCGCGCTCATCTGGGCGTCCCGAGCGTTTGGAAAACACCGAAAGGCCGGCGGTGACTGGCGCGCCAAGACGAAGCGAAAGCTCCGTGCCATCGGCGCGATTCACGTCTGCGATAGCGGCATGCAGCGCGTCGGAGCCGATCTGCATGCGCTGGAGGTAACCCTCCTGGCTGATGTGTTTGCTTTGGGGGTGGTCGGGCTCATTGAAGAGCTGGAAACGTTCGATCCCGTAGGTGGATACAATGTATCGAGCATTCAGATACACGCCGCGCCAATACGACCAGCGACCGTGCCAGTCGGGCGAGCCGTCGGAACGCTCGAAGGGATAGTTGCGCGTGTTTTGGTTGAGCTGGACGAGTGTGGTGATGCCGTTTTTTCGCAGCTCGGAAAGTGAATAATTTAGACCCAGCGTGCCGGTCGGCATCACGGGTTGGTCGGCGGCGATGGACGTGGCAATTTCGGTCAGGCCTTCGGCAGGGTTTGCGCGGAGTTCGGCGCGCTCGCGTTCGAAGCGCGTGAGGGTGTTGTCGTCATCGGCCCACGCAGCGGGTATTTCGGGCCAAGACCCTTGCGACCACCAGTGGCGGGCGGCGTTGATTTCGCTATAGCGCAACCAAGCAGTAACATTGTTAGCTGGAAGATGGGTGCCCATGTTGTAGCCAATGAGGGTCGGAGTTTTCCCATTGATGCGCCCTGAAACTCGCACGGCTGACGGACCAGTGCGGCGCAGATCTTCAACCTCGGGCGCTACTTGATCGGGCACGGCGCGACGATCCTCGTCATCGCGGGTGTCGCCTCTGGCCAGCGCGCCGAAAGGAATGAGCAGGGCGAGATGAAACAGGGCGCAGAATGAGGCGGAAGGGCACGTAATCATGAGTTGAATACGAGGTGGGTTGGAGTTACCGGGCTACTGTCTCCAGACCCGGACTCGCCAGAAGCGCGTATTTTCACTGGCGGTCATCGGAAGCGTAAAGTTCACGGTGGAACCCGTCCCCATGATGGAGCTGCCCACGGGCTGCCAGGTGCCTCCGAGCGTCGCCACCGTTTCGACTTGATGGAACCAGCCTAGGCCCGTGTTGAGCATGGTAATGCTGAAGTTTTTGCCGCCACTACCGTTGTCTTGGATGCTGGTGGAGGCGATCACCACCTTGCTGGCATCGATCGGTGCGGAGGGCACGGACATGACTTGGGAGGAGTCGCTGCTTTCCACGCCGCTGCTGAACAGGGCTCGGATGGCGTAGTAGTAGCGGGTGCCAGCGACCAACCCGGTGTCGGTGTAGCTGGTGGTGGTGAGGATGCCGCCGAGGACGGTGAAGGGGCCGCCGGGGCTGGTGGAGCGCTGGATCAGGTAGCTGGTGGCGCCTGCGGCAGCAGTCCAGGTGAGGTTGATTTGAGTCGCACTTACGGGCGCGGAGATGAAAGCGGCGGGGACGGGCGGGAGGATGAGGGACATCCAATTCAGATTTAAAAGCGGGGTGCCCAGGGAGGTGCCAATTTCGACAAACTTGAGGAAGAGCGTCGAGCCGTTGGAGGGTGCGAGGGTGGCTTCGAGGGTTTCCCACGCCTGCGCGCCACCCGTCACGGGCACGGCGATGGAACCGAGCACGGGGCCGCTGATGCTCCCCTGCCGGACTTCGATCCGGCTCTCGGGCGTGCCGAGCGCGCGGGCGACGCGGAAACGGATGGTGGAACCGGTGCCGGGCGCGAGGTTGTCGAAACGGAGCGAGTCGTTGTGGGAGATGTTGCTGACGTTTTGTCCGCCGCCGCTGTCGGTGGTGGTCTCGGTGGTGACACCGGACTGGGCGTTGAAGCTCTCGGCCTCGACTTTGGTGTAGGGAAGGCCGATGGGGTTGAGCAGGATTTCGTAACAGGTGAGGGAGTTGCCGGGCACGGTGGACCAGACCGAGGTGTTGGCGGTGGCGGGGACGAATTCAACGAGGCCGTCCAGCGGCAGCGTGGGATGCCACCGCGTGCGCTTGACCTTGGCCTCGGCGAGGGTGCGGCCGGTCGGGGTGATCCGGACGGGCTGGCCGATTGCGTTGTTGTTCAGGATCCAGACGGTCAGAAGATTTCCGCGAATCAGGGCGGCGGTGGATTGGAACTGGGTGGGTTGGTTGATATCGAGCGCGTGGCCGTAGTTGGACGTGGTGGTGAGTTTCCGAAAGATGTGGAACTTCACATTGCGCGTCACGGTGGTGCCGTTGTTCAGGAAATAGCAATGCAGCTGGTTCGTGGTGCCGATGGCGAGCCACCCGTTGATGCCAGAGAAGCCGGCTCGGATGGTGTCGAACAGGAAGGAGGTGGTGGGGATTTCATCGGTGGGGCCGTTGCCCTTCCAATCGTGCAGTTCGGTGTTCCAGATTTCTTTGCCGGGCAGGTGGGTCGCGGCTGCGTTGGCAAATTGTTGGGCGGTGCCTGTGGGGTCGGTGTTGTGGCTGGCGGCGATGTCGATGGCGGCCTTTTTCGCGGTGGTGTCTGCGGTGGCGAGCCATGAGACGCCTTGGGCGTAGCTCCAGGTGGATGGTGCGATGATAAGCGGCATGTCGCCGGCATCGAGGTTGGCCACCATGTAGGCCTTGATGTCGCGAATGTGAGTAGGGGTGATGAAATTCCACTCATTGGTCATATCCATGAAGTCGATTTTGAAGCCGTAGGTCTTCATCAAATTGACGTAGCGCACGAGATACTCGGCACATTTCTGCCATTTGAAACTGAAGGAACTCCCATTGCCTGGATCACCCGTGATCCAGTAGGGGTAAGGCTGCCACGCGGCATTGGAGTAACCGGTGGATTCATCGAGCGGCCGCGGGCTGGCGAAGAATTTGATGTCCGGTTTGGCGGCTTTCATCATCTGCATCATCGGGATGATTCTTTCGGTGTAGGCGGCCAAGTTATAGGTGCCTTCGACGAGCTCATACTCGGAGTTCATGGCCACGCGGATGTAGTCCACATCGGTATCCACCATGGACCAGCGGGCGACGTCTTGCAGGTTGGCGGTCGGCCCATACCAGAACCACAGCCGTTCGTAATCGAGGCCGTAGCGCATCTTTTGTTTTCTGGTGTTGCCGACGGTGAGGGCGATGGCGTTCGGCGTCCCGGCGGCGGTGACTTGCAGGAGTCCGTTGGGGCCGGAGTTGTCGATGGAGAAAGACCAGATCGCGGTATTCACGCCGGGGGCGAGGGCGAGGCCGTTGTTGATGATGTCTCCGTTCTCGACCTCCATGACTGTCCAGGTGCCGCCTCCGGCGCCGGTCAGGTGGTAGCCGACATCCAGCAACGAGCCGCTGGCAAAGGTGGCGGACGTGCCGGTGACCCCCGTGGGGCTGTCGTCGAGGAAGATCCGGGTGACCCCGCCGCTATCAATGCCCACTTTGAGGGTGGAGTTGGAGCCCTGTTCCCATCTGCCATCGGTGTCGCCGGGGGAGCTGCTGCCGATGCCGATCTGGCTGATGGAGGAACCGAGGACGGAAAAAGTGCCCGTGCCGGTGCGGGGTGCGTTGCCGAGTTTCACGCCGCTGCGGGTGGTCAACCCGCCGCCGCGAATCTCGAAGGTGCCTGTGCTTGCATTGGCCGTTGCGGCGGTGCCGCCGAGATAGAGCGAAAAGCCGCCGAGGCTGCGGGAAATCCTGAGGGTGCCACCGCTCAAGGAGTAGAGACCATTGCTGGGGGAGGTGCGACCGACTTCCAGTTGGTTGATGATTGCGACGGTGCCGGTGTGGTTGAGGGTGGCGTCCACGTGGCTGCTGGCGGAGGAGTTCGTGGCGACGTTGTGGCAGTTGAAAGTGCCTCCCGATAAGGTGAGGTTACCTCCCAGCAAGCGAAGGGCTTGGAGGTTGGGGCTCGTGCCGGTGCTGAAGATGGAGGTTCCCGAATTGATGAACGCGATGTCATCCGAGGCAGGGGCGAGACCGTTATTCCAATTCGTCCCCGTGGCCCACTCGGTATTCGTGGCCCCTGTCCAAGTGACATTGGCGGCATGGCTCAGGCCGCAGGCCATCAGAAACACGGCCAGCAAAACCGAGCATCTGTGGTTGCCCTGTTGAGTGAGAAGCTGGCTACACCAATTACGGTGGCGTTTCGGGGTGCGGATATGGGTAGTATTCATGGACAGATAATAGGGACTTAATTAACGGAGATAATGGCACTGGTGGACGGCACGGGAACCTCGTGCCAAAACTGCTTATTCTTGAGTTCGCCGCCGCGCTTGACGCCGAAGGGATTGGCAGCCGAGGTGGCTGCGAGCGGCAGGGCATGAACGACCGGCGTGACGGATTTTTCGCGTGGAAAGACGACGACTTCTTCACCCTTGCCGAGGTCGATGCGGTATTCGCCGGGGGCGATTTCTTCGACGGCAGGCTGGCGGGCGGAGAGCGCGGTAAGCGGACCGCGCCAGTCGGGCACCTTCAGCACGCACGATTCGCCGGCTTCGCTGCGCAGTGCGACCCACGCGGTCGAACCTTCTTCGCGGGCAGCACTGACCAGAAAACCATCCATCGCACGCAGGTCACGGAAAACGGCTTCTTTCCACACGGTGGGCATGGCTGGGAAGACGCGGATTTTTCCGCCCCAGCTTTGGAACAGCAGGTCCATCGTGGCGGAGGCGGCGCCGAGTGGCGTTTCGATCACGGGATTTTTTCCGCCACTCTCCACATACATGGTGTTGGGCAAAACCTTGCCGCCGCCGCGCACGTTGTTGAGGAAATCGTTTAGCATCCCGAGGGCGTCGTCGCCGAGGCCGAGCGAGGCGTAGATGGATGCACCGCCGGTGAACGAGTAGCCGGCGAGTCCCTTGCCCTCGCCGATGCCATGCCAATGGCGGACGGAGCGAACCAGAAGTTCGCGATCTTGGGCGCTGCCGGGATCGAGTAAATAGAGCGGGTAGAGCGGCAACAGGTGCGAAAAATGGCGATGCGATTCCGCGAGACCCTGGTCGCTGCCGATCATGAGGCCGTTGGCATCGACCGGGTAGTCCACCAACTCGGTTTGCAGCCGGCGCCACTCCGCGAGATCGGGGGCGGAGGGATTGGCTGCGCGGGATTCGGACTCGATCAGGGCGGTCAGCAACCAGCGGAACAGGGCGAGGTTGTAGGTCGTGTTGTTAAAGGTGGCGAACCCGTTGTATTCGGGCGACCCGAGGCCAGGGAGTTCGAGGCGACCGGCGGGGTTGTGCACAAGCTTGACCGCATAGGTGTCCGCTATGCGGCGCGCTTTCGGAAGCCAACGCTCGCGCACGCCGACGGTGTCACCAGCGAAACGCAGTTGCCACCAGTAGTTGTGCAGCGCCCACGCGAAATCGCCGATGGTTTTGCCATTCAGCGCGGAGGCGAACGTGGTGTCGAATTGCTCGTCCACCAACGTGAGGTAGTTGCGCCCGATCTCGAGGCGATTGCCCGCATAGACCGGCCAGTAAGTGAGTTGGATATTGAGATTCCACCAGACGCCCGGCCATTGGCTGACGCGAAACCACGGGCCGAACAAATCGATGGCCGGAGCGTCTTCGCGCCACGCGGCAGCGAGTTTATACATCTGAATCCAATAAAACGCCTCAATGCGCGCATCAGGCACGCTGAGAAATGCGCCCGGATAAAACGCGTGCCACCACACGCGGTGGGCGGCGATAAGGGAGTCAACGGGAACGCTGGCGGCATCGCGCACATCTGAGGAAGCGCGGACGGCGGATTTTCCAGAGGCAGGCACCTCGTTGGCCGTGCTGATCAAGAGCCGCGAGGCACGAGCATCAGCCGATTTTTCCTCGCGCCAGGCGGTCGCATAGTCGCCTCCCGCAAGCAAGGATTGCACGCAGACTGGCATCCCCTCGGACATTTCGAGGCGAGGCGGCGGGTTGGATTCATACTTCTGCTGGGCGGCCTGCTCGGGTTTCACGTGGGCACGCGGCGAATCGGGATTGCCGGGCAAAAATTCCCAACGCCATGGCGCGGCCACGCCTGTCGCGGTTTTTTCGGTGGAGCGGATCTCCACGAGATGAACCATACGATCCCGTAGTGTAACCACGCGCAGTTGAAGTTCGCCGAGGTCGGTCTTGATGGTGCCGGTGAGCTCGGCGTTCCACAAATCCTGGCGCAGGGTGCTGTCGAGGATTTTGCCGGCGGGGCGGAGCGCCATGCGACCGATGTCGAGACGCGGAAAATCAAACATCACGCCAGCGCCGGGCACGCCCATGGACGTTTTACGGTCGGGGGCTTTGCGATGATCAGTGACATCGGCGCGGCCGAGGTGGAGGTCGATGCGGTTGTCGGCGAGGGTGGCGTAGAGCATGACGCCGAGCTGTCCGTTGCCAACAAACGCGCCCTCGTTCCACTGACGAGGGAGTTGTTCCCAGACCATGTCCTGCCGCGCCATAAACGCAGGCCAGTCGATTTGGTCGGGGACGGCTGGGGCAGATGCGTGCATGGGCGCGGCGAGGGTGAGCGGCAACGTTGAAATGATGACAGCGCGAAGGTTCATGAGCTTGGCGGCGATGACAGGATCTCCGCGCCGTCGCGCAGGATGGTGACTTGGGTGCGGTCGGTCGGGGTGGTCGGGGAGAAGACGACGGTATCGGTTTGGCCGGGCCACTTCAGGGTGGCCATTCCTTTGACGGCGTCCCACGTGATTTGGGGGAGGGCTTCGCCGATGCGGAAGGGAATCATCGCGATGCGGGAATGGAGAATCGTCTCTCGCCGACTCACATGGAGGCGGGTGCGGGTGATGATTTGATCCGGCCGCTCGGACGTGTAGCTGCGCACATCGAGGCGGAAGGGTTGTTCGGTGGCCTTGAAAAAATTCCACATCTGCGGACCGACGGTCACGGGCACGTCGAGCAGGGTAACGAGCAGGGCGGGGGTGCCGACCGGTGACTTCTGCACATCAGTCATTCGCCAATTGTCGCCACCCGAGGCTTTGACCAAGACGGCGGAGGAAGGGTTGCCCTTGGGTAAGGCGATGTCGGCAAGGCGCACGCTGTTGGGCACCTGCATGACCCAGTCGTAGTCGTGCTCCTTGCCATCGCCCTTGTCGATGTCGTCGAGAATCAGCACGTATGGGTATTTGCCACGCACGAGGCCGGCAGTGCGGAAGGCGGATTTAACCGGGTTGGCCGAGGCCACGCGCATGGTTGGGCCCCAGTTTTGTTTGAAGTAGTTATCGCCCCAGATGCGCATTTTGTAGTTCTGGGTGCCCCGGAAAAACGCGACGACGTCGGGGTTGGTCTCGGCGGAGATTTTCCAGCTCATGGCGTCGGGGATGACCCATTGGAATTGGGTGGGGCCAACCCAGCCGTAGTTGTAGGCCTTGGAAATATCGGCGGAGGCGAACGCACCGTTCGGCGTGATGGCGGAGCCTAGGAAATCAACGCGCGGCGGGTAGGCGACGTCGGAGAGCCCGAGTCCGTCTATGCGGACGATGCTGTGGTCGTGGGAGAAGCCGGATTTCGCGCCGGCCTCGACGCCCCACATTTCACCGTTGGCAGCGAGGTAGAAGTGCCCGGCATCGTGATGCTGGTGGCCGATGGTCGAGAGGTCGGCGCGCGCCTCGAACATGAGGAAGAGCGCATCGGCGTCCTGACTCGATCGGGTGGTCAAAAGACCGTGGCCGGGGTCGGCGAAGTCGAGCGGCAAGGCGAGGTTTTTGCGGATTTTGGCGAGGGCATCGGCGTCGGGCACACCAGCGGTAGGCGGAGCGTTTTTCGCGTCGTCCGCACCGCGCCAATCGGCGGTGTCATAAGGGGTCGGCCCCATCACGTGCGCGGGGGTGAGCGGAGTGAGTTTGCGCCAGTTGATTTTGGTCAGGGGCTTGCCAGAGGGCGGAGGGCCGGGCTTGTCGATGGCGGCGTCGAGAGAGCGCTGGTAGTGGATGGGATCGAATTCGGCGAGATCGGGGCGATCTTGGCGCATGAGGAAGTCGGCCGCATCGGCGATTTTATCCTTGGGGAAAAAGGCCGTGAAAAAGTGGCCGTAAGAGAAATTTGCGTTCCCCCAGGTCCCGTTGCTCACGCTGTATTCGCCCGAGGGCACGACGATGTGCGCCTGCGCGAGGGGAAGCTGGTGCAGGTGGGGATGGCCGAACACGTTTTCGCCGCGACGGGCGAGAGCGATGGCGGTGAGGACGGAGTAGTGAAAGCCGGCACCGATTTTGCCGTTACTTTCAAAAATGGTCCCTTGGGGGCTGATGCCCCATTGCAGGTAGCCCTTGAGGGCGCGGAGCGCGGCGGGCTGGATCTGCGGGTCGTAGCCTTTTTCGCCCTCAATGGCCAAGGCGGTCAGGTAGTGCTCCAGATCCCAGGCGGACCAGTTGGTTTCCGCCCAGCGGGCGGGGCCGTTCATCCCGTAGGCGAGGCGACCGGAGGTCGCAGAGGCGATCGCGTGCCGGAGAACGTCGCGTTGCTCCTCGTTCATCCACGGGGCGGCGAGATCGTAACAGAAGGCCAGATTGTTGCCGCCGGCGACGCCGAAAATGGTGCGCCAGTAGTCATCGGGCGCGAGTTGCCGTTGGTGTTGGTCGGCGGCGTAGGCATCGATGAACGGATTGCGCAGCCGGTAGTAGTTGGCGATGGCGGTGGCAGTTTCGCGGCCACGGGTGGCATCGCCAAAGAGCAGGCTTTGAAAGGCGGAAGCCGCCAACAAGTTGGGCAGGTAGGCGGTGTGGACACTGTCGGACAGGGTTTGGGTGTAACCAGCGAACCAGTGGCGCGGTGGAGTGACGAAGATGAGGGAGCCCACTTCCTTAGGCGGCTCGGGGGTGAGGAAAGTCAAGTCGGCCGTGTCGCCTGCAACGAGTTTGGCGTAGATTTTTCCCTCGTCGGATGCGGGGTTGTAGAGGGTCTGGGCGAGGAGAAAACGGGTGTCGAGGAGGGCCTTTTGCCCGGTTTTACTGCCTTCGATACGGCGCTTCAGCAGAGGAATATCATCGGGGCTGAACAGGATGCGCGGATGCACGCCGGGCGCCGGCACAGGCGAGCCCAGCAAGGAGGGATCGAAGCCGGTGAGATCGTAGGCCGAGGCCGGAATTTCGGGGTAAACCGACTCCGGCCCGTCGTAGAGGGCGATCTGTTCGGGCGTGGCGAAGTCAGTCCAGTGGCGTTGCACGGCCAATGCGGGCACACTTTTGCGGAGATCTTCAAGGTCGTCCAGCTTGCGTGGGTCGGGAGTATCGGCATGGAGGGCGCATGTAAGCGCTGCGGAGAAACCAATGACTATAAATGCGCGAAGGGGTAACATGCGATGGGGATAGATGATGTTTGGGGTCTAAGTTACAGAAATTTTTAATGTTTGCTGAACGATCTTGGCCATCTTGATGGCGGGTTCAGCGAATTTGAAATTCATGAACGACGGCGTGCTCCAGACGGTGGCGAGATCGTTGGCAGCGCGAACACGGCGGATGATTACGTGGCCGACGAGCCGATGCTCAGGGAGGTTGGCGCAGAGGATGAGGAGGCCGCGGACGCGTTGGCAGTTCTCGGGAATCCAGAGATACGACGTGACCTGGGACGGCTGGCCGGCGCTCCATGCCGTGCATGTGCCGCTCTGCATGAATTGAAAAACCTGATTCACTGGAGATGCCGACGACGGCGGCGAGTTGTGGGGGACAGCGTGCACAGATCCAACGACCAAAAGGCCAGCAAAGGCGACAAGCACGGAACGCAACAGTTTCATGGTTGAGCGGCTTTGGGTGAAATTGGCCGCCATGCGGGTGGATCGGAGGGTTCGAGAGTCGGTTCGCCCTCCAGCCAGCCGAGAGAGATGAGAGAGTTGTCGGCGGCGCGGATGGCGGAGGCCACGTCGGATTCGGCAGGGTTGGCGAAGCTAGGATCTTCGTTCACGGTGAGGTTGTCCTTCTCACCCACCTTGATAATCTCAGCCATCGCCGTCATCCCTTGATTTGGCCAGCGGGAAAGCGGGAGCCGGCCGGAACCTGCGATTGGCAGGTGGACGACCTGGTCGCGGGCCACCAGATCGAAACGCTCGAGTTCCTCCAGCTCGCTGACTTTGGAGAAGTCCGAGAGCTTCATGGCCCTTGTCCAGAAGAGAAAGACCGTTTCCGGTTCGGCCGCACGATAAATCACCGACGATCCCTCACGGCCCGCGTCCTCTGGCCCCAAGACCAGCGACTCCTCGATGGGATAGGTGCCCGGCAGAAGATCGACAGTGAACGGGCATTGATTCCCTGAACCTTTGAGACGGCGAATTTTATCACGCGCCATGGCGAGGGATCGGAAGGCGGCGAGCGTGGATTTCATCGCAGTCTGTTTGGGAAGCGGGTTTCCCGCAGCGTCCAGGAGGTCACCAAGGACGATGATCTGCCCAGCGGAAAAGCTGTTCTCCTTATATTTATCGGGATTCTTGCGGAAGTCCTCGTCGGTCTTCTTTTTCGAAAGGAGGTCTTCTTTGGGCGGGACCTCGTCGGTGAGGGTCCACGTGACCGAATGGTCGCCCATGGGCACTGCCGGCAACGGAGCCCCCACATAGACATGCTGGTTCGCATAGACGGTGAACAGCGTTTGTTTCACCGGAGTTCCTCCATCCATGCTGACCGTAATCACGCCAGAGTCTGGCCCTTCCATGCCCTTGAACCCGATGTGGGTTCCGCGAAATCGCACGGTCAAAGAAGCCCCCGGCTCGACAGTCCGGTAAAGATACGGAAACCATTCGTAAACCTTTTTTCCAAACCGGCGGCAGGACGGCCCATTCGCAGCGGTGAGCTTAGCCCACTCGCCGCGAAATTCTCCGCGTCCGTCCACCGCGAGGGTCTTGGCTTTTTCCCATGGGATCGGTGAGAGCGGTGCCGGGAGGGCACGCGCTGCGCTGGGCGTGGCTGGCAATTCACTGAGCTTTTGTAGTGCACGGATGGCCGCCTCTCCGTTCATAAGACGCCCTTTTTCGCTCGGGTGGCTACCGTCGTTGCTGAAGATGATTTTCCCGTCATCGGTGAGTCCATTGGGCGTGGCGGGAGCCTTATGCACGAGCTTGCCTTCGGAAAACAAAGCGGCGGCCTCGATGCCCATGTTGATCGAGGGGAGGTTGTAGTGCTCAGCGACATGGTCGTGGAGCGAAATGGAATTCGAGGCGATCCCCTGCCCTGCCTTCTCCAACCCATCGGCGGTGACCGTGTAAACCAGGCAGATGTCGGTTTCCGGATTGGCGGTGCGAAGTTTGCGAATGATGCCTTCAAGCGCACCCGTGACCTCCTCCGGTCGGTCGCGGACATCCGATCCGTCATTGAGGGAAAACTCAATAAAAACGACATCAGGTTTACCGGCCACAAGATCATTGTCCGCACGAAAAACGCCCACCAGCGAACCCGATCCGCCCACGCTGCCATTGAGCAGATTGAGCGTGGCTTGCGGGAATTGCTTTTGCAGCGAATCAAACGTCATGGTCCGCCAGCCTGGCGCTGCCGTGATGCTGCCGCCATAATAGCCGATTGTTACCGGGCCGCCTTTTTTCAGTTTCTCAAAAAGGTGCGGCAGCCCGCCGCGGGCATGAATTTCCGCCACAGGCATGCGGTCAGTCGGGGACTTTGCCTTTGCTGCTTGTGCATTCGCTTCGGTGTAATCTTTCTCGTGGCCGAGGAGTTCCGTCGAGGGCGCGGTCTGCGGAGTTTGGGCGAGGGCCGAATGGCCGAGCACAGCGGCGAGGAGGATGGGCAGTTTATTTTTCATTTATGGGCGCTCAGAGACCATGCTTGCGTAATCCGTCCATCCATTTAAATGATCGGCAGGGACGGGGCTTTCGATTTGCAAAATGTGTTGCCTTGGCGCAACTGCGGTCGCCTCGGAGGGTGCATGAATGCTGAGCGTGGGCGACGGAGTGCCGAGCGGAGCAAGCAACGGGACGTCCGTCGGATTTGCCCAGAGCGCAAACGCTTTTCCAGCAACCTCGGTGCGGAAAGCGATCAGTCCGTTGGGCTCCGAACTGATACTGACCCTGGCGTTTTCGGCCACGTAGGCGGGGCGGATCTCCACCACGAATCGCTGCGGGGAATCTACGGGGCCGGCGTTGCGAAGAACGATATCCGCAAACGGTGCTTTCGGCCGGCGGAAAGGCGTCTCTTCGGTCGTGGTTTCAGCGTAATTGCTCTCATGGATAATCACCTCCAGATCGCCATAGGTGAATTGACCAGGACCCGTGGCGGTGAGTAATTGTGACGGCCCGAAAACCGTGCCGCCGATGCCGAGCCTTACAAGGCCCTCGACCATGGCGCCGGGGGTGGCAGCGGACTCGGGGATGATATCCAGCACGCCGACGATGCGGTCGGGCAGGCCAAGCCAGAGCTGGCGTCCGGTCCACGGGACGGGTTTGCCTTTCCGGGAGCTGCCGAAGGCGTGGAGCTGATACGTCGCGAAGAAGGCCGAGCACTCGCGGCCGACGGTAAGCGAGCTTTTGAGGCCCGAAGTGATCCAGGCAAAGGAGCGCAGGTTGGCACGGTCACCGCCGAGGTAAACGCGTGGATACACCCCCATCAGCAGGACGCCACGCGCATAATTTTCGCCGGTGACCTGCGCGCCCATTAGGGTGGAGTGGCCGGGCTCGGTCACGGGGATATCGCGCAGGGTGGCGGCGTAATTGAAATTTCCATACCAGGCCCGGGGGCCTACGTTATTGCGATCAAGGATCGTATAGTTGTTGGGCAAGGGACGGCTGGCGATGTCCGGGCGCCACCATGCTACGGAGTTTCGCGCTCGTTCCCAGTGGCGCAGCGGGGTGTTCGCGTCGGGCAGCAGCACCATGCCGCGCACCCACGGGTTGCCGGTAAGCGAGACGATCGGTTCACCGCCGGCAGCAGTCTCGTCGCCGTTCCAGGTGTGTTTCCATGACGGCGTAGTCCAGTATTCGCCCCGCGGACCGACGCTGACCGGGCCATACCATTCGAGGCGGCGGAGCATGGTGAGGGCCGACTCGTCGCCAGTGATTTCATGGATACGGGCGATGAAGTGGGCGGCGACATCGTGGTAGCCGGGGGATTCGTTTTGACTCCAGATGTAATGGGTGCCGCCGTCGGGCAGGATGTTGGCAGCCTGAGCGGTGAAAAGTTCGCGCGAGCGGACGAGCAGTTTCTCGTCGTTGAGGTAGAGTCCGAAGTTGAGGAGCTGGACAGAGAGGGCGAGGTCGATATTTGCGTAGTTGCCGGGGCGGCCCTCGGCCTTGCCCATCATGGCATCGGCGGCGAGACGCATCGCGCGATCCCATCGGGTGCGCTGCGAGGGTAGGAGCAGGCCGGGATAGAGTACCGCGAACTCGCGCAGTGCCCCGGAGGCAGGGGCGATGGCGAAATCATCGAGGAGAGCTTGACCGGCCTTGAGCTTGCCCTCGGCAGCGGCGAACTCAATACCCTCGGTGTAAGCGTGGGCACCGCGCAGGAAGCGTTTCAGCACTTCGGGGTCGTGGCGCAGCGGGCTGTCGGGGTGCGCGAACAGCCAGAAAAGCGCTTCGATTCGGGCGCCGGTGTTGCGGGCGGCGATGGCGATGGAGAAATCATCGAGAGGAACCTCGCCAGCCTTGGGCTTGCCGTCGTCGCCGGTCCCGGGTGTCGCGAGGTAGTCGCGGGCGCCGGCGACGATACGGGCGACGTAAGGATTGCCCTCAGCGGCAAAAAGCGGGCGCAACGTGCCGATGTTGGCCGGGGTGGGCGCGGCCGGCTCGACGCTGAGTGAAGCAGCCGATTCGGCGGGGTCGCCACGTTCGGCAGCGACAGTGCGCACGACAGAGACGAGCGCGTCGTCGGCTGCCCAAACGGTTGTTGCGGAGACCACATGCATCGCCAAACAACCAAGGGAGGCCGAGCGAATCAACCGAGACACAAGTAATCTTTGCTGACCACAACAAATACTAAGACCGTCAAGGTGGCCAAGAAGGGCGCTCTGTTGATTCATCGTGGTTTAGGTCTGATATCGTGGGAAATTTCGATCAGCACCCTTCAAGGGCACTTCACACTATTCCCATATCTTTCAGAACTTTGCAAAAAGATTTTTTTTGTTGCGCTTTTTTGCATTTTTGGTCATTGAGTGGTAGCAGATCGCAGGTGCACGAGTTTGCTAGAAACGGTCACGGGGCGGTCGTCGGATGCGAGGGCAAACCAATCGCCAGCTTCGGGTGGGAGCGCGGCTTCGTAGGTTTGGTCGGATACGAGGATGCTCTGAACAGCGAACCATTCCCGTTGTTTAATGTCCTCTGCTTTTGGGGATTTCGGCACGGGTCTGGCCCAGTATATTTCGATTTTGGTCAAGGGATAGGTTGAGGTGACGTGGAAGCGGGCAGTCTTGGAATCTGGCGAGGCCACTACGTCGATTCGGGGAAAAGGCACACCGATACCTTTGAGGTGGTAGTCGAAATACGGTACTTCCATGGATAACCAGTTGGCATTTTTGCCAACGGGCGTGGGGTAAGGCTGGAAGGCGGTTGGCACAAAATTCGGGTCGGGCGTTTCAGTGCTGGAGATATTTCCTCCAGGCACGGGGACCTTGTGGTTGGAGTTGGGTGCGAAGAGGTGGTTTTTCTCGCTGGGGATGGCATCGAGAGTGGCTTGGGCGGCGCTGGGCCAGCCAAAAAAATCGTTGGTGGCCGCCGCCAGGAAGTAGGCAGCGCGCATGCCTGGAGCGCGTCGGCCCGCATCCAGAGCGGTTAGCCATCGTTCGCGTTCTTCAGGCGAGAGTCGTCCGAGGCTTGTGCGCGGGAGCTTGGGATTGTGCGGCACAGTGATGGACGACTGGGAGCCGAGGTCAAAAAATCCGCAGCCGTAGAGGGCGAAGCCGGCTTTCACTTGATCGCCTGCCAGGCCGCAAACCATTGTTGTCATGTAACCGCCCCAGGAGATGCCCACCACGCCGACGCGGGCGGGGTCGGTTTGTGGCTGAGCGCGCAGCAGGTAGAGCGATTTCATCGCGCTCAAGACAGCATCAAATAGAACGCTTTCGCTGGCATCGGGCGTGGCCACCCAGCGACCCTCGCCATATTTAAGCCCGCTCCATTTGCCTTTGGTGAAAACGAGTTTTTCCGGTTGGGCGATACCGGGAAGATCAGGTGCCACGGCGACGTAACCTCGCTGTGCCCACGCGATGGCCTTGTCTACCTCGGCCGACCCGCCACCGCCGTGCAAGACGAGCATACCGGGGTGCGGCCCTGGTGCTTTCGGCGTGGCGATAATGGCGTAGATTTCCGACTCATCTCGTGACTGAAACACGACCTGACGCACGGTGATATTTTCCGGTATCGGCGCAGTGAACGGGATCTCACGGAGGATTTCTGGCGGCTTGCCATCGAGCTGCTGGCGAAGCCGATCGTCCAGAATTTGCACGGGAAGAGTGGCGCAGGCGGCCAGAGTAAAAATGGTTAATAAAAGGTGGTGAAGTTGCATGGAGAGAGTGTTTTTTATAAAGAAATAGGTTTTATTCGGTAAAATTCGCGCGCTTACGGTCGGTCAAGGACCATGCTCGCGGAATCCGTCCAGCCATTCAGATGATCGGTAGGGCGGGGCCTTCGATTTGGAGAATGTGTTGACCCGACGCAACTGCGGTCGCCCCGGAGGATGCGTGAATGCTGAGCGTGGGCGACGGAACACCGGGCAGCGCAGGCACCGGGGCGTATCTTCACCACGAATCGCTACGGGGAATTCCCGCGGCGGGCGGCGGTGAACATTTGCGGTGGCCCGAAAACCGTGCTGCCGATGCCGAGCAAGTGCCCCCCATATCATCACGTATTCCTTGCCCGGCTCGTGCCGAACCTGTCCCCAGCCCCAAAGCCTTGGCCTGCCGGGATTCAGCTCGGCATACTTGCCGTTCACCACTTGCTTGGCAGACAGCTCGCCCGGAAGGCGGGGGGGGAAGCTGCATCTGAGACAAACAGAAGCATCGCCACGGCGAGGGAACCAAGAGCAGGTATCAAAATTCATAAAAATTATTTCAATAACTGCTGATTATGGATTTGTGATTCGAAGTCGAAGGAATCTTCGGGGCGGATGAGGGGGGGAGAGGCTGAATGTATCGGTAACGGTGACGGACTGGCCGACAGTGCCGGGGTTAGTGGCGAGAGTCGCCCAAGTAGTGAGGTCGGACGAAGCTTCGACGATGTAGGTGAGGTCGGAGCGGGCGCGAGGGAAGGTGAGTTGAAGGGAGTTGGCGATCAAAGCAGAAATCGGCATATCGAAGGTGCCGCTGCTTTGGGGGTCTGTGCCGAGCGCGTATTCAAGAAAATTGTTTACGCCATCGGCGTCAGGGTCAGCGAGGTCGGCGGCGGTGCCGGTGTTGTCGGCTTGGAGGAAGTTCTCAAGACGCCACGATTGCAGTGGGCTGACGAAGGTGTGGTCCTCCACCTCGTTGCTGTTGACAGCGATCATGTGGCCGTAGGCGGGCACAGTGTCGGCCACGGTGGCAGTGCTGCCGGTGACGGCGATCGGGCTCACGGTGTCGTTCCAACTGCGATGCAGACTGGTGCGCGAGTAGGTGGAACCGACGATGAAGCTGCCGGTGTAAGTGCGCTGGGAGTTCGTGAGGTTTTGAACGATGCGGACCTTACGCTTGCCCTCGGTGAACTGGAGCACAGCCCAGGTGCTGTTCGCTTTAAGGACGTTGATAACAGATGTAGCATAGGGGGTGCCTGCGCGGGTGACGTCGAGGACGAGCCAGTTGCGACGCGGGGAAGCCGCCGTACAGGTGATGGCGGCGTCGTTCGCGGAGAGCGGATCGTTGATGCGCACGAGGGCTGAGAAATCGTCTGTCGAGCTGATGTCAGAAATGGGGATACGCTGGGACGTGATCGCTCCGGTAAAAGTGGTGGCGTGGATTTTCGAGCGTAGATCGCCGAAGGAGAAGGACGATGCATCGGGCTGGAGCAGATCGAGGTAAGACCCCATGATGTTCTTGCGACCGCCAGTGAAGACGAGCCGGGCGTCGAGGCCGTAAACGGTGCTGTTGGCGTCGTTCACGAGCTGCACGAGGCCGATCATGCGCTCGCCGGTGAGGACCCACAGCTGCTGGCCGAGCCAGGCGGTGGCTCCACCGTTCCAGTTCGTGGTGGCGTTTGAGCTGGTACGTTTCGAAATGCGGTAGCTGCTCGATACCGTGCCGAAATTGCGCCGCGTGATGACGCGGGTTTTTTCATCCTGCGTGAGGAACCGATATTTGGTGCCGCGGTTGTAGTCGCTCTCGGTTCCGGTGCTCTCCTTGAATTCAACGCAGACGGTGTCGAGAGCACCCTTGAGCGAGGTGTTATTAGCGATGGGGCCGAGTGTGAAGGCGCCGACGAGAGTGCCTTTGCCACCCATGCGTCCGTCGTAGTCCTGGGACTGGCTGTAGGCGAGTTCCTCGGGGCCGCCATTCTGAACGTCGCGGCCGTTGACGACCCACCCCCAAGTGGAGCTGCGGTAACGAGGACCCTGGATATTGCGATCAAAGAAGACACCAACCTCGGTCGGCGGGAAGAGCAATCGGCGCGACGGTTGATAGAGGATGGTGTTGAGCAGCTCGGTGGAGGTAGAAGTCTCTTTGGAGGCCCCGAAGTAGTAGTTGTAGCCGTCGTTATAGAGATAGGCTTTCCACAGCGAGGCCCGTTCGCTGCGGATGTTGTTATACATGTGTTTGTAGGGGATATTCGACGACTGCTCGACGAAGCCGCTGGGCTCGTTGGCCACAACGCTGTAGCGCAGCGTGGCGTCGAGGGCGGCCTTGACCGGGAGGGAGCCGGTGATCTTCCACCAGTAGATATAGGATTTGACTGTTTCGTTGTGGTAGGCGGCGACCTCGTTCCAGAAGCCGACGTAGCGGGTGCCGCCACCAGCGAGACCGCAGCGGGTGAGGACTCCGTCGATGGCAGCGCGCGCCTTTTCGGCGGTGGTGGCATCGCCCAGCGCAAGGCCGCCAAAGTAGGCGCCCTTGGCGAGGCGGATGTCTCCGTTGAGCCAGACCTGAGCGAGGACGCCCGAGCCCGACGGTGGGCTGTAGAGGAGCGGGTTGCGGGTGATGGTGGCGGCGTTGGTATTGGCGAGGCCCTGCTCGTAGATTGTTTTGCGCTCGGGGGAGATCTCACCCGGGCGATGGTGCTTCATCAACAAGTAGGAATATGCAGCCTGCCAGATGAAGCCGATGTTCTGGAGATCGAGGCCGGTGGCGCACGCGCCGAGGCGGTCGTCGAGCAGTACGAAAAGACGGTTGCGATAGACCGGGTTGTTGTAAACGGGACTATCGGGGCAGAGGTAAGCGTACGTGGCGGAGAGCATCTCTTCGCCAGCCTTGGAATCGTCAATCTCGGCGACGCTGTTGTTGATTCTAACGCCGGAAAACACCATGGCATAGTTGGGGCTTACAGGGTTGAGCGGGAGCAGGTCGTAGGGTGTGGCGGCGCGCGCCGTCAGGCTGGCACAGCCCACGGAGAGGACGAGCACGATGTGGATCGAAAGGCTGTGCACGGGTTATTTAGATTGGGTAGGGATATTTTGAGGACCTACGGGGAAAAACAGGATGAGCAACTTTTTGCAACGCATTTGTTATTATTGCCTTTTGTTGCTTGTGTTTCAATGGGAATTTGCTCCCATTGCATAAGAAATCAGGGCGCAGAAAACCGGAATTCGGCGAAATCCGACAAGCCTGGCTCAGCGGGTGTCAACGCGAGATGCAAATGCCCCACCTTCGCGCCAGTCCATCCCCCCGCCGGATTACGTGATCGACGAACCGCCTGTTCACAAGGTCTTTCGAGTGAAGAAGCGGGAGTCCCGGCGTGCAGGCGAAACCCGATGCAGTCATCCAAAAAGTGCCACCGTGCCAAGTGACATCGGGGTCAGAATAGTCGGAATAAATGGCATGCTTGGTGTTGGCTCACTCGCCATTGTCCGGCAGCAATGGGTCATTTTTCGTGTTAACTCTCCGAGAGCCAGAGCCATCAATCCACGCCGTTCGGCACCAATGAACGCACTCTCATTGGCGAGACCTCCCAGTTCGAGGCCAAGGCCGCCACGTGGACCTGGAAAGCCGGGAGTAGAACTTGTGAATGCATCCACCGACTAATGGCAGGCCTTGAAAAATGCCTCACTTACGGGCCGGACTTTTTGTTGCTGGCGTCAACATCCGTTTGGGAATCGAAGTATCGCTCGGTGCTTTCTGCGCGCAGGCGTTCGATGTCGCGGGCCGGGACCACCGGACGATAGGCATCCGCGTAGAGCCCGACCTTCGACATCATCGGGTTGGGGAAACCGGAAATTTCGGTGAAGACCGGCGCATCGGGTTTGAGCGAGAAATCAAGTTCCGCCGGGTTAACGAAAATTCCCATATCCTCACTTTCGACGTTGTTTTGCACGATGATCTGGTCGAGCTCCGACGTCTTGCCAGACGTTCGCAATGGGGTTTTGCAGAGGACGAAGAGATTTTGCTCGATAAGGATGCCACTCGGTTTTTCTGGACTGTTTTCCAGGATATTGACGAGTTCCGGATATTTCTCGCTCCACGGCGGATCCTGATAAGGCACGGAATCCAGGTCGGACCGCAGGCGTCGGTCGTCCACGGTGTAACCGCGGGGAACTCCCCGCGAATCCACATGCATGGCAATCGGGCTTTCGATGATGATGTTATGACGAAAGATCTGGTCATGTCCGCCGCCGACGAATCCGCCCGAGCCGACTTTGTAGGCGACGTTGCCGAGGAACGAGTCGCCAGAGTCGCCGTCGTCCACATAGAACGCATTCGAGTTCATCGCGTGATGGACAAAGTTGTTGCGGATGATATTGCCGCGGGAGGTCCATCCGCCGCTCGTGTAAAAGCAGCCGAGGTCACTTGAACCAAGTCCGATGCGGTAAATCTCGTTATATTCGAAGACATTATCGTTGCCTGAATAGACGACGCCGCTGTTCGAGCAGTCGTGAATGCGGTTGTGCGCGACGAGGTTGCCGACCGACTCGGCCATGGTTTTAAGACCCCCATCGATTCCGGGTACTGGGTAAAACAAGCCGGCGCGGGTCACGAGATTATTCAGGATTCGGTGCCCGCCGGGCGTGAGGGTCCGGCGGTCGCCGCCAAGATAAACGATGCCCGAGTAGCCGGTCTCCGCTGTGTCGCAGGAGAGAACGGTGTGATTGAGCCCGAGATCGAGGACGATGCCGTGGCGGGAGACATTCGAAACTTTACAACCCGCGATAAGAACGTCTTCGCCGCCAGCGACGCGGATGCCGTCGCCGAGACCGGAGTCCACCGTGAGGTTTTCGAGTGAAAGATAGGAAGCACCCATGATCGAGAGCACCGGTTCGCGATTGTCAGTGATAAGCAACTCGCCCGTGCCTTCGGGCGGCAGAATATAGAGCATGTTCGTGGGGAACCGCACGGCCCACTCGCCTTCCACGTCAATCTCCTCGATCAAGTTGATTGCTTCCCAGGGTTCCTGACCCGAGCCCTTGCCGGGGCCATTGCCGGGAGTGCGGTTGTATTTGCAACCGATGCCACCGGAAACGGGTGCAGCGAATGTGATGCTTCGGGTCTCAGAGTTGATGTCGGCGACCCGGGCCGCTTCGATGACCCAAGGCACGCGCCAGAATCCGCGCAGCCAGACGCCGTCTTCGAGAGCTCCTTTCCATCGGGCCGGATTCTCGCCGCGATAGACAAACGTGCCGGTCGCAGGCGGCACAATCCCGTTATCCGTGACTTCTTCGATCTGGGCGAAAGCGGTTCCGTTTGGCCAGCGGGAAATCGGGAGACGGTTACCATCTGAGAAAATCTCCAGCAGCTCGATGCCGCGGAAGCTGTCTTTGAAACGATCAGCTTTGAGACCCACTTCGTCGAGAGAGACTTCGCGCACACGATCCCGGACCGACTCAGGCAGGCGGGCGCGCACGGCGTCATCGCTCACCGGGCGCAGGTCTTCGCGGGAGATGATTAGCCCTGAGGAGACTCTTGCCGAGCCATCTGCCGGCCCGCGCCACGAAATTCGGCGGGTCGGATTACCGGAGTCTGCCGCACTGAGGACCATGCCATTGCGTAGCATGTAGTGGCCGGAGCCGACGTTCACGACCACGTCACCATCGGAGATTTCACGCACGGCACTGCGCGCCTCTTCCAACGTTTGAAATGGAGTTGACTTTGTGCCGTTGCCTTCCGGCGCACCGGATGCGGAAACATAGATTTCCGAAGCGCCTACAGGCAGTGCGATCGCGAGTGTGAGGAGGATGGTTGGGAGCAATTTCATAGATTTAGAGTGGAGTAGTATTGGCTTGGGAGTTGATGAATTCGCAGTCGGCGACATCTTCGAGATAAGTCGCGGGGCGGGCGTCCGCCTCGCGGGTGGAGAACTTGCAGCGGTTGAAAAGAATCCCCCGCACATGCCGCAGGAAAAGTCCCCAGCACGGGAGCGGATGGAAAACAGGGAACTCGGGATATTCGGTTTCCTGCTCGAGCACTGGTGCGTCGGAGGCCTCTTCGCCGCCGGGGAAGCTCACTTGCACGTTTTCGAACGTCACGTCTTCAATCGCATGTCCCGGGATTCCCGTGACAATGATGCCTGCTTTGCGCGGATATTTTTTGTAAAGTGGATATCCCTCTTCCCAAACCTTAATCCGGATGTTCCGCAGCGAGATTCCCTTGATCGAGCCGACCTCGCGCTCCGGTTCGTCGTCGAAATATCTTCGCAGTCGTGAGCCGAGCCGGATGAAGATCGGGCCGGAGACATTGTCCATGATGATATTTTCGGCGACGACGTTTTCCATGCGGCAACCGTCCATGCTGATGAGTTTGATACCGCCGCCTTCGGTGTCGCGGATGACGATATTACTGAAAATGATATTGCGGAAATCGCCGGCGGACTCAGTGCCGAGTTTGAGCGCGCCCCATGTGCTGCAAATCCGGCAGCCGGTGACCACGATATCCTCGCTCGGATTCGCACGTGTGGCCTTGATGCAGATCGCGTCGTCGCCGGTATCAATATCGCAATCGCTGATCCGCACCCGGCGGCAGGAATCCACGTCGATGCCATCGTTGTTTCCATTGACGCGGCTGCGAATGGTGATGCCGTGGATGAGAACATTTTCGCAGCCGAGATAGTGGCTTACCCAGCCAGGCGAATCCTTGAGGGTGATCCCGGTGACCTGCACATCTTTGCAATTAATGAAGCGGACCATGAACGGACGACCGTCTTCCTCGTAGCCATAGGCATCGCCGCTTCCGTCAATCGTGCCCTGACCGGTAATCGCTGTGCCAGTGGTGCCATTTGCATAAATGAGACAGCGGTTGCGTTTCTGGCCCACCGCATCGGTGAATCCGCCTTCCACCTCGGGGTAATCCGCGATGTCCGCGCTCCCCTTGAGATGGGCTCCATTGTCGAGATGCAGGGTGACGTGGGAACGCAGATGCAGCGTGCCGATGAGGTAACGTCCGGCGGGAACCAGCACAGTTCCTCCACCTGCCGCGGCGACCGCGTCAATCGCAGATTGAATAGCAGCTGTTTGTTTGGCTTCTCTATTGGCCGTGGCTCCGTGGTCTTTGATGTTGATCATGTCTTAGAATGTTGAGCGGATGGGAATACGGCGGGTGATCCGCTGGCCGTAGCGAGTGATGGCATCCTCACGATTCAGCGTGCCATCTTCGAGACGCGCGATTGCGCTTTCGATGTCTTTCAAAACGACGATGGTGACCTCAGCCCAGACGAGCGGAGCCCCAGAATAGGAGGTGCCATTGACGAGCGTGCCATTCCCAGATAACCGGACCGGTTGAACGATACCGCCTGATTCATTGGCCGCCAGAGTTGCATTCGCGGTATAGAACCGCAGCTGAAAATCGAGCACGTCGCCGACGAGAAAGTCATCCAGGCTTGGCGGTGTGGCATTGAACGCCTCAGCGAGATCGGTTTTGCCGAGATAATCCGTGAATGTCGCGCTCGAAGAAATGACCGTGCGATAGAGGCCGAAGGTTTTCTTGTTTCCTCCGTCGTTGATCGGATCCTGATGCAACACCTCATAGCGGATCGCACGGGCCTGGCCGTGGTCGGGGGGCTCCGCATTTTCGCCTCCGGGAAGAGAAATGAGTGAGACTTGTGACACGACCCCGAGGCCGGCAAGGTTTTCCGAAGAAGTTTGAAAGAACTCGAAAGGCTGACGCGTCCCGACCATCGAATCCATGTCGGAGGCGAGAAGATCAACCGCCGCCGCAGCGGAGTTCGCAGCCATGAGAGAGTTATTAGCCCTGCGCGTTGCGGTCATGGACTGCGACACAATCCCCACCAACAACATCAAGAGCAACACACCCACGGTGGCTGCCACGAGCAGTTCGATCAGCGTGAAGCCGGCGTTAGCGCGGGACAATCGCATCATAGGTAAGCACAGGTTGCAGGTTCGTGATCGGGAGACCCGGCGCGGCCACATCAAAGACTCTCACTTTGAGCGCGAGGGCTGCATTATTCGTGTAAGATGCCGCCGAAGCGGGGAGAACGCTTGCGCTCGGACGGGCCTCTGAGATCGCCCCGCTTGCATCGCGCAGGGGCATGTTACGAGAAAGCTCAAGCACCATGCGAAACAACCGCCCCGGACGTGCAGCCAACTTACCGACAAATGCGGTATCGCTTCCCAAACCGTATTGGAATGCGCCATCCTTGTCGGAGTAAATATAAACCTCCGGTGCGGCGACCGGATCTTTCGCCCAAGTAAAGACGTTGCTAAACCCGACATTGGTTGAGCCAAGGTAGCCGGTAAAAGCGCGCGTGACTCCGAGTGCCTCGTGTTGCGAGAGGGTCTCGGAATTCGTGCGGAGAGCCGTGCTGAAAAGACTGAAAATCGCAAGCAGCGCAAAGCTGGCCACACCCACGGCGAGCACAACCTCCACGAGGGTGAACGCCACCAATACTCGCTGCTTAAATTTCATGACTGGGGGATGTCAGCCGGATCATTGAAAAATGTCATCCGTCCAAGTTTGTGCACCACGAATCCAGAGCGATTGGCTGTGCCAAGTTCTGAGAATTGATCCCCGGCGAGGGCTCCGCGGGTGACGATAAACTGTGCACGCGGCGAAGAGGCCTGGCCGTTGGGAAGAAACTCAAAATAGGCAAACGAGGTGCCGTTTCCACCGACCCCGCTCATAGACCCCGAGCCGTAACGTTTGCTGACATCGGGATTGAAAAACGCATTCGCTGGCAGCCGCATCCATTGGGAAATTGGTTCCCAGTCCGTCGTGTCTTCCTTTTTTGCGACGACAGCGATGCGGCGCAGGTAATCATCAGGCTTCGCGGCGTTGTAGGATGTATCCACAATCACACGCACGGGCACACGGCGCAGAATCGCCTCGGTGCGCGCCATGCTGAAGACCGAGGAGGCGGCGGTCGCTGCCGATTGGACCGATTTAGAACCGCCACCAAGTGCGACGACACCAGCGGTGGCCATGATCGCAATAATCCCGATGACGACAAGGAGTTCGATGAGCGAAAAGGCGGCTGACAATTTTGCAGGGGTTTTCATGATTCAGGGTTGGGGTGATTTTCCGTCAGCGGGAATGGCGTTCACATCTTCTGAGAGACGCCTCACTTTCACGCCGGAGGGGTTTTCGATTGAGGGGAGGATGAGAATGAGGTGTCGCTTGGAGGCCTCGAGCGCCCAAATATTGGAATAGACATTGACGGCCGTCTCGCCGGGCACTTTGTAAACCTGCACTTTGAAGACCACTTTTCCGGTGGCGGGTCGCCCTTCGGATGTCCAAGCAGCTCCGGGTTCGATGAGTTCCTTGTTTTCGCCAAGAATGATGCCGACTTTGCTATCGAGATAGTTCAAGAAGCGATACCCGCCGGGCGGCACACTCTCGATGCTGTCCGGCAGCACCCGAATAGCCCATTCCTCGTCGCCGGGACGCTTTTGAAACAGAAGGAGAAAACGCTTATCCGGAGGTGGCAGCACCGCGCGGCAGACCTCCTTAGGAACCACCTTGCCATCAGGGCCGGGAATCATCCGCGCGAAAACCACAGGTTCCGGAGATCCGTCGAACTCGTAGAAAACCGAGCGCCTTTCATCGTCGATGGTGATCGGCTTTGGTGTGGAACCGTCGAGATAAACGAGGTCGGTGGCCACGCCACCGATGCCAAACGTGCGGAAAGAGACAGGCGCTTTTTTAGGCTCAGCATATGCCGTGAGCGTCGCGAGAACAAAAAGGAGGAGAAATTTAGTTTTCATTTTCGGAAAGCCAGCGGAAGGAGACAATTTGGAACCTGCGCCCGAGGGCCTTGTTGATACTTGAGAGCAGAGAGACGGGTTTTTCCGGCAGGTCCACCACCGAATCCACAAACACGGGCAGACGCTGCACAACGGCCTCGCCTCGCGCCACGGCCTCAGGCGCAGCAGCAGGTTGTTTTGCGGGATTACGAACCTCCCCATAAACACGCACCACAAAGGTGTCGGAACGAGCGGCCATGATCGGCGATAGCGCCTGAACGAGGTCCTGCTGCAGCAGGTAACCGGGGGCACCAATGGCCGAGTCCCACGGGGCCCCCGATGCGCTTGATGCGTCAAACATGTTTTCAGGAATGGGCCGTGGCCAACCCGGTGCGACAGCACTTGCAATGGTGGCTGACACATTCACCGGATTACCAGTCTTGATCGCGTTGTTGAGCGTGGTGCGGTCAATGGCCGCCTGAAGCGCTCCAGCCCTTGTGCTATCTGTGCTATCTGAGGAGGATCGGAGTCGGCGATTAAGAAAGTCCGACATACTAAGGAATGGCCCCCGCAGCTTGACCTGTTCGACAATTCTTTCAGCCAGTTCACGGGTCTGCACATTATCCAACGCTCGAATCCCGGACCATCTCTGGTTGACTCCAGAGTTGCCATTGCTGGCGACAAATCGGGTAAATGGATTGCGAAGCGTGTCTGCAGAGAGCGTTCTGTCAGCGCTATCATCTGCAGAAAAGAGAGTAAGATCGACTCCGGACTGACTTGAAAGAAGGGCGACCCAAGCCTCGACGGATGTCGAATTGATGTTAAATGCTCCGTCGAGCGTCAAGTTAGCCGCGGCTCTGTCCATGTCCCGCAGGTCAGCCAGCGCGGGCCGGGTTCCACCGGAAAGAAAGGGTTTGATTCTGGTATTGAGCAGCGGCTTGCTGAGGTCCGTGATCCGCAGTCCGTTATTAGCGCTGTTGAAATCAGTCCAGTAGCTGGGCCAGCGCGTGCCGGAGGGAGGAGGCGAGGCGGGCGGAATGGTGGAAAAGAAATAGCTGTCGAAAAGGGACTGATTGGCAAGGTAGCTGTGATCAAGGAAGAGCTGGGACACACCGCCAGAGTCAAATGCCGTCTGAGAGAGTGGCACCTCGGCTGAAGGCAAAGACCCCCCGACAAACATGCTCCCAAAAGTCATGCTCGTGTTGGCTCCCACATTCCACATGTAAACCGGTTGGATGTGCATGAACTGGCCGAGCGAGACCATCGGCTGAATCGGGATATCGATGAGCACGCGCCGCACCCCCGGCGTGTCCACACCCGCACTGCGTTCGCCCCAGCTGGTTGTTGTAGACCCAACCGGCGTGAGGTCCAATTGAATCTCCGACGATGCGGGTGGATAGCTTGGCCACGTGTTATTTTGTCCAAGAAAAAGCTCGTCCCAATACCTCCAATTCCACATGTCTTGGATAGGATTGAATGCGGCGCTGTTGCCTGAAAAAAGTGGAATGACGAGTGACGAGTTGGTGTATTGGGAGCTGTTGGAGGGAATCAATCCCTTCCGGCGGATGAACATGCCGAGCACTTGGGTTTCTGTTAGCGTTTCCACCAGAAGCGGTCCCAACGTTGGCCGGGTAATCACACCCGTCGCACCGGTGGCAATGCTGCCAGGCGCACTCGATTGCATCACGCGGCGTCCGACAGACCCCAAACGTCCTGGGATCGCATCCAGCACAGAGCCGCCTTGACCCCCACCAGTCCACCAGAAGGCTGCCTGCGGAATGCTCACATCCGCACTGCCACTTCCACTAATCGTGTATCGTGGCGAAGGTCGCGTTGCCGGTGCCGGCGCTGTGGGACGGACCGTCAGACGTAGGGAGATTTCTGATCCGGGAGGGATATCCGGCAGCAAGGCATAGGTGTCATTAGGGGGATCGACTCCCAGAGCGGTGATTCTCTGAAGCTCGGCTGTTCGCGCAAAAGTTGGAGAGTAACCATCACTGACAAATCCATAGGGTGCCACGGTGGCGCGGTATTCGCAGGCCTCTTTTACGGTCAAGCCATCCACCGCAGAGCCAAGCCCATAAACTCTCGTCTCTCCGGGCTCGAGGCGCGATGTGTCATCAAATGCCGTCACAAAAATCATGCGCTGTAGTGTGGCTCCTTGATTAACCGCTGTGTAATACCAGTTGTTTGTTCCCCCGGTGGTCACCTGAGTTTCGAGGTAGAGATTTCCCGCCGCTGCGAGAGCCCGTCCGTAGCGAAAATTTTTCAGAGGACTGACAATGGCCACCGAGTAGGGGTTGTGAAGGATGATCTGGAAATAATAGTGTAGTTGCAACTTGTAGGACGTTCCTTGAAGTTTTGAGGAGATGCTTGTGTCCCAGCGATAGCCAAGAAAGGTCGGGGCGAGCGTGCCATAGCTGATCTGTGTGCCGGGAATAACGGTGGTATCCTGCCAGCCCAAACCGCGCATGGTGACTTGATAGGGACGCGAGCCCTCGGGATCACCGATGCCTCCCGGCGACGAACCAGGGGGGTTCAGCGGGCGACCTGCCATGTTCACGGAAGGCAGCGATCCTTTGTAAAGATTGTAGTGGGCGTAGAGCGAAATCCATTTCAGGCCATCCACTGGGTAGGAGGCTTGGGCCGCACCGATGCCGTCCGTGACAGCGCTGTAAACTTGGGCTGTGCCATTCGGGTTAAGCTTGGCGTAATTTTCTCCCGGGGTGTTCCCCGAGTCTTCGAACGCGGCGGTGAGGTCTTTTTTCAGGCCGCCCCGGCGCACGTCGGAAAAGACTCCGACACTGTGCGTGGTGGCGTGGGCCGACAGGCGGGCAACTTCCGATCCATCAAGGCTGCCCGGAGCGATCCCCGGGAGATTCTTCATGGAGGCGAGCGTTGAGGTCTTTGCAAGAGAAACGGCGTTCGTAGGACCGCGCAAATCGACGGAGTTATTGCCGCCAAGAAGTCCCGTGTTCTGGGGCATCGCTTGGGCAGCGGCGAAGTGCAGCTTATTTTCAGCGAACCCGCTTGCCCCCATCGTCGGGGAAGCCTGATTCGCTTTGGCCTTCACTCCCTCATCCGACACCCAGTAGGCATACGCGCCGGTGGTTTTGTTCCCGGACTCCATCGAGACGAGCGGGACGATGACGCTTTCCCCTGCCGTGCCGAAGTTGGATGCCAAAACCACCGCATCCCGGGCGGCTCCCTGAAGCGTGCCGTTGAACGTGAGAGGGCTCACTGCATTGGTCGAAGACACCAGCCAGACCGCCTTTTGATCCTTCTGCGCGGCGTCTGGATATAAGGCACCCAGACTGATCGTGCGCTGCGAAGAGTCTCCGCCGATATCAAGCTTCGCATCACCCGTGCGCCAGACACCGGTCCAATACGGCTGGCTGACGCCTGTCACCGGGACTGTTGCCGGGGTGGAATCGAGAATTTCGGCCCGTGCCGTGATGCGTTGATCTGGCCCCGCCTGAGACTGGAGCTGGTTCACCGCGACATCCAGAGCAAACAGGGCATTCAAGCGCGCGACTTCCAATGCTCCCGAGTTTGCCGCTGCACGCCGCTCGATCTGCGACAGCATACTCGAAACCACCATCAGTAAAGTGACAGCGCCCACCACCAAAAGAACAGCCACCAGAACAAAACCCGACGCACGGGTTTTCTCGGAAGATGACAAGGCGTGTGAAAGGGAATTCATGTAGGATGCGTGAGTAAAAAGAACCGCAGGATCCAAAAAAAGCAACAAGTTTTTCTTTTAGTTGCTGTTTTTTGCGTTATTCTCCGCAAACCCAATGCTAATATTTTCCCCTAAGAACCTGCTCGTCCTCTTGCTAGCCACCACTCAAGTAATGATGGCGTCCCCCCTCCCTACGCAACCGATGAAGATTGAGGCTCTTCCGGCGCCGTCATTTTCCTTGAACGGCGGACTACTCTTACCCTTGGGCGACCGGGCCTATGTCACGAGCCGGAACGGCGAGAAGAACACGCTATGGTCAGCTCCCGCAGATCCCGGAAATCCCTGGGAAGACACCGGCATCGAAGTGCCCGTTGATGCCGCTGCAGCGCATCGGGGAAGCGCGTGGATTCTCGTGGGCGGGCTTCGCGAAGGTGCGCCCATCGCATCCGTCTCGATTTTGGAGTTAGTGAACGGACGCCCTTCGCTGCGTCCCCTCCCCGACCTCCCTGTTGCCGTCGCGGGAGCGGGAGCGGCCGTGATCGCTGACAAACTCTATGTGTTTGGCGGCGCGACATGTGTCGCACCGTTCATACCGACCGCTGACCTGTGGATTCTGAATCTCACAGCGCCGACTTCATGGACAGCCGGGCCGAAGTTCCCCGGCGAGCCGCGCGCCTATGCGGCAGCGACGGCGCAATACGGGATGCTGTGTTTGTTCGGCGGCACCGGACGCACGTTGCTTGCGGAGACTTGGATATTTCGGCCGTCACCCTTGGAGGGGACGAAAGATTCCGGATGGAAGCAGATGACGGATCTGCCGAACCCCATCACCCGAGGCGCTGCACTTCCCATGGGGCAGGCCCAAGTGCTCGTGATCGCAGGCGAAGGAGAAGCAGCACCAGAACAAGGCGGCGGACGCCCTCTCCTCTTCCATACGCTGACGGATGCATGGTTTGCCTTCGATGCCGTGCCTGGACTGACGCTGCCGATGGCGGGACGAGTCTCGGGAAAAATCCTCGTGATGGGAAACACCCCTGACGGCGCGGCCTCCGCAATGCATCTTGAAGCCGAACGTATCGTGCGCAATCTCGGCTGGCTGGACTATTCCCTTATCGTGGGTTACTTCCTCCTGATTTCGGGAATCGGCATCTATTTTTCGCGGAAGCAGGAAACCAGCGCGGAATTTTCGCTCGGCAACCGGCAGGTGAAATGGTGGGCGGCGGGCATCAGCATGTTTGCAACCGGTGCATCAGCCATCAGTTTCATTGCGATTCCGGCGCTGGCCTTTGCCACGAACCTCGTGTGGCTGTTTCCTATAATAGCGATGATTCCGGGGTATTTTGTAACGGCGTATTTCATCTATCCGATGCTGCGGCGACTGGAAATTGCCTCGACCTACGAATACCTCGAACGAAGGTTTAACCTGACACTACGTACTATTGCCAGCCTGCAGGCCATCCTTTTCCAAGCGTTCGCGCGATCGGCGGTGGTGCTGCTTCTGCCCTCGCTGGCGATCTCCTCGGTCACGGGAATCGATGTTTTTTCCAGTGTGCTCATCATGGGCGTAATCACCACGATCTACACAGCAATCGGCGGTTTTGAGGCAGTCATTTGGACCGAGGTGCTGCAGGCGGTGCTCATGTTGCTGGCCCCGGTGTTGATCATCTGGATTTGTATCACGAGCCTGCCCGGCGGGCTCTCGGATTTCTGGAGCACGGGGGTTGCCTACTCGAAGTTTGATTTCGCTATCTTTACGTCGGATGTCTCACTGCCCGCTGTGTGGGTGTTGATGCTTGGCAGTTTCCTGACGGCGACCTTGGCCACTGCGGGGGACCAGCCGATGATCCAGCGCATATTTTCCGCGCCGCTTAAGGAAGTGCGCCGAGTCAATGCCACTTTCACCATCTGCGGCATCATCATCGGAATCCTGGTCAATGTGATGGGCATTGCGATCTTCGCCTATTTCCGGGCCCACCCGGAGATGCTGGATCCGCATTCGCAGAATGACCAGATCGTGCCGATCTTTGTCACACAGGCGATGCCCATCGGGTTGCCGGGACTCGTGATCGCCGCCATCTTTGCCGCCGCCATGTCCACGGTGGCCAGCTCGATGAACAGCGTGGCAACCATTTTCACCGAGGATTTTTTTGTGCGCATGCGCCCGCAGTCCACCGACCGACAACGTCTTCTCTCGCTGAAACTCACATCCTATGCGGTCGGCGTCATCGGCACCGTGATGGCGCTTGTGCTGGCAGCGCAGGATCTCAAATCGATGATGGTGGTGTGGGCGCAGATTTCGGCTCTCGTCGGAGGCGGAATCGTGGGCGTCTTTTCGCTGGGGATGTTTACGCGGCGGGCCAATGGATTCGGAGCAATCTGCGGAACGGTGCTGAGCGTCCTCATTACAATTGCGATCAAGCTCTGGACACCGCTGCACTGGGGCACGTATCTCCCTATCGCGATTGGTTCATGCATCTTCTTCGGCTACCTGTTCAGCCTTTTTGCCCCGCAGCGTAAACACCTCGCCGGTCTCACGGTCTTCACGCCGGCCGATTCCCAGACATGAAAAAGCTCCCCATCGCCATGGTGGGCCTCAACTGGGGCCGGACCCTCATCCTGGACCAATTCCTCGGAGGCCCCGCGTCCAAGCACTTTGAATTGGCAGCCGTTTGCGCGAAAGATAAAGACCTGGTGGATGAATGCGCTCGGCAGTTCGGCGTTAAACCCTGTTATCACTTGGAAGAGATTCTGGAAGACGGGGAGATTCCCGCCATTTGTTTGATGACGGGACCATTCGGCCGGGCAGAACTCATCAGCAAAGCCATCCATGCGGAGAAGCACGTGATGACGACCAAGCCGATCGAGACTGATCCAGAGGCGGCATTGGCAGTGCTCAGAACCGCCCAGAACCTCGGTCGTGTCATCCATCTCAATTCACCAACGCCCCACCCGTCACCCGACATCCAACAAATACTGGATTGGAAGCGATCCCTCGGGCTTGGTCGTCCGATTGCAGCCCGCGCCGACATTTGGGCCAACTACCGGGAAGTCGCGGACGGCTCCTGGTATGACGACCCGGCTACGTGCCCAGTGGCTCCCATCCTGCGCCTGGGCATTTACCTGATCAACGATTTAGTCCGTCTGATCGGACGTCCAGTGGCGGTCTCGGTGATGAGCTCCCGCTTGTTTACCGGGCGTCCCACAGCGGATAACGCACAGATTGCCCTTGCGTTTGCTGACGGCTCTCTCGCCACTATTTTCTCCTCGTTCTGTATCAATGATGCCCACTGGTGGATGAGTTCACTGACCCTGAACTTCGAGAACGGAACGGTCTATCGTAATGTCGGGCCGACGCAGGGATCGAATCCCAGACACCACCCCGAACTCTCCGTGGTCACCAACCGCAGCGGACATCAGGAAACATTCCGCGCTGTAGCCAAAAGCTCCACGGAGGATTATCAATGGGACGCATTCCATAGAGCCATTCTCGGCAGAGCACGGCAGGAAGAAATGCATCCCGAAGATGTGGTTGCTGCCGTGCACGTCATCCAAGCCATGGCACGCTCGGAGAAGTCCGGAAAAACCGAGCCGGTTTACCAGGCGTAATAGAGCCGGTTCTCGGGCGAGTAGGTTCGGAACTGCGGATTGGTCGCCACAGATTGGTCGCCTTCGATCAACTCGATGTGGTAGTCAGCGAAAAGGTAAAAAGCCTTGCCATCGCGAGAAACGCGGTAGTCGGTTTGCACGTTTTTCTCAAAAACCGGCGGAGTTCTTGGATCGAAAAAATGACCACCACTGCGATTTTTTTCGCCAACCAAGACCAATTTCGATAGGCTCGGAGCCCGGTTGATATAACCGTCAAAATCGGGCCTGTTCAGCGGAGAGGAATTTTCCCAGAGATAGACGTTCATGCCCCACGCTGTTCCCCAATACCATTGGGTATTAGGATTAAAGGCCTGACCTGCCGGCATTTTTGCAAATGCTTTCGAAAACCAAACTGGTCGCCGGAGATAATTATACTGACTGGCTGCCGAGAACTTTGAGTCCGGCGCAAGCATGCGATCCACGGACTCCATAAAGTTGGCGTTGGGATTCACCGTGAGCGGAATGGATTTGTGCGGAATTCTTCCATTATTCTCCTGAGCAAAAGCTGCAATTCCCTGACCAATCTGCCTTAAATTATTCAAGTCTGTAGTTATGGCAGCTTTCTCGGCAGCCCGGTTGAGCGCAGGGAAGATCAGTGCGGCAAGCACCCCGATGATCGCGATGACAACGAGAATCTCGACGAGGGTGAAACCAAAGGAACGGCGAAGAGGAAGACTCATTACAAAGGGGGGAGCTGTGGATTTCTCCACGGTATCAGTGCGTGCGGGCGGTGAGTCGAAGACATTTATTCCACGCTGACGCGGATCTCTGCCATCGAACCCACAAAAGGCCGGGGCAAACCTTCTCCGGATTGATCATTGGGATTACTTGCACCTAAAAACAGGGGCTCACTGGCCGTAACGTCACGCATAGCAACTTGGGGAACAATAATAACCTTTTTGCCAGCTACAGTGAGTGCCATCTCGGCGCTGTCGAACTCCGCTTCGATCTTCTGCCACCGGTCGGTTTCTACCGGGGCCCGGAGGGTCGTGTAATTTTGGTCGTTGTGCCAGCAGATGAGAAGAAGTGACCTTTCGTTTTGCGAGTAGCGCAACTCCCACTGCGAGCCAACCCTTATCAGCGTGCTCTCCTCATCGCTCCCGAGGTCTGAGATATTGGCAAGCAGCTCGACCCGGGTTTTTCCACTGCTGATCGGAAATGGTTTCGCTGAACGAAAACACGTGGTCTGCTCGCCAGAAAATGTCAACGACTTCTTGTCCGCGCCTGTCGGAGGTTTTTCGCCAAGCTCCACCCCGGTGGCATCCGAAAGGGTGAGATCATAAATAGCGTCTTGGTCGGGAAGGATCATGCCCGGCGAATCGGTCTTAGCCTTGGTGGCAAGCCACTCCGAGTTTTGGGCGTGAAGAGACGCGCCCTCAAAAACTAAAAAAAACGTGATAGCGGCACCGAAACTAGGGAGCAGATTTTTCATACAAGACAAACAATTGTTTACCCTCGAAAGCAACAACATGCAAGAAAAATTTTGCTCTAATTGCGAAAGATTGTTTTTTGTTGCCAAGGGATAAAATCATTGTTTTTTGCATTTTGTTGCAATATTTGATTGCTATGTCACGCGTGTTTTGCGAGTTTTGGCTAATGACTTTGTGTCCAATCGCGCAGAAATCCAGCACCTCATCCCATTGCTTTTGTGGCTAAGAGAAACCGCACGAACCTGAGAGAGATCGCCGAGCACTTGAGTCTTTCGGCAAGCACTGTGTCACGAGCCCTACGGAATTTGCCGGGGATTCACCCGCAGACGCGTCAGGCGGTCATGGAGGCAGCCCAGACTCTAGGTTACCGCAGTGGCGACATGACAGAACCCACGGCATTCCGTAATATTCTTACCGTTTCCCAAGGGATCGGCATGCAAGCCGACCAAGAATACCTGGCTGGCATGAGCAAGGCGGCGGTTATGCTGAACATGTCCCTGATTTCCCACCATTACCGCCTGGAGGAATGTGAAAACCTCCTGCGGCCCGAACATCAGCCTCGCGCCCTAAGCGCCGGTCGGGTAGACGGAATCGTGCTCATCCACCGGTGGCCCATGGAGGTCGCCGCAGCGCTAAGGAAGAATCTCCCGGTGGTCTCCATCGTACACGAATACCCCGGCGCGGATGTGGATAT
>Ga0105053_10001678_pt1 | contig 35253 bp, 36 predicted proteins | sample BON01_FD_78093 | JGI IMG/M metagenome (GOLD analysis project Ga0105053, IMG submission 78093) | Freshwater microbial communities from Lake Bonney liftoff mats and glacier meltwater in Antarctica - BON-01 | ecosystem: Environmental > Aquatic > Freshwater > Ice > Glacier meltwater | place: Lake... | reverse complement strand
GGCGCTGGTGGCGCTGGTCTGAATGGCGGCTCCGGCGGTGGGGGTGGCGGCAGCGGCGGGCTTGCAGGAGCCTCTATCGCATCTGACGGCGTAGGATTTGCAGGAGGCAACGGAGCCGCCGGGTGGAGGACGTCCGGTGGTGGTGGTGGTGCAGGAGGCGTGGGGACTGCGGGCGGGGTTGGAGGAGACGATAACGTCGCTGGGCCGGGTGGGCTGGGCATTGCCAGCACAATCACGGGCACATCTGCATTCTACGCGGGAGGCGGCGGCGGTGGTGCGAACAAATCGGCTGCCGAGGGCGGAGTTAAGGGGGCGGGCGGATCTGGTGTCGGTGGTGACGGGGGTATCGAGTTAACCACTGGAACAGCGGGCGCGACGGGGACAGGCTCCGGCGGCGGAGGAAGCGGGAGGGACGGTAGCACTGCGCCCGGTGCGAACGGTAGCACCGCAATCCAATACGTGAGGTGGCGCAGGTGACCCAGCTTATCGCATATCAGCTTGACGCCAGCGGCGTTTGCATTGGCGCAGCGGTGCTTGCCCTCGGCACGACACTTCCACAATCCTACCTCCCCGCCGGACGGTGGGAACTTGGCACCGAAAGCCCCATTATCGGCGGGCACTTCCAAGATGGGGAAACCTTTCACGCTTGGGCCCAGCCCGGTGAAGACGGCTTTCCGGTCGGAGCAAAGCGCTTTCATGCCGGATTTGCTTGGGTTTCGACCACAGCGGAAAACGTAGGGGAGCCGGGCGTCTCCGGGTGGGTGCGGGTATGATCCTTTTCCGCAACCTGATCGCCATTGCTGTCGTCATGGTTGGGCGCACCGCAGCAGAGGGAGCCGCATGACCGGAATCGAAAACACCGAACGCGGCATCACAATTTCCAAGGCCCTCGCTTGGACGATCCTGTCCGCGCTGGTTGTGGCGGGCATCTATGCCGGCGTCCGCGTCGGAGCTTTGGACGAGCTGATCCGCCGCCAAGACCGCGACAGCGCACGGCTAGGCGTGCTTGAGGCGCGCCAGACGGCGGCAGAGCGCGACGTGGCCGTGATTGCCACGCGCCTTGAATTGATCCTGCGCGTGACGGAGCGCACCGATGCCCGCGTCGCGCGCATGGAGATCGACCAAGCCACCGCCCGCCGCAAGGAGCCAGAGCCATGACCGAGAGAACGCCGGCGATGCGCCGCATCAACGAAATCATTCTGCACTGCGCCGCGACGCGGCCGGACCAGGACATCGGCGCGGCGGAGATCGACGGGTGGCATCGGTCCAATGGCTGGTCGGGTATCGGATACCATTGGGTCATCCGCCGCGATGGCACGCGCGAACCGGGCCGCCCCGAACCGCATGTCGGCGCGCACGTCTATGGCCACAACGCCAACAGCATCGGCGTGTGCCTGGTCGGCGGCTTTGGATCGTGCGCCGATGATGCGCCCGTGGATCACTACACCCCGGCGCAGCTGACCGCGCTGCGCGTGCTGATGGGCGAGCTGCTGGCGAGCTATCCTGGCGCGCGTGTGACCGGCCACAACGATTATGCAGCCAAGGCGTGCCCGGGCTTTCGCGTGGCGCTGCACCTGGCGGAGATCCTGCCATCGCGCGGCGACACCTTGCGCCAGCCTGCCCCCCGCATCGAGGACGTGCGCACGCTGCAGCTGGCGCTGTCCGGCCTCGGCTATGCGCCCGGCGCCATCGACGGAGATTGGGGGCCGCGCACGCAAGGCGCCGCGACGGCGTTCCTCGCGCGCCATCGCGTCACCCAGATCGCGGCGTCACCCACGGCGCCGCTTTTCGCGGCCGTTCAGGTCGCAACAACCGCGGCGAAAACCGCATGATCGGAGAGCAGAACATGGAAGACGCAAAGCCATTCTGGGCAAGCAAGACCTTGTGGGTCAACGTCATCGCCGCGGCCGCTGTCATCGCGGGCGCGCTTGGGCTGGACCTCGGGCTGGACGCTGACACGCAGGCGCAGCTGGCCGCGGCCGTCGTCATCGTCGCGAACATCGTGCTGCGCCTGGTCACGCGCCAGCCTATCAAGCTCGGCAAGGCGTGATCTATGCGCAGCTTGCGCTGGCGCTGGTGCGGCTCGCGAATGTCTTCGCGGCCCGCGCCCATGACAGCGGCGTCTATGATGCGGGGCGCGCGGCCGAGCTGCTGCGCGCCCATGAACAAGGCGCGGCGCTGGCGCAACGCGCTCGCGCTGTTGCTGGGCGCGTCGCTGATCCAGGCATGCGCGACCAGCTCCGCGACATCACCACGCGCGACGACTGACGCGACAGTCTATGTGGCCGAGGATGGGCGCGAGCTGCTGCCGCTGCGACTGTCTGCCGCCGGCTGGTCAGCGCTCGATGCGGCGGACCCACAAGGCGCGGCAGATGTGGATCGCGTCAACGCGATCGCGATCTGTGTGGCGGGGCTTGGCTTGGTTGATGCGCCGCGCCGCGCAGCGATGTGCGGTGCGGCGGAATGATGGCGCTGCCTTAATCGCCAATCTGTTAAGCTGTTGTTATGCAAGAAAATCTAAGTAACTTTTAATCAGCGGGTCGTGGGTTCGATACCCACCCCGCTCACCAGAAAACGTAAGGGGTCCAAGCGCTTACACGCTGGGCCCGTTTTGCGTTGTCCGACCGTCCGACTGCCTTCCGAGTCGGACAGTCGGACGTGTCGGTCAGGGATGGCTGTGCGCGGTCGCTGGCACTCACAGCAGCGCCAAGACAGCCACGATCCAAAAGCCGCAGCCCAGCACCAGCCCGGGCACCAGCCACCAGCCGCTGCACCAGGAGCGGCGCTGTCTGCGCGGGCGCATCACGCGCCACCCGCCGCGCGCTTGGGCGCGATCGGACGCCGGACTGCATCGACGGCGCGCGTGGCGCCGGCCATCGTCGGCGGGTTGTAGGTCTGCGACAGCCGTGCGTTGCGGTCCGACTGGTTGCCCATGCCGTCGGCGCGGTCACGATCGGACGCGCCGCCTTCGCGAGACCAGTGCGCCCAGCTGCGGCGAAGGTCGCGGAACTGAACATCGATGACGGAAGGGCAAGCGATCGCGGCGGCGTCGCGCACGGCGGCCCACCGCTTGCCAGCCAGATCGTCGCTGAGCGCGACGCCGGTGGCGGCGTCCAAGCACAACGGCGTGGCGTCGGTCGCGGCCAGATCGAGGCGCGCCTGGACCAGCGGGCGCAGCTCGCTGTGAAGTTTGATGGCGCCGGGCGCTTGCGCAGATCCGGTCGCTGCCTTGGACCTGGTGAACCGCCAGACGCCATCGGCCCCGACCTGCCCGGCCGTCGCGGTCAGGATGTCGCGCCGCCGCTGGCCGGTGAACCAGCCGATCGCGATGGCCAGCGCCATGCCGTCGTGCCCGAGCTGCGCGGCGGCGGACAGCAGCGCGTCGAATTCATGCCATTGCACCACGCGATCGCGCGGCGCCGGCGTCGGGATGCGCAGGCGCAGGCATGGGTTCGCCTCTATCCACTCGCGCCGCTCCGCGTAGGACATCAGCAGCGAGAGCTTGCGCATGATCGACTTCGCCTGATAGGCGCCGCGGTCGCGGTGCAGCGCCTCGAACCATTCCACCACGATGCCGCGCCGGAACAGCACGACCTGCCACCCGCCCCACTTCTGATCGATGATGCGAAAGCCCCCGCGATAATCGCGCTGGGTGTCGGGGCTCAACTCCCCCCACGCCGGGGAGGCGGTGAACGCGGCGATCAGGGCCGCCACCGTGCGCGCGCCTCCCGTCGCCGCGGTCGGCGCCACGCCTGCGCGGGACTGAGCCACCAGCTTGTTCAGGCGCGACGCCTCGCGCGCGGACCAGGTGAGGCGCTGCACGTCCAGCTCCACCGCCGCGAACCCCAGCTCGCGCACGGCGGCCTCGGGTTCCCACCAGATCCGCCAACCACCGGCGGCGCGCTGACGCTGGCGCACGCGGGCGGGCGCGTCGGGCATCGGACGCACGGCCATCAGAACGTCGCCTCGGTCCAGCCGTCCGCTCCGAACCGGGCGGCCATGCGCGCGCGCGCGTCAGCCAGAGCCGCGGGCGTGTTGTCCGTGCTGATTGAGGAGAAGCCCGAGCGTGACAACAGCCGCACGCGCGGCGGCTCCGCACCGCCGCCCGCCCAGATCGCGGCATCGACCACGCCCGGCGGCAGCTGATAGCTGCCGATCATGTCGCTGCGCGACTTGCCCTCGACGTGCAGCGCAGCGGCGAAAGCCTCCGAGCGATGCGCGCGCAGCACATCGTTCAGCACGATGCGCGAGATCCTGATCCGCTGCATCGTCAAGCGTCGCGGCTCGCCGCCGTCGAACCGCGCCACCAGCATCGCGGCCACGTCCGAGGTGACATGGCCACGCACGACATCGAACAGCCCGAGCATCTGCGCGACCGTCAAGTCCACGGTGGCGGCGGCCACGTTGGGCATCACCCCGGTCGACAGTTCGGCCAGCGCAGCGGCACGCATCGCCGCCCGCTCATCCCTGAACAGCACGGTCATATCTGCCCCCATGCGTGCGCATCGTTGAGCAGCCCCAGCAGCTGATCGGCGAAGCCTTCGGGCGCGTGATCCGACAGCCGGCACACTTCGAAGCCGGCGACCAAGTGCGGGATGTCGCCATGCAGGCGCTTGAGGGTCGGGCGCCGGATGATGCGCGCGCCATTGGCATGCGGCACCAGCTCAAAGCTGCCGTCGAGATGGGCATGGCTCGATGCTTGCGCGATCATCGCCGCGCCTCCGCCAACATGGCGACGCGCCCGGAGGCGATCAGCGCCGCGTCGATCGGCGGCGCGGGGCGCACCGCGTCGGCGTCGAGCCACGCCACCACCTCGGCCCGTCGCCACCCGTAGGGCAGGCCGCGCCAGGGCAGCGGCGCCGGAAAAGAATGATCGCGCTGGAGATCATCACGGCGGCGCAGGAATTCGCCGGGCGACATTTCCAGCAGCGCGGCGACGGCGCGAGTGGGAACGAATATCGGGTCGGTCATCTGATGTTCCGATGCAAAATCATCCAGGCGAGGGCGCCGCCGCAGATCAGACCCGAGGTCCAGACCATTGCGGCGGCGACGACGAGCGCGGGATCAGGCACAGATCGGCGCCGGCGACTGGCGCGGCGCGGGCAGCGACACCACGTTCGGACCTGCGGCATGGATGGTCCCGGCGCGAGCGCGGATCGAGGCGACGGCGCGGCGGTAGCCGTTCAATTCCTCAAGCAGCTCGGGCAGCGCATGCGCCATATGCTCCGCCGCGACGGGATCGGCGCATTCATCGCGCAGGTCATGGGCGACGGCGATGTAGCGGGACAGCTGGCGATCGGAGACGGGGGGAAGCTGGATCGGACGGGGGAAGGGCATGGCGTGCAAGCTCCATCTGGATGTGCGCCACCGCAGGGTGCGATGTGCGCCGATGGGTTTAAGTTAGTGGTGATTACTGATACATGTCAAGAGGTGAGTATCAAATTTCGATCTTTCGTGATCGAGACGTGCGTCGTAACATTCGCCATGCAGGAAAATCAGCACGACATTTTCACGATATTGATGGCCGAGAAGAGCGCCGCAGAAGCGCGCCTGGCCCAGGCATGGATCGTGCGTGCGCGCGAGCCGAAAAACTTGGAGGCGATCACTGACGCCCGCCATGCCCAATGGGCTGCTGATGCTGCGCAAAGAAAGTTGTCAGAGTTCGGTGAAAGGAGATACCAAGACAATCAAAGATACAAGAAATATTTAGATTACAGCGCAAAACAGCTAACAAATAAAATACTTACATATATTTTAGTGCCTACATTTTTTATTTCAGGCGGCTTGGGGCCATTTTTTTCATTACTGTGGTCAAAAGATTTCCGTGCGTTATCAAGCTTTGCTCTCAACAATGAATTTGCAAACATCGCGCTATTGTTATTCAATTTTGGGTGGGCGCTATTCGTAGTCTGGGGACTGGAGAAGCTTCTGCATCCACCAATCTACGCAAAAATCATCGCCGCCAAGACGCGCGCACCACGCCCTTGATGATGACCCTATCTTGATCGACCACATGCGCCTTCCAATCCCCGGCATCTGGGGAATGTGACACAAGCACCGGCGTTTGGAGCTGGCGCAGCAGTGTCTTGGCTGATCCCTGCGCCCAATCATAGACCTGTGCGATCACCGCATCGCCTGACAGCGCACGATCTGCGGCGCCGGTGTCGACCAAAATGCGGTCGCCGGGAAGATAACCGATCAGCGACAGGGACCTGCCACGAACCTCCCAAACATCAACGCCCGGCTTGCGCCCAAGCGCGTCGGCGATCTGATCATCGCAGGATCGATCCACCCCCACCGCTGGCACCCAGAGGGCGGCGTCGCTGTCCGAAAACCCGGGCGTGAGCTGCTGCGCCTCGCGTGCGTTGGCGATGCCGGCCCTCGCCAGCACCTCCGGCAACGGTTCTTCCAGCGCATCGGCAATCTTACGCGCCTGGTCGAACGTCATGACCTGTCGGCCCGTGTAGAACCGAGACACGGCAGACCGATCGCGACCGATCACATCGCCGAGGTCGATGATCGTCAAACCCTTCGCGCGTGAGCGCGCTTTAAACCAGTGTGCATCCATCTGTGGCAGATGATCGGTAGTCACCGATATAGTAAGATAGAATTTTGAGCTTTTTGATTGACGCCGTGATACTGCCCGCGCAATATCCGCCCCATGACCGATCACCAATCACCAACTGACGTTGTGCTGCGCCTGTTCGGCGGCATCGAGGCGACCGCTGCAGCCTGCGGGATGAAGCCGAAGTCGCCCTATGTCTGGCGTCGCGCTGTCAAGGGCCGCGCGGCGGGCGACCTTCCCAGCGCCAACATCATGCGCAAGCTGCTGGCCCATGCGCGAGCGCATGGCATCCCGCTGACGCCCGAGCATCTGATCTTCGGCGCCAGCGAGAAGGAGCTGGCGCTGCTGGTCGCGTTCGCCGCCCGCCGCGACGCGCAATCTCCCGAGCAGGTGGCGGCATGACCGCCGCCCGCCCCATCCAACACGGCCGGTTCGCATGTCGCGCGTTCCTCCCTGGCGTTGCAGACGCCGGACCGGCCGCGTCCGTGCCCGTATCCTCCCCGGTCGGCACGGCAGCGGCGAGACGCTGGGTCAACATCGTCTCGCCGCGATCCTTTTCCGAGATGGCCGCGCGCGCCCTGGCGCGCCGCCTGCATTCGGTCCGTGAAGCGCTGCGGATCGATTGCACTTGCCCCGGCGCCTTCACCTCGCGTCGGGGTCTTTTCTTTTTGGCGCCCGCATGATCGCGGCTGTCGGGTTCGGTCTGCGCGCGATGTCGTGCGCGTTGAAAGCCCGCGCCAGGTCGATCACGCGGCGCGATGTGAAGGACCTGGACGAGCTGCGTCTTGCCGTGGTCCCCGATCGCGAGGACATCGCCGGCGTGGTCGGGCGGTTCCGCGAGCTGGTCGAGGCCGGCAACCTGCAGAACGCGGCCGATGCGCTGCTGGAAGATCTGCAGGTGATCGCGGAAGCCGCGCAGGAAGACGCCGCGGATCATGCCGCGCGGACGCAAGCGGCGCTTGCGGCTGCAGGCTACGCAGACTGGCAGCAAAGGAGCGACTGCAAATGACACGGACCTATTACGGCGCCAAACGGATCACCGCCTATCCACTCGAAAGGGATGGGCAGCCCGGCTTTAGCACCTACGAGGACGGATATGAATCTTGGTCGCCTCGCGATGTGTTCGAAGCGGCCTATCAGCCGATCGACGCCTTGAGCTTCGGCCATGCGCTCGACGCGCTCAAGGCAGGCGAGAGCGTGGCGCGCGCCGGATGGAACGACAAAGATATGTGGCTGCATTTGCAGCGTCCCGACCGGCATTCGAAAATGTCACTGCCTTATATCTACATGCAGACCGTCACCGGCGATCTGGTCCCATGGCTGGCATCGCAAACCGATATGCTGGCGGATGACTGGCGCGTCATCGAAGCGACGAACCGATGACCGCCACGCCCCCGCCGCTGAGCCCTGCCGATCATGCGTTGATCGCGATCGCGTCCGCCATCGCGGCCGAGCATGCGCCCGAGGTCCAGCTGGTGCGCATGCATCAGCTGGATCTGCAGGATCTGCTGCCGTATGTCACCCGCGCGCACCCGGTGATCCGCGATCTGGCCGCCGCTTGCGATCTGCTGGCGATGATGCCGACGGCCGAGCTGGCGTCGCCGCGATCTGCGGACTGGTCGCGCGCGCGTTGGAAGATCGGCGGCCAAGTGGTGCAGATCCAGCGCGTGCGCGCGGGTCTGGCGCTTGAGCGCTGGCGTGAAGACATGGCGCGGAGCAACGCGGCATGACGCAATCGCTGGAATATCTCAAGCGCGGGCGTGAGCGCGCGACCGAGCCGGAGTTCGTGCAGCTTCTGCGCGACAGCGCCACCTGCGCACAGCAAGGCTTTGGCCCTAGCGGCATGGTCATCCTTCCCGTGCCGTTCGTGCTGGAGCTGGCCGATGAGCTGGAATTCTGGACGGACGAGCTGCAATTGGCACGGGCCAAGCGCGACACGGCAGCTGTCGCGGCGCGCTACGCCAAGACCCGCGTCGTCGCGACCGATCAGGCATGGATGCGGACCGCCTGCCTGTTCATGCTGATAGCGGTGCCGATGTCGGGCTGGTCACAGCTTGGCCGGTGGCTGTTTCCATGACCGCGCGGGCCCGCTTCCCTTCTTTTCAGGAGATCGTGGACGCGCTGCAGGCCCGCCCGCTGGACGTGGCGCAGCGCTATGCGCCGAACGGTCACCTGAACGGCGGGCGCTGGTGGAGCTGCAACCCGGGCCGCGACGACAAGCGGATCGGATCGTTCCACGTCTCGCTGCACGGCGCTTATGCGGGGCGCTGGCGCGATGAGGCGGGCGGAGCGGGCGGCGACATGCTCGACCTGATCCAGCTGGCGCTGGGCTGCGACCGCAAGGGCGCGCTGATCGAGGCGCGCGCCTTCCTCGGCATGGACGCCGAGACGCCGGCGCAGGCCGAGCTGCGCCAGCGTCAGGTCGCCAAGGCCAAGGCGCAAGCCGAGCGCGATGCGCGCGACCATGAAGCGCTGGCCGCCAAGAAGCGCGGCGAGGCTCAAGCGCTGTTCATGCGCTGCGCCGAGCGGATCGAGGACACCCCTGTCGCTGCCTATCTGGCCGGGCGCGGCGTCGGGCTGGACCGTCTGGGCCGCGCACCACGCGCGATCCGATACGCGCCATCGCTCCACTATCGCCACGAGCTGGGCGCCGAGATCGACCGCGCCACCGGCGAGGTGATCCGCGACGCCCAAGTGATCGAAGGCGACTGGCCCTGCATGGTCACGGCCATCGGCGGGCCGGCAGGCAAGGACGGCGTGCCGTTCTGGGGCGTGCATCGCACTTGGCTGGCGCAGCGCCCCGATGGCAGCTGGGGCAAGGCCCCCGTGCCTGTCCCGAAAAAAGTTTACGGAACCAAGAAAGGCGGGTTCATCCGCCTGATCCGCGGCCTGGGCCCGCGCGGCGGCGCCGTGCCGATGTCGCGCGCGCCGCAAGGATCGCGTGCCTACATCGCCGAGGGGATCGAGGACGCGCTGTCGATCGGCGTGATCAACCGCATGACCGGCGAGCCGCGGGACGGAACGCCCTGGTATGCGTTCGCCGCTGTGGATCTGGGCAACATCCGCGAGATCCGGCTGCCCCCGCAATTCACATCGGTGGTGATCATCGCCGACAACGACGCCGGCAAGCCGGAGCGGGCCGCCATCGATCGCGCCGTCGATCGGTTCGCCCGCGAGGGCCGGACCGTCAGCGTCTGGCGCAATCGGTTCGGCGGCAAGGATGCAAACGACGCACTGCGCGCGGCGCTGGATGCTGAGCGCGAGGGAGCCGACGCATGACTGAGAACGCAGACGGGGTGCAACGCCCCACGCTGCGCCTGCTGGGCGCCGAGATGAACGCCGCCCCGCCGCCGCTGCCTGAGCAGCCGCGCGGCGAGGCTGACACCGCGACCAAACCGGGCGAGATTTTCGCCGGATCGCCTGCGCTCGCACTGGGCACGCTGGGCGTGAAATGCTTTTACCTGGACACGCTGGGCCAGCTGATCACCGTGGCGCGGCACGACAAAGATACGATGCGCAAGATCTACGGCGGCAACAGCGCGCTGTTGGAATACCAATTCCCCACCCACAACAAAGAGGGGAACATCAGCGGCTGGAACCAGGAGAAGCTGGCCAGCGCGATGACCCGCGCCTGTTCGCAGAAAGGTGTGTGGAACGCCGAGGAACGTGTGCGCGGCGTCGGGGCCTGGCGCGATGACGACGGCGGGCTCATTCTGCATTGCGGCGGGCGCGTGCTGATCGGCGGCAAGTGGCTGATGCCGGGCGAGCATGACGGCTTCGTCTATCCGGCGTTCGAGCCAATCCCGCGCCCGCTGCCATCATCCGAACTGGACTTCGAGCCGGGCGCCGAGCTGTCGGAGATCCTGCGATCATGGAACTGGGAGCGCGGCGACACCGACGCCTGGCTGATGCTTGGCTGGATCGTCGCGGCGATCTTCGGCGGTGCGCTGAAGTGGCGCCCGATGGTCTGGATCACCGGCGACGCGGCGACCGGCAAGTCGACGCTGCAGGAAATCATGGAACAGGTGATCGGCGGCCATGGCGCGCTGATCCATTCCCCGAATTTAACCGAGCCGAGCATCCGCGCGACGGTCAGGCAGTCGACGATTCCGGTGCTGATCGATGAGGCCGAGCCAGAGCCGGGCAGCAAGCGGCTGGGCGACATCATCCGTCTGGCGCGCGTCGCCGCCAGTGGCGGCCGTGTGTTGCGAGGATCGACAGACCACCAATCGCACAGCTTCACCGTGCGCAACGTGTTCGGGTTCAGCTCCATTCTGCGGCCGCCCATGCTGGATCAGGATCTGTCGCGCCTGGCACTGCTGGAGCTGCTGCCGTTGCCCCGCACGCAATCGCCGCCCAACGTCAGCCCGACGCGGATGCGCAAGGTCGGCCGTGCGCTGCGCACGCGCGTGGTGCAGGGCTGGTCGCGCTATCACGAGACGCTGGAGCTGTATCGCCAGGCGTTGACGCTCGCCGGCCACAACGCGCGCGGCGCGGACCAATTCGGCACGCTGCTGGCGATGGCCGATCTGGTGATGCATGAAGATGCGCCCGGACCCGATCGCCTGACGATGTGGACCGCCAAGCTGACCGCCTCGGACGTGTCCGACCAGCTCGACCGATCGCCCGACTGGGCCCGCTGGCTCAATCACCTGCTGGGCCAGCCGCTGGACGCGCACCGCGGCGGCAGGCGCTACACCGTAGGCAGATGGGTGCTGGCCGCGGCCGGGATATTGCCGGACAACATCGAGCCCGATCGAGCGACGGCCCGTGATCTGCTGCCCGCCTACGGCCTGAAAGTGGAAGGGAAAGGCGATGGCGCGCAGCTGATGGTCGCGAACCGCAACCCCACGCTGGGTCTGTTGCATCGCGACACCCACTGGGCAGACGGCGGCTGGTCGCAGGCGGCCCAGCGTGTGCCAGGGAGCCAAAAGACCAACCCGCTGCGCTTCGAGACGTTGCAGAGCCGGGCGCACGCGATACCGCTCAGCGCGATCCCCGGCCTTTTGGGCAAAGATGATGATGCGCGTCAGCGCCCCGATCAGCCCGTCGATCCGTTCGACCCGAACGCGGGGATCTGAGGCGTGACGATGAAGCCCGCACAGCAGCGCCGGCGCGATCCAACGTCCGCACCCGGACCCAAGGTCGAGAGCCAAAAGACGCAGGCCAGCCTGTTCGCCGATCGCGCGGTGGTTGTGCGCGTGGCGCGGGTTCGGGGGCCAGCTCAGCCGCTACAGCGTAGCGGCACTGTAGCAGGCACTGTAGCGGCATATTATTCATCAATTTCATCGGCTTACATCATGCCGCTACAGCCGCTACAGTGTTTTTCGATTTTACCTCATGTGCGTGTGACGCGGGCACGCACGCGCGCAGGCGCGTCCGCTGTAGTAGTAGTAGCGTTAGTAGTTAAAGAGTTGTTATATATAGATAAAGAGCCGCTACAGAGCCGCTACAAGCCCGCTACAGCGCCCAAAGCCTGTAGCGGCTGGGGCTTCTCCCTCGGCTTCTCCCTCGGCTTCGCCTTCCTCAAGGCGCTGAAAAGCCTAAACAATTCGGGATTGCAGGCATGAGCCGGGCCAAGGTCGCCGCTGACAGCGCCGCGGCGGGGGACGCCGCCGCTGCCGCCGCCGCGGCGGAGGTCGCCGCGCGCCTGGCCGATGCCGCGGCGACGGGCCGCCAGCTCGACCTGCTGGCCGCGCCCGCCTCGCCCGCCCATCCGGCGACGCTGGAGCGCGCCGTGGCCGCTGCCGCCGGGCCCGCCGGGGCCGCGGGTCGCGGTCGGCCTGTCGGGTCCGCCAACAAGCGCGCCAGCCACCTGCGGCGGATGCTGGCGGCCCGTGGGTTCCGCATGCCCGAGGACGCGCTGGCGGAGCTGGCCGGCCTGTCGGATCGATCGGGCCGCACCGGCATCGAGCTGGCGATGGCGCGCGTCGAGCAGATCGAGGAATGGAGCGGCGGCCGTGCCGCGCCGGGCGAGCGTCGGTCGCTGCTGCTTGCGGTGATGCGCGAGCAGCGGCAGGCCGCCGACGCGCTGCTGCCCTACGGCCTGGCGAAGATGACGCCCGACACGACGGTGAACATCGCCGCGGCGCAGATCCTGATGCCCGGCAGCGCCGCGCCTGGCGATGGCGCGCGGGTGATCGACGGCCACGCGGCGTCCGCCTTCGCACCGCCGCCGATGCCCGGCGAAATCCAGCAATATCAACACGTTGCATCCGGTGATCTGGATGACCCGGACGCAGAAAGTCGGACAGAATGATTAAGTCACTGACGAACAAGGGAAAAATCGCATCGGCGCAACTGATCGTAAATCAGTTCGACGCGCCTCGCGCGCAGCTCGCCTGCCCGCACCTGGCGCGCATCGCGCCTCGCGCCTGCCCGCCTGCCCATGCGCGCGATTTTCGCGCGGGCTCGCGCGCCTCGCGCCCGCGCTCGCGCCGCGCACCCGGGGGGGCCGGCCCGCGGCCTGATCACATGCCCCTGCGTCCGACCCCATACGGCTTTTTGGGCGATGCCGAGCAGGCGATGGGCAGGGGGTGATGGGTATGGGTCATATCTCTGACACCGGGAACGGGTCCGGGGCTGAGGACGTGGCGCGGGTTCGCGAAGCGCAGACCGCTGCCGAGGCGATCGCGGAGCTGGACGGCGGCGCCGTCGGCGACATGCCGGACGGCGGCGCGCTGAGCTTCCCCGGTCCGGTGGCGCAGGCGTTCTTTGCGAGCGACGACGCAATCGCCGGCATTCAGGGGCCGGTCGGATCTGGCAAGACCACGACGCTGATCTATTCGCGCATCAGGCGCGCGCGGATGATGCCGCGCAGCACGATCGACGGGGTGCGCCGCTATAAGCTGCTGATCATCCGGCAGACCTATCGCCAGCTCTGGTCGACTACGATCCCGAGCTATCTGGAGACCGTGCCGAAGGCGATGGGCGAATGGTCCGGTGGTCGCGGCGATCCGGTGACGCATCGCGTGGCGTTCGAAGACGAGTTCGGTTTGATCGAATGGATCGCCGAGTTCCTTGCGTTCGGCGACGACATCATCAGCGCCATGCGCGGCGTTCAAGCAACCGACATCTGGCTGAACGAGGCGGACACCGTGCCCGTCGACGTGCTGACTGTCGGCATCGGACGCATCGATCGCCACCCGGCGCGCCCGCACTTCGCGGGATACCCGCCCGAGCAGCGCAGCTATGGCCAGATCGCTTGTGACTTCAACGCGCCGGATGAGGAAAACTGGACCCACCGCGTTTTTCACGACGAGGCCGAGCGGGCCCGCATGGAGGGGCTGCTGTCGGGCGCCGACAGCACCGGCGCAGGCGTGCGCATCGCGTTCTTCCGCCAGCCCGGCGCCCGCCAGCCCGGCGCGGAGAACCTGCACAACCTGTCGCCGGACTATTACCCGCGCCAGATCGCGGCCAACACGGCCGCGGGACGCGGCGACATGATCGCGCGGCTGGTCGACAATGAGGTGACGTTCCTGCGCGCCGGCGATCCGGTGTTCCGGCGCGAGTTCCACCCGCGCATTCACGTCGCCGAGGCGCGGCTGCAGGCCGATCCGCGCTTGCCGCTGCTGATCGGGCTGGATCAGGGGTTCACCGGCGCTGCGGTCATCGCGCAGCGCCGCGCGCCGCGCCATTGGTCGGTGCTGGCCGAGATGATGTTTCCCACCGAGCATTTGATGGCGCGCGTGTTCGGCGAGCGGCTGGCCGATCTGCTGGACACGCGCTTTCCCGGCCATGAGATCGGCGGCGCGTGGGGCGATATGGCTGGCGAGCATGGCGCCAGCCAAGCCGCAGACGAGAATGCGACGTGGAACCGTGTGGTCGGGCAGGCCGCTGGGTTCATCGTGCGGCCGCAGCGCATCGGCTCCAACCGCATCCAGCCGCGGCTGGAGGCGGTGCGCGCGTCGCTCGAATATCTGAATGGTGGCGTGCCCGGGCTGCTGATCTGCCCGAGCTGCCGCTATCTGCGCGCTGGTTTTCAAGCCCGATACGTCTGGTCGGATGAAATCGACAAGACCGGCAACAAGCGCAAGGTGCCGAACAAGGCGATCGTGGAGGCGAACATGATGGACGCGCTGCAGTATCTGCTGCTGAGCCAGGTGAAGGGCAACGGCACGAGCGTGACGGACGCGCCGCGTGGCAGCTCCGCCACCCGCGGCCGTCCGATGGGGGGGGATGCCGGCGGATTGCTGACCGGCTGGAGCGTGACCGACCCCAGCGGCGCGGAGGGCAGGCGATGACCGCCGCCGCGCGCTTCGCGCCGATCCTGCCGCAGCTGCTGACGCGGGCCCGCGCCTGGCGCGATCTGAGCCTGGCGCCGTTCGAGCTGCTGTCGGCGCTGCGCGTGATCGAGGATCTTGACCGGATGGATCGGCTGGAGATCCAGCTGGGCGGCGTTGACCCGACGCCCGACGCGATCCTGCGCCAGTTCGTGCTGCAGGATGCGACGGGCTCGCACCTTCAAATCGTCTGGCGTCACCGACCCGAGGGCGGCGCCGAGCCGTTCGCGATCGTGATGATCGACGAGCTGCTGGCGCGTGGCACCGCATCGGCCGCGCTGATCGCTCGCGATCACGTCAGGTTCGCGGCCCCGCTGCGCCGTCTGGTGGCTGGCCTGCGTGCCGATCTGCCCGGTGCGATGGCGCAGTCCGGGCTGCGCCGTCTGGAGTGCCGTTGCTGGGCCGAGCATCCCACCGCCCCCGGCCTGCTGACCGCGATCGGATTTGCGTTCGAGACGGAGCTGCACGGCTTCGGCTTGTCACAGACGCCGTGGCTGCAATTCGCGCTTGTCCCCGAGAAAGGAAGCTGACCCATGTGCTTTGGAAGCGCCCCCAAGATGACCGCCCCCATCATCGCCGCCCCGGACAACACCGAGGCGAACCGCCAAGGGAGCCTGCAGCGTGCCATGCAACGGATGCGCGCCGGCGCGGCGGCCAATATCCTCACGTCGCCCAGCGGCATCCGCGCCGAGCGGCCAAGCAACCGCCAGCTGGGCGCTGCATGATGGCGATGGTCATGGAGAAAGACCCGCGGGCCATCACGGCCGAGCGCGCCTGGTCGGATCTGAAGGCGGCCAGATCCGACCATGAGCGCGACTGGGAAGAAATCGGGCGGCTGATCCGCCCGCAGCGCCGCGGGTTCATGACCGCCGACGCATCGGACTATCGGGCTGAAAAACCGTTGAACAGCGGCGCGGTCATCGCGAACCAGCATTTCAGCTCGGGGCTGTATGGCACGCTCAACAATCCGGCAAACCGCTGGTTCGGCGTCAGCAGTTCAGACCCGGCGCTGTCGGCGTTCCAGCCGATGAAGGAATGGCTTGATCTGGTGGCGTCGATCATTCGCGCGAGCTTCTCGCCCAGCGTCTCGCCGTTCTACTCCGCCACGACGCAGCTTTATGGCGACCTGTCCGCCCTGGGCAATGGGGCGCAGATCGCCGAGATGCGCGTGGCCGATCGGCGGATCGTGGACCAGACGATCAGCATGGCAGAAGTCTGCTACGACATCGACGCGGACGGTCAGGTGATCGAGGTGATCCGCCGGTTCAAGCTGTCGCCGGTGCAGGCGGCGCATTCCTTCGGCATCGACGTGCTGCCTGAGAAAATGAAGATGCGCGCGCTGGACGGATCACGCGACAAGCAGGTGATCTTTCATCATATCTACAGAAACCGCGATTGGGTGAAGGGCCAGCTCGGGCCGAAGGGCAAGCGCTGGCATTCGATCCACACCAGCCAGGACGAAAGCGCCGTGCTGCGCCACGGCGGTTATGACGACATGCCGATGACGGCGCCGCGCTGGGAAGTCGAGACGGGCGAGAGCTATGGCGTCGGGCCCGGTTGGATCGCTTTGGCGAGCGCGCGCAAAATGGATCTGATGGAGCGGGCCAACCTGCGCGCCGGCCAGCGTGCGGCCGATCCGACGCTGCTGGCCCCGGATCGCGATGTCATGCCCCTGAAGGGCCGCATCCGCCCCGGCGATGTCGTTTATGGCGGCATGGACATAAGCGGGCGCAAGATGCTGGGCACGCTCGACACCTTCACCGGCACCGGCTTGACGCTGGAAATGCAGGCGCAGGCGCTCGATCAGATCCGCGATGCGTTCCACTGGTCGCTGATGAACCTGGCGGGCCGCACCGGGATGACCGCGACCGAGGTGGTCGAGCGGCAGGAGGAAAAGCTGCGGCTGATGGCGCCGCACCTTGGCCGCGTGCAAGAGGAATTTCTAGGACCGAAGATCGCGCAGCGGTTCGCCATGCTGTGGAAGGCGGGCCAGATCCCGCCGCCCCCGCCCGAGGCGGCCGGCGCGGATCTGGTGATCGAATACACCAGCGCCGCGGCGATGGCGGCGAAGTCTGCCGAGGGCGCGGCGACCATGCGCCTGATCGCGGATCTGGCGCCGATGGCGGCGATCAAGCCGCGCGTGATGGACCGGATCAGCGCCGACGATATGGTCGAAGTCCTGGCCGAAGCGCGCGGCGTGCCCGCCCGCCTGCTGGCATCGCGCGAGGAAGCCGACCAGATCGCCAAGGCGCGCGCGGAGCAGGCCCAACAGGCGCAGATGATGGAGGCCGCCAAGGCAGGCGGCGGCATTGCGCGCGACCTGTCAGCGGCAGGCATGGGCGGCGGCCAATGATCTTCGATCGACTGTCGATCCTGTTTCGGGCGCTGATCACGGAGCGCGATGGATCGATCCGCGAGGCGATCCGGCGCACCGTGTCGCGCCGCGCGCGTCGCTGGCGCGCTGCGTTCGCCGCGTCGCCTGATCTGGGCGCCGATCTGCTGGCCATGGGCCGCGTGCTGGCCATGGCCCCGCGCACCAGCGACGACATCCTGTCCGCCACGGTCGAGGAATTGGCCTATGAGGCGGGCCGCCGCGACCTGGCGCTGGAGCTGCTGGCGCTGATGCACGTCAACCGTTTTGAAATCCACTCGATGATGCAGGAGCAACACCATGAAACTGACGATGATGATGATGGCCGCGGGCCTGTGGCGTGAAATCTGCCGCGCCCCAGATAGCGAGGGCGCGGGCGGAGCTGCTGGCACTGGCGAGGCAGACCCGGGCGCAGATGCGGTCGGCGCGGCTGCTGGCACGGGCGCAGCGGGCGGCGACCCCGCGGCGGGCGCACCGGCTGGCGCAGCGGGCGGCGATGGCGCTGCGCCCGCCAAGCCTTGGCACGAGCGGGAGGGCACGCTGACCGGACCCGAGCGCGATTGGCTGCGCGCGCGCGGGATGCTGACAGATGACGCGGCGGCGTTGCTGCCCAAAGCGATCCGCGGGCACATCGCAGCGGAGAAGGCGCTAGGCAAGGGCGCCGACAAGCTGATGGACCGCCCGGCCGAGGGGCAGAAAACCAGCGAATGGATGCGCGCCAATGCCAAGGCGTTCGGCATTCCCGAAGCGCCGGACGGTTACGACATTGCGAAGCCGGATATGCCCGAGGGCATGTCCTGGGACACGGATCTGGAGGGCACGTTCCGCACGCTGGCGCACGAACAGGGGATGACGCCCGACCAGGTGAACGCCAGCGTCGGGCTGTTCGCCGGGCATATGGGCAAGATGTTCAATGTCGCGAACCAAGAGCTGCAGGACGCCACGCAGCAGATGCGCCAAGAGCTTGAGCGCGATTGGGGCGATCAATACGCCGCCAAGATCGCACAGGCGCAGGGCGCGGCGCAGGCGATCGCCACCGAGGCAGGGCTGGACCTTGAGCAGATCCAGTCGATCGGTCAGATGCTGAAACCCAAGATCGGCGACGCTGGGATCATGCGGCTGTTCGCCACCATCGGGGCCAAAATGGGCGATGATGCATTCGTCGGTGGCGCCGGCGCGGTCGGCATGACCACGCCGCAGGAGGCGAAGGCGGAACTGCAGCGGTTCACGGGCCCGGATGGCGATTATGGCAAGGCCTATTCCACCAAGGACCAGAAGCGGATGCGCGAGCTGGAGCCCATGCGCGAGCGGCTGATCAAGCTGGCGACCAGCACCCGCTGATTTGATGGGTTGACACAAGATGTAGGCCCGGACATGAATGTTCCCCATGTCCGGGCACCCGCCACACCAGCGGTCCGGCTGACAGCGGGAACAGACCGCCGCGCCACGCCTGCGATATGGCGAGCCAGGGTCCGGCGTTCCGGGCACCCCTTGCGACAAACCCTCTGTTTTGGTTTTTTGTCGAAAGGGAATGCCCATGGCCTTCGACACCCGCGTGGAAGCGTCCCACCAGCTCGGCCTGTCCGATGCGGTCAGCATGGCGCTGCAGCAATTCGGCTCCAAGCTGCGCCAGTATGTGACCGAAAAGCCCGCAAGCGGCGAAGCGATCCCGGCGTCCGATCTGATCAGCCCTGTGAACTATCAGCGCGGCAGCGGCCGGCGCCGCAGCAACATCGAGAACCCGGCGGCCCGCGAGCGCCGCTGGCTGGAATACAAAGACCCGATCGAGACTGGCCAGTATCTCGACAAGGAGGACGTGTTCCGCTCCGCGATGAACCCGACCTCGGAGCTGATCGCCACGCACACCGCCGCGATCGGGCGCGGGATCGATGACATCATCCTTGGCCTTGACATCAACGGCACCGTGACGGACGGCGGCATCCTCGGCAGGGTGATGACCGGCAAGCGGCTGTCTGGTTCCAGCGTCCTGCCCGCCGCGAACACCGTCGTTCACGGCAGCGCCGGCTTGACGCTGGCCAAGCTGCGCGCGGTGCGCAAAGCCTTGGCCCTGGCCGAGAACGACATGGACCGCGCGATGCCGGTCATGGCGATCGGCGCGGAGCAGGCCGACGACCTGATCGGCTTGGCCAGCGCGACCGCTTCATCGCTCAACCCGTTCGAGCTGCAGCAGCTGGAGAGCGGCAAGATCACCCAGCTGATGGGCTTCAAGTTCGTGGAGATCCAGCGCCTGCCGCTTTCGGGCACCACCCGCACCTGTCCGGTCTGGCTGCCCGAGATGGTCATGCTGGGCGTTTGGCAGGATGTCGTGTCCGGCATGTGGAACGACACCGCGGCCCGCAACACGCCGTATATGAATATCGATTGCTATATGGACTGCGCGCGCAAGCAGGACGGCGGCGTATTCGCGATCGAATGCACCGAGTGATGCGGCGGGCCGGCTGACCCCGGCCCGACCCTTTCCCCCCCCTTGTTTCAGGAGCCGCGACCATGGCTGTCGTCAACCGCAAATCCAACTTGTTCCGGGATGCCGCCGCGCTTGGCGCCATCCCGATGCCCAATGCGCTGCGCGGCGTTGTGCGCCACGCCGTCGGCAGCGTCGCCAACGTCGCGGGCGATAGCGACAACTCGTCGTATCTGCTGGCGAGCGTGCCGAGCCACGCGATCATGCATCCGAACACGTTGTTCGATGTTGAAAACTGGGGGTTCGCTCAGGCGGTGATCGGATCGAAGGCGATCCAGGATCAGATCCTCGACGTGGCGATCAGCGCGGCGACCACGCAATCGCCCTTTGCTTTCGGCGATGCCAACCACGGCAAGGAGCTGTGGGATGTGCTGGGCATGGCGGCCGATCCGGGCGGCACGATCGAGATCTATGCGCACGCCGAGGCGAACGCAACCGGCGCCGGGACCATGCCGTTCTGCATCGCCTGGATCGATAACGCCTGATCGACATCTGACCGATGGCCGGGGCTGCAAGGCCCCGGCAGTTCCCACCCGGTGGAGATACCCATGACCCAAGCCATCGCCGCCAGCACCATCGCGCAGCAAGCCTTTCGCTATATGGAGGCGTCGCCGCTGGGATCGTTTGGCGATGAAAGCGCCGAGGCCCGCGCCGCCCGAACGCAGTATCCCATCGCAATCAGTGGCGCGCTGCGCCGTGCCGACTGGTCGTTCGCGTCCAAGCTGCTGTCGCTGCCCCAGATCACGCCCGACACCGTGGATCTGGCGCTGGTCTACACCTACCGCCTGCCGCCCGAAGTTCTCGCGCTGCGCGAAGTGCGACCCGAGCTGACCGCCTGGCGCATCGACGGACGGCTGCTGCGCGCGGACGAGCCCGGGCCCCTGACCGTTCGCGCGACCGTGACCGTCGACAAGGAAACGGATCTGCCCGGCGAGTTTCAGGATGTCGTGGCGCTGCTGCTGGCCGCCGCGCTGTCGCCAAACTTCGCCAGCTCGGCAAATCGCGCCGCCATGCTGCGCGATCAGGCGGAGGTGGCGCACCGCGTCGCGCTGCGCGCCGATCGTGCGCAGGCTTCGGCGGTGCGCTGGGATGGCCGCGACGAGCCGTTCGCCGATTGGGTGGATATGGCGACGCGATGACCAGATCCGCCCCAACGCAGCGCAGCTTTTCGTCGGGCGAAGTCTCGCCGCTTCTGGCTGGCCGCACCGATTACCAGCGCCACCAGACCGGCCTCGCCACCTGCCGGGGCTTCCTGCCGCTGGTCGAGGGCGGGTTCACGCGCGCGCCTGGCACGTCCTATCTGGGCCGGACCCGCGGCGATGCCGCCGCTGTGTTGGTGGCGTTTGAATTCTCCGCCGAGGATGCCGTGACGCTGGAATTCACCGCTGGTTACATGCGCGTTTGGCGCTATGGCTCGCTTGTGATGGACGGCGCGTCTCCCTTCGAGCTGGTGATCCCCTATGATCTGGCTGCGATCCGTCGCCTCAAGTATGTGCAAAGCGCCGACGTGATTTTTCTGGTCGACGGCGAGCGCCCGCCGCAAAAGCTCAGCCGGTTTGCGCTGGACAACTGGACGATCGCGGCGACCGTATTTGATGGCGGCCCGTTTCGCGCTTGGAACCTGGACGAAGACATCACCATCGTCGCCAGCGCCGCCACCGGAACCGTGACCCTCACCGCGAGCGGCGGCGATGTGTTCCTCGCCGGCTACGTTGGCGGGCTGTTTGCGCTGCGCGTCGACAACTGGGACGACACGCCGATCTGGACGGGCAACACCACGATCGCGACCAACGCACAAATGCGATACGACGGCCGGGTCTACAGGCGATCCGACGACGACAGCGTGAGCGGCGCCCCTACGTCCACCGGCGTGAACGCCCCGGTCCACACGTCGGGCCGCCAACTGTCCGAGAAGGGCGGCATCACCTGGGAATTCGTCAGCACCGACACCGGATTGATGCGGATCACCGCCGTGGCATCGGCCACTTCGGCGACGGCCGTGGTGGTCGATCGCATCCCCGGCGAGCTGGTGACAGGCGACGGTGCATGGACTTGGGCCGCCGCTGCATGGTCGGCAGAATATGGCTGGCCCGCCGCCATCGCGCTGCATGATCAGCGGCTGGTCTTCGCCGCCACGCCCGGCGAGCCGCGCACGATCTGGGCATCTGCGATCGGCGCGTTCCAAGACTTCACTTTAGGCACCGACGCAGACCTGGCATTCGCTTACACCATCGCCGCGAAACGTGGGATCAACCGCATCCTGTGGCTGGAGAGCGGCGCGAAAGGTTTGGCGATCGGTGCGCTGGGGGAGCTTCAAGCCGCGCGCAGCACCGTCCAAGGCGAGGGGTTCAGCGCGACGACTGCTGGGTTCGACGTTGTGTCGAGCGTCGGCGTCTACGATGCGCAGCCCGTCAGCCCGGACGGCTATCCAATTTTCATCAGCCGAGATCGTGGCCGCATCCTTGAATTGAAATATTCGTTGACCGAAGACAAGGTTTCGCCGCGCGAGCTGTCCATGCCCGCGCGGCATCTCGGCGCTGGAAAGTTTGCTGGCATCGTCTGGCAATCGGCCCCGGTCCGCATCGGCTGGCTGTGGCGCGAGACTGGCGATCTGGTGGCGATGATCTATGAGCCGGACGAGGACGTGCTGGGATGGGCGACCATGCCGGTCGCGGGCGGCGTGGTCGAGAACGTGTCCGTCTCTGCGGCCGCCGGTGGCGGCGACGATGCCGTGACATTGGTGGTCGCGCGCACCATTGGCGGCGAGGCCCGGCGCCACGTCGAGCAGATGGCCCCGTTCTGGGGGCTGCTGACCGGCGCCACTGACATCGCAGAAGCGGAACACCTTTATGCGGCTGTCGTGGCCACGCCTGCAGCGCCGGCCGCCACATTCAGCGGACTGGATCACCTGAATGGTCAAGCGGTTTTAGCTTGGACGGATCTTGGTCAGTTCGGCCCGCTGACTGTGGCGGGCGGGTCCATCACTTTGTCGCAGCCAGTGTCGCGCGCTGTGATCGGGCTGCACCTGGACGAGCAGCGCGTGCGCACCTTGCCGCTTTATGCCGCCGTGAGAGATGGCGACCCGATGGGGCGCAAAGTGCAGACGCGCCGCCAAGGCGTTTATCTGAACGACACGGCAGCCTATCGCATCCGCGGCGTTCAAAAGGAATGGGGCAAGCCCGAGGTGATGACGGACTGGCGCACGCGATCGGGCGCGGATGTGCCCGGCGATCTGACCGTCGGATATTCTGGGGTTGATGATCCGAACGTGGCGATCGGCTGGTCGCTGACGAACGCGCTTGAGTTCGCCCCGGTCGGAGCTGCGCCGATGACCGTGCTGTCATTAACCCCCATTGTGGAGGCGTCCGGCTAATGTGCTTCCCCGTCCTCGCGGCGGCCGTGCCCGCCGCCGCCGCCGCTGGCACCGCCGCCGCCGCCACCGCCGCCACGACTGCAGCAGTCACCGCCGCCGCTGCCAGCCTTGCGGCCGGTGGCGCGGCTGTCGGAACGGCCACGTCTATCTCAGCCGCGGCACTTGCCGGCGCGTCCGCCGCATCGGCTGGGATGACGCTGGGATCTTTCGCGATGACGGCCGGCACCGTCGCCAGCTTGGGCGGCACGCTTTACAGCGCGATCAATGCCAGCCAGCAGCAGCGCGCCGCCGCGGCTGCGCAAGAGCAGCAGGCAGCGGGCGCGCGCGCGATGGGCCAGGTCGAGGATCGGCGCACCCGCCAAGCGATGCGATCCGAGATCGGCCGGATGATGGCGCAGATGGCAGCGAACGGCGTGCTGCTCGACAGCCCGTCCGCTTTGGCATTGGGCGAGAAGGCCGCGCGCGAAATGTCCTTCGCCTCTCAATCGGCGCGCAGCGTCAGCGGCGCGCGCGTCGCCACCCTGTCCGCCTCGGCCCGCCAATCAAGAGCGCTGGCCACATCGTCGCTGATCGCGGGCGGCGTTGGCGCGGCGGGCGCCGTGCTGACCGACGCGCCGGATCTGTGGCCGGCGCTGGCAGATAAAAAGGTATTCGGCTGATGGCGCGGATCGAAATACCGCGCGCGCCTCTTGCGGGCGGCGCCTTGGCGCAAGCGCCGCAGCCGGTCGACAACGGCATCGGCCGCGCTGTTGCAAATCTAGGCCAGCAGCTGCACGCGGGCGGCGTCGCGCTGGAGACCAACCGGCTGTCGCGTGATCTGGGCCGCGCCCGCGTCGACATCGCGAACACTCTTTCGATCGCCCGCCTTGAGACGCAAAAGCTCAGCGACCCCGATGCGATCGACACCGGCTGGCGCGATAGCCTGACCCAGCTGCGCGCCGACACGCTTGGCAAGGTGGACCCGCAGAACAGCGAAGCCGCGGGGCTGGCATTTGACGAGCTGGCCGGACGCCACAGTCTGGCCGTAGGTCAGCGCGCGATCCAGCTGCGCGAGGCGCAAGGCTTGGGCTTGCTTGTGGAACACGCGAATGCGCTGGCCACATCGCCGGGCATTGGCAACCGCGAGGAACGGGCGACGCTGCTGGGCCAGTTCGCCGATCAAGTGATGGACGCTGTTGACGCCGGGATCATTACCCCGGCGCAAGCACAGGACCGGATACAGCGGCAAAGCCAGACGATGGGCGAAGCCGCCGCCATCCGCATGCTGTCCGAAGATCCCGACAGGCTGCTGGCAAGCATCGACAGCGGCGAGCTGCCCGAGCTGGCCGCCGACACGCGCGAGCGCTATCGCCGCGGCGCCGTCACCGAGATTGACCGACGCACCGCCGCGGGCCTTCGCGCTGACGAGATGGCCGCCACCCGCCGCATCGCGGAGCAGGGCAAGCAGCTGTCTGCGCTGACTGCAATCGCCCGAACCGGCCGGAGCATGGACGGCCAGACCGCGCTCCTGGCCGACCCTGCGATGCAGAGCCACCCAAGCTATGCCGAGGCAGTCGCTGCGGTGGAGCTGAACCAAGCGCTGCCCGGCTTTGCGGCGATGACGCCTGACGAGCAAGGGGCGCTGATCGAGACAGAGCGCGCCAAAACCGTGACCAGCGCATTCGAGACCCGAGCGCTGACTGCGATGGAAGCGATCAACGAGGCCACCGTGCGCCAGCAGGCCGCCCTGGCGCGCGCTGGCGCCACCGAGCTGAACGCCCAGCTTGCCGATGCGGCGACGCTTGCTTCGGCGGGCCGCCAAGTCGCCGACGAAGATAAGCTGCTGGCCAATCCCGCCGCCAAGGATCTGCCAAACTATGCCGCGCTTGTCGAAGGCGTGGCGCTGCGCGGGCAGCTGCCCGGCTTTGCATCGCAGACCCCCGCCGAGCAGGCGGCGCAAATCCAAGCGGAAGCCGCGCGGCCCATCGCGTCGCGCTTTGAGAACGATCGCCTGGTCGCGATGGAAGCGGCGCGCGCCGCGACCGTCCGAGGCTGGCGCAGCGACCCGATCGCGCAGGCCGCCGCGCTGGATCTGGGAGTTGCGGCAGCGCTGCCCGCCGATCTGTCGGACCCCGCGGCATGGGCCACGGCATTCGCCGCGCGCCGCGACTTCGGCGCGTCGCTGGTGGCGCGCGGCTACATCGCCGCGCCGGTGTTCTTCACCACTGCCGAGCGTGACCAGCTCAAGGCCGCCGTCGCCCCGGGCCAAGACGCCCGCGTTCGGGCCGGGCTGGCGTCGGCGCTGGCCGAAGGCTTCGGCCCTGATGCGCCGCGCGCGCTGGCCGGGATCAGTGATGACCCGGTGTTCAGAAACATTGGCGGGCTGTTGGCCGCGGGCGGGCGCCCTGACGTGGCGCTGTCCGCGTTCAGCGGTCAGACCGCGATCGAGGCCGGCACTGTGACGCTGCCCGCCGCGGCCATGCGCCAGACGCTGATGTTCGCGGCGACCGGCGCGCTGCTGGCGGAGACGTTCCCTGACGATGCCGCGGCCCAGGTCGAGATCCTGAAAACCGCCGACGCGATCTATGCGTCGCGAGCGCAAGGCTTGAACCCCAAGGACGAGCCCGAAAACGCTGGCGAGATCTGGACCGCCGCCCTGCAAACTGCAATGGGCGCCGGCGTCGACGCGCAAGGCAAGCCGACCGGCGGTGTGCATGAGGTCAATGGGCGCCAGACATGGGTTCCGATGGGCGTGGCTGTCACCGACTTCGAGCGGGTGCTGGACGATGCCGCGGATCTGCTGTTACCGCCAATTCCGTTCTCCAGCACCAGCCGGGCGGCGTTCGGTGATGCCGTGGTGCAACCCCCAGTCTTCGACGCATGGACCGCGGCGGCGATGTCCGGCGGCAGCCCGATGTTCGGCGGCGTGCCGCTGTCGCCGCAAGCTGCGAGGCGCACCAGCCTGATCGCCATCGGCGACGGCGTGTATCGTGTCGAGGTGAAGACCGGCCGCACCTATCAGACCGTGACCGACAGCGCCGACCCGACCGGCGCCACGCATTTCGTGATCAGCTATGATCAGCTGCGCGGCGCTGTCGAGCAAGCGCGGCGGGCCCGCCGATGACCTTCAAGCTGCAAGTGCCCCAGCGCATCCCGCGCACCAACCCTGCCCCGCGCCCCGCCGCAAGTTTTGGGGAGGTTATCGGCGCGGCCTACGACAATGAAATGATCGACGCCGACATCCGCGACTATGGCCAGCAGGTCGAGCGCCGCATCCTGACCGACATCGCCGATCGTCTGGGCTCCGAGGCGCCGGAGCAACCGATGGGCCAGCCAATCCCCGGCGGGACCATCGGCCTGATCGCCGGTCTGGTGCTGGATCAGGGCGCGCCGGGCGTCTACTTCCCCGCCGATCGGCGTGCCGATCTGCTGCGCCGCGCCGCGATCGCGGAGCAGCGCAACCCCGCGGCTTGGGCGGATCTGCCGACCAGCGATGCCGCTGTGCAGGCCGAGAGCGTGCGGCGCCGCCAAGCCGAGGCGCGCGACAATCTCGACACCCTGTCAATGGGCGGCGACGGCATCGGTCAGATGGGCGCCGAAATCATTGGCGCCATGGGCGCCACGATCACCGACCCCTTGCTGCAGCCCCTGCTGCTTGCGGGCGCTGGCGCGGGCGGACTGGCGCGCACGATGGCGATCGAGGGCGGACTGGGCGCGACGTTCGAGGTGGCCAAGCTGCCCGATCGCGCGCGCGTGGCGCAGGAGCTGGGTCGCCCCGATCTGACGCTGGGCGACATGGCCACGCGCGTCGCGATCGGCGCAGGGTTCGGCGCAGGCTTCGGCGCATTGATCCATGGCGCGCAGCGTGGCGCCGCTTACATCGCAGGCCGCCGGACACATACGCGCGACACCGCCCCGCCAGGCGTTGAGGCAGGCGATCATGGCGCGGCCGTCGACGCAGCCGAGGAAGCGCTGCGCAACGGCCAAAGCGTGCCGCCGCCGAGCCCGGTTGTCGATCAGGCCGACATCGCCCGCGTCACGGGAAAGATCATCGGCGTGGAAAGCGGCGGACGGGCTGCCGCGCAGAACCCCAATTCAACGGCCGGCGGTTTGGGCCAGATCATCGACAGCACTTGGCTGGAGCTGATCGGACGCCACCGCCCCGACCTGGCGCAGACCAAGACCCGCGCCGAGCTGCTGGCCATGAAGGGCGACGGGCCGCTGAACCGTTCGATGACCGAGGCATATACGGGCGAGAACGTCGCCGCGCTGAATGCCGCGCAGATCCCGGCGACTGATGGGAACGTCTACCTATCGCACTTCCTCGGGCCCGGTGGCGCGCGCGTCGCGCTGCTTGCAGATCCCGACGCGCCGATCAGCGCGGTGATGAGCGCCGGCGCGATCGAGGCGAACAAAAGCCTGACCTATGCCGGGCGTGCGATCCAGCACTGGACCGTCCGCGATCTGCGCCGCTGGTCCGAGGTGAAGATGGGCCAAGCCGTCGACCCCGGCGATGCCTACACCGCCGCGACGCGGCGTGGCTACACATCGGGCAGCGAAGTGGTGACGCCGGCCGGCACGCGCGTGACTGTCGAATATGAGATTGTCGATCTGGACACGCTGATCCTGGCGAGCGGCGACCGTCAGCCACGCGACCGATCGCGCGCCGCCCCGACCGCCAAGGTGGCGGAGCGCGCCGCGGCGCTGGACCCGGCGCAGCTGCTGCCGTCACCGCTGGCCGGATCGGGCCCGCCGATCGTGGGCGCCGACAACATCATCGACAGCGGCAACGGCCGCGTGATGTCGATCATTCATGCCGCTGACAATTTTGGGGACCGCTACAGCGCCTACCTGGACGGATTGCGTGCGGCAGGGTTCGAGATCCCCGCCGGCATGAACCGCCCGGTCCTGATCGCGCGGCGCACCACTGATCTGCCCCCCGATGAGCTGCGCCGCTTCGTGAGAGAGGCGAACGACGATGTGGTCGAGCGGCTGTCGCCATCCGAGCAGGCGCGCACCGACGCCACCGCGTTGACACCCGAGACGCTGGGCCTGTTCGACCCGGAGGCGCCCAGCATCGGATCGCCCGAGAACCGCGCGTTCCTAAGCCGCGTGGTCGCAGGTCTGCCGGCCAGCCAGCAGGGATCTGTGATGGACAGCGTGGGCCGCCTGACACCGGCGGGCGCCACGCGCATTCAAGGCGCCATGCTGGCCCAGGCGTTCGACGCGCCCGATCTGATCGAGGCGGCGACCGAGGCCGCAGGCGCCGAGATCAAATCGCTGTTGGACGCGCTGACCGACGTGGCCCCCGCCTGGGCGCAGATGCGCGCCGAGGCGGCCGCGGGCCGCGGATCGCCTGACTTCGACATCACGTCGCAAGTGGTCGAGGCGGTGCGCCTGATCCGCGACGCGCGCGCCATCGCGGTGCGCGATGGCGTGCCGGTGCGTGCGGCCATCGCTGACGCGCTGGCGCAGGGGGATATGTTTTCGGGCGGCGTCAACCCGATCACGGCGCGGCTGGTCGGCATCGCCTATCGCGACGGGCGGGCCCAGTCGCGCGACGCGGTGGCGGGCGCGCTGCGCAGCTATGTCACCGAGGCGCAGCAGATCGGTGGCGGTGGCGGTGGCGGCCTGCTTGACGACATCGCGCCAGCATCGCCTCTCGATGTGCTGGACGGCGTGCGCGCGCGCGCTGACAGATCCGCGCCCCCGCCGCCGCGCGAAGGCGAACCCGCCGCTGCGGAGCCCGTGGGCCCCGCAGGCGTTTCGGTCATCGATGTGGAGGGCGCCGACGGCCGGCTGTTTGCAGAGGGCGCGACATCGCCCGCCGCGCAGGCCGGTGCGGATCAGGCCGAGGCGTCGCTGCGCGCACGCTTGGACGCCGCGCCAGGCGATGGCCCGCCCGCCGCCACCGCCGCGCCAGCCGATGGCCCGCCCGCGCCCGCCGCGCCGCAGGGCCCTTGGACGCGCACCGATGCCAAGCCGCCCGCTGACGATGGTGCGGCGGCGATCCTGAACGCTGGAGATTTTGAGATCGAGCCCGGCGTGACCGCTTCGCAGGTGCTGAACGATTTGGCGGATGATGCCGAGTTCATGGACATCGTGAACCTGTGCGGCCTCGGAGGTGTGAAAAATGGCTGATCTTCGCGACTGCCTGCAGACGGCCATGGACGCGCAAGAGGTGAACATCACCCGCGCCCGTGCGACGCAGGAGCTGATGAACGAGCTGGTCGAGCGCTACAGCACAACCATGCCACCCGCCGCCGCGCAGGCGGCCGCAGAGGTGGACGTGCGCAAGATCCTGAAAGAAAGCGCGATGCGCCGCCGCCATGTGGTGCTGAACCAGCTGACCCGGATGCGCGCGAACGCGGACATGATCGCGCGCAGCGACAACCCGGCGGGCACGATCAAGTCGCTGCTGGAATATGCCGAGGGCCGCAAAGACGCGGTGCTGTCGGTAAGATCGCGCAAAGACGGATTGCGCCGCCAGTTCCTCGGAATGCTGCGCGGCATCTTGAAACAGCACGGCCGCAACATTTTCGGCGAGGTGCGCAACAAATCGGCGCTGAAGAACATCGTGCGCGAGCTGCACGGCGAGACAACCGGCGACACCGCGGCGGCGCAGCTGGCCGATGCGTGGCGCCAGACGGCCGAGCGCGCGCGCGTCCTGTTCAACAGCTTCGGCGGCGACATCGGCAAGCTCGACGACTGGGGTCTGCCGCACACGCACAACGCGCGCCGGATCAGGAACGCAGGGTTCGACGCCTGGCGCAACGCGATCGACCCGGCGCTGGACTGGTCGCGGATCGTGGACCGCACCACCGACCAGCCGTTCGCCGCCACGCCCGGCGCTGCGCCGAACCCCGCCGCATCGGGCCGGCTGCTGCGCGACATTTACGATCAACTTACGACAGACGGCTGGAGCGATCGCATTCCGTCAATGGCAGCCGGCATGGGCGGCAAGGCGATGTATAACCGCCACGCCGAGGCGCGGCTGCTGCACTTCAAAAACGCCGACGCTTGGCTGGCCTACAACACGGAGTTCGGGGCGACCAATCCGTTTGACGCGATGGTCAGCCACATCGAGGGCATGAGCCGCGACATCGCGCTGATGCAAGTGCTGGGGCCCAACCCGGGCGCAGGCCTAGAGCATATGATCCAGACCGCCACCAAGCGCGCGGCGCTGGCGAACGACGAGCCGATGAAATCCGCGGTCAGCAACGCGGGCAAGCGCGCGCAGCACATGCTCGCGCAGCTGGACGGCAAGGCAAGCGCCGCCGAGAACGAGGGGGTCGCGCGGTTCCTCGCGGGCACGCGCGCCGTGTTGGCCGCCGCCCAGCTCGGCTCGGCGATCCTGTCATCGTCCACCGATCTGTTCACGGTCGCGATGGCGGCCAAGTCGGTCGGCATGAACCCGGGCAATGTGCTGAGCCAGACCGTCCGCCTGATGGCGAGCAAGGGCGAGCGCGAGATGGCCGCATCGATGGGCTATGTCGCCGACACGCTGGCCGACACCGCGGCGGGCGCGGCGCGCTATTATAACGATGTGTTCGGCGCTGAGATCACCGACCGCCTGGTCGGCTTTGTGATGCGGGCGCAGGGCTTGTCGTTCTGGACCGACATGCACCGCCTGTCGGTGCAGCTGAGCTTTGCCGCCGAGCTGGGCCGCCATGCCGGCCAGCCAATGAACGCGCTCCCTGAGCGGCTGTCGGCGCTGCTGCGATCGCGCGGCATGACCGACGCGGACTGGATCGCGCTGTCCGATCCGGCGCTGATGTTCCGCCCGCGCCAGGGCGCGGTGTTCCTGTCGCCGCAGCACTGGCGCAGCGAAGCGCTGGCGCGCGGAATGGACACGGCGCGCGTCGAAAACCTGTCGCTGAACCTGCAGTCGATCATCGAGGAACAGCTGGAGCTGGCCGTGCCCACCCGATCGGTCGAGGCGTCAGCGGCGCTCTACGGCGGGACAAGGCCGGGCAGCTTTTTTGGCGAGGTGGCGCGATCGGGGCTCGCCTATAAATCCTACCCGATGGCTCTGGCGGTCGGACAATATCGCCGAATGATGGCACGCCCAACGCCGCTGGCGCGGGCGCAATATGGCGCGACGTTCTTGGCTGGCACGACGATGCTGGGTGCGCTGAGCGTTCAGCTGAAAGAAATGGCCAAGGGAAACGATCCGCGCCCGATGACCGACAGCAAATTCTGGGGCGCTGCCTTTTTCCAAGGTGGCGGCCTCGGCATTTTCGGCGACTTCCTCAAGGCGGAAACCAGCCGCACAGGTGGCGGGTTCTCCGAAACGCTGACGGGGCCCGTGGTCGGCTTGGCCGGCGATCTTGCGCGCGCGGTTCAATCGAACGTGGTGCGCGTCGGCCAAGGCAAAGACCCGCTGATCGGGCGCGACGTGGTAAACGTCTTTAGGCGCTACACCCCGGGCACATCGATTTTCTACGCACGCACCGCGCTCGACCGCCTGGTCTGGGACCAGCTGCAGGATCTGTTGGACCCGGAGGCACAGACGCAATGGCGCCGCCAAGAAAAGAAGCAGCGGCGTGATCAGGGCAGCGGCAGCTGGTGGCGGCGTGGCGAGTTGACGCCGCGCCGCGGCCCTGACCTTTCCAACAGCGCGGGAGCGAACCGATGACAACTGAAACCTATCAGCAGCCCGAAGTCGCGACCGTCCAAGGCGCGGGGCCGTATACCATCCCGCACGAATACCACGCCGCCAGCGAGATCAGCGTGACCGTGACCGTCGCGACCGTGAAAACGACGCTGACGCAGGCGACCGAATACACTGTCGCGCCGGCCGCCGATGCAACCGCCGGCGCTGTCACGCTGACCGCCGCCACCGCGGCGCAATATGCGGGCGCCGAGCTGCGGATCATTCGCCGCACTGTGAACGAACAGGGCTATGCCGCGCAGGGCGGCGAGCGCGAGGCAGGGCTGGAGGTGCAGCTGGACCGCCAGACGCGCGGCATCCAAGATCTGGCGCGCGACGTGTCAGCTCTGGAAGATGCGTCTGCGCGATCGCTGCGCATGCCATCCAGCGACCCGGTGATCGCCGCGCTGCCCGTCGCCAGCGCGCGCGCGAACCGGATACAAGCCTACGACGTGACGGGCGCGCCCATGCTCTACAACCCCGCGATCGCGCTGACCGTGTCGGACGCTGGCATTCCGGTGTTCGGCACCGCGCTGGCCGCTGGGCTGGCGACCGTGCGAGCCGGGCCCGCCGGGCCCGCCGCGATCGTGCTGCTGGGCATGTATGCGCCCGGCGATGGCGGGCTGATGTTGATGGTGCGGCGCGCATCGGAGCCGTCGCACCTGGCGAAGCTCCAGACCGCAGACGGCCAATGGTGGGAGACGATCGAACCCGGGCCGCTGCCTCAGCACTTTGGCGCGCGCTGGGATGGCACGACCGACGACACCGCCGCGATCAACGCCTGGGCGGCGTATCTGCGCGCGACGAACCGAAGCGGACGACTGCCTCCCGGCACGGCTTACTGCGCGGGGACGCTCTACCTCGGCAGCGTCAAGATCGTCGGAGCTGGCGGCCCAGCAAATGCCGCCGCTTTTACGAGCAAGACGGTGATCAAGTCGAACGGCAATCCGATGATTTCGATGTCAGACAGCGCCACGTCGATCGCAAATTATTTCCTGACGCATTGGCAAGACTTCACCGTGCTTGCCGCGGGCGGAGCAGTGGCAACGATTAATCTGTGGGACTATCTGAATTACCCTTACCAAGTGGGCGTCTGGACCGGGCGCAACCATAATTTTATGATGCGGACGACCGACACCGGCGGATCTGGCGAGGCGGACCAGGAAGAAACCGGGCAAGTCGGTGGATCGGGCGGGCTCACCATGCTGAACATGTGCGTCCAAGACGCCTCGGGCTGGGGCGTTTACGCCTACAAGCTGTGGGGTAAGTCGCTAAAACACAACGTGTTCACGCGCCGCTGTGGCGGCGTCGCGGCCTTTACGCTGTCGAATGATCGGTTCGGGGGCGCTTATAACTTCGCGTCGGCATGTGTGGACTTTCGCGTCGGGGCGATACACGCCTATAATGCCGGCTATGCCAACTCCGACCACGACTATCGCGGCACTGGCATTCGCATCGGCGGATATAAAACCGTTGTCGAGGGGCTGGACCGCCTAGCCCAGAACGGCACCAATCAGCTTTTCGACGCGATCCACCTGGAGCGGTTCCGCATCCCGCTGGAGATCAACAACACCGGCGACGTGCAGATCGGCGGCGGCAGCATAAGCGGGCCGCCCGCGTTGCATGGCACTTATGGCAAGGTCTATATCGGCCACGGCAGCAACCGAGGCAACGACGTGCAGGGGTCTATCGGGCCGCTCAAGTGCTTTAACGTCGATCGTGTTTTCGTGATGCAGCCGGGCTTTGACCTTGGCGGACTGGTCAATCGCGAGGTCGACCTTGAAATGCAGATCCACACTTGGGTCGGCGTGAAATGGTCCAGCACCGGGGCGGACACCTACGGCATGGGTTTGACTGGGCAAAACGTCAAGCTGGTCCCGCGCTACGATCCGGCGGACATGCCTGGTGGCATCGGCTCGCGCGGGGCTTTCCAAGTGCAGCCATTCTTCAACACCGCGTTCAAGCCGGGCACGGACTGCGCCAACCTTCTGCGCCAGTTCGCGCGCGGCGGGGGGGATTTGGAAACCTGGACGCACGATGGCACCGGCACCGCGACGGCCGGCGCGCGCTTCATGGGATCGACCGCTGGTGGCGCCAAGATCCACCACGATGCGATCGACACGACGGCCAAGGTGCTTGTGCCTGGCGAGATCATGACGCTGCAGGTCTGGGCCGAGCTTGCCGGAACCAACGCGCTCAGCAACTTGACGTTCGGGCTTGCGGATCTGACCGGCACCGAGATCGTGTCGTGGCCGATGGGACCGAGCGGGGACGCAGACGCGAACACCGTCCATCACCGTTTTGTCAGTCTCATCGTCCCGACGACGACAAACGCAGACGGTCACACTGGGGTTCGTGTGTTCTTAAAAAGCCTGGGCTCCAACATCGTCAGATGGCGCCATCCGATCCTCTGCCCCGGCAGCCTGCGATCGATGGGCGCCGCGCCGCTCAATGTCTGGAACAGCTACGACGGCGCGATCGTCTGTTCGGGCGTGGCGGCCCCGGGCATCGTCATCCCGCAGACGGCCGCGGCCCCGACCAGCCCGGCGCCAAAGCTGGGACAGCTCGCAATATCGGACGGCGCGAACAGCGGGTTCGACGGAACAAGCGGCGCAGGTCTCTACCGGCGCGGCGCAAGCGCTTGGATTTTCATCGGATAAGAAGGAGCGACACCCATGGCCCTCAGCACCGCGACCGTCAACATCGGCGACGACTGGACGCTGCTTAATTCCAGCGACGCCGCCACCGTGCAGATCCAAAACACCGGCAACGCGCCGTTCGAGCTGGTGCGCGGCACGACCACCCAGCCGACCGGCAATGTCCCATCGATCATCGTGCCGCCGGGGTTCGGCAGCGACACGGCGCTGATCGCGGATGTCGTGCTGGCCCCGACCGGCGGGCGCCTTTGGGCGCGAGCCACCGACCGCGCGCGCGCGACGATCAACTGGGTGTGATGGCATGATCAGATCCGCGATCAGATCCGCGATCAGACCGATGATCCAGCCGATCGGCCGCAAGCGGGGCGTGGGCTCACCCTTCCCCGTCCTCGCGTCGAACGAAGAAGCGACCGTTTCCGACATCACTGACGATGGCGTCAACTACACGCTTGCAGCCTTTGCCGTGTCTGGCTCACTTACGTTCTCAACAGGCGGCGAGATCGAAGTTCAAATCATTGGGGGTGGTGGAGGGGGTGGCGGTCAAGCGGGAGGCCAGCCCGGCGGAGGCGGCGCTGGTGGTGAGTTCGTAAAAACCACAATCACAATTGCGGCGGCGCAATATAACATCGTTGTTGGTCCTTTTGGCGTTGGCACAGTTAGCGGCGGTTCTGGCCTTTCTGGATCAAACTCCATGCTAACTGGGTCTGGCGTCAATCTCACTGCAATAGGAGGTGGAGGCGGAGGCCGAGGCGCTGGTGGCGCTGGTCTGAATGGCGGCTCCGGCGGTGGGGGTGGCGGCAGCGGCGGGCTTGCAGGAGCCTCTATCGCATCTGACGGCGTAGGATTTGCAGGAGGCAACGGACCCGCCGCCTATCGAACGTCCGGTGGTGG
>Ga0105053_10001675_pt1 | contig 35266 bp, 35 predicted proteins | sample BON01_FD_78093 | JGI IMG/M metagenome (GOLD analysis project Ga0105053, IMG submission 78093) | Freshwater microbial communities from Lake Bonney liftoff mats and glacier meltwater in Antarctica - BON-01 | ecosystem: Environmental > Aquatic > Freshwater > Ice > Glacier meltwater | place: Lake... | reverse complement strand
TGGTGGATGACGAGCCCTTGGATCTCCAGCGTGCAGCTGACGAACTCGGCGTCCACTACCAGACCGCCTACCGGTGGGTTCGAACCGGCAAGCTTCCCGCAGATCTCGTCGATGGCCGCTACCGGGTGTCTTTGGCCGACATCAGCGCGATGTCGGCCCGGCGCTCCACGCCGAAGGCTCCACCGCCACCATCGGCAAGTCGCCTCGATCGTGCAGCCGAACGCATGCACCGCGCCTTGGTGAACGGCGACGAAGCAACGGTTCGCAACATCGCCAGCGGTCTCATCGACGAAGGTGCGTTGATCGTCGATGTCATCCAGCACGTGCTGGCGCCACCGCTCGTGCGCATCGGCACCGATTGGCACGACGGCAATCTGACGATCTGGGTCGAGCACCGGGCGTCGGCCATCATCGAACGACTCCTGGGCGGCATCGTTCCGAACCCACGCGGTCGGCGGCGTGGCACCGTGATGGTGGCCGCGATCACCGGCGACCTGCACTCGCTGCCATCGTCGATGGCTGCGGTGGCGCTGCGAGAAGACAACTGGTGGGTCGAGCACCTCGGCGCGAACATGCCCCCCGACGAACTCGTCCGCTTCTGCGAGGAACATCCCGTGGACGTGGCCGTGATCTCCTCGACCAATCCCGACACGACGAACCTCGCCGCTGAAACTGCCGATCGCCTACGCGCTGCGGGAGTCGGCGTGGTGCTCGGTGGCCCGGGTCGCACGCTCGACGACCTGATCGAGCAAACCCGGGCAGCTGCGAGTTCGGCCACCCGGGAGACCTGACCGACCATCAGTCTGATGACGACAGGGGCCAGACCCGCGATGTAATCAGTTGGCCTGGGTGCCGACCTTGAGGTCGCGGAACGGCACGCCACGCTCGACCGACGGTTCGCGGGGAAGGCCCAACACGCGATCGCCGATGATGTTGCGCTGGATCTCGTCGGTGCCGCCGGCGATGCTCGACTGGAAGCTGTTGAGCACGATGCGCTGCAATTCGGCGCCGCTCTCGTCGTCGGGATCCCAGGCGATCGAGCCGGGACCGGCGAACTCGAGCGCCATCTCACGAAACTTCCACGCGATGTTCGAGCCGAACAGCTTGCCGAGCGAACCGCCGGGGCCGGGCGTCTTGCCGGCCTTCATCTCGTCGCGGGTCTTCATCGCCACGAGCGACTTGCAGGTCTCCATTGACCAGATCTTCATCATCTGATCGCGCACCACCGGGTTGCTGATCTGGCCGGTCGACTCGGCGGCCTTGCGGAGCATCTTGAAGTTCGGCTGGTTGATCTTGCCGGCGCCGGCGCCGCCGATGGCGACACGCTCGTACATCAACATCGCCGTGGCGAGGTTCCAGCCGTTGTTGAGATCGCCGACCAGCCAGTCCTTCGGGATGCGGGCGTCGCTCATGAACACTTCGTTGAAATGCGAGCCACCGTCGATCTGGTGGATCGGACGGATCTCGACACCCTGGCCGCGCATGTCGAGGATGAACATCGAGATGCCGGCGTGCTTCACCTGATCGGGATCGGTACGAGCCACCACCAAGCCGTAGTCGCTCTTGTGGGCGAGGGTGGTCCACACCTTCTGGCCGTTGAGGACCCATTCGTCGCCGTCGAGTTCGGCCTTGGTCTGCAAGCTGGCCACGTCGGAGCCGGCGCCGGGCTCGGAGAACATCTGGCACCACATGGTCTTGCCCGAGATGTTGTCGGCGAGGAAGCGCTCCTTCTGCTCGTGTGTGCCGTACTCGGCCAGCATCGGCAGGCACATGCCGTGGCTGATGATGAACTCTCCGTCGGGCATCGGATAGTTGCCCTTGACCTCACGCCAGATCTTCTCGTGGGCGAGGGTGAGGCCGCCGCCCCCGTACTCGGCGGCCACCGGCAGTCCGGCGAGGCCGGCTCCGGCTGCGGCAGCGAGGAATGCCTTCTGGTCGTCGAGGTTCGCAGCCGGCTTGGTGCCGTACTGCTCCATGAAGTCGGTGCACTTCTGGCGGAACTCGGCGGCCTCGGTGTCGGTCAATCCGGTGGTGGCGGTGTCGGTCATGTCATGTCCTCCAAGACGAGTGCTCCGAACCGTGTGCGCGAAGCGGGAAACCAGCAACAGTTGCAATACTGTATGGCAACGTACAGTATGTTTCCACACGTGTCGCCTCGAACTGTCACACCGTGCCGGGCCTGATGTGACACTTGCAGCCTGAAACCATGAGCAACCTCACCACCCACGAACTCGATTCGCCGCCCTGGCTCCGTGTGGAGTCCACGCTGATGGCCACCGCGCGTCTCGTGCGGGTGGCGTACGACACCCGGCTCGCGCCGCTCGACCTCAACCTCACGCAGGCGTCGCTCCTCGGCTACGTCAACGAGTTCGGTGCCACCACCCAGACCGACCTCGCCGACCACCTCGGCATCGGTCGCGCCGCCATCGGCTCGGTCATCGATCGGCTGCAAGCTCGTGGGCTCGTCGAACGCCAACCGAAGCCCGACGATCGCCGGGTGTGGCTCGTCGCCATCACCGCGGCCGGCGAAACCCTCGCGGAGCAGATCAACGAGGTCGATCAGGTGCTGCGCGCCGAACTCCGCCACGGCCTCGGGCGCGAGGAACGCCAAGCCCTCGCCTGGGTGATGACCCGCCTGCAACAGAACCTGGCGACCGCGATCGCCAAGACCCCCGAAGCGCCCGAGCGATGAGCCAAATCCCCGCATCTGGTGGTTTCGCTCATCACCCACGCTCCAACCCACCACAGCTCGTCCAGGCGGTGAGCGATACCCCAGCATTTGGTGGTCTCGCTCATCGCTTCGTCGTCTCAACCAACACCACAGGAGAAAACCAATGACCGAAGCAGTGATCGTCGACGCCATCCGCACACCGGGCGGCAAGCGCAACGGCAAGCTCAAGGACCAGCACCCCGCCGCCCTCGCCGCTCTGGTGCTCAAGGCGCTGCAGGAGCGCAACAATCTCGACCCCGCCATGGTCGACGACGTGATCATGGGCTGCGTGATGCAGGTTGGTGAGCAGTCGCTCAACATCGGACGCAACGCCGTCCTCGCTGCCGGCTGGCCCGAAGAGGTCCCGTCGACCACGGTCGATCGCCAGTGCGGTTCCAGCCAACAGTCGATGCACTTCGCGGCGCAGGGCGTGATGGCCGGCGCGTACGACGTCGTCGTCGCCGCCGGTGTCGAAGTGATGACCCGTACGCCGATGGGCGCCTCGATCGTGCAGGGCATGGGCTTCCCGTTCCCGCAGGAGCAGCTCGACCGCTACTCCGAGACCGGCCTCCCTCCGCAGGGCATCGGCGCCGACATGATCGCCGCCGAGTACGGCATCACCCGTGAGGACCTCGACGCGTTCGGCGCCCAGAGCCAGCAGCGCGCCGCCATCGCCCGCGACGAAGGTCGCTTCGAGAACGAGATCATCCCGATCGAGGTCGAGATCGACGGCCAGACCGAGATGATGACCGCCGACGAAGGCATCCGCGAAGGCACCACCGCCGAGACCCTCGCCAAGCTGAAGCCCGCCTTCAAGGAAGACGGCGTGATCACCGCCGGCAACTCCTCGCAGATCTCCGACGGTGCGTCTGCCGTACTGATCATGAGTAAGGAGAAGGCCGAGGAGCTCGGCATGAAGCCTCGCGCCCGTTTCCACGCGTTCGCGGTGACCGGTACCGATCCGGTCACGATGCTCAAGGGTCCGATCCCGGCCACGAAGAAGATCCTCGAGAAGGCTGGAATGACCATCGACGACATCGACCTGTTCGAGATCAACGAAGCCTTCGCCTCGGTCGTGCTCGCGTGGCAGAAGGAGACCGGCGCCGACATGAGCAAGGTCAACGTCAACGGCGGAGCAATTGCCCTCGGTCACCCGCTGGGGTCGTCCGGCACCAAGCTCATGGCGACGCTGCTCAACGAGCTCGAGCGCACCGGTGGCCGTTTCGGCATGCAGGTGATGTGTGAGGGCGGCGGCATGGCCAACGCCACCATCATCGAACGTCTCGACTGACCGTCGAAAACCCCAACCCCAATTGTGTGCGGATCCGGTCGCTGGGCGGCCGGATCCGCGCATTTTTCGGTTCGTGCGGTCGGGTACGGTCGTCCCATGGCGAACGACACCCAGATTCCGCTCGAAGTGCTCCGGGTTGCCAGCACGAGCGGGTCGGTTCGCGTGCAGGCCGTCGCCGGCCTCGGCGAGGTATCGGTCGACGGTGCGGCGGTCGTGGTCGAGGGCTCCGGGGCAATGGTCACCGCTACGAGCTCGCGCGTCGCGGTGCGCGTGCCCGAAGGGCTGGATCTGCTGATCGGGACGTCGTCGGGTCGGGTCGAGGTGCTCGGCAGCGTCGGGTCGGTCGCCGTGGTCACGACCTCGGGCAAGGTGTCGGTCGACGAGGCGATGGCGGTGGACATCCGCACGAGATCTGGCAAGGTCGACATCGATGCCGTGGCCGGCGAGTGTCGGATCATCGGGGGAAGCGGTGGGGTCATCGTGGGTCGATGTGGACCGGCTCATGTGACCACCGACAGCGGGCGGATCACGCTGCGAGATGTGAACGGAGCGGTCCACGCTCACTGTGCGAGCGGCAGGATCGACATCACGATGGCGACGGCCAGCGATGTCGTCGCCGAGACCGTGTCGGGGCGGATCTCGATCGCCATGCCCACCGGTACGAAGGTGCGCGTCGACACATCGACTATCGCAGCGGTGGGGGCGAACGGCGAGTGCGACTGCGTCGTGACCGCTCGGTCGGGTAGCGGCCGAGTCGTCGTCGGATGAGCGCAGTCGTCCCTATCGCAGTCGTCCCTATCGCAGACATGGCAGCCATCGTGTTCACCGATCTCGTCGGCTTCACGGCGTACACCGACGTCCACGGCGATCGAGCGGCGCTGGATGTGCTCGATCGCCAGTCGAGCCTCGTGCACGACCAACTCTCCGGACAAGGCCGCATCGTCAAGGAGCTCGGCGACGGGTTGATGCTGTGGTTCGAGGACGGGCCCGCTGGTCTGACGGTGGCGCGCAACATCCTGGCCTCGGTGTGTGCGGCGCGTGATCATGACGAGTTCCCACTCGCCGTGCGCATGGGCATGCACGTCGGCGACGTGATCGAGCGGGGTGCCGACTTCGTCGGCCAGACCGTCAACATCGCCTCGCGGGTGGCCGACCTTGCCGGGCCGGGTGAGCTACTGGTGACCGAGCAGGTCGTGCGGTCACTCGACGAGAACGGGCAGACCGCAGCGTTCCGACCGGTGGGTCCGACCAGGGTGAAAGGTGTCGGCGCACCGGTCTGGCTCCATCGATTGGCGACCTGAGCGGTGAGGATCCGTTGCTCCGAGCCCGGCGTTCGCTCCGAATTTCGGGTTGGACCGGGGCTCGCGGGCAGACTGCTGGGATGTCTCGCCGCAGCATCGTGATCGACACCGACACCGCATCCGACGATGCGATCGCACTTGTGCTTGCCGTGCGTGAACCGTCGGTCGACGTGCGCGCCGTCACGGTGGTGGCCGGCAACGTGCCGCTCGATCTCGCTGTGCGCAACGCGATCGTCACGCTCGACCTCGCCGGTGGCGCCGACATCCCACTGCACGCAGGTCGTGATCGGCCGCTGACCCGGCCGCTCGACACCGCACAGTTCGTGCACGGCCAGGACGGCATGGGCGGCGCACCGCTGCCGGAACCCTCCCGTGCGGCCACGTCCACCGACGCCGTCGGCGTGCTCCTCGAGATCGCGGCGAACGAGCCCGGCCAGCACGACCTCGTCACGCTCGGCCCGCTCACCAACATCGCCGCAGCGCTCGAACGCGACCCCGAACTGCTCACGAAGTTCGGGCACACCTATCTGATGGCCGGCTCGCCGGACGGTGTCGGCAACGTCGACGCGCTCGGCGAGTACAACGTGTGGGCCGACCCGGAAGCGGCCACAGCGGTGTTCGCAGCCCCGGGCGCGAAGACGATGATCGGCTGGAACATCTCCCGAAAATTCGCCGTGATGACCGACTCCGAGCAGGCCGCATTGGCCGCCATCGGCCCGTTGGGCAAGTTCGCGATCGACATCAACGGCGACGTCGAGCAGTACTGCCTCGACACGGGCCTGGCCGGATTCGACCTCCCCGATCCGATCGCGATGGCCGTAGCACTCGACGACTCGATCATCACCGAGGCCACCGACGAATGGCTCGTCGTCGGCCTCGACGGCCCGACCCGTGGGTGCACGATTCCCGACCGTCGCTTCGGCCGTCCCGCTCCGAACATCCGTGTGCTCTGGTCGGTCGACGAAGCCGCTTTCAAGCAACGTCTCCTGACCGCCTGCACCCCCTGACAACCACGTTTGCGTTGCATTTCGGGTGGACCGCCCCACCCAGATTGCAACGCAAACGGGGGTTTCAGACGATGCGGCGCTCGTTGGCCCAGGCGGTGAGCTGGTGCCGGTTCGAGAGTTGCAGCTTGCGCAGCACCGACGACACATGGCTCTCGATCGTCTTCACCGAGAGGTGGAGCCGGGTGCCCACCTCTCGGTAGGTGTAGCCGCGAGCGATGAGGCGGAGCACTTCCTGTTCGCGTTCGGTGAGCTGATCGAGTTCTGGATCGCTCGGCACCGGCACGTCACCGGCGAACGCATCGAGCACGAAGCCCGCCAGCCGGGGCGAGAACACGGCGTCACCGGCGTGGACGCGCTGGATGGCGTCGACCAGTTCGTCGATCGTGATCGTCTTCGTGACGTATCCGCGCGCCCCGGCGCGCACGACGGCGATCACGTCCTCGGCGGCGTCGGACACCGACAGCGCGAGGAACCGGGTGTCGAGTTCGTCGTCGCGTAGACCTCGGATCACGGTGTCGCCGCCACCTCCGGGCAGGTGCACGTCGAGCAGCACCACGTCGGGCCGCAGCGATCGGATCACCTCGATCGCCTCGTCGCGATCGGCCGCCTCGCCGACCCCGTCGATCGACGGGCCGTCACCCGAATCGACGTCGGCCAACTCACGCCGCACACCGGAGCGGAACAGTGCATGGTCCTCGACCAGCACCACCCGGATGTTGGCGGGTGTGGCTGTCATCCCCGCCTCCTCGGGATGCGGACCTCGACTTCGGTACCGACACCGACGTTCGACTCGACGGTGGCCGTGCCCCCGACGCGCTGCACGCGACCGACGATCGAGTCGTTGATGCCATGTCGATCCACCGGAATCGTTGACAGGTCGAAGCCGCGCCCGGTGTCGCGCACGAAGCCGGTCAGTTCCGCGTCGTCGGCCTCGACGAACACGTCGATGCGATCGACATCGGCGTGGCGGGCCGCGTTGGCGATCGCTTCTCGCAGCGCCGCGATGAGCGTGCGGGCCTCGTCGTCGAGGGGTTGATCGCCGACGACGACCGCTTCGATCCGCACGTCGTGATCGGCTTCGAGATCTGTCGTGAGCGCACCGATGGCAGCGGCCAACGACAGCGGATCCCCGATCGGGGCGTCGCCGTACAGCCATGCCCGCAGTTAGCGTTCCTGGCGGCGGGCGAGGTTGGCCATGCGACGCGGGTCGTCGCTGCGCTGGATGAGCACGAGCGACTGCAACACCGAGTCGTGCAGGTGTGCCGACACCCGAGCGAGTTCGTCCTCACGGATGCGCATCGATCGCTCCTCGTCGAGATCGCGCAAGATGCGGCCGAGGGCGGGTGCACCGAACATCGCCAGCCCTCCGAGCACGACGGCGATCGCGCTGAGTGACGCCCCGACACTGCCGAGCCCGCCGGTGAGGTTGATGAGCGAGGCGACGCCGGCGATCAGCAGCGCCACACCGGCAGTCAGCCGGACGACCGGCTGGATGAGTGGATGACGCCGGTCGGCTGACCGGCTCGTCCGCGACCACGCGATGGCCACGCCGAGGGCGACTGCGGCGGCCGGCAGCATGATCGGATCGCCCGGCCACACGCCGAGGTGGCGGGCTCCGATGAGCAGGGCGGCAGTGCCGGTGGCGACCGCGAGATCACGCCGGTGATCGTGTCGGTGATCGCCGGCCGCTGGATCCGTGGATGCCGCGGAGTCGGGCGGGTCGGACACCACGAACATCACTGCGTAGACCACGGCACCGAGACCGGCGACGAACGTGAGCAGGGCAAGCGCCACCCGCACCACGGTGGGGTCGATGCCGTATGTGTCGGCCCAGCCACCGGCGGTGCCGGTGATCACCCGGTCGGAGCTGCGTGGCACCGTCGGGAGGCGGGACGTCGGGTCGAACACGTCGCCATGCTCGCACAGCGAGACCCTGATCGACATCGGGGATGACCCTGAATCGCTCGCAAACCGGCTGGCACCCATCAGGGTCGTATGGGGGTGATCCCCGATGGACGAGCGACGGTCGATTCCGTACGGTCGACCACATGAACGCACCCTCCGTGACGGACACCGATCCGGCCAGCCAGCACGACGCCGAAGAATCCCCGGCGGAGTCGCCGTTCGACGAGCCGACGGATCGCATCGTGCTCGGTGTCGCTGGCTATGTCGCCGATGGGCTCGGTGTCGATGCGCTGTGGGTGCGACTCGGTTTCGTGCTGCTCGGACTCGTCGGCGGCCTCGGCGTGGTGCTGTACCTCGCGCTGTGGTTGACGCTCTTTGGTCCCGACCGCACCGGGTTGCCATGGGTGCGGTTCATCGGCGGAGCGGTCGCGGTGGTCGGCGTGCCATGGCTGATCGCGCTGGCGGGGTTCCGCTTCGTCGACGGACCCGTCGCAGTGGTCGCCCTGCTGATCGGACTCACCCTGGCCCTGTGGCAACCGCGCAACGCACCGTCGGAGCGACCGTTGCCGTCGCGTGCAACCTGGCGAACCCTGCTGCCGCCTCCGACGGCGATGCCCGCTGACGTGGCCACGCCGATGGTTCCCGGCGACATCGCCGGCCACGAGGCCAACGAGTTCATCGGCGCCGCCCCGCCGGTCGAACCGTCGCCAGCGACCGTCCGCCGCCGACGAGTGCGTCGCCAGCGAACGCGTCGTGAACCATCGATGCTGGGTCGTCTCACGTTCGGTCTCGCGGTGATCGTGGCAGCGGTCGGCGCGCTGATCGATCTGTTCAACGGTGGCCGTCTCCACCCCGAGCAGTGGCTGGGCGCCGCCGCGCTCATCTGTGGTGTTGGCCTCCTCGTCGGCGCCATCCGGGGTCGGGCATGGTGGCTCGTCGTGCCGGCGCTGCTGTTCGCCGGCACCGGCTATGCCGCAGGGATCATGAGCCGCCTGGGGATCGACGCCATTGACGGCTTCGGCAACCAGTCGGTGTACGTGTCCGAGGAACGACCGGGCGGCACCGAAACGATCGAGCGGGCGTTCGGCACCGTGTGGATCTCGGTCGAGAGTGCTCCCGCCGGACTGTTGACGATCGACGCCACCGTGGCGATCGGTGGCATCGAGATGAGCGTCGCCGACAACGTGACGGTGGAGATCCGGGCCGACAGCGACCGCGGTCACCTCGTCGTCAACGGTGAGGTGGTGTCGGGAGGTACGAGTGCGCTCGGACCGGACGGCCCGCCACAGGTGATCGTCGACGCCCGCCTCGGAATCGGCGACGTCAACATATTCACCTACGACCCCGGCGATCGCCTTCTCGGTGAGGCAACGACCGACCTGCTCGGGGCCGGCCCGTTCGATCCGCTCGTGATCGAGCACCGGCAGGGGACAGAGATCGACGAAGGCGTCGGGCTGTCGGCCGATGGTTGGGTGGTGCTGGCGTACGGCGAGGGACTGCTGGATCCGAGCAACATGATGGTCGTTGGGGATGGTCAACCGGAGGGCCCGACTGCGATGTCGATCCTTACCAGCATGGGACCGTTCTTCGTGGATGGCTCCACGCTGCAGACACCGATCGGAGCGATGTACGACCTCGACGAACTTCGCGCTCAGAACGGCATCTTCGGCGTCGACTCCAACAGCGGGGGACTGGCGCCGACCACGACGATCATTCCGAGCGGCCCGCCGGTGACACTCGCTCCGTCGAGCGTCGATGCCACGGTGCCGGGGCTCCCGCTCCCGGTGCCGTCGGTCCGCGATCCACCCGTCACGACCACCACCGTTGGAGGTTGATCATGCAGTCCCACCGTTTCGACCCCGCCTCGGCCATCCTCGGCCTGATCGCCCTCGTCGCCGGCATCATGGTGATGTCCGGCGCAACCGTGCCGTCCGACGCCGACGTCGGCCCCTGGCTGGCGGTCGTCGCCCTCGCCTTCGGCGTCGTGCTGTTGCCGTGGGGCATGCGCCGCGGCGCTCGCACGACGTCGGACACTCCGGGTCTCATCCCCGACCCCACCCCGGACCAAAACCCCACCCCGTTTGCGTGACATTTCCGGTGACCCGCTCCGCCGAAATCGTCACGCAAGCGTGAACGACGCTGGTTCCGTCCGTTTGCGTTGCACTCTCGGCGACCCGTCCCACCGGGAATGCAACGCAAACGTGAATGGGTGGCCGGCTGAGTGTCAGCGGGAGAGGGGGCGATCGCCGGGTTGGGGGCTGTCGGTGCGGGTGCGCTTGAGTTCGAAGAACGAATCGACGTCCATCATCGCCACGAGCGCATCCCACATGGCGATGCTCTTCTCGGTGGAGGGGATCCGCGAGATGATCGGCCCGAAGTAGCCGGCCTTCACGCCATCGGAGTTCTCGAAGGCGATGATCGGCGTGCCGACGTCGTTGCCGACCAATGCGAGGCCCTCGTCCATCCCCGAACGGATCACGGCATCCCACGACTCGTCGTCGAAGGCAGCAGCGTGGGACGTGTCGAGCCCGACGGTCGCCAACGCATCGGCGGGATCGAACGAGGTCTCCTTGTCGTGGTGGATGCGCGCGCCGAACTCCCAGTACAACTCGAACACGCCGTCGTTGCCGTCGGTGGTGCGCACCGACTCCATCACGCGCAGCAGGCCGTGGGTGAATTTCGAGCCCTCGTACCACGGCGAGTCGGGAGCGGGCTCGTTCTTGAAGAACAGGCTGATCGGTCGCCACGTGATGTCGATGTCGCGGTTCGGTTGCACTTCGTCGACGGCCCAACGGGCGGTGGCCCAACAGAATGGGCAGGCCGGGTCGACCCAGAAGTCGACGGCGGTTCGGCTGGTCGCAATGTCGGTATCGCTCATGGCGGATGTCGCTTTCGTGGGTAGCGGGTCGTCGGCCGGTACAAGTCGATTGCGGTCACAAACATTCCCGCCGATGATCAGCCGTATGTGTGAGCAGCAACGCCGTCGGACAGCGTTGTTGCTCACGTAGAAGGTCGGCTCACACAGAAACCGGCCGCGAGATCACCACCCAGAGCGGCGAGACTGGGCTCATGGCGACGCAGACCGGGGAGACCGGGGGACGTTGGCGTGCCCTCGGCGCGCTGCTGCGGCCCGACCGTTGGCGTTGGGCCGGCCTCGGCGCGCTCGTCGCGCTGGCCTCGGCGCTCACGATCACCGGCCCGCTCGTCATCCGTCGCATCGTCGACACCGCCACCGACGGCACCACGAGCGCCGAGATCACACGGCTCGCGTCGATCTTCCTTGCCATTGCCGTGGTCAGTCAGTTCCTCGCCGTCGTCGTGTCGTGGCTCGCCACGTTGTTGGCCTGGCGAACCACCAACGAACTCCGCGTCACCATGACCCGCCACGTACTCGGCCTCGACCACGAGTTCCATCGCACCCACACCCCTGGCGAATTGATTCAACGGGTCGACGGCGACATCACCTCGGTGTCGGAGTTCCTCGGCCAGGTGGTCACCAAGGCAGCCGGTGCCGCGCTCCTGGTCGGCGGCATGATCGTGGTGCTGTCGGTGCTCGACTGGCGCCTCGGCCTCGGCATGGCGGTCTACGTCGCAATGGCACTCGTCGTGGTACTGCGTGGACGTCATCGGGCGGTATCGGAATCGTCCGACGAGATGGGCGCACTCGGCCGGCTCTACGGCGGCATCGAGGAGCGATTGACCGCCGGCGAGGACCTACGCGCCAACGGCGCCGCCGACCACGTCGCCTGGCGTTTCGTCGAAGACAGTGAAGGCGCACTCGTCAGCGCGGTGCGACGCGAGCGGGCGTTCCTCGTGATGTGGTGGTTCGTGCAGGGTGCCGTCGCCGTCGGTTGGGTGCTGGCGCTCGTGCTCGGCGCGGTGCTCGTCGGACGAGACACCATCTCGATCGGCACCGCCTTCCTGCTGTTCCAGTACGTGCTGCTGATCGCCCGCCCGCTCGAAGAGGTCGTCCACGAACTCGAGACCGTGCAGAAGGCCAACGGTGCAATGGTGCGTGTCGCCGAACTACTCGACATTCGCCCGATGATCGTCGACACCGGCACACAACATCCTCCGTCGGGTCCACTGACCATCGAAGCGAGCGGTGTGGCGTTCGACTACGGCGACGACCGGCCCGTGCTGCGCGACATCGACATCCGCATCGGCGCGGGCCGTTCGGTCGGGATCGTGGGACGTACCGGCAGCGGCAAGACCACGTTCTCGCGGCTCGTGCTCCGGCTCGTCGAACCGACCAGCGGGCTGGTGTCGCTCGGCGGTGTGCCGATCGGTGAGATCCCGCTCGACGAACTCCGACGTCGCGTCGCGCTCGTCCCGCAGGAGGTCGAGTTGTTCGCCGGCTCACTGCGCGACAACGTCACCCTCTTCGACGACGAACCCACCGACGATGCCGTGATCGATGCCATGCGCCGCGTCGGCCTCGGTGCGCTCGCCGACGGAGGAATCGACCGCCCGCTGGGTGCCGGTGGCGCCGGGCTCTCGGCCGGGGAGGCGCAACTCCTCGCGCTCGCCCGGGTGTGGCTACGCGACCCGGATCTGCTGGTGCTCGACGAAGCGACCGCCCGTGTCGACCCCGAGACCGAACAGCGCCTCGAGTCTGCCGTCGTCGAACTCATGCGCAACCGCACGACGCTGATCATCGCCCATCGACTCACCACGCTGCACTCGGTCGACGAGATCGTCGTGTTCGATCACGGTCGCATCATCGAACACGGCAATCGGGTCGATCTCGTCGGCGACGACGACAGCCGCTTCGCCCGCCTGCTCACGATGTCGCTCGCAGGCGAACACGCGGACGCCAACGCTCCGGGTTCGCAGAGCGCCGCAGCCAAGGGGGTGTCGTCGTGACCGCAGTGATCCATCCACGAGCAGCACCCGACGACGGCGACGTCGAGATGCCGACTGATCCGGCCCTGAAGCCGGTCGACGGCGTGTGGGGTCTGGCGTGGAGCGTCGCGCAGCACCGACCGAGGGAGTTCTGGCTCGGCTGGTTCCTGTTCGTGGTGTTCTTCACGATGCCCGCGATCACCGGCTACCTGCTGGCACGCGGCTACGGCGCCCTCGAACGTGGCGACTCCACCGAGACGATCTGGTGGTCGGTGGGGATCGCCGTCAGCGAAACGGTCCGCATGGTCGCCATCCATCACGGTGCGCTGATCTGGACGCGGGTCTGGCTCCACATGCAGACGCTGCTGCGCGCCAACATGCTCAGCGCCCAGATGGCCAGCGGTGGCATCCACGCCGGCCAACCCGTTGGTTCAGCTGGTTCTGCTGTGACGCACTTCCGTGACGACACCGAAGACGTCGCCAACCTCGTCGATGGCATCGTCGACATCTCCGGCGGCCTCGTGTTCACGGTGATCGCCGGGTTCGTGCTCGGCGCCGCCGACGCCAACGCGGCCCTGGTGCTGGTCTTCCCACTCTTCGCCGTTGCGCTGGTGACACGTGTGCTCGACACCCGTATCAAGGAGTTCCGGGCCGCCGACCGTGAGGCCACCGAGCACGTCACCGGCCTGCTGGGCGACATCATGGCCGCCGCCACCACGGTGAAGGTCAACGCCGCTACCGAGCCGATGCTGGCTCGTCTGCGGGTGCTCGTCGATCGCCGCCGCCACACGGCAGTTCGAGACCGCGTGCTCGACGAGGGCGTGATGGCCTTCAGCCAGGGAGCGGCCGATGTCGGACTGGGTCTCGTGCTGTTGGTGAGCGCCGGTGCGATCGCGTCGGGAGCGTTCGACCTCGCCACGCTGGCGCTGTTCACCGCATACCTCGGCTGGCTCAGCTTCCTGCCGCGCATGGTGGGCCGAGTGCTCGCCCGTCGCAAGCAAGCGGGTGTGGCGTTCGCGCGGATGAGCGCGCTCGTTGCCGACCTCGATGCCCGCAACACGGTGCGAGCGCGCTCGCTGCCGATCGACCCACGCGATCCGCATGATCGACCCGAGGTGGTGCGGCCCGATCGGGTGCCGCTGGAACGCTTCGACGTCGACGGGCTCACGGTGTCCTACGGTGAACGAGAGGTGCTGCACGACGTGTCGTTTTCGATGCGCAGCGGCGAGTTCGTGGTGATCACCGGACCGGTCGGTGCTGGCAAGAGCACGCTGCTGCGGGTGCTGCTCGGGTTGGTGTGGCAGGCCGACGTCGAGGGTTCGGTGCGTTGGAACGGCGTCGAGATCGACGACCGCTCCGCGTTCCTCGTGCCGCCGAACGCGGCGTTCCTCTCACAGGTGCCGCAGCTGATCTCCGACAGTGTCGCCGACAACGTCAGCCTCGGCGCGGTGGACGCTGACGCGCTCGTGCGTGCCTTCGAGCTGGCGGCCATCGCCGACGACATCGCCGAGATGCCCGACGGCGCCGACACGCTGATCGGTCCTCGCGGACTGCGGCTTTCCGGCGGCCAACGTCAACGTCTGGCTACGGCCAGGGCGCTGGTGCACGCACCCGAACTCGTGGTGCTCGACGACCTGTCGAGCGCGCTCGACGTCGAGACCGAGGTGCAGCTGTGGACCAATCTCGCCGACGCCGGCATGACGGTGATCGCGGTGTCGCATCGTGCCGTCGCGCTCGATCGCGCAGATCAGGTGCTGCGCCTCGACGCCGGCCGCCTCACCCGCTGACGTCGCGCTGCCGCTTGCGGTGGTCGGCGGTGTGGGTGCGGCTGGCGCATCGGGGGTCGGCGCAGAACTTGCGTGAGCCGTTTCGTGTGACGTCGTAGAAGAGGTGCTCGCAGTCGCTTGCTGCGCAGGAGCCGAATCTTGTGGTGCCGTGGTCGCACACCTCTTGCGAGAGTGCCATCAGGAAGTCGGCGATGACCTGGTCGTCGAACGTCGCCGAGGCGGGCGTCCAGTGGATGTGGAGATCGGCGCCGTCGTGATCGGTCAGCGACGGGGTGATGTGGATGGCCGACAGCTGCGAGTTGATCCACGCAACCGTTGGTTCCGGATCGGCATCGGGCAGGGTGAGCAACGTGTCGACCATCGAGCCGGCGCGTTCCTGGACACGATCGATCGCCGCCGTCGCCGCTCCGGCGGCACGGCTGAAGCGGTGGTCGTGGAGCAACGTGCGGACGTCGACGGATGCGATGACAGGATCGGCGACAGCATCGGCCAACGCGTTGACGAGGTCGACCAACGCCTCGATGGTGAGGCGGATCTCGGTGTCGTGACCCGATGTGACGTACACGACACGAGCGTAACCCGTCCGGCGACTGTAAGGTACTAAAGTTATTTAGCCACTTACATAGAACGTCGTCCGCTGCCATGAACATCTTCCTCAACTTCCTCGTCGTCATCGCCACGGTCCTCGGATCGTGGATGGCGTTCCCGCAGGCTCGGCGAATCGCCCGCACGCGTCGCGTCGACGGCGTATCGGCCACATGGATCGGCGTGAGTCTGGCGATCAACGGCTGGTGGCTGACCTACGGAGTGGTCATGGGCGTCTGGGCGCTGGTGCCGGTGTCGAGCGTGTCGCTGGTTCTCTACGGCGTGATGGGGTGGTTCTTCGCCCGCTCGGTCGGACGGGCAGCGTTACCGGGGTTCGCTCTCGGCGTGTTCGGCCTCGGGATGGTGCCACTGCCGTTCCTCGTCGTCGGTGGCTGGGAACTCGCCGGCGTGGCGGTCGGGCTGTCGTATGGTGTGCAGCTCCTACCGGCGGTTGTCGCTTCGCTACGTACCCGGGTGTTGTCGGGTGTGTCGTCGACGACGTGGATCATCGCGTTCGTCGAAGCAGCACTGTGGCTCGTCTACGGCCTCGGTGTCAGCGACATCGCACTCACACTTGCCGGGGTCGTCGGCTTGGTGATGGCGTCGGTGATTCTCGTGCGTCTCGCCATCACCGGGCATCGCCCCTTCGTGGTGCTCGACCCGCGTCGACGGCTCGAACTCGCCGCTGCCAACTGAACGAGCGGCGAAGCCTCTCGCGCGGACGCGTGGTGGACAATCGCACAACCGTCACTAGCCTTCGACAACGTAAACGTGAGTCAACGGTGGCTCCGATTTCAACAAGGAGCCGCAATGGCCACAGGCACAGTGAAGTTTTTCAATGACGAGAAGGGCTTCGGTTTCATCTCTCGTGACGACGGCGACGACGTCTTCGTGCACTACTCGAACATCGTTGGTTCAGGTCGTCGTTCGCTGAACGACGGAGATGCCGTCGAGTTCGAAATCGCTGCGGGCCGTAAGGGTCCCGAAGCGGTCGACGTCAAGATCGTCTGAGGAGGCGTTCCGATTGGCTCGTAGTCCACAGTCCTATCAGAAGCGTCAACGAGAGCTCCGCAAGAAGGAGCGCAAGGCCGAGAAACTCGCCGTACGACACGGCAAGTCCTCGGACTCCGATGACGAGGCCGATGATGGCCCCGACGAGGATGCGCTGCTCGAGGAGTTCCGCCTGCTGAACGAAAAGTTCGCTGCGGGTGACGTCGAAGAGGACGACTTCGAGTTCCGCAAGGCGGAGATCTTCGCTCAGCTCGGCCTCGGGGAAGCCCCCGAACCGCGCGAGGAAGTCGCCGAAACCTCCGACTGAACATCGATCGAAATGTACGAATGCCCCCGGGTCCGCCCGGGGGAATTCGTCGTTTTCGTCGAAACTCACGTCACGTCACGTCAGCGCCGGCGGGCGGTGAGCCAGAAGCCGGTGTCGGCTCGAGCGGTGCGCCCCACCCAGTCGCCGGGGAGCGCCGCGAGCACGTCGTCGGGTGGAAGGTGGATCGGCGTCTGATCGCCGAGCGAGTTGACCCACACGATCACGCCGTCGGGTCGCAGCACGCGGTCGACCTCGAGCGGGAACAGCAGCATGTTGATCATCAGCACCGCGTCGAACGAGCCGGTGGGGAACGGAAGCGTCGAGGCGTCGGCGTGGACCCGGGGTGCCAGTGCGCCGGGAGCGTGGCGCAACATCTCCGCCGACAGATCGGTGGCCACGAACGAGCCGACCACTCCCGACAGCAGTCGGGTTCCGGCGCCGGTTCCCGACCCGAGCTCCAGCCAGTCGCCGTCCACCGGCACCTCGCCGCGATCGAGCGCGTCGAGGACCGGCGTCGACTTGTTGTCGTCGACGTGACGGGTCGCCCAGTTCTCCGCCATGGAGTCGAACAGTTCGGCCATGCGTCGGGCGTTGTCGGCCGTCCACGGCTCACCGGAAGCGACCGCCCGCGTCCGCTTCCGGATCGGGTTGTCGGGTCCAGCGAACGGATCGGGCTCGACCGTGGACGGATGGTCGGCCAGCTGTTCCAACATCACACCAGTCTGCCCACGATGACATCGCAGGTCCGACCTCTGACGCGGCCCGTTGCAATCATCGCTTCATGGTTATAGAGTGCTGGGCATGCCGAAGGCGCTGCCTGCTGAACTCCTCGAACACGTCGCCGAACGTTTCCGTGTGCTCGGTGACGCGACCCGCCTCGGCATCATCCGCAGCCTGCTCGACGACGGTGAACAGAACGTCGGCCAACTCGTCGACCGCCTCGGCACGAGCCAGGCCAATGTCTCCAAGCACCTGCGAGTGCTGCACGATGCCCGAATCGTCAGCCGCCGCACCGAAGGCACGTCGGCCTACTACGCCGTCGTCGACCCCAGCCTGATGCCGGTGTGCGCCATCGTCTGCGACCGCTTGCGAGAGCAAGTTGCCGACGACGCCCGCACGTTCGCCGTCTGACCACGTTTTCGTCCCGCCCGCATCACCTCCACCACCACTCACCTCCACCACCACTCACCTCCACCACCACTCACAAGGAACCACCACCATGAGTACCGACCTCGAACCACCACCCGTCTCCAAACCATCGCTACATGAGCATGAAACGATACGACATCACGACGACATGGAGACTGACGTCATCCACCCGCCGCTCGCGCGGACGGGACGGTGGGCGCACGGCCACCGCAAGTTCGTGGTGATCACGTGGGCGGTCCTCGCGATCGGGCTCGGCGTCTTCGCACCCAGGCTCGAACACGCCCTCTCGGGCGCCATGTGGGAGGTCAACGGCAGCCAGTCGCTCGCCGCCCGCGACGTGATCGACCAACAGTTCGGCGGTCTGTCGTCGCAGTCGGCCGTTGTGGTGATCCAGAGCCAGTCGACACCCATCGACGATCCGGCGTTCCAACAGGTGATCGCCGACGTCAACGCGTTGATCGACATCGAGGCGGGCTTCGGCCAGCCGATGTCACCGCAGCCTGGCATGGACGGCCAGACCGTGATGATCCAAGCCGGCGCCAACGTCGACCCCACCGAAGCCGTCCGCGCAGCGCAACGACTGGGCGACGACATCGGTGACCTGTCGAAGGAGGTCGCCGGTGACGAGATCTCCGTGGCATTGACGGGATCACCCGCCTTCTGGGACGACTTCAACGCCGTCAACCGTGAGGGCATGCTCAAAGCCGAAATTCTCACCTGGCCGGTCACGGCCGTGATCCTCGTGATCGCGTTCGGCACCCTCGCCGCTGCCGGGCTGCCACTCGTGCTCACCGCTGCGGGCCTGCTCGCCTCGATGGGCGTGCTGTTCGGCATCACCCAGGTGACCGACCTGTCGATCTGGACGCTGAACTTCGCGATGATGTTCGCGCTCGCACTCGGCATCGACTATGCACTCTTCATCGTCACTCGCTACCGAGCGGCGCTGCACGCGCACCCCGAGGATCCGCAACACGCCGCGGGCATCGCGATGGACACCGCTGGCAAGGCGGTGCTCTTCTCGGGCATCACCGTGTTGATCAGCCTGTCGGCGGTGCTGCTCGTGCCGATCCCGGCATTCCGATCGATGGCGGCTGGCATGATGCTCGCCGTCAGCTTCGTCCTGCTCGCCGCGCTCACCCTCCTGCCCGCACTACTCGGCCGCGGCATCGACAAGTTCGCACTGCCATGGCATCGCACGGGCGACCACCACAGCGAGTTCTTCGCCAAGCTCGCTGGTCGGATCCAGGCTCGCAAGGTGATCGTGGCCGTTGCCGCGGTCGTCGTGCTGCTCGCTCTGGCGATTCCACTGCTGAGTCTCAAGACCGGTATGCCCGGCATCACCGTGCTGCCCACAGACGAACAGGCCCGCCAGGGCTACGAGATGATCGCCGACGGTTTCGGTCCCGGCGGTCCCGGCCCCATCCAGGTGATCGTGCCCACCGGTGTCGACCCGCAGGCGGTTGCCGACCAGGTGATGGCAACCGACGGCATCGTGATGGCGTTCCCGCCGTCGCCCGGCATGGAAGGTGCGAGCATCATCCAGGCCGTCGGTGCCTTCGACCCGTCGTCCGACGAGGCGCTGGCGCTGATCCCTGCGGTGCGGACCGAACTGTCCGATGGCGTGCTCGTCGGCGGGCCGGTCGCCGAGAACTTCGACCTCGATCAGACCCTGTCGCAGAAAGCGCCGCTGGTGATGGGCGTCGTGTTGGTGCTCGGCTTCATCTTGCTGATGATCGCCCTCCAGGCGGTGATCGTCGCGTTCGTCGGCGTGATCTTCAACCTGCTGTCGGTGGCGGCGGCATTCGGTGTCGGCGCCCTGGTGTTCCAGAACGGGATCGGATCGAGCTTGCTGAGCTTCGAGAGCCAGGGCTACCTCACCTCATGGGCGCCGCTGTTCTTCTTCACCCTGGTGCTCGCCATCTCGATGGACTACATGGTGTTCCTCTTGGCCTCGACACGCGAACACTTCGAACGTTCGGGTGATGCGGCCGACGCGGTGCGAGGTTCCCTCAGCCACACCGGCCGACCGATCGTGGCCGCCGCGGGGGTGATGATCGCGGTGTTCTACACCTTCGCCATCGCCGGCACGTTGCCGATGAAGGAGATGGGCTTGATCCTTGGCACCGCGGTGCTGCTCGACGCCTTCCTGATCCGGTTGGTGCTCGTTCCGGCCACGCTGTACATCATCGGCAATCGTGCGTGGTGGCTCCCACGCTGGATGAATCGCATCCTCCCGAAGGTGAAGTTCGCCCACTGAACTTCACCGGTGACGGTGTCAGCGGGTGATGGCGGAGAAGGTGACGGCGGCGGCTTGGCCGACGTTGAGCGAATCGACGTCGGTACTGATGGGGATCCGGACCTGACGGTCGGCGGCGGCGAGCGCCGCTGCCGTCAGGCCGGGGCCTTCGGCACCGAGGAGCACGGCGACCCGGTCGGGGACGTCGACGCTCCAGAGATCGACGGCGGTCGGCGCGGGCGTCATCGCCCACACCTCGAAGCCTGCCGCGCGCACCTCGGCCAGTACACCCGGCCACTCGTCGGCAGATGCCCTCGCGATCGGCAGGGTGAGCACTTCACCCATGCTCACCCGCACCGTGCGGCGACTGTAGGGATCGGTACAGGTCGGATCGATCAGGAGGCCGTCGATGCCGAATGCCTTGGCGGCCCGGGCGATCGCTCCGAGGTTCTCGTTGTCGTTGAGGCCTTCGAGCACGGCGATCCGGGTCGCCCCATCGAGGAGTTCGTCGAGACCCACCGACGGGCGGCGCTCGGCGCAGGCGATCACACCACGGTGCAGATCGAAACCGACCACGTCGGCGACCACGCGTCGTTCGGCGACGAACACCGGCACGTTCCCGGCCGTGAGCGTTGCCTCGTGATGGGAGAAGCGTTCGACCCGCGACGGTGCCAGCAGCACCGACCGGATCGCGTGGCCCGACTCGATCAACCGGTCGATCGCCACGAATCCCTCCGCGATGAACAACTCGTCGCCCTCGTAGCGACGGCGGAACGCCTGATCGTTGAGCGATCGGTAGTCGTCGAGTCGGGGATCGGTCGCCCCGGCGACGACGATCGTCACCCGACCCTCACCGGGCGAAGACCTGGTCGTCGTCGGCGAACGCCTTGAACTCCAGCGCGTTGCCCGACGGGTCGAGCAGGAACATCGTCGACTGCTCGCCGACCTCACCGGCGAAGCGGGTGTGCGGCTCGATCACGAACGTGGTTCCTGCCGCCCGCAGCCGTGCCGCGAGTGCGTCCCACTGCGCTGGCGACAACAGCACGCCGAAGTGCGGCACGGGCACGTTGTCTCCGTCGACCGGGTTGGTCAGGGCGACGCCTGCGGAGCCGGAGCGGTCGAGGTGCGCCACGAACTGGTGCCCGAACAGATCGAAATCGACCCACGAGTCGCTGCTGCGGCCCTCGGGACAGCCGAGGAGGTCGCCGTAGAACTCGCGGGCGGCAGCGAGGTCGTGTACCGGCATCGCCAGATGGAACCGGGAATGTGGCTGGTCCATCGCCGTGTTGTCCATCGCCGTGTTGTCCATCGCCGTGTCGTCCATCATCGTGCTGTCCATCACAGCGGCAGCACGTAGGTGCCCTGGGCGGTGGCGGTGGGCTTGTCGGAACGGTCATCGCACCACACCCGCACGGTGCCCACCACGTTGCGTCGTCCGGCGACGTCGAGCGTCGCCTTGGCCCACAACACCCTGCCCTGTGCGGGTCGCAGGAAACGGATCGACAGCTCGGACGTCAAGGCCATTGGTTCGATACGGCCGGTGGCGCCGAACACGAGATACCAGAGGGCGGCGTCGGCGAGCCCGAACTGCGAGGGACCCGACACGAACGCTCCTGGCCGGAGTTCGGCCTCGGAGATCTCGCGTCGGGCCACGGCGAAGTCCGCTCCGATGGCGTCGCAGGTGTTGTTCGAGCCGGGGAAGAGCTGCTCGATCATCTCGTTGATGGCGGCCGCAGTGGGTAGCAGTGGGGTCGCGCGCGTTTCATCGTGAGCGGAAGGCATGCGCAGACGCTACTGGCGATATCGGTCTCGGTCCGTGAGCTTCCTGTCGCGGGCCGAACCGTGACAACGTGTCGACCATGACCGACAGCGATGCCACCACACCCTTCGAACCGCTCGGCCGGGTGGTCGTGGTCGGCGCTTCCCTCGCCGGGCTCCGAGCGGCGGAAACCCTTCGCCAGCACGACGTTGCCACGTCGATCGTGGTCGTCGGCGACGAGGTGCACCGACCCTACGATCGGCCTCCGTTGTCGAAGAAGCTGCTGTCGGGCGAATGGGAGCCCGAACGCATCCAGCTCCGTCAACCCGACACGTTCGACGACCTCGACGTCGACTGGCGTCTCGGCAACGCGGCCACCTCGCTCGACCTGACAGCGCGCGAACTCACGTTGGCCGACGGTTCGGTCCTCGATTTCGACGGTCTGGTGATCGCCACGGGCGCCCACCCCCGTCGACTCGCCGGGCAGGATGCGTTCGACCACGTCCATGAGCTGCGCACCCTCGACGACGCACTGCGCCTGCGCGCCGAGATCATCGACGGCGGTCGCCGTGTGGTGGTGATCGGTGCCGGATTCATCGGTCTCGAAGCGGCAGCCACGGCCAAGCAGCTCGGCAACGACGTCGTCGTGTTGGAAGGCGCCTCCGCCCCGCTGATCCGTGGACTCGGAGCAGAGATGGGCGAAGCGATCGCCGGCCTGCACCGTGCACACGGTGTGGAGGTCAGGTGTGGTGTGCTGATCGACGGCCTCACCGACGAGGGCGTGCGCCTCGCCGGCGGCGAGATCGTTCCGGGCGACGTGGTCGTGGTCGGCATCGGTGTCACGCCGAACACGAGCTGGCTCGAAGGCAGCGGGCTGCAGCTTCGAGACGGCGTGGTCTGCGACGCCAACCTCAACGCGCTCGCGGTGAACGGCGTCGCAGTGCCCGGCGTGTTCGCGGCGGGCGACGTCGCTCGGTGGCCGAATGGGCTCTTCGATGAAGAGATGCGGGTCGAACACTGGACCAACGCCGCCGAGCAGGGTGCCTTCGTGGCGCTCAATCTGCAGTTCTTCGCTGCGGGTGAGCCCGGTGAGGCGTACGCGCCGTTGCCGTTCTTCTGGAGCGACCAGTTCGAGCACCGCATCCAGTTCCTCGGACGTGCTGCCGCGGACGATCAGGTGCAGGTGGTGGCCGGTTCGGTTGCCGACTCCAAGTTCCTCGTGTTGTTCGGACGCGACGGCAAGCTGCATGGCGCCCTCGGGGTGAATGCCCCGAGATGGGTGATGCCGACACGCAAGCTCTTCCTCGACCGAGCGACGTGGGACGAGGCCGTTGCGGCCACCTCGGGGCTCGACGCATAGGCTTCGCCGATGATCTGCACGGGCGCCACGGGCTGAGCATCGTCGATGGCACGCCTCGACTCGTCCCGCATCGCAGCGTGGCGTGGGCTGCAGGCCCTGGTCGGCCAGATCGAACGGGGGCTCGACGAAGAGCTGCGCGCCGACTGGGACATCCCGCTCGGATGGTTCGACGTGCTCGCCTCACTCCAGCGTCTCGGCGGACGTGCACGGCCGCTCGATGTGGCTGCTGACCTTCGACTTCCGCCGTCGAGCTTGAGTCGTCGACTCGATCGGCTCCAGGAAGAAGGCTGGATCGCGCGTCACCGTGAAGTGCCCGGCGCCGACCACCGGGCCGTCGAGATCGAGCTCACACGCACCGGGCGTCGCCTGTGGCGCGAGATGAACGTCAGCTACCGCCGCGCGATCCAAGCGCAGTTCGCCATCCACCTCGACGACGCCGACATCTCCCACATCGCCCGGGTCCTCGACACGCTCTTCGGCATCGACGAGCCCACCGTGCCGGAGATCGCACCGCCGGACATCATCGAGTGGTGACCGCTCTGTGTGAGCGCAGAGCACCGAGTAGGCGATCGGTGCTCACACAGAACTCGGAGGTGCGGCTCAGGCGTACATCGACTCGATGTCGTCGGCGTAACGGGCGTTCACACCTCGGCGCTTGAGCTTCGAGGTGGGCGTGAGCATGTCGCTGTCGGGCATCCACTCTTCGCCGACCAGGGTGAACTTCTTGATCTGTTCGACCTGAGCGAACTGCTGGTTGATCTCGTCGACGCCGGCCTGCACCTCGGCGAGTACGTCGGCGTCGGTCGACAGTTCGGCGACCGTGAGCGACTCCTTGCCGTGCGACTTCGCCCAGACGGCGGCCGACTCCGCGTCCAGCACCAGGACCGCCGACACGAACTTGCGGGCGTCGCCGATCGCCGCGGCCTGACCGATCAGCGGGATCGTCTTCAGGGCTGCTTCGAGGTTGGCCGGGCTGATGTTCTTGCCACCGGAGGTGATGATCAGTTCCTTCTTGCGGTCGACGATCTTGATGTAGCCCTCGTCGTCGATCTCGCCGATGTCGCCCGAATGCAACCAGCCGTCGATGAGTGTTTCGTCGGTCTTGTCGGGCTGCTTGAAGTAACCGTCGAACACGTTGCCGCCGCGACAGAGCACTTCGCCATCTTCAGCGATCTGCACCTCCATACCGTGGCAGTGGCGCCCCACGGTGCCGATCTTCGGCCGCTCGGGCGAGAACGTCATCGGCCCGGTGGTCTCCGACATGCCGTAGATCTCGGCGAGGGGCACGCCGATCGCGTTGAACCATTCGAGTACGGGCACCGGGATCGGGGCTGCACCGGTGACGGCCAACTCGACAGCGTCGAGGCCGACGAGGTCGCGCACCATCGAGAATGCCACGCTGTCGAGGAAGTCGAGGGTGGCCTGCTGCTCGTCGGTGAAGTTGCCGTCCAGGTTCGAGCTGCGGATCTCGATGGCCGCGTTGACGCCGTCGTCGAACGACTTCTTGCGGTCCGGGTCGGCGCTGAGTGCGGCATTGACGCCGTTGTAGATCTTCTCCCAGACTCTCGGTACGCCGAACGCCAGCTGCGGGTGCACCTCCTTGAGGTACGTCGTGAGCTGGCTTGCGTCCGGACAGCAGTACACGCTGTAGCCGAGCATCATCGACTGGTAGTGGCTGATGGCCCGTTCGGCGATGTGCGCCATCGGCAGGTACGACACCACGCGCATCCCGACGAAGTCGTCGAACTGGATCGAGCGTTTCAGGATCTCGATCGTGTACACGACGTTGTACTGGCTGATCATCACGCCCTTGGGCGGCCCGGTGGTGCCCGAGGTGTAGATCAACGTGGCGATGTCGTCGGGCTCGGTGAGCGCGGCGAGTTCGTCGAGATCGGTGCTGCCGACGTCGAGAAGGTCAGCGGCGTCGTACACGCCGTCGGGAAGTGGACCCTCGGGCGGCTCGATCACGTAGATGCGCTCGAGTGTGGGCAGTTCGCTGCGCACCTTCAGGATCCGTTCGAGGAAACCGGCGTCCTCCACGATGGCGACGCGTGCTTCGGCATGACCGGCGAGGTACTGGATCTCTTCGGGCGACGAGGAGTTGTAGATGCTCACCGGGGTGGCGCGCAGGAACTGCGCCGCGGCATCGAACCAGTGGAAGTCGGGGCGGTTGCGCATCATCAGCAGCATCTGCTCGCCGTGGCCCACACCGACGCCTGCCAACCCGGCAGCCGCTCTGGCGACCTGGTCGGCGAACTCCTGAAAGGTCCAACTGTTCCAGCCGCCGCCGTCGCGCATCGAGTGCAGCGCCGGGGAGGTGGGATGAGCGCGCACCAGCTCGAGGAAGTCGCGTGGGGCGGTGCGACCAGCGGCAGCGGCGTCGACCTCGGCAATGGAGGACAATGGAGTCAGAGTTGTCATGTGCTCATTGTCACACGGCGGGCAGCCGGGGGAAACCTGCGTCAGATAACGTGCCCACATGCCTGCCTTCTCGACCGTGATCTGGGTCGGTTTCGGGGTGTTCTTCGGCTACGTCCTGTGGAAAACCGGCATCATGATGTTGCGGAGCATGACCTCGATGCCACCCGAGCCGCTTCCGGCCGGTGAACTCCGCAAGGTGAACCGCAGGTATCGGTGCGACACCTGTGGGGTGGAGTTGAGGTTGACGATGGCTCCCGACGAGGATCCGCCGCCTCCGAGACACTGTCTCGAGGACATGACCGAGGTCGCCCCGCTCTTCGAGTGATCAGCGGAGTGAAACGACGAACATCCGGTTGTCCACAGGCTGTGGGCATCCTGGGTGAAACCACCGTGAGGTGATTCCCCTATGACGTGCTGATGTTGTGCCTATCGCCACTTGGTGGCGGTGTAGAGCCCGCCGAGGATCATCCCGAGTCCGAGCAGGGTCGGGATGTTGCTGTCGGTGAAGATCAGGTAGCGGGCCATGATCATCAGCCCGCCGCCGATCAGCAGCACCAGCATGATCACGGGGATCCAGTGCGGTGGCACCAGCTGACGGCGCTGCGCCTTGGGCGTGTAGCGCGACGACGCGGCGACGTCGTGGTGTTCGTCGCTGTGCTTGTCGTTGCTGGTCGTGGCGACGTAGCGGTCTTCCGGTCGCGTCCCTTTCGGGGTGACCCGTCCACCGCCCGTCTTTCGCTTCGGGGGAGCCATGCGTGCCCGAGCATACGTGATCCAGGAGGCGGTGCATTCACGGCGCGTGCGGTACCCCTCGATCCTCCATACTTGGACGGTGACGAAACGTCCCACCACCGCCCGCCGAGTCCTGGTGATCGACAGCTACGACAGCTTCGTCTACAACCTCGTGCAGTACCTGGGCGAGCTCGGCGCCGACCCGGTGGTGGTGCGCAACGATCAGCTCAGCGTCGACGAGGCGGTGGCGCTCGAGCCCGATGCGGTCCTGCTGTCGCCTGGCCCCGGACGCCCAGAGACGAGCGGCATCATCTGCGAGGCGATCGGTGCATTCGCCGCGCTGGCGACACCGGTGTTCGGCGTGTGTCTCGGCCATCAGGCGATCGGCCACGTGTACGGCGCCGACGTGGTGGGCGCACCCGAACTCATGCACGGGAAAACATCCCCGATCCTGCACGACGGCGCCGGCGTGTTCGCAGGCCTGCCCTCGCCGCTCACGGCGACGCGCTACCACTCGCTCACCCTGGACCCCGACAGCATCCCCGACGACCTGCTGGTCACCGCCCGCAGCGCTGACGGTGTAGTGATGGGCGTTCGTCACCGAACGCTCGAGGTCGAGGGTGTCCAGTTCCACCCAGAGAGCATCCTCACCGGCCACGGCCACGATCTGTTGCGCGCGTTCCTGTCACGCATCGCCTGACGACCTGCTGGCCAGGCGTCGATCCGTCAGGGGACCGTGGTGGTCGTCGCCGGTGGCGCCGTGGTGGTCGTGGTGGCCGGCAGCGTGGTGGCCGGCAGCGTGGTGGCGGTGGTGGTCGGCGGGGTCGTGGTCGCCGGCGCGGTGTTGCGGGCCACCACCACGATGACCTCGGTGCCCGGCTTCACCTTGGATCCGACCGGGAGGCTCTGGGAGATGACCCGCCCGTCCTCGGCAGCACCGAAGTTGCCGTCCTGGAACTGCACGACCGGGATCAGGCCGATCTCGGTGAGCGTGTTGCGCGCCTGGGCCTCGGTGCGACCGCGAACGACCGGAACCCGGACGTCTTCGGGTCCGGTGGACACGATGATGAGGACATCGCTGCCCTTCTCGACGAGTTCGCCTGGCCCAGGTCGGATCTCCATGACCGTGTTGGCGGGCACGGTGGGGCTCGAGCGGACATCGGTGGTGACGACGAATTCGTAGGGGGGTGCCTGGAGTACTGCGCGAGCATCGATCTCGCTGACGCCGATCACCTCGCCGGGCACTTGCACGCTCGACGGGGGCGCCGCCACGACGAGGTTGACCTCGGCACCCTGCAGCAAGGGCGTTCCGGCGGGTGGATCGCTACTGATGACGCTGTCTCGTGCGAGGTCCTCGCGCTCTTCGGTGGTGACCTCTCCGACCACGAAGCCCTCGGCGGCGAGCCGGGTGCGCGCCTCCTCGAGCGACAGGGCGACCACGTTCGGGATCGGCACCAGCTGGGTGTCGGGGTTGTAGACGATCTCGACGCTCTGGTCCTGCAGGAGCAGCGTGCCGGCGATCGGATCGGTGCGGTGGACGAAGTCCGGGGGCACGAGGTTGTTCTCCTCGTCGGTGGTCGTGAAGCGGATGTTCTTGGCGGTCAGGTCGGCGGTGACCTCCGACAGCGGCTTTCCCGTGTAGTCGTCGAGCACGAACTGCTCGGCTTCGCCGCCACCGTCGTCATTGCTCAATGCCTGGAACAGCAGGACGCCACCGATCACCAGCAGGATCAGCGCCACGAATGCGCCGAGCGCGTACCAGCCGGTGCGCGACCCGTTGGTGTCGTAGTACAACGCGTCGGCTGATGCGCCGGTCGGGTAGCCCGCTTCCATCATGCCGGTCGACGGCACGTTCGTGGACCGGGCCGTTCCGGGCATCATCCCGGTGGGAGCGGTGGTCGGGTTGACGGTGGTCGCTCCGACCGTGGCGCCGGCAACCGTGGCCGCCCGGTTCTGCGTTCCTTGCACGGCCGCGAGGGCCTGCACTGGCTCGTCGTTGCGGAACCGGCGCAGATCGTCGCGCAGCGCCGTGCCGCTCGGGTACCGCAGCTGGGGGTCCTTCGCGAGCAATTTGGCCACGATGGCCTCGAACGACCGGGGGACGTCGGCCACGATCTGCACCAGCGGCTGCGGTGAGTCGTGGACCTGCTTGTAGGCGATGCTCACCGGGTTCTCGCCGGTGAACGGCGGCTTGCCGGCGACCATCTCGTACATCACGATGCCGAGCGAGTACAGGTCGCTGCGTGGGTCGGGCTGGGCGCCTTGGGCCTGCTCGGGCGAGAAGTAGGTGGCGGTGCCCATCACCGAGCCGACCTGGGTGAGGTTGGCCTCTGTCGGGGCGTTCAGGGCGCGGGCGATGCCGAAGTCGGCGACCTTGACCTGACCGTTGGTGCCGATCAGGATGTTGGCCGGCTTGATGTCGCGGTGGGCAACGTGGTTGTCGTGCGCGAACCCCAGGGCGGCGGCCACCTCGCTGGCGATCTCGGCGGCCTGCTTCGACGTGAGCTGGCCGTTGGTCGACAAGATCTCGGCGAGCGTGCGACCCTGCACCTCCTCCATCACGATGAAGTAGGTGCCCTCGTGCTTGCCCCAGTCGTACACGCTGACGATGTTGGGGTGCGACAGGCTGGCTGCCGACTGTGCTTCGCGACGGAACCGTTCGACGAAGTTGGCGTCGGTGGCGAACTCGGGGAACAACACCTTCACGGCGACTTGGCGGTCGAGGAGGAGATCGCGCGCGGAGAACACGTCGGCCATGCCGCCGCGCCCGATTCGCTTGTGGATCTCGTATCGGTCGTTGATGACCGTCGCCTGCCCGTTGTTGGTCACTGTGTGCTCTCTCCGCCGCCGCGTCGGTTCGCAGCGCTGGGCAAGGTTACCGACTGGTCAGCATCCGTGACCGGCAGCTCGTTCATCCGCCGGTTCTCGGGGTGGGTGCAGGGGTGGGAGCGGGTGCAGGAGCAGGGCTGGGGGTTGCTGGCCGGGCGCCGGGTCCGGTGAGGAGGAAGTCGAGCATGCCCTTGGCGAGCGGACCGGCGAGGCGTCCGCCGGTGGCGGCGACGTCGGGGGTCGACTGGACGTTGGTGAGCACCACCGACACGGCGTACTGCGGGTCGTCGGCGGGCGCGAATGCCATGATCCAGGCGTGCGACAGGTCGGGGTTCGTCGGGTCGCCGAGCTCCGCCGTGCCGGTCTTGGCGGCCACCGGAACCCCACCGTTCAGTCCGATGCAACAACTCGCTGTGCCACGCTCGGCCACACCGATCATCAGCTGCCGTTCGATCTCGGCGGTCCCTGGCGAGATCGGGGTCTTCCACACTCGGGGGCTCGTCTGGCCGAGTACTCGACTCTCGTTGTCGAAGGTGGCCTGCACCGCGTAGGGGGCCATCATCTGGCCGCCGTTGGCGACCGCTGCCGCAACCATCGCCATGTGCAGCGGCACCATCTGCACCTCGCTCTGGCCGAAGCCTCGGATCGCCAGCAGCGGGAGTTCCTGCGCCAGGTCGTCGGTGTTGCCGAACGTGCTCTCCGTCGGCCGCGGCAGGTCGATGGGGAGTGGCTCGCCGATACCCCACGCTTCGGTGCCGGCGACCATCGCCTCGGGGCCGACCAGCGCGGCGAGCTGCGCGAACGGGATGTTGCAGCTGCGCGCGAACACGGTGGCCAGGTCGCCGCCGCACAGGCTGCCGTTGTAGTTCTGGATCGGGTCGTTGGTCTGCGGCGGCACCCATTCGCGCTCGTTGGCGAAGTTCGATTCGAGCGTGGCGGCACCGTTCTCGAGTGCGATACCGGTGGTGATGACCTTGAAGGTCGAACCCGGCATGTACCGCTCCTGGTACGCCTGGGCGAGCAGTGGGCTGCCCGGCGTGTCCTGGAGGTCGGTGATGATCTGCTGTGCGACCTCGAAATCGGCGTTCACGAACGTGTTCGGGTCGAAGGTCGGGTTGCTGTACATGGCCCGGATCGCGCCGGTCTTGGGTTCGATCACCGTGATCGAACCGGTCTGGCCACCGAGCAGGAACTTGGCCGCGAGCTGAGCATCGTTGCGGAGTGCGAGTTCCACCGTTCCCGTCGAACCGGCCCCCCCGGTGAGCAGGTCGCCGAGTCCGCGCACCTGCTGTTCGGTGGTCGACCCGGTGAGCACGTCGCCGTACATCCGCTCCACCTGGGTCGAGCCGAACGCGAACGTGAAGTAGCCGGTGACGTCGGCGAACAGATCGCCGGTCGGGTAGTCGCGTCGGAATTCGTACTTCGATCCGGGCGGGGTCGGCGACGACATCGCGGTGACGACACCGTCGGCGGTCACGATTGGACCGCGTTGCTTGTTGAACTCGCGCTCGATCTGGCGGGTGTTGTCGAAGCGGGCGTCGAGTTCCTCCTTACGGCCCACCTGCCAGTAGTTGAGCGCGACGAACAGCACCACATAGCAGGCCATCAGCCCGAGCGCGAGCTGGCGGATCTGGCGATTCACGCCGTTGCCTTGCGTTCGTCCCGGCGGAGTCGTCGGCCGAGCCGCCACGCCTGCCAACGCTCCGACGGTGTGGGGTCGTCGGGCAGTTCACGAAGTCGTCGGGCCGATGAATCCGACAGTCGGATCAACAGCGCGAGCAGCACGTAGTTCGAGACGAGTGACGAGCCGCCGTAGCTCACGAACGGCAGCGTGATACCCGTCAGTGGCACCACCTTGATGACGCCGCCGACGATGATGGACGCCTGGATGCCCACGATGGTGGTGAGGCCGACGGCCAACAGCTTCTCGAATGTGCGGTCGGTGCGCAGTGCGATCCGCAGCCCGGCACCGACGATCAACACGAACGCCATCAGCACCGCAGACGCGCCGATCAGGCCCCACTCCTCACCGATCGCCGCGAAGATGAAGTCGTTCTGGGCCTCGGGTACCTGGCCGGGGTTGCCGCGGCCGAGCCCGGTACCGGTGAGTCCGCCGTCGGCGAGACCGTAGATCGCCTGGATGATCTGGTAACCGTCGTCGAGTGGGTCGGCCCACGGGTTGATCCAGTTGTTCACCCGAATCTGGACGTGACTGAACTGGGTCCACGAGAAGTAGGCGGCGCCGGCGAACATCACAGCGCCGAGCAGCAGGTAGCCGACGCGTTCGGTGGCGACCCACATCATCACCACGAACAGCGTGAAGAACAGCAGCGACGAGCCGAGGTCGCGCTGGAATACCATCACCACCACGGCGAATCCCCATGCCATCACGATCGGTGCGATGTAGCGGGGCTCGGGCAGGCGGAGCGGGCCGACCTTCCACGTCGAAGCTGCGATCAGTTCGCGGCGGTCGGCGAGGTACGACGCGAAGAAGATGGCGAGGAAGACCTTGGCGAACTCGCCCGGCTGGAAGTTGATCGGGCCGAGGCTCACCCAGATGCGAGCACCGTTGAAGCTGACGCCCAGACCGGGAACGAGCGGTAGCAGCAGCAGGAATGCTCCACTGAAGAAGAACAGCCAGCTGTACCGGGCGAGATCGCTCGCTCGTTGTACCACGAGCAGGGTGGCCACGAACGCCGCGATAGCGACGAGGCTCCACGTGGCCTGGAGGCCGGACAACTCGTCGTCGAGGCGGGTGATCATCACGAAGCCGATGCCGTGGAGCAGCGCTGCGAGCGGCAGCAGGGTGCCGTCGGCGCCGCGGGCGACCAGTCGCACCACGATGTGGGCACAGAGCAACAACCCCATGAGGATCGCGACGAACACGACGATGCCCGGTGGGATCTCGGCGTTCGTGCCGAGGGCGGTGATCGTGTAGGCGGCGCCGGTGATGAGCGCCGCCATCACCAGCAGCGTCAGCTCGGTGGTGCGTCGGCTCCGGGCGAGCGGTGAGTCGGCGCGCTCGACGATGTCATCGTCCTCGACGTGCCACGTGGGTGCCGCGGTGTCGGTCACGGCACCGTGGTGGCAGGTGGAGCCGTCGTGGTGGTCGTCGTGCTCGTGGTCGTCGTGGTGGTCGTGGTCGTCGTCGTGGTGGTCGTGGTGGTGGTCGTGGTTCCGCTGTTGATGAAGCCGAGGGCGGCTTCGAAACTGTCGAAGCGCGGCTCGGTCTCGATCTCGTCGCCGATGTCGGGATCGAACTCGACGCGCCCGGGTCCAGCTGAGTTAGCGGCAGTGGGTTCGATCCACAACACGCCACCGGGGCGGCCCTGGTAGATGACCGCCTGGTCTTGGTCGTTGAACGCGACGAACCATCCGTTGCGCGCCCACGCCGAGAATACGACGAACGTCACCACCAACAGCGCGGCGACCCCGAAACCGACCGCGAGCCGCGCAGTCGTGAGTCGACGCGCTGGACCTGGCTTGCTATCGGCAGGGCTGGCCGACGGGGATGCGAATGGGTCGGACCACGCCGCCTCGGAGTCGAGCTCCAAGGTGCCCGAAGGTGTCGGGTCGGTTCCCGCCTCGGCCCAGATCGGAACCAGGTCGAGTTCCTGTGTGGGGTCGGGTGCGTCGTCGCCGTCGAGGACGTCGACGACGACCACGGTGATGTTGTCGCGGCCACCGGCCTCGTTGGCTTTCTCGACGAGGCGGTCGGCGGCGACCTGCGGGTCGGATTCGATCGTGAGGGTGGAGGCGATGTCGACGTCGGCGACCTCGTCGACGAGTCCGTCGCTGCACAGCACGAAGCGATCGCCACGGATCAGTGGCAGCGTCCACCAGTCGACACGAACCTCGGGTTCGATGCCGAGCGCTCGGGTGATGATGTTGCGTCGCGGGTGGTCGCGGGCCTCGTCTTCGCTGATGTGGCCGGTGGCGACGAGTTCCTGCACGTAGCTGTGGTCGATGGTGACGCGTCGGAGTCGGCCGTGGCGGAACAGGTAGGTGCGCGAGTCGCCGACGTTGGCGAGTACGAGCGCCTCGCTCGGCTCGGCCGGCACGACTGGGGTGACTTCGTTGTCGTTCAGGTCGAGGTTCGGTTCCGCCCGCCCGGCGAACAGGTCGGCGATGACGGCGATCGCAGTCACGGTGGTGCCCATGCCGTGTTGGCCGGGGTTGGCAATGGCGGCGCGGAAGATGTCGCCGTTGGCGACACGGATCGCTTCGACGACGTCTGCTGCGATCGGTGGAGCATCACCGGCGAGGAGTTCGCCGATGCGGTCGACGGCGATCTGGCTGGCGATCTCGCCGGCCTCGTGGCCGCCCATGCCGTCGGCGACGACGAACAGCCGATCGGTGACGAGCAGGTTGTCTTCGTTCTCGGGGCGGAGCTGGCCCTTGTGAGTGGATGCGCCGACGCGCAATTCGGCCATCAGGTGGTCCCCGTCGCTGCGCTGATCATTGGGCCTCGATCACGGTGGTGCCGGCCTGCACCCGGTCGCCGGGGTGGAGCAGCTTGCTGCCCGTGAGCTTCGATCCGTTGTGGAAGGTGCCGTTGGTGGAGCCGAGGTCCTCGACCATGGGTTGGCCGTCGTAGTCGTAGAAGCGCACGTGACGCTGGGAGATGTACGCGTCGTCGTCGATCATGAGCGCACAGGAGGCACCGCGGCCCAACACGATGTCGCCGCCGAGTTGGCCGCCCAGTTGCCCGCCCAGCTGAATGGTGACGCCGCGCCGCGATCTCGGCTCGAGCAGGACGAGGCGGGTGGCGCAGCCACGTTGCTGCTTCGAGCGTTTCGTCGGCTTGGGCACGGGTGCGGTGTTCGTGGCGGCAGCGACGGGGCGACCCATCGGTGTGGTCTGGCCGGCCGACGGTGCGGTGGCTCGGCGAGGTGCTCCGACCATCGGTCGTTGGCTCGGCGTGCGGACCTCGCTCCACACCGCCCAGAGCACGCGCGCGAAGAACAGGTACAGCAGTCCGAGGAGGACGAACTTCAAGATGGTGAGGACTTGGTCGGTCATGGCGGCACGGGGAGCTGGCGCTCCGGTCGGTCAGGATGCCTCGAACCGCACGTGGGTGGAGCCGAAACTGATGATGTCGCCGTCGCGCAGGCGGTGCTCGTCGACGATCTTGATGCCGTTGACCATGGTGCCGTTCGTGGAGCCGAGGTCGTACACGATGAAAGCTGTTTGGCCGGCCCTGACCTCGGCGTGGTTGCGGCTGATGTTGCTGTCGTTGATCGAGATGGTGCACTCGGGCAGGCGACCGACGGTGACCGTGGCGGTGCCGAGGTCGACGCGCTTGCCCGACGGCAGCACGAGCGATCCCATGCCGGGCCCGGAGGCGGCCTGCTTGAGCTGGCTGACGATGTTGAAACGGCCGCCGCGCAGCTCGTTGTCGACGATGAGTTGCACGCTGACGGGCCCCATGAAGTGGTAGCCCTCCTCACGCGCGTATTCGCGGGCGGCCTCGGTGAGTTCGGCGACGAGGGCGTCCTCGATCTCGTTGAAGCTGGCGTGATCGATGGCGCTCAGCGCCACCTTGAAGTCGTTGGGGACGATGCGGCGACCCTTGACGTCGACCGAGCGTTGGTCGTCCATTTCGCGCACGAGGCGCCGGCCGAGTTCGATGGGGCGGATCGAGCCCTTGGTGCGACGAAAGAACACACCATCGACCATACGCTCCAAACGGTGCTCCAGTGACTGCAATCCCATAGGTGGCTGACCAGGCTACTTCCCCCACCAGTCCCCCCACCGTCGTCGAGCGAGCCCGAGCGATAGGCGATGAGCCAAACCCCCGCATCCCGTGGTTTCACTCACCACCTCCGGCGCTCGCTCCCAGGTGATGAGCCAGACCCCTGTATGTGGTGGGTTCGCTCATCGCCTCGGGTTGCCGATGGCGCGCGTGCCAAGCGTCGCAGGGAGCGCTAACGTTCAGGCTCCACTTGCGCGAGTGGCGGAATGGCAGACGCGCCAGCTTCAGGTGCTGGTGTCCGAAAGGGCGTGGGGGTTCAAGTCCCCCCTCGCGCAC